>Ga0209777_10003492_pt1 | contig 19419 bp, 17 predicted proteins | sample FrelakmetHBP12HB_FD_187147 | JGI IMG/M metagenome (GOLD analysis project Ga0209777, IMG submission 187147) | Freshwater lake sediment microbial communities from the University of Notre Dame, USA, for methane emissions studies -HBP12 HB (SPAdes)... | ecosystem: Environmental > Aquatic >...
TGTCAGCGAGTGCGCGAACAAAACCTCGGGCTATGGCTTGGGTGTAACTGGAAAGCCTTGCCGCTGACTCTGACCAGTGACCGAGTGCATTGATTCGACTTCTCACACAGTCTGTCTATTTGGGAACGTGCGTGGCCACAGTCGTAGACGACACGATTCAAACTGAGGCACTGCCATCAGATGGTGATCTCGCATGTGGTAGAGATTGGATAATTGGAAACGAATCACTGTTATCCACAGCGATCGAATCCAGCCCCTAACTGGATCCCTCCAAAATAAGCCCCTCCACTTTCCGCAGGCGCCCTCAAATGAAAGGATATACAATTGTAGCATGTTCCTTGCATGTCTATGATATCACATTTCCCACCAGTCATGAGGCTGTAAGATTCTTGGGAAAGTGGCAGGCTTGCCCGCCGTTGGTCGCCGGGGGGTGACCATAGGCGGTCCTGCCAGAGGCGCCTGCCACGGGGCAAGCCCATCCCGCCGAGGAGGAGCGGGATGGGCATTTTTGTCGGACGTATCTCCGCGTTTGGTCACGGAAGAAACGTCCGACATTTGGTACGCGATAAATATTGCATTTATTCCTCAAAATTCTTATCATTATTCCCACTATGCTGATACCCTGTGGATGATTTCTCCGATACGTTTGGTCCTCGACCGTCATGAGCGCAGAAACTGCGGAAGAAAAAAACGTCGCGACCAACCGGAAGGCACGGTTCGACTATTTTGTCCTGGAATCCTGTGAGGCGGGCATCGCGCTGAAAGGAACGGAAGTCAAATCACTTCGTGAAGGAAATGCGAGCTTTCAGGACTGCTATGCGAACATCAAGAATGGAGAAATCTGGCTTATCGGACTGCACATCAGTCCTTTTGAAAAGGGCAACATCAACAATCACGATCCGAAGCGTGACCGGAAGTTATTGCTTCACAAACAGGAAATCAGAAGGTTGTTCGTCAAGATTTCGGAGAAAGGTCTCACGCTCGTTCCGTTGAGAATCTACTTTAAGAACAATATCGCGAAAATTGAATTGGGCGTCGCGCGCGGCAAGAAACAGTACGACAAGCGTGAAACCATCGCCAAACGGGACGTCGAACGGGATCTTCAGCGCAGAATGCACCGCTCACCTGTCTGACGGAACTCACCTGGAGCCACAACGATCATTCATCTCATATACTCAACTAGTGCCCCTACAACTTAACGTTCACATATACAGGGGGCATCCCGCTCCGAGCGGGACTCGTTCCAACATGAAGTTACAGATTTCTGACGCACAATCATTTTGTTGGAACGGCACTACTTTACGCTTGAACAGTCTGAACCCATCCAGCTCTTACTCACTTTATTCATCCGAAGATCCGTCTTCGGTAATTCATTTCATCATTCCACAATTCAATTAGGAGAGAAGCGTGTACGTACCCACCAAGATGTTTTTCACGAAGGGCGTTGGCCGCCACAAGGAGTACCTTCAGTCGTTCGAATTGGCTCTACGCGATGCGAAGATTGAGAAATGCAATCTGGTCACTGTCTCCAGCATATTTCCCCCGGGATGCAAACGCGTTTCCGTTGAAGAGGGATTGAAACTGCTGCAAGCCGGACAGATCACTTTTTCCGTGATCGCGCGCAACGCCACGAACGAACCAAACCGCCTCATCGCGGCATCGCTTGGAGTCGCAACTCCGTCCGACAACACGCAGTATGGATACCTCTCCGAGCACCACCCGTTTGGAGAAACGGACGAGAGAGCCGGAGATTATGCGGAAGACCTCGCGGCAACCATGCTTGCAACGACCCTCGGCGTCGAGTTTGATTACAACACGGCATGGGATGAACGTGAAAAGATTTACAAGATGAGCGGGAAAATCGTGAAGTCATTCAACGTCACACAATCGGCAGAGGGCGACAAGAACGGCCTGTGGACAACCGTCATCGCCGCGGCGATTTTGCTTCCCTAGTTTTTTCGAATCTTACGAGCGGTAATTAAGGCGGCTGATAGCCGCCTTTTTTATGCGGTACTATGAGATTAGCATACACTGGAACATTTAGTGTACGGCATTGTATTTGGTATCACCATCCTCAACAAATTTGTAATGAAAGTAACATGGGTAGGATTTTGTCGGGCGTATCTGAGATGACACTTCAACAGCAGTATGACAATGAGCTGTTCGCGTTGAGTCAATAACAGTCACTCTTGTCAAATCTGACAGAAGTTACGCTTCGGGGAGTATGTCGGCAGTCTGCCAAAGATTTGATTTTCTATGCCGATGCCGCTCCATACCAAAAGACAAAAGCCCTGGCCAAGAAGTTGACCGGGGCTTTGTGGTTTGGATTTGCAATTGCGAACTATCACTGGCGGTTGATAATTCTTGGCATGAGTAATTGACATTGAAATTTCTTTGTTTCTTCCATTACCAAAAAGAAACTAAATACATTTGATATTATTGTCCGATTTCTTGGATAAACCAAATAAATGCCATTAACGGAACAAAATATAAAATGAACTGTTCGCCATCTGGCTCAATGGCACGCAAGATTTTTCTTTTCCATCTTTTTGTTTTTCTCTCTTGTTCAGACTTCCTCTCAGTGGGATATATTAGTTTCATATTAGGGTAATCTGAAGGTTCAAGATTTATTAACTTAACCAAAGTCCTCCCATCTCTCCGAATTTCAGGTACGTATCTCTGCATTACATCTGTTAGTTGAATGTCAAGGTAATAGAATCCAACGACGATACCCGAAGCTAACCAACACAACTTTGAGTTTATTGGTGTTGGGCTGAAAACAACCCAGATTAAGGCAGCAAGAACCAGACCATAAAAGCCACGCATTTGCGCTCTCGAATCTTCCTTATGAAAATAACTGGTACGGCTAAAATTATACATTTCTACAGCCACATCAATTGAATGTTTTATACGGTCAGTTGCTGAAACAGGGTCTTCTTTTATCGTATTGGTTTCATGTAAATCACTCTCATCAGATTGAGAATCAGACTCATTACGATTTTTGCAAATTACTCTGAGATAAAGTCCACCAAGCACTATTATGACAACTGTCTTAACTATGCATATCATGGCTTTCCTCCAGTGTTTGTTAAGAATGAGTCAACTTACCCAAACAGTCCGTAAATATCAAGTCAACTGCCCAGAAACTGCCTTCGTGTTCCTGAAGCAAGTCATAGCTCTTAAAAAATTGTAGGAGGATTGTAAGATGAATTGCCTCCACTCTACAATTTCCCGTGTCGCTGGGTGAAGTCATTCAACGTCACACATTCGGCGGAAGACTCTCAAAGGACATTCAGCCTCTCCCATACCCAATCATTTTTTTGAATTCTCGCCATAGCCTGTTGAAAAAACACAAACGAGAGTGTCTCTGCGAGCAGTTTCATCGCGAAGCAGTCTCATTCTTTCCTTGCAGGGTGAGATTGCTCTTTCAATAGTCTGCTAGTCGAACGTACCTACAAAAAAAACACCGAAGGCACCGGCGTCTTAAGATAACCGCCTCCCGAGCAGTCATTTTAGGCCAGTGCCTTCGGCTTCTACTAGTCGTAAATATAGCAATTTTCTAATAACTGTCAAGAGTTTTTTTGTGTTTTCGCAAAAAAAGTTTGAACGCGATGAACGAGAAGATTCGTGGAAGGAATGGTCCTGAAGACCGCAACAGGGAGCATCTAACAGCAGATAAATCTATCTGAAATCCCTAGTGCCATTCCAACTAATTTTAGCGAATAACTTGAAGCTAAAATTACTGTTGGAATGAGTTCCGCCTTCTGGAATCCCGCTGGGGAGCGGAATCCCTGAAAGCGGGACATCCCGCCCGTTTTTGGCGGGATCTGATTAGGTGACAATAATTGGATAAGCGCTAATCGAACTCCCTCTGATACTCCTTGTAATTTTCCATTATGTTGTCCACGTATGTGAGCGTCTGGCGCCAGGATCCGAAATATCCGCTCCGTGGCCGTCCGTCTTCCCAGATCGCGCGATGGAGAGAGTAGAATCGCTTCGAGAGAAGGGGCAAAGCACCCTTGATTGAAGACCAGGAAGTCGGATTTTCACCCATGTAGGCAGCGACCTCTTGCGCATCGTAAATCCTGCCAGGTCCGGCGAAATAAGCGGCCAGCGACACGCGGAGTTGACTCTCCGTGTCGATTCCGGGGAATAGTTTCAATATTTCCGCGAAGTAGTATATCCCGGCATGGATATTTTCCCTCGGGGCATTCGATTTTCGCAGGTCAAGCTTGTCTGAAATTTCTGTTCCCGTCGGCGGCATGATTTGCATAAGGCCGATGGCTCCGCGACTGCTTATCGCCTGGGGATCAAACTGGGATTCCTGCTTTACAAGGGCCAAAACAAAACGAAAATCCAGCCCGTAGACATCTGCATACTCTTTCACGAGCTTCAAATACGGCAGTGAATACGATTCCCCCCTGGTATTCTCGGGCGTGCCTGCATTCTGAACTTGAGAATTGGAACCCTCTTTGTTACCCGACCCTGATGAAACGGGGGATACGGTAGCCACAACCAAAAGTAGGGTCAAGGCCGCGATCCAAAGATCACGAGAGAGGGATCCCGCATGTTCAAAAATTAGCTCGACGAACGATCTTGTTTTTTTGTTGATATTCAAAGAGTTATAGGATCTAACTTAATTAACACTTAAAATATAGGGGATATTTTGTTGAAAGTCAAGGGAAGTCCCCTTTGACCAATGGTCAAAAGAGAAAAACAGCGAATTTGAAGGATTTTGGAGGGTTGCTACTGCTTAAGAAATCGTTTTTCGATTTCCGAAATCTTATCGACCCGTTTTTGGTGTCTGCCTCCGCCAAACAATGTTTCCAGCCAGACCTTAACGATGGACTTGGCCAGTTCAATACCGAGAACTCTTCCTCCTAACGTCAGGACATTGGCATCATTGTGTTCCCTGCTGCTCCTCGCTGAGAATTCGTTAAGACAGCATACGGCGCGAATTCCTGGCAGCTTGTTTGCCACAATGGCAGAAGCCGACCCAACTGAGTCGATCATGATTCCCTTTACCGCATCACCAAGTGAGACCATTCGACCGACCGCATAAGCGAACTCAGGGTAGTCGCAGGCATCTTCCGAATACGTGCCGAGGTCAACGACTTTATATCCCAGGCTTTCCATGAACGGTTTTAGCTGTTCTTTAAGCTGGAATCCACCGTGGTCGCTTCCAAGTGCTACGGTCTGCTGCCCCTTTGCCGGTCCATCAGGCGTCTTGGAAGAAACGGTCGGCTGAGAAATCACTTCGTGAGTCTTGTTCTCAAGCCGGACACCCAATTGCCGTGCGCGATCCTGTGCTGCAGCGGTGACAATCGTCTCCGCGTCGACTAATAACACCTTTTCTCCGCGCCGGGAGACCTCAATGATCGTCCACTCGGTGATTAATTTCTTTGGCATAGTAATCCCGTCCGATGCTTTAAGGGGTCTTGATGATGTTCGTTGGTCCAAGCTCGACAACTTCCACCCGCACACGCGCCGTTCCGGTGCCGATAAGTCCCAGTTCCTTCGCCGCGGCGAGCGAAAGGTCGATAATACGGTCTTCCTTGAATGGACCCCGGTCATTTATGCGGACAGTTACCGATTTGCCGTTGGCCACATTCGTAACGCGAACTTTGGTATAAAACGGCAGGGTCCTATGCGCCGCCGTCATCTGGTTCATGTCATAAATCTCTCCGCTTGATGTCGGGCGTCCGTTGAACTCCGAAGCATAGTAGGAAGCAATTCCTTCCTCAACCATCGAGTAACTTCCCGGTTCCAACGACGGTCTCGCGGCTCCGGATTTCGTCGCAGTGTAGCGTGGAGCGGAGGTACAGCCGATCAACAGAGCGGTTATCATGAGAATCCCGGAATATCGGATGATCGAGCCCATCAAAGGAACTCATTCATTGTTTTGCGGCGGAGATAATCCACCACTTCTTTGACTTCCTGCGATTGGCCCTGTTTGCAGACCAGGACCGCATCATCGGTAACGATGACCGTGATGCCGTCGATGCCGATGGTCGCGACAAATTTATCTCCCGCATACACCTGAGCGTTTTTTGTCCCCAGGAGAAGCGCCTTCCCGGTGACGCTGTTTCCGTGTTCGTCCTTCCCGGAAATGCGGTAGACCTCATCCCACGAGCCGACATCGCTCCAGCCGAAATTCCCTCTGATAACGTACACATCCTTTGCCTTCTCCATCACGCCATAGTCGATAGAGATACCGCGGATGATGCGATAGGCCGTTTCGATCACATGGTCGTACTCCTTCGTCCCGATCGCTTCATCCACCTCCTGCAGTCTGTCGTACAGTTCGGGGAGAAGCTGTTGGATTTCCCGCAGGATCGCATCGGCGCGCCAGATGAACATCCCGCTGTTCCAGAGGAAGTCTCCACTCCTGAGGAATTGCTGGGCTGCTGCCGCGTTGGGTTTTTCGGCGAACGTCTTGACCTTGTAGACGCCGCGGGCAAAATATGGATTTGTTTTGTCGTCTTCATCGACGACCTGGATATAACCGTATCCCGTCTCCGGCCTTGTCGGCTGGACGCCGATGGTAATCAGGCGCCCGGACTCGTAGGCAACCCAGATCGCGAGGCGAAGAACCCGGCGGAATTCCTCCTCATTTTGCATGATATGGTCTGCCGGGAGCGTCACCATCACCGCATCCGGGTCCATGCGGCGGAGGAAGAGCGCCGCGAGTCCGATGCAGGGAGCGGTGTTGCGACCGAGGGGCTCGACGATGAGATTGCCGACCGGAATCTGCGGCACCTGCTTTGCCACCATCGTCTTCTGCAGCTTGTTGGTCACGACAAGAATATTCGTCGGGTCGATCAGGTCGCTGATGCGTTTGACCGTATTCTGGAGCATCGTCCCTTTTCCGACGATTTCCAGGAGCTGCTTCGGCGATTTTTCCCTGCTCCGGGGCCAGAATCTGGTTCCGACACCACCGGCCATTATGACTGCGTAAACATTCGGCATTGCGTTTTCTTCTCCCTTAGTTAATGACGACCCGGGGCACGCGGGCTGAGATTCCCGTGAGCACTTCGTACGGGTTCGTTCCGATCAGGTCGGCAATTTCCCAGACCGAAATCGATTGTCCGCCGTCCGAGCCGATGAGTGCGACATCATCACCGACGTGAATATTTCCTTCAATGCCTCCATCGACCATGATCTGGTCCATGCAGACTGTCCCCACGACGGGAAAACGCTTTCCGGCGATAATCACTTCTCCCCGGCCTGTGAGGCGGCGGCTGTATCCGTCCCCGTATCCAATCGGGACGGTAACAATTCTCGTATTCGTCGGCGTGTAGTATGTTCGCCCGTAACTGATGCTTGTTCCCTCCGGAACCGACTTCACGAACACAACTTTCGATTTCAGGGAAAGCACGGGCTCCACCGGAATGCTCTTGGTCGTTTCCCTCGAAGGATAGATGCCGTAGAGGAGAATCCCGGGCCGCACCATCGTGAAGTATGAACCGGGCATGTCGAGAATCGCGCCGCTGTTCGCCATATGAACGTACGGGATCTCAATCCCGGATTTCCGGACAAAATCGAGAACCGCGGTGAACCGTTCGAGCTGGAGGTGAGCGAAGGTCTTGTCGCGCTCGTCGGACGTTGCAAAATGACTATAGATGCCCTTGACGTCCAGGTGCGGCAGGCAGCTGACACGCTGAACAAATTCCAGGGCATGTTCAGGATGGACACCGATGCGCTCCATTCCTGTGTCGATTTTCAAATGAACGTTCGCTCTCTTGTTTCCGTTCGTGGATGCTTCCTGTTCAATTCGTTCGGCTATTTCAATCGATGCCACGGTGATGTCCAGGTCGTACTGGAGGAATTCTTTAACCTGACTCCCGAGCACTCCGCCGAGAACGAGAATCGGCACCCGAATACCATATTGACGCAGGAGGGTTCCTTCCTGGAGAAACCCGACACCTAAATAATCAATGCCCGACCTCGTCAATGCCCCGGCAACTTCCGGCAGCCCGTGACCGTACGCGTTCGCCTTCACAATTCCCATGACTTTGACGCCGCTACCGACACGATGCCTGATCTTTCCGAGATTATCCTGTAAAGCCCTTAGTTGTATCTCAGCCCTCGTCGTGATCATCAGTGTGCGAAACTCATACGTTGACGCAAAATATACTGTTTCTTCGCTTGAATGTCAATGAACTTGAAAATTCGGTAGTGTATCACTTTCATTCTTGAGCACCGGTCGAAACTCCTCCTATGATCCTCCCCTGTCAGGGGAGGATGTTTTGGCGCTCTCCCCTAACAGGGGAGAGTCGGAGAGGGATTCAAACTGAGACATTGAAACTTCGGAAAAGCAAAAGCCCACTCCAGGCAATCGGATTGAAGTGGGCGCATAAGTTCGGGCTCGGAATCGCTATTCCGGTCGAGCAATCCGCAATCTGTTGAGCGCCCGGGCAAGTGCCAGCCTCGCCCGCTGGATGTCCAAATCCGGGATCGGCTCGTGAAGCCGCTTTTCAGCACGTTTCTTCGCTTCCTCTGCCCGACGAACATCGATCTCTTCCGGGGATTCGGCGGTCTCGGCCAGGAGCATAACACGATTCGAGAGAACTTCGACAAAACCCCCGCTCGTCGCATACCGCGCCAGCTTCCCCCCGGATTCCTGAATCCTAACTTCCCCGACTACTATCGCCGAGAGCAGGGGCGCGTGGTTATACAGCACCTGGAAACTTCCTACCTCTCCGGGCGCAGAGAAACTCACAACGTCGCCCGAGTACACAACCTTCCGGGGAGTTACGATTTCCAGTTTGAACGTCTTGTCCGCCATGGTACCGGTTACGCCGCCATTTTCTTGTGCTTCTCAAGAACCTCTTCCATTGTTCCGACCATGTAGAAGGCACCTTCGGGAATTTGGTCATACTCGCCTTCGACAATCCCTTTGAACCCGCGAATCGTATCCTCAAGTTTCACGTATCGCCCCGGGGTGCCGGTGAATTCTTCCGCGACGAAGAATGGTTGCGAGAGGAATTTCTCGATTTTTCTCGCCCGGAGAACGGTCACCTTATCATCATCCGTCAGTTCATCCATGCCCAGGATATTAATGATATCCTGAAGGTCTTTGTACGTTTGAAGGATTTCTTTCACGCGATTCGCGACGTAGTAATGTTCTTCGCCGACGATGCCCGGGTCGAGAACTCGCGATGTGGAATCCAGCGGGTCGACGGCGGGGTAGATGCCCTTGTCCACGATCTGGCGGCTGAGCACCGTCGTTGCGTCGAGGTGGCTGAATGTGGTTGCCGGCGCCGGGTCGGTCAGGTCGTCTGCGGGAACGTAAATCGCCTGCACCGAGGTGATCGAACCTTTTTTCGTGGAAGTTATACGTTCCTGCAGCTCGCCCATTTCGGTTCCGAGCGTCGGCTGGTACCCCACGGCAGACGGCATGCGTCCGAGCAGCGCGGATACTTCCGAGCCTGCCTGCACAAAGCGGAAGATGTTGTCGATGAACAGCAGGACGTCCTTCCCTTCCTCGTCACGAAAATACTCCGCCATCGTCAGGGCGGTGAGTCCCACCCGCTGGCGGGCGCCCGGGGGCTCGTTCATCTGGCCGAAGACAAGCACGGTCTTGTCGAGAACGCCGGAATGTTTCATTTCAAGCCAGAGATCGTTTCCCTCCCGTGTTCGCTCTCCGACGCCGCCGAAGACGGAAAATCCGCCATGATGAGTAGCAATGTTGTGAATCAATTCCTGAATGATGACGGTCTTTCCCACCCCTGCTCCGCCGAACAATCCCGTTTTACCTCCTCTGGTGTACGGTTCAAGAAGGTCGATCACCTTGATGCCGGTCTCGAATATTTCTCTCTTTGTGCTGAGGTCGCTGAACTCGGGCGGGGGTCGATGGATCGAGTACATTTTCTTGCTCTGGATTGGCCCCAGCGCGTCGATGGGCTTGCCGATAACGTTAATAAGCCGTCCCAGCGTTGCCGGGCCGACCGGGACCTGGATGGGCATTCCAAGGTCGTACGCCTTCATCCCCCGCACGAGACCGTCGGTTGAATCCATCGCGACGGTGCGGACGCGGTCTTCACCGAGATGCTGTTGTACTTCACAAATCAGGTCCTCGTCAACGCCTCCGATATTCTTGCGGGGAATTTTCACAGCGTTATATATTGAAGGAAGTTTCCCTTCAGAGAATTCTACGTCGACCACGGGTCCGATAACCTGGATAATTATCCCTTCGTTCATGAACGTCCTTTGTTGTTGTTCGTGACCCCGAATCCTGCTCCGGCGACATCCGGGATGAGGTTGAAGCTTCGATATGGAAGAAATAAACTCAAATGCGGGGATAATATAGCGATTTTGACCGAAACAAGCAAAGAAACAGCCCCACAATGAAAAAATGACCCGGTGCGGGAATAAATGCACGCGACTCGAATATCAGAAATTTTCTAGACGGTCTGTTATAATGGGATTCGCAGGCCGCGGCAATTGCATCTGGCCCGTAGCCGCATGCCTGTGGGATGATCAGAAGAAACGGTAACCTACGACAAGGGGACGCACGACACGGAAGAGATGCCTTAACGCCTCTTCAGCAGTTCCACCACGATCTTCTTCCCATGCTCTCTCCCGTTCTCAATAAACACTCTGTTGTTGAACCTCCCTCCAACCATGCCGCCGGCAACAAAAAGGCCGGGGACATTCGTCTCCATTGTCTCAGGATTATGGGCTGGAGAGAGAGAATCGGAATCGACATTGATACCGAGTGAAGTGAGAAAACCGACATCCGGGCGATATCCGATCAGAATGAAGGCAAAATCTGTTTTCTGCACCCATCGTTGACCACCCAGATCTTCCAATTCAGTAGATCCGTCCTTGAACTCACTGACCCTTGTCTCAAAATGAACCTTGATAGCCCCGTCATTCATTCGATTCTCAAAATCCGGAAGAATCCAGTACTTCACACCGTCACTGAGCTTCGAGCCGCGATGAACGAGCGTCACGCGGGCGCCGTGACGATACAGATCAAGGACGGCTTCGACGGCGGAGTTTTTTCCGCCGACGACCAGAACATCCTGTTGAAAATACGCATAAGGATCATGGTAATAATGAGAAACATGGGGAAGATATTCCCCCTGCACGCCAAGCGGATTCGGGGTGAAGTAATATCCCGTCGCGAGAACAAGCGCCCGGGTTCTGAGTTCGGTACTTTTCTTACTTTTGAGAACAAACACTCCGTTTTCTCTCCCGACGCCTGTTACCTCCTCGTAGAACCGGCAACGAAGAGCATAATGCTCTGCCACTTCACGATAATAATTCACACAGTCGAGAGAAGTTGGACGCATCGTAGGCACTATGAATGGGATACCGCCAATTCCCAGAAGCTCGGGAGTGGAGAAGAAAAACATGCTCCGTTGAAATTGCTGGATGGCATTGACGATCCCGCCCTTGTCGATGACGAGGTACTCCATTCCAGCCCGCTGTGCTTCAATTGCGCATGCCAGCCCCGCCGGGCCGGCTCCAACAACTATGAGATCGTAAGAATTCGACATTGTCATATTAAGAAAAAAAATCCTGTCACGATGGAACGCGACAGGAGTTGCATGCTCAGAGCTGGCGGTGGGATTTTCCGCCTGCGGTTCGCTTCGCTCACCTTCGGCGGACAAGGAACCCACGACACCCATCGTCGGACCAGCGGAATTTTGTGCCGGAAGCGTCCACCTCAGGCTGATCCCTGGCGGGGAACCTACGTCCTGATTCTATCGGGATTATCCCGATAACTTTTCTTCTGCAGTTCTTGAGCTGGCGGTGGGATTTTCCGCCTGCGGTTCGCTTCGCTCACCTTCGGCGGACAAGGAACCCACGACACCCATCGTCGGACCAGCGGAATTTTGTGCCGGAAGCGTCCAGCTCAGGCGGACCTCTGGCGGGGAACCTACATCTTGATTCTATCGGGATTATCCCGATAACTTTTCTTCTGCAGTTCTCGAGCTGGCGGTGGGATTTGAACCTACGACCTGCGGTTTACGAAACCGCTGCTCTACCACTGAGCTACGCCAGCCAAATTATGAAAACAAATCCGGCTCTCTTGGGTTACTTCTGATCAAACACTATTTTGCTCTTACGCGCCGGCGCTACGGCCGGTTTCGCCGGTCCAGCGGGTCGAGCATCTGTCACTTCTATTCCTTTGTCGGATATATGGTTCAATTCAATAAACGAAAATTCTTCACAATTTTCAACTTGCAGATCGCGAAGGCGATTCAAATTCCGTCGAACACGGTCTGCAGAATCTCAGAAGCCCGCACGGCGCATTCCTCCGAAACATACAAGTCCACTCCTTCAGCAAGACCGATACTCCCGAGTCCGACGATGCCCGTGTCGGATGCCTGAACCAGCGAGGGAATATCTTCAAGCTCGAGACTTTCCCGCGCTTGTTCCGCAAGCAGACGGTTAGGAAAGTTTTTCACCAACACCATTTTCATAATCGGTCTCTTTTGAGTGTTGTCTTGTATCGTGTCACACAAATAGTTTTAATAGGTCCTTGGATGGTTATGTCACTCGCTACCCTCACCCCTTCGATTCCCCTCTCCCAATGGGAGAGGGGAAAGGGGTGAGGGTTAGAAGCCAAAAGACTTAATCAATCTATTTCCGAGAGACAGGACACTAGAGACTGACCGGTTCCGAAAACTTCGCCAATTCCATCGCTGAAGCTTTGTCAACATCCGCATGGAGACTGTTGCCGTGCGCATCCATCGTTACGATCGCCGGGAAGTCTTTCACCTTGATGTGCCACATCGCTTCGGGAACGCCGAAATCGAGGAAATCCACTCCCTCGACATCCACGATGCACTTCGTGTAGTACTGCGCCGCGCCGCCGATCGCATTGAGGTACACCGCGCCGTGCTCTTTCAGCGCTGCAAGAGTCTTGGCGCCCATGCCGCCTTTGCCGATGACCGCTCGCAGACCGAATTTCTTGATCACGTCGGCCTGGTACGGTTCCTCGCGACCGCTCGTTGTCGGACCCGCGGCATTCAGAAACCACTTGCCATCCTTTTTGAGGGCCACCGGACCGCAGTGATACAACGCCGCACCATGAAGGTCGACGGGCGAATCATGAGTCAGGAGATGATGATGGAGAGTATCCCGGCCGGTGTGCATCATTCCGTTCAGCAGGACGACATCACCGACCTTCAAACTCCGAATCTGTTCTTCCGAGATCGGGGTCATCAGAGAAACTTCCCGGCCCGTCAACGGCAATTTGCTCTCCTTGGCCATCCGGCGTGCGGGCGTGTCGTCCTTGTACAACCACCGTTTGATCTTTCCGGTGGAAGCGTCGAGAACAACTCCAAGTCTGCGAAAAGCCCAACAATCGTAGGCAACCGTTACAAAGTAGCATGCCGGCAATCGATTGTACACTCCGATTTTGCAGCCGATAAGGCTCACCTTGCCTCCGAAGCCCATGGTGCCGATTCCAAGTTTGTTCGCATTCTCCATGATATAGTTTTCAAGCTTCGCGAGCTCCGGATTCTGATTAACATCATCGAGCGTGCGGAACAATTGCTGTTTCGCATAGTAATAGCCCGACGCGCGGTCGCCGCCAATGGCGACACCAAGTGCACCGACGCTGCATCCGTGTCCCTGGGCCTGGTACACCGCGTGCATGATGCACTTGCGAGCTCCGTCGAGGTTGCGGTCGGCACGACCGAGGTTCGGTAATTCGCACGGCACCGAGTACTGAATGTTCTTGTTCTCGCACCCACCGCCTTTGAGCAGAAGCTTCACTTCAACCTCGTCGTTCTCCCATTGCTCGAAATGCATGACGGGCGTACCTTCACCGAGATTATCTCCGCTGTTTTTTCCCGTGAGCGAATCGACTGAATTCGGCCGGAGCTTTCCCTGTTTTGTGGCCTCGGCGATCGCTTGCCTGATCTGTTTCTTCATGGTTATATGATTTGCGCCGACCGGCGTTTTTATTTCAAATGTCGGCATGCCCGTGTCCTGACAGATCGGGGCCACATCGCTGCATGCCATATCGACGTTTATCGCGATGGTTTGCAGAGCAAGGGATGAGCGTGTATCGGGTGTTTCCGTCTGCATCGCGCGCTCGAGTGCCCTGCGGACGTCGGGGGGAAGATTGCTTGAGGTCTCTACGACGAGTTTGTAGATACTATCTTTAAAGTGTTCCATCGATGGGCTCCTTCATTTCACTATTCATGGTAAATGGTCGGATTCTGAACGGATAGACTAGTCTTTTCAGGAAAATATCCCCAAAATATACGAAAATTGGTGAGGACATTCAAACCCACGATGCGGGATTGGCCTTCGTGATGCGAAATATCGGACTCCTCGGAATTCTATGGAAAAATGGCATTCTGGCGGGAGACCGCCATCGGCATCGAGTCTCTCATGGCGTTCAGTCTGTCTTGACAATGATAAGATATTTTTTTATACTGGTTGGTAGTGTTCCATTTCCGCAATACGACGCGATTCGTCCATTTTAGAAAAGTCTTTTTGTCATACATATCATGAGTGCAGTTGAGAAGCACCTTATTTAATCAACGGAATCAAACAAAGAAAAATTCTACTTAGGAGGAGCTATGAAGAGATATTTTGTTGTGTTGGCTCTGTTGTGTGCAAGCTCGTTGACTTTTGCTCAACTTGGAGATACAACTGTGGTTGGAACAAATATAACGTTGCATGTCACTTCTGCATCGCCGGTTACACACCGCCTTGTTAACAACGGTACCATCGAGATAGATGTCGCTGGAATCGTGATCAATATAGCCGATCCATCCCCCAGTGCAGTGAGTGGTACGGGAACGTTCACAGGTAAGTCTTTTTCTATGCGCCGAGCCATTCAGCAAGGTGCAACTGCTCCCTACCAATTTGAAAGTAACAGAACCTATATTCAATTTCAGAATACCGGGACGTATCCCTCTGCAATTACGATGATGGTCTACCCCGATACAGCGGCGGCCCCATTTTTTGCTGCTCAAGCTCCAATTGAAATTCCCAGTCATGACAATCCGGCAGCGCATCAAGTCGTTGCTGACGTGCCCTTGACGCATTTTTCAACGGTGCGAGCCTGTGGAGCCATTCCGCCTTCGATATTGTCCCCACGAGCCTTGAAGGGGGGGGAAAGAACGACGCAGTCGGGGCTCACGTATGCCGTGGATCGTGTGTATGATTTCACTCCCGAGGGCAACAGCTCGGGCGTAAGTTACAACATATCCATGCGATATGAGGCATCCGAGTTCCATGGAACCGATGAGAGCCAGTTGAAACTGTATGTAAGCTACCCAGTTAATATCCCCTCGCTGACGATGTGGGGTTTAGTCATTCTTGCGTTGCTCATTATTGGCACGGCAAGCTGGGGGCTCATGAAAAAACGCACACGTCTGGCGGTCAAATGAAGATTAACTTTTGATATCTTTAATGCACCAGGGGCTGACCGGATGGTCAGCCCTTTTGATTTCGCCGATGGGCTTGAAGCTCTGATACTTTTTTCAACTGTTCTTTTGTCACCGAAATGAGCAATCGCTTAGAGAAAACCGGACTGCTCCATCGCCTGAAAAGTTGGTCTGAACGTCAGGAAGGGATCCCGGGATTTCTTCTCATGTTCATTGTAATCCTCAGCGCATTCTCTTTGATACTTGAGCAGGAATCCATTCAGCGGGCTTTCGTTTCCCCCCATTTGAATCAGGTGGCGTCGCTCTGCGGCAGCGTTCTCAACAAGCTCGGAATACCATGCGAGGTATCCCAGTCATCAATTACCTCCGCGCGTTGCAGCGTCCAGGTCATTCCGGGTTGTGAATCAATCTATCCCACGGCTATGCTATGGGCGGCAATCCTCGCATACCCGGCAACGTGGAGATGGAGAATCGTCGGTTTGGTCGGAGGCGCGGTTGTGTTGTTTTTCATCAACATTGTTCGTGTCGTGACGATGTTTTATATTGGAACGTATTCCCCATCAATCTTTGATTTCGTTCATATTTATGCATGGCAAGCAATCTTCATTCTCATTACGCTTGCAGTCTTTCTTCTCTGGGCTGCGAAAGCTTCCCGGCTACGTCTTCATCCCGACAGGCCGGCACTCGAGCGGCGGGGGACAACGACCCCGGTCAATTCGTAACACGATCGCCTGGTTTATTCTTCGAGCGATTGTCCTGTACGCAGTTTTGTTCTGGTTATGGTCGTATTTTGTGCCCTCATATACCGATGCCCTGATCCTGTTTGCGAATAAGGAACTTCAGGTTCTTGGGCTATCCGGGTTGACTCGATTCGGGCCGGCAACCGATCCCGGTTACCAGATAGGTGTCTACAATCGTTATGCCGCTGGAATGGAAGATGCATTGTTCAACCTTAATCTTGAATCGATCAGGTCACATCTTCCGATGGTTCTTGCGCTCATACTGGCAATGCCGGTTCCGTTCAGGCGCCGGCTGAAAGCCGCCGCCATTGGGGTCCCGCTGATGCTTATCATTGACAGCAACGCTTGCATTATTATTATGAGTTGGTCGTACATTTTCCTGCCCGATCATCATAAGTTCACGCCTTTCTCAGATTCCTCGGTGCGTGATGGTGTCGTCAACTTCCTGTATTTCTTTTACGGCGGGTTCGGGGTAGGAGTGGTTCCGATTATCGTTTGGGCGCTTTCCAGTATAAGGAGCAGGGACTTGCGGAAGATTGCGGGATCGCTTCAGCAGCAACCTACGGACCAGAGGAAGGGATGACGGAGCCAGAAGAGGAGGCGCTGTGTCACTGTTATCTGCGTGCGATGCTCAGCAGTTCTGGATCGCCCTGAACATTTTCGAAATCGATATCGGTTTTTAAGAAAGCCTCGTCAAAATCCGATGACATTGATTTTGCCCTGCGAAACCACTCGAGTGTTTGCTCCTTGTCGTTCAGTATGGCGTAGATACGCGCCACACCGACAACGATATCGCTCGTTGAATCGAGTGCAACGGCCTGTTTGCTCAAGGAAATGGCTTCGTCGACATAACCCAGCCGGGCCTTGAACATCGCAGCGTAGAGTTTAGGTTCGGCAGAGTGTGGATTCTGTGCTGCATCATTTTCCACTAACTGCAGCCCTCTCTGCCAAGTTGAAATTGCTTCTTTGCCATTGTAGCTATGCTGCTGAATATGTCCTAGCGTATACCAGAGCTTGTAGTTGAGTGGGTCAAGCTTTATGCCAACGTTCACGGTAGATTCGGCTTGCGCAGGCTTTCCAAGCGTTAAATACAAATCGCTCAGATTCGCCCGTATGTCGCTGTTTGTCGGATCGATTTGAAGAATTGTTTTCATTGCTTCACTTGCACTGTCGTACTCAGAAATCTTTTCATACGTAGCTGCAAGGTTAATCCATGTTTGCTCAAATGAAGGGCTTAATGCTAATGATTGGCGAAAGAGCTTAATCGCTTCCGGATAGTTCCTTAGCATATAATACCCATATCCCACATTGAAGGAACCGTAGAAATCTGTGGGGTCGACCTGTTGCGCACGTAGGAATAGACTAATGGCTTTGGTTGGATCGTTGAGATTCTGATTATACTGGATGCCAAGCGCAATCAAGGAAGTCTTGTCATTCGGATTAAGTTGAATCGCATGCTCCAGGAGTGACACACCTTTGTTCAGGTCACCACGATCTATCGCTAATCTTCCAAACACTCCGTACGCTTCGGCAAGCGTCGAATCCAAGGACAACGCTTTCTGGCAATGTTGTTCGGCCTGGTCAAGCCACTGTTCTTTTCTATCCCAGCCAAGCTCATAATTGTAGAGTTCAGACATTGCCAGTCCGTAATATCCCCGGGGGAATTGCGGATCTTTTTCAATCGCCTGATTGAAATACGCGATTGCAACAGGGTTATTTTCTTTCTTCCTTTTTCGAAGCTCGAAAATGCCTCGTTGGTACAGGTCGTATGCTTCAAATGATCCCTTTTGCTGCTCGGGGGCAAACTCCACCTTCATGTGGAGTGCAACCTGGCGAGGGATTTCATCCTGAAGTCTCATAATGTCGGTTTTCAGGACATCATAGGGTGCCGACCACACCATGATACCCTTCGCCGGTTCGAGCAATCGCGGTTCAACGCTCACCTCGTCCCCAAAAACTTTCATGCGGCCTTTGATCAAATACCGGACACCGAGTTCCTTCGCTATGTCCTTTTCGGGGATATTCTTGCCTTTATAGAAGAACGAGCCGCTCCTGGAAATGACAAGAACCTTCGGCAATTTTGACAGCCGCTCGATGAGCTCATCGGTGATTCCATCCGCAATATACTCACTCGCCGGCTCGCCGATATACTCAAAAGGCAGCACTGCGATAGAGTTGGTCGGAGCCGGAGACAGGAAGTATATGGAACCGAGAACAATCACGGCAATACTCAATATGGTCCATGCAAGCATGCGGCGTGTCCTCGTTCGTTTTAAGATCGTCCTCAGGACCAACAATTCTGTCGCCAATTTCCCCCGCGACTTGTCCGTGGGAATGATAATGACCTGATAGACCTTGACCGGCTGGTCGATCCCCTTGAGCTGGGGAACGCCAAGGTTGAGAACCCGGATATTGATTTTGTTGCGTACCTGCTGGTACACACTGTCCGAGATGTTGACACCGCCGACCCCGGCAATGGATTGAATGCGTGATGCAATATTCACGCCGTCGCCAAAGACGTCCCGGTCCTTCACGATGACATCGCCGAGGTGCACACCAATGCGCACCTCGATCTTTTGATCAGGGAGGTTTGCCTTACTGTTATGTTGGTGGAACATTTGCTGTGCCTCGATGGCACAGAGAGTAGCATTGACGACGCTGTCGAACGAGACAAGATACGCGTCGCCGATCGTCTTGACGAGCGTACCGCCATTTTTTTTGACCGTCTCGTCAAGGATCTGATTGTGGATCTTGAGCATGCGCATCGTTGCCGCCTCGTCCTTCTGCATTTTCCTGGAGAAGTCCTTGATGTCGGTAAACATGATGGCGGCCAGCTTGCGGGTCTCTTCCCCCCCTAGCCGGGAAGACGATGTGGAGGGGTCTATGTGGGGCGAGTTTGATGCCATTTTACTTGGCACATTTTACAAAAAAATGCCATCTAAAACAACATGAAACTGATGCCTCCCCATGAAGCAACTTTTGCGCCTCGGACACTCCGAGGGCAGTTAGATGAACAGCGGAGCGAGAACCAGCGTAATCGTCGAAAGTAGCTTGATCAACACATGCAGCGATGGACCGGCAGTATCCTTGAACGGATCGCCGACCGTATCTCCTACTACGGCGGCCTTATGCGGTTCGGATTTCTTTCCGCCATACGCGCCCGCCTCGATATATTTCTTGGCGTTGTCCCAGGCTCCGCCGCCGTTGTTCAGGAATAGCGCCATGAGGATTCCCGTTATCGTACCCGCCATAAGATATCCCCCGACGACTTCGGCACCGGTCGCGGCGTTTGGGAGTTGCCCTCCCGCAAGATC
>Ga0209777_10003493_pt1 | contig 19416 bp, 20 predicted proteins | sample FrelakmetHBP12HB_FD_187147 | JGI IMG/M metagenome (GOLD analysis project Ga0209777, IMG submission 187147) | Freshwater lake sediment microbial communities from the University of Notre Dame, USA, for methane emissions studies -HBP12 HB (SPAdes)... | ecosystem: Environmental > Aquatic >...
GGCGTTGAGGGCTTTCTGGAAAGGATCGCCGACGCCCGTGCCGTCCGATGGGTAGCCGGGCGCACGCCGGCCAAAGAGCTGGGCCTCGATCCCCCCAGGGCCGTCTGGGAACTGAAGGGTGACAAGCTGGCCGTTCGCCTCGAAATCGGTGGAAAGGCGGCCTTCGACGAGGGCGTCTACGTGAAGGCCGGTGCCAAGCTGGCCCTGTTGCCAGCCGATTTTGAAAGCCTTTTTCTCAAGCCCGTGTCCGAGTTCAGGTCCAGAGAACTGACTCGGTCCGCCACCCAGGACGTGAGGTCATTGGGCTTCCGCCGCCCGGACGGCAGCGCCGTCGCGTTCCAGCGATTCGGTGAAGACAACTGGGACATCACGGAACCTTTCAAGGACTGGGGCGCGTCGGAAAAAATCCAGCTTCTCCTGGATGATGTCTGCATCTGCCCCGTTTTTGGCTTCGCGGATGACAAGCCTAGCGACTTGAAAAAGTACGGTCTGGATCCGGGCGAAAAGACTTTGGACATCGGTCTTAAGGCCGGGAAAAAAGTTGAGGTGCGAATCGGTTCGCCCGTGCCCGGGACCGACCCGAAGGACGCCCGCGTGTACGCGTGGTCATCCGACAGGCCTTCCGTCATGATCGTCTCCTTGAACTCGCTGAAGTCGCTGGACCAGGACCTGGAGGGGTTTCGCTCCACCTCCCTTTTCAGGAATGATCTCTTCGGGACGCAAGGCCTGGAGGTGACCGGGACGTTCGGGATCAAGGAGACGCGCGACGACAAGGGCACGTGGAAGTTCGAGGAGCCCAAGACCCCGCCGGCAGGCGCGGACCCCTCGGTGCTCCCCTCGGCATTCCTCGAAGTGAGGGGCGAGAAGATCGTCCCGGCGGCCGATCCGGCGCTCCTCGGTCTGGTCCAGCCAGACTTCACGGTGACCATCAAAGGGAAGGGCTTCGAAGAAAAGGCGGTCGTGGGCGTGGAAAAGGAAGGCCGGCGGTACGCACGGCGCGTCGGCCGGCCGGCGGCTCTCCTCCTTCCCAAAGAGGATTGGCAAAAGATCAAAGAGGCCCTCAAGCTTGTCTCGGGCCGAGGGACACACAAGGGCGGGAAGTGAAGATCCGCCTGAACCCGCACCAGAAAGGCGCGGCACCGCCCGCGTGGATTTTCGTGGGCGCGGGACTTCTCGTGTGCCTCGCCGCCGTCAAATCGATGTCGCTGATCCCCATGAGGCTGTTGCCGCCCTGCGGGTTCAGGGTGGTGACGGGGCATCCTTGTCCCACGTGCGGTACCACGCGCCTTATCCTTCACCTTCTGGAGGGTCAATGGCTTCAGGGCTTCCGGTCCAACCCGTTTTTCTTCATGTTCTTGGCTGTGATGTTTTCTTGGGTTTTCGCGGGCGCCGTGGCCTGGCTCGCGCGCAGAGACCTTAGGATAGAAGTGGGCCCGCGCGAAGAGCGCTGGCTCTGGTGTCTTCTGGGAGCGGCTTTCCTCGTCAACTGGGTGTACCTTTGGATCGCCGGCATATAAAACAGCTGATAGCTGGTAGCCGATAGCTGATAGCTGAAAACTCCGTTTTGTGATGCAATGTCCCTCGGAGGGCCTCATGGCTGTGCTGCCGGACTGGAGCGGGCAGAAGATTCTCGTGGCCGGGGACGTCATCTTGGACCGGTTCATCCACGGGACCGTGACCCGGATCTCCCCCGAAGCGCCTATTCCTGTAGTCGAAGTGGCCGAGGAGCGGGTTTTGCCCGGAGGCGCGGCCAACGTAGCTCGCAACATCCAGGCGCTTGGGGGGCAGGCGCTCCTCTTCGGCGCTATAGGGGATGACCAGAACGGGGATACCCTTCTCCAAGTCCTCAGGGAGTTCGGCATACCCTCTCAAGGCATGGTAGAGGTCCCCGGGCGAGTCACTACCGTCAAGTCGAGGATCATCGCCCAACACCAGCAGGTGGTTCGCGTGGACAGAGAAGTCAGGAGCTCCCTGCCCCAGCCTTACCAGCGGCTCCTGCTGAGCCAGATGGAGGAAGAGCTTCCCTCGAGCAGGGCCCTCGTCGTTTCCGACTACGCCAAAGGGGTCTTCGATCCGGCCCTCTTGACGGAAGTGGGTCGAAGAGCCCGAAGCGCAAACCTCCCCCTCGTGGTGGACCCCAAGCCGCTGCACTTCCCGTACCCGGGCGCGACTATCGTGACGCCTAACCGGGATGAGGCAGCAGGCTTCTTTGGGCGGTCCTTCAGCTCCGACGAAATTCCCCAGGTGGCCGAAAAGATTCTGGCGGCTACCGATTGGGAAGCCATTCTCTTTACCCTCGGCGCCGAGGGTATGGCCCTCGCCCGGCGCGTCGGCTCCCTGGAGCGTATCCCAGCGAGAATGCGCGAGGTTTTCGACGTGACCGGCGCCGGGGACACGGTAGTCGCAGTCCTGGCCCTGGCGCTGGCCGCGGGCGTTTCCCTCTCCGAGGCCGCACACCTGGCAAACGCAGCAGCGGGCGTCGTCGTGAGCAAGGTGGGAACAGCCGTCTGCTCTCCCTCCGAGCTGCAAGTCGCCCTCTCGGACGAAAAATAGCGATGGCACCCGGGCTTCAGGTCCCCGATCCTCGCGCGAGGCAGGGAGCGGAGGTGGCAGAGATGTTCGACGCCATCTCCCCGACCTATGATTTCCTCAACCACCTCCTTTCTTTCAACCTGGACAGGCTCTGGCGCCGCGCGGCGGTGAAAGCTCTACACGTCCAGCCTGACGGCACCTACCTCGACCTGTGCACGGGCACGGGCGACGTAGCCCTCCTCTTGCAAAAGGGCTCCGAGGCCCGTGTCGCCGGGCTCGACTTCAGCTCCGGAATGCTCCGCCTGGCGCGCAAAAAGGCGATACGCTCGGGCGGCAAGCTCTTTCTGGCGAGAGGAAACGCCCTGGCTGTACCCTTCAGGGACGGTGTCCTCGATGGGGTAGTCGTGGCTTTCGGCGTCAGGAATTTTGAGGACTGGGACCGGGGCCTGTCAGAGATAGCCCGAGCGCTCAAACCCGGGGGGCGCGCCGTCATCCTGGAGTTCTCGGAACCCGGCAAGGGACCCTTCGGATGTGCCTACCTGCACTATTTCCGTCGCGTCCTTCCTTTTGTTGGACATGTGGTGAGCGGGCGGCCCGGCGCCTATGCCTACCTTCCTGCGACCGTGGCCGGTTTTCCGAGGCCTGCCGAAGTAGAACGGAAACTGGCCGAAGCGGGCCTGGGAAACGTCTTCAAGAGGACCTTCGCGGGCGGGGCCGTGGTCCTCTATGTGGCCGAACGTAGGAGCCCGATAACAGCGGTGCCTGTATGAACTTATCGAAAGTGGTTAGACTCTACCCATGGGACGCGTGATGGCGGTCGACTGGGGATCCAAGCGCGTGGGCGTGGCGCTCTCTGACGAGACCAGGAGCATCGCCAGGCCCCTGGAGACCCTTGAAGTCAAATCCCTTCACAGTGTGGCAGAAAAGCTCGTGGCCATCATTTCGGAAAACGGAGTGGATGAAGTCGTCCTGGGCTATCCCCTTCACATGGACGGGACCGAGGGAAGCAGCGCCAAGGAATGCCGAAGGCTCTCAGATAACTTGAGGACTCTCCTCCCCGGGCTCCGCCTTGTGCTCATGGACGAGCGCCTCTCCAGCGTAGGCGCCGAGGCCATCCTGAGGGAGCGCGGCGAGAAAACGCGGGGCCGCAAAGAGAGGCTGGATCAGGTGGCGGCCTCCCTCCTTCTCCAAGAGTACCTGGATTCGGCGCGGCCATGAGGATGAGCAAAAGGCTGATCCTCGGCGCGATCGTCCTCCTCGTTGCCGCCTTCGCGATCTCGGGAGGCTGGCTGGTTTCGGACTGGCACACGCCTTTCAAGGGCAAGCCCGGTCCCATCCTCGTGAGCGTCCCCAAGGGCACGCACGCGGGCGTCGTCCTCGAAAGCCTGTACCAGCACGGCGTGGTGAGGAGCCGCATCTCCGTGAAGCTGGCCTACGGTTTTCTAGGGCGCCCCAGAAACCTCAAGGCCGGCACGTACCGCTTCGACCAGCCCGCCACGCCCCTCCAGGTCATCGAGAAGCTGAACAGGGGCGAGGTGGTTTACACCAAGGTGACCATACCCGAGGGACTGCGCGCCGAAGATGTGGCGCGCGTCTTGACGGAGGCCGGCCTGGGAAAGCAGGAGACTTTCGTGCACCTCATCCGGGATGGAAGGCTCATCAAGGACTTGGACCCCGAGGCGCACAGCCTGGAAGGCTACCTGTTTCCCGAGACCTACCTTCTGGATCCGGGCCTGAGCGAGGAGGCCGTCCTCCAGGCTCTCGTCAAGTCTTTTAGATCCTGGTGGCAGAGCCACGGCGCGCCGCGGGGCACATCCGCTTCGGTCCGGGAAGTGGTCACACTGGCATCCCTCGTCGAAAAGGAGACGGGTGCGCCCGTGGAGAGGGGCCTCATCGCGGGTGTTTTCTACAACCGCCTGAAGATGGGGATGCCCCTTCAGACGGACCCCACCATCATCTACGCCGAGGTCGAGGCGGGTGACTACCGCGGCCACCTGACCCGGGACGATTGGTCCTACCCCAGTCCCTATAACAGCTACCTCCACGCGGGCTTGCCCCCAGGTCCCATCTGCAGCCCGGGCACCGCCTCTCTGGAAGCGGCGCTCAGGCCCACGCCCACGAACTACGTGTACTTCGTGAGCCGGAATGACGGGACGCACGCCTTCTCCCGCACGCTGGATGAGCACAACCACGCCGTGGACCGGTTCCAGCGCACCGACGGGCGGGACCACCCCGGGGCTCGCCACCGGTGAGCGCTCCTCTTCGGTTCATCCTGGTCCGTCCCCGCTCCCCCGGCAACGTGGGCTCCGTGGCCCGAGCCATGAAGAACTTCGGTTTCTCGGACCTGATCCTCGTGGATCCGCGGCTGCATAGGGAAGGGGATGAGACGGGGAGCGAGCCTTTCTTCGAGCGGGAATCGCGCCGGATGGCCTGGCACGCGGAGGACGTCCTCGATCGGGCGCGTATCGTGCCCGACTTGAAAACCGCGGTTTCGGATCGCGGCCTCGTCTTGGCCACCGCCCCGCAGGGATACCCTCGTTTCCGGAACCTCTCGCCAGAGGAGGCCGCCGAGGCGGTCAGCGGAAGCCCGCTCCCGCCTCCAGCCTTCGTTTTTGGCTCCGAGTCCTCGGGCCTGACCCTGGAAGAGCTCGCGCTCTGCGCCGGGGTCGTCGTCATCCCGACGGCCCCCGCCTACCGGGACCTGAACCTGGCCCAGAGCGCTGTCCTGATGGCTTATCTCGCGTTCAGGCGCGCCGAATCGCCGCGCGTGCCGCACAAGCCCGACCGCGCGGGACACGACGAAGCCGAATCCGTGGCGGAGGGTTTTCTCGATCTTGCAAAAAGAGCGGAGTTCCTGAAGAGTGGCGATGAGCCCGTCTCCCGTGAGCTCAGGGCCTTCTTCCACCGCGCGGGCCTCAGCCGGAGGGAGAGCGAACTTCTGCGCAGCCTCATCCGGCGGATCCGCGCCAAGTTCCCAAGAGAATAGGAAGAAGCGTTAGATTCCGATAGGGACGTCCTCGAGCAGGCACGTGGCCCCGCCCAGTCCGCCGGGGAAGGTGGCCAGATCCGGGCCCACCTCCGCCAGCCTTAGAAGGAAGTCGGAAAAGCGGCCAACGATGCGCACGCCTTCAACGGGTTCCGCGACCTCCCCTCTGACCACTCGGAACCCCCAGCCTTCCAAAGCGATCTGATCCGGCGGCCCGCCCCGAGTGGGCGCCTCGCAAATTTCTTCGAGGAAAAGTCCCTCGCGCAAGCCCTTCAATGTCTCCCGCGGATCGATGAGAGTAGGCGCCAGGTGGAGGTTGTGGAAGCCCACCCGGGGAGGAAACGCGAAGTCTGGACGGAGAGCGTGCCCGGTGGAATCGCTCCCGGCTCGGGCCGCGCTGGCGGCCGTGTGAGCGAATCCCTTGCGCACGCCCTTTTCGATGAAGGCGTGCGATCCCGTGGCCACTCCTTCCCCGTCAAACGGTGTGCTTCCGTAGCCGCCGGAAAGGCGCCCGTCGTCGAGAAGCGTGAGGGCTGACGATCCCAAGGCTTCGGCAGAGGAACCTGATGAGCCCGCTCTGGCCGGTGCTCGTTCCCCATTCAGGAGAAAAGAACAGAGGCCCGTGAGGCGGGCCGAGGCTCTGGGCGAAAGCAAAAGCGTGGTACGTCCCGCTGTCGCAGGGACGGCCGAGGTTCTCGCCGCCATCAGGCGGGAGAAATCCAGGCCCAGCCTGGCGGGATCCATTGCGGATGGCCCGTGACTGAAGGCCCAGGCGGGTGCCATAGCGTCCCCCGCGGCCGTCCGTGTCTCGCCCGCCAGCCGGAGGGTGACCCTTGAAAACCGGAAACGGACATCGAGGCCAAGACTGTTTCTGACGGCGACCGCGCCCCGCTCCGAGCGACAGGAGCACTCCCCGACTTGCGCACCCCGGCCCGGCCCGGTTACGGCAGAGGATTCTGCCTCCGTGGCCAGGGAGGCCATCCGCTCCAGCGTCAAGCTTTCGACCGAGGAGTCGTAGGCTTCGAAAGGCTCCTTCGGGGGCCCGGGCGCCGGCAGCGGGAGCGCCCCGCCGGAGGAACCGCAAAGGGCCGACGATATCAGGGTATCGGCGCAGTCGGCGAACCCTCTGCCGTCCATCCGGGTCGTGGAAGCGTAACCCGCACGGCCCTCCAGGAGGCCCCTCAAGCCGCACCCCCAGTCGAGGGCCGAGTGTGTGCGGCGGACCCGTCCACCCGCGACCTCGACGAGTTCGGAGCGCTTTTTGACCAGGAAGGCCTCCCAGGCGTCGAGGCCTCTCCGGGAGATCGCCTCCGAGGCCAAATCCAGGAGACGCCCGATCATGAGTGGCGGGGATGTCTGAGGAAAAGAGGGGGAGCGGTCATTTCGGGCGGAACGGGAATCCCTAGCCAATCTAGAAGAGTCGGCGCCACGGAGGCGAGGCCCCGCTCGCCCTCCGTGGCCATTTCCACGGCCTCCTCGGAAATCCAGACGAAGGGGACGGGATTGGTGGTGTGAGCCGTGTGGATGTGCACACCGTCCGCCTCGCGCATCTGTTCGAGGTTCCCGTGATCGGCCGTGAGGGCAACGGCTCCGCGCTGGGAAAGGGCTTTCTCCACGATTCGTCCCATGCACTGATCGACTGTGTGGGCGGCCTCACAGGCCGCGGCGAAGTTCCCCGTATGCCCCACCATGTCGGGGTTTGCCAAGTTCAGGAGGATGAAATCGTAGAGTCCGGAGTCCAGGCGGGAGAGGAGGGCGTCGGTCACCTCCAGGGCGCTCATGGAGGGCTTCATGTCGTAGGTGGCCACCTTGGGCGATGGAACGAGGACCCGGTCCTCCCCGGGGAAAAGCGTTTCCCGGCCGCCGTTGAAAAAGAAGGTCACGTGAGCGTATTTTTCGGTCTCGGCGATGCGGAGTTGGGTCAAGCCCTTCCCGGAGATGACCTCCCCAAAAGTATTCTGGGGCGTCTCCGTCTCAAACGCCACGGGGAATGGGAACTCCTTCTGGTACCGGGTCATGGTGGTGTAGGTGGCCAGGCGTGGTCTCGCGGGCCTCTCGAACTCGCTGAAGGCATCGTCGGTGAGGGCCCTGGCGATCTCTCGGGCCCTGTCCGCCCTGAAGTTGAAGAAGATGATGCCGTCCCCGTCCTTCACCAGGCCGTAAGGGCACGGCAGGATCACCGGGCGGACGAATTCGTCCGTGGTCCCGCGGGAATAGCTGCTTTCGAGGGCCACCACGGGATCCTCCCATCGCTCGCCCTGGCCTTCGGCGTAAGCTCTGTAGGCGACCTCGACTCGCTCCCAGCGCTTGTCCCGGTCCATGGTGTAGTAGCGGCCCACGAGCGTGGCGAGTTCCCCGACGCCTTCGTCCTTCAAAAAGGCCTGGAATTCCTTCACGTACTGAATCCCTTTCGTGGGGGGGGTATCTCTTCCATCGAAAACGGCGTGGACCGCCACACGGGAAAGCCCGCGCATCTTTGCCAAGCGGACAAGGCCCTTGAGGTGCTCGATGTGGCTGTGCACGCCCCCATCGGAGAAGAGGCCCATGAGGTGGAGCGTCCCCTCACGGCAAGCCTCGCAGGCGGCTACGAGGATCTCGTTCCGGTAGAAGGAGCCGTCGGCGATGGCCCGGCTGATGCGGGGCAGTTCCTGGAAGATGACCCGGCCGGCGCCGAGCGTGAGGTGGCCCACCTCGGAATTCCCCATCTGGCCCTCGGGCAAGCCTACGGCCTCGCCCGAGGCCTTCAAGGGCCGCCAAGGGTACTCCTTCAGCCAGCGGGGAAAGTTCTTGATCCCGGAGCGCGTGAGGGCGTTGTACTCCCCATCCTCGCCCAGGCCCCACCCGTCCAGAACCGTCAGGAGGAGCGGCTTCCGGCGGGCTTCCATTGAATCTCCTGGTAGAACACGGGCCGGGGTTCTTGGATCTCCTGAAGGAGCTCGTCCCGGAAGTTGGGGACGAAGGTGTCCCACCGGAGGCAGTGGGGGCAGTAGTCCTTCCATTCGGGGGAAGCGTCCGCGCACGTGGAGCACTGGTAGCTGAGCTCGAAGGGGTTGAGGATTCGGATGACACTTCGGTAGTGATCGCAGGCCTTCGCCGTATCGCCGCGCCTCTCGCGCAAGCGTCCCAGGTAGTATTGGAGAAGCCCGGATTCGCGGATGCTCCCCTCGATCTCGCGCATGAGGGTCTCGGCTTTGTCCAAGACCTCCAATCGGTAGAAAAAGCGCGCGAGGAGGAACTTGGGCAAGACCTTCCGGTCAGTAGAAGCGATGAGGTTTTGGTACTGTTCGATGGCCCCCTCGGGGTCGCCCTTGTCCAAATAGAACTGCTCCATGGAGAGGAGGCACATGGGCGAGGCGTTCTTCCTGTAGCCTTCGAGATAGACGTCCACGGCCGCGGCTTCTTGGCCCTCCAGCAAGTAGGCCCCGGCGAGTTTTTGATAGGTGGCCTGGAAGCAGGGGTACTTCTTTTTGACCTTCTCGAGCTGTGCGATGGCCTCCTTGGTTTTCTCCTGGTTGAGGAGGTCCGCGCCGATCTGGTAGAGGAGCCCCGGGGTGAAAGGCGCATCTTCGGCGCGCTCTTCCTCCAGAACCCGGGCTTCGCCGATGCGCTCCTGGATTTCCAGCGCCTTCTGCCAGTTGGCCTCCCGCACGTAGAGGTCCCTGAGGATCCTCATGGCTTTCAGTGCGCGCCGGGGCTGAATGCGCACGATTTCAGAGAGGTCCCTTTTCGCTTCCTCATGATCGCCTAAGGCCAGGTAGTCTTCGGCGAGGGCGTAAAGGGAAGGCACGTCTTCCGGATGCTCGCTGAGGGCACGGCGGTGCCACGTGACGGCCTCTTGGGGGCGGCCGGCCGCGCGGAGTGCATCACCCAACTTGAGGAGGGCTGGGAGGTAGTCGGGCTGGGCGTCGAGGGCATGCTGGAAATGGTTGATGGCCTCCAGGGGACGGCCCCCGAGCGCGGCGTCCAGGCCTTTCAGGTAGAACTCTTCGGCCACCCGCTCGCTCTGGCGCCTGAGGTCCAGGAGCCAGCGCCGGGCCACTTGGCTGATCCCGCTCCCAGCCAACCACACGGCAAAGCTTAGAAAGCCGAGGAGCAGGGACAACGTAAGGACCCACGCCATGGGTATCTGGACGCCGAAGAAGTTGAAGTGCTCCTTGAGGGCGCGCACGTTGTCCTGGTGGGAAAACAGGACGACGAGGCCTATCAGCAGGATGATGAGAAGGCCGGTGATCAGGGCGGTCTTAAAGCGCATGGCCTGCCCTACTCCGAGCGGGAAGGGGTTGGCCCCTTCCCGCTCGGCGCTCGGCTGGGCGAAGCCCACCGCGGTGAGCCGGCCTCGTGGGCAGGCCCGCGGCTTCGGCCTCGCTGCTCACCCATCCCCACTTCGAAGCGGCCCTTTGCATTAGACAAGGACTTCGCGCTCCCTGCAGTCGTACAGCCTTGGATCATTACTCGATCAGGCCCCTGTCCTGAAGGTCTTGGCACTCCAGGCAGTGACGGGCCCAGGGCACGGCCTCGAGGCGTTTCTTTTGAATGGGCTTGCCGCAGTGGATGCACTCCCCGTAGGCCCCTCCCTGGAGTTCGCGAAGCGCCTCGTCGATGAGGCGCATGATTTTCCGGTCGGCGTCCGAGAGGGAGTACCAGAACTCCTTGTTGTAGTTCACTGAGGCCTCGTCAGCCGAGTCGAGGGCGCCGTCCGCACCCGCGTCGCCGCTCCGGGAGAGCTTGTCCCGGTAGGCACTCTGCAGTTCCCCTCTCCTCTGGAGCAGGAGTTTCTCGTAGTGTTTCGCGCTTTTCTTGTCCATGGTGGCTCCTTCTCTCCTATTTCGCGTAGGCTTTTCCGGCACAGCTGGCGTTCGCGCGGTAGATCTGTTCCATGAGCATGAGGGTCGCCAGCTCGTGGGGGTAAGTCATGTCAGAAAGGGACAGCTTTCGGGTTTCACCGAGCTCCTTCCGGTCCAGGCCGTGGGCGCCCCCGACGAGAAAGGCGACGCGCCGGCCGCGATCCTTGTACGAGGCCATCAAGCGCGCGAAGGACGGGCTGTCCATTCTCTCCCCGGCCTGGTCCATGGCGATGGCGACGGACTCCTTGGGGACCCTTCTCAGGAGGGCGCGGGTTTCCTCCAGCCTGAGCGCGGCGGGGTCTTTCCTTCGGGAACCGGACACGGCTTCGTCGCGGATGCGCCACCCGCCCCCCACCATGGAGGCGTACCTCTCGATCCCCCTCCGGAACCCTTCGTCCGCTATTCGTCCCACGTGGACCACCAGGATCTCCCACATCGGCGATAACCCGTTATTATACCTTTTCTCCGCGCCGCCTCAAGTGATCCCACAGGGCCTTCCTACTGATGCCCAGCCAGCAGGCGGCGCGGGTCCTGTTGCCCCCCACCTTGGCAAGGACGCCGCGCATGTAAGCATCCTTCAGTTCCTCCAAGGTGAGCCTTCGGTTCAGGGCCGTTTCCAGGGGCGGTCCAGGGAGCCAAAAGGAGGCCGGAAGGTCCTCAGTGGTGAGGAGACCGCCGCCAGACAGGGCCATTCCCTCCATCCGCTGGGAGAGCTCTCGCAGGTTGCCCGGCCAAGGGTGAGAAGAGAGCGCGCCGAGGAGAGCCGGAGCGAGCCGGGGGACGGGCCGCTTGAGTTTCTTGCAGGCTGCTTTCAAGAAGTGCTCCGCGAGCTTCGGGATGTCCCCGGAACGCTGGGAGAGAGAGGGGAGTTCGAGTCGAATAACGTCCAGGCGGTAAAAGAGGTCCGGGCGGAGCTGACCGCGGGCTACGAGTTCCTCTGGGATCTCCGAGAAGCAAGCCAGGAGCCTGGCGTTGGCGCGCACGGGTATTCCGCCCCCGACCCGTTCGAAGGCGCGGTTCTCGAGAATCCGCAGGAGGATGGCCTGCTGGTGGGGCTTGAGCAATTCGACGCCCACGAGACAGAGGGTGCCGCGGCCCGCCGCCTCGAATATGCCAGGCCGGCCGGCCACGCCAGTGGCCGCGCCCCTCTGGACGCCCAAGAGTTCCGTCTCGAGGAGGGACTCGGGAACGGCACCCGCGTGCCACTCCAGAAAGGGTGCCGCGGGGAAAGCGCCCAGCTCGTGAATGATCCGGGCCATGTGGGACTTGCCCGAGCCCGTCGGACCCACGATGATGACCGGGCTGCGTTCGAGCGCGACCTTCTTTGACAAAGACAGGACGGCCTTGAATGCGGGGTCGGACCCCACGGTCCTGGGGAGGGTCACAGCTCCACCCGGGGGGCGTCCATCCAGATGCGTTCGAGACTGTAGTAGCTCCTTTTCTCCTCGAGGAAGATGTGGACGATGAAGAACCCGTAGTCCAGCAAGACCCACAGCCCTCCGGCGAAGCCTTCAAGGTGGTGGGGCTTGAGTGAGAAGGTGGTCCCAAGCCCATACTCGACGGACCGAGCCAAGGCCTGGACCTGGCGCGTGTTGACGCCGTGGGCGATGACAAAGTAGTCCGTCATGGTCGTGAGCTTTCGGAGGTCCATGACGAGGGGGTCTATAGCTTTGCCATCGTCCAGGAGTGCCAGGACCCTCTTGATGAACTTTTTATCTTCCGTCTTCACCGGTTCTCCTCAGGGTCTCTGCTGGTCAGGCATGTAAAGCCCGTGCTTTTTGACATACTTCTCGACTGGCGCCGGGACAAGACCGTCTACTGGGAGGCCCGCGGCCAGTCGGGCGCGCACCTGTGTCGAGCTCACCGCCAGCGGTTTTCTTGTCAGGAATTGCACGCGCCCGGCCGGAATCCCGGGGGGCGGGCCTTCTCCTGCGCCTGTCTCGCGGGACACCACGGCAAGAGAGGCCATGGCCAGGATGTCGCCATAGCGTTTCCACTTCGGAAAAGACGCCAAGGAGTCTGACCCCACTATGAGAAAAAAAAGATCCCCAGGATTTGCGCTCCCGAGCTCTTCGAGGGTCTCCACGGTGTAGGAGGTGGCCGCTCTCTCCATCTCAAGATCGCAGAGGAGCCAGCCCGGGCGGCCTTGTATGGCCAGCGCCACCATAGCCGCCCGGTGGAAGGGAGAGGCGGAGGGCGGGGCGGCCTTCAGGGGCTGACGGGCGCAGGGGACGAATAGGACCCTTCCCAGTCCGAGGCGGCGCTGGGCCAAAGAGGCCATCCGAAGGTGTCCCCGGTGGGGCGGGTCGAAGCTGCCTCCCAAAAGCCCCACCTTCATGCGGAAGCCTCCTCGCGCAGGTAGCTCCAAGCCCTGCTCAGCAAGGGCCGGAGGCCCAGGTGGGTCGCCGCGGAGATGCGATGGTAGGGAATCCCTTTGTCGGAGGCGTACTCCTTGAGATCCCGCTCGGTCCCCTCATCCACGTTGAGGTCGGCCTTGCTGCCCACGAGGATGAGGGGCTTCTCGGAGAGATTCGCGCCGTAAGCTTTCAGTTCGTTTTCAATGACCTCCACGCGTTTCGTGGGGGAGGATGTTTCGTCCGACAGGTCGACGAGGTGCAGGAGGACCCGCGTTCGCTCCACGTGCTTGAGGAACTGGTCTCCGAGGCCGTGCCCCATGTGGGCCCCCTCGATGAGGCCTGGGATGTCGGCGACCACGAAAGATTGATGGTGGAGCCACTCGACCACGCCGAGGACCGGCCTCAGCGTCGTAAAGGGGTAGGGTGCGATCTTAGGCCGCGCGTTGGTGATGGCCGCCAAGAGGGTCGACTTGCCGGCGTTGGGCAGACCCACGAGGCCCACGTCCGCAAGGAGTTTAAGCTCCAGGCGTATCCAGCGGCTCTCCCCGTTCTCGCCCTTCTCGAACTCCCTCGGCGCTTGGTGCGTGGAGCTCTTGAACCGGGTGTTCCCGCGGCCGCCCCGACCGCCCTTGGCGATGATGAATTTCTGGCGGGGTTCGACGAGGTCCGCGATGGCCCCTCCGCCCTCATCGGGCAAGACCGCCGTGCCGGGGGGCACATAGACAAAGAGGTCGGCGCCGCGGGCGCCTGTCTTGAGGCTGCCTTGGCCGGGGCGCCCCTTTTCTGCCTCGAACTTTCGCTTGTACCTGAAGGGGAGGAGAGTCCGAACCTGGGGCCGGACAACGAGAATGACGTGGCCCCCTCGTCCGCCGTCGCCTCCGTCCGGTCCCCCTTTGGGGACGTACTTCTCCCGGCGGAAGCTCATGCACCCCGACCCTCCATGCCCCGCCTGAACGTAGATCCTGGCCGAGTCGGGAAACATCCGGAGGCTTTAGGGGGCCGTGATATCGACGTACTGCCCGAGGCGCCCGCGGAAACGGAAGGAGACCACGCCGTCCGCCATCGCGAAGAGCGTATCGTCACTTCCCCGGCCGACGTTTTGGCCGGGCTTGAAGGTGGTCCCGCGCTGGCGGACGAGGATCGTGCCGGCCGTCACCTGCTGGCCGCCAAAGCGCTTCACGCCCAGCCTCTGGGAGTTGCTGTCGCGGCCGTTTCGAGAGCTGCCTTGACCTTTCTTGTGTGCCATCTTCGACTCCGGATCAGGCCCGGGTGATGTTCAGGATTTCCACCTGGGTGAAAGGCTGCCGGTGCCCGAAAATCTTCTTGTACTGTTTGCGGCGCTTCTTGTGGAAAACGAGGATCTTGCGCCTGCGCCCCTCGCCAAGTATCCGCCCCGTGACCTTGAGGAATTCCCGGTCCGTGAACACCTTCTCCCCGTCCACGACGAGCAGGGCCGGGAATTCGAGTTCCTCGCCCACCTCACGATCCAGGCGTTCCACCTTCAGCTTGTCGCCGGGTGAGACCTTGTGCTGTTTGCCTCCGCTCTGGATGATCGCGTACATAGCACCTCCGAACCGCGAACCTTTACTTTACGGCTAAATGCTTGAAATGTCAATACGAGCGGCCTCTCAAGCGGGCCGGGACGGGATGAGCGAGGCATCTGGAAATCGCAAGGGCAGATAACCCAGCCCGCCGCACCTGGCCTGGGCCGGGTCCTGAATTCATTGACAAAGCTTCGGAGAGGCCCTATACATCCAAAGGAATGTCGGGTCACCGCAGCGGTGATCGGGAGGTATGTCTATGTCTTTCGCAAGGCCTGTTCGCAGTTGCCGTATCGTTTGGCCCCTTATGGTGCTGGTGCTCCTGGCACTGTCCCCGTCCGGTTTCTGGGCGGGCACCGTCACCCAGGGCCATGCGGGCCAGGTGGCCCAGAACTTCGTGAGCCATATCGTGGAGCGGGATGGCTCGTGGGCGGGTTCCACTGCCCCGGCCGTGGCCGCTGTTGAGCCTGTCTTCCGCGACGGGGTCCTCATCGCTTACCAAGCCGCCGTTTTTCCCTCCGGCTTTGTCTTGGTTCCCGCCGAGGACGAGCTTCCTGCCGTTAAGGCGTTCTCCACCACGGGGACGTTCGAGCAGCGCCCCGGCCTCTTCTGGGATCACGTGGCCGTCGAACTCGAGGAGATCGTCACCGTGCTGAGGGCTGACCGATCGGTCGGTCGAGTGTTCGGACCGCAAAACAAGGCGCTTTGGGCCCGGTTCGACGTGCCTCCGGCGCAATTCCAGGTCCGAGACGAGGCGGCTTCGGGGGTCGTCAGCCCAATCCTCCTCCAGGTCACCTGGGATCAGGGCAGCGGTGACGGGACGATGTACAACAACCTCTGCCCCCAGGTGGATGGCAAGTATTGCCCCGTAGGGTGCACGGCGACGGCGGCTTCCCAAATCATGAAGTACTGGAACTACCCGGCCTCCGGCCAGGGAAGCCACAGCTACTCGTGGAACGGCCAGACCCTGAGCGCCGATTTTACCAAGACCTACGACTGGGCCAACATGCCTAACGTCCTCTCGATTCGCTCCACGACGGTTCAGAAGATGGCCGTCGCGACGCTCTGCTATGACGTGGCAGTATCTGTCGACATGGAATTCGGCCCCGACGGGTCGGGCGCGTATGTATCAGATGTGGCCGACGCTCTTCGCAATTACTTCAAGTACAGCTCTGACGCTATCTCCAAGAATTACTCCGGCCCTGATGCTACGTGGTTTTCCATATTCGTCCAACAGGTTGACGAAGAAAGGCCGTCAGAGCTCCAGATCTGTTGTGATCAAGGGGTCGGCCACTCCGTGGTCGTGGACGGCTACCGCACCGACTCGGGCAACATGGTCCACCTCAACATGGGTTGGGGCGGGTCGGACAACGGTTACTACGCGTTGAACGACATCACGGGGAGCTGGTTCAGCTTCAAGAGCATTACCTTGCAAGTGGCCGTCATCAACATCCACCCCGGATTCGAGGCCACGGTTACCGCCAGCCCCAGTTCCGGCGCGCCGCCATTGACGGTGCACTTCACGGGCTCCTGCGCGGGCGGCGCCGCGCCCTTCACTTACGACTGGGACTTCGGCGACGGGTCGGCCCACGGCTCAGCGGCCATCGAAACGCACACCTACACATCCACCGGAACCTACACGGCGACCTTCAAGGCGACCGATGCGGGCGGCAACGTGGCGCTCAACCAGACCGCCATCAATGTGACCGGCGGCAACGTCCTGACGGCCACCGCCTCCGCGGACAAAACCTCAGGCCAGGCACCCCTGGCGGTCCAGTTCACAGCCACGGCGTCGGGCGGTTCGTCGCCGTACACCTACGACTGGGATTTCGGCGATGCCTCGGCGCATGGCTCTTCCCAGAACATGAGCCACACCTACACCACGGGAGGCACTTTCCACGTGACGCTGAAGGTGACGGACAGTTCCAGTACAGCGGCGACGGACACCCATCTCACCATCCAGGCCCAGGTCGCCATCGGGATCACCTCTATGGCCAAGGCCGGGAGCCCCTTCCGGTTTGTCGTGACCGGAAGCAACTTCGTCCAGGGCGTGCAAGTGTTCATAGGCACAGACACGACCGCTTGGAGCAGTGTTACCTACAAGAAGCCCACCAAGATCGTCATCGGTGGGGGTGCGACTCTAAAAGCCAAGGTGCCCAAGGGTACGCCCACCGTCTTCAAATTCGTAAACCCAGATGGTGGACAGGCGACTTACACCTTCCACTGGTGATGCACCCCGTCATGCGAGAGAGGGGAGGCCTCGCGGCCTCCCTTTTCATTTCGCACATGACATGGCCGCCCACTCCTTCTCTCTGCTAGAATCACTACCTGGGAATCGGCATGCTCAAGGACGTCCGTATTCACGGCTCCATCACGCAAGAGGTCGACTTCTACGCCAACCTCGCTGGCGAGAAGCTGCTCACGGCGCCTTTCTACGAGATGCGCGAAGGCGAGTCGGGCCCCGAGATCTCCTTCTTCCTGGCGGGTATGTACCTCAAGCTGGACGGGAGCGGCATCACGGTCTCAGGGACCGGCGGGGCCGTATCCGAGTACATGTTCGGCTCCCCGATGCCCCTGCAGGACCTGGGGCACAAGGAGGTCAAGAATCGCCTGGTGTTCTTCGGCGCCGTAGCTGGAGACGGAGGCCTCTCCTTCACGAGCAATGTGTCGGGAGCCCAGACCTACCAGAGCCTCTTCCTGGATGGCAACGCCGTCAGCAACTACTTCTTCCTGTTGAAGGTGCCGTGGCCCTTCTCGCCGCGCAGGACCCAGGAGACGCTCCTGAGGTCCCTCGGCCGCGTTCTGAAGCGGAGCGAATGCCCGGGCCAGGGTAATGACAGCGGCTTCACGGGAGAGATCCTCAAGGAACTCTCGGAGCCCGACGCCACGCTCCTCCTCCTGCGCCTCGTGCACAAGCCCCACTCCCAGTTCTACCAGTTCGCCAGGGAATACTACCGGAGGACCCGGGAGTGGGGGGAGGCCCAGGCCCGCTTCGTGGCCAGGCTCGCCGAGGAAGTTGGCGTGGAAGAGTACCAGCGGGAAAGGCTTGCCATCGATATCCTCTACAAAGACCACGAGCACCGGCAAATCGTGGACGAGTACAAGGACATTCTCCTCTCCATCATGACGGGGGAGTCGGGGCCCTCCGCCGTGGCGAGGTTGAACTCCTTGAGAAACTTGGCCATGCGGCACCACCTCCCCCTCACGCTTTTCGACACGCTCGACGGGCTCATTCCGGCTTCCGTGGCTTCCCGGGAAGCCGAGCCTCCCTACCTGCGCCTGACCCGCGAGATTTTCGAAGGGCTTTTCCTCGCCAGCAAGGCGCCTTCGGAAGCCATCGGTGACGTCGAAGTCATCAAGCTGCTCGAGAACAAGCAGGCGGCCCAGCTGCGCCGCGACAACGGCTTCGAAGAGATCCTTCTGGAAACGGGCCGGATGCTAGACGAACGAGGCATGCAGACGGACATGTTCGAGTCCCTGGAGATCTTCTCCAGGGTGGTGACTTATTTCGATCGCCTGGACAACGCCGAAGCCCTCATCAACCAACTGGCCTTCATGGAGGAGGCCACGCTCAACGAGAGCAGGGTCCGATCCATCCTGGGGAACAAGCGCGCTTTCGACGCTCTTCAGCCGGGCCTTTTCGACCGCCTCGTCGTGGAGCCATTTCTCAGGAATCCTTACACCTTGAAGTCCGGTTCCCAGAAAGTGGAAACCTTGGTGAAAGGGCTCTATCAGGTGGAGAGCGGCGAGAAGACCCTCTCGGAGGTCGCGGCCCACGTAGACGAACTGGCCCACCGCGAAAGAGCCGTCCGGTTCCTATACGGAGGCATCAGGTCCCACCTCCAGCGGTTTTACTTCAATCTCGCCAACCCGCTCCATGTCAGGCTGCTGGAGCGTGAGGTGACTGGGGAGGTGACCAAGCGCATCGGCGAAGAGGCGCTCTTCACGGAAGGAGACTTCGCATCGGCCCTGGAGGTGGTGAAGCGGGAGAGCGAATACGTGAACAGCGTTCTGCCCCGCGTTCTGGAAACCAACGACCAGAGCCTCAGGGAACAGTTCGTAGCCACGTCAGGCTTGGATCTTTATCGTTTGGAAGAGCTCGAACGCGAGTACCGCCAAGCCCACGGCCACGCAGATCAAGCCAGCTGATCTGAGGATTCACGTGCGGGCCAGCCCCCGTCCCAAGCCGTTCACTTCCTCTGGTAGGTGCCCATGATCTCGCCCTGGGCGAGGACGTGGCCCTTCATGGCTTCCAGGATCTGCGCTTTTGTGGCTCCTGCGGGCAAGCCCAGTAGGGTGTCGAGCGCGTACACTTTGAAGAAATAGCGGTGCGGCTTGCCGGGCGGCGGACACGGCCCCCCGTACCCCATGCGGCTCCAACTGTTCAGACCGTGGCGCGCCGGGCTCGGGGCAGCGGCTTGTGTGCCTTCCGCCAGGCCTTTCTCAGAAGCAGGTAAGCCGTATAGCACCCAGTGGACCCACGTGCCCGCGGGGGCGTCGGGGTCGTCGCAGATGATCACAAGGCTCTTCACGCCCGCGGGAGGATCGGACCAAGCCAAGTCGGGGCTGAGGTTCGATCCGTCGCACGTGAAACGCGCCGGGATGGCGCCACCGTTGGAGAAAGCCTTCGAGAGAACTTGAATGGTGGATGGAGTCTTAACCGGTTCGGAGGCGCAGGCGGTCATGGCCCAGGCGAAGGACAGGGCCGCAAGCCAGACGACGATATCGCGCATGGTTCACCCTCCACGGATCGGGACCCTCATACGCCGAACATAGTCCGGCCGCTTCACAGAATCAACGCGGACCGGGCGGCTCACGTCCCTGTCTTCTGGGGAAGGCCTGATGGGACCAGAAGAACCACCGTGGGCAGGCCTTTCACGGTGAAGCGCTCCAGTATCGCCCGGTTCTCGGGTGTGTTTTTAGTCATGTCCAGACGGATCGGGACCACGCCCGCGAGGGCCTGCTTCACGCCCGGGTTGGGCCAGGTCCTGTCCTCGAGTTCCACGCACGCCACGCACCAATCAGCCCTGAAGTCCAAAAGGGCCGGCCTGCCTTGGGCCGCGGCATCAGCCAGGGCTTTTTCCAAGTCGGTGCGCCAGGGGAACTGGTCCTTCCCGACGCCGGGCAGAACCAGAAAAACGACGGCCAGCGCGGCC
>Ga0209777_10003494_pt1 | contig 19412 bp, 10 predicted proteins | sample FrelakmetHBP12HB_FD_187147 | JGI IMG/M metagenome (GOLD analysis project Ga0209777, IMG submission 187147) | Freshwater lake sediment microbial communities from the University of Notre Dame, USA, for methane emissions studies -HBP12 HB (SPAdes)... | ecosystem: Environmental > Aquatic >...
CGATCTCGTCCCAGGCCTCGGCCACCAGCTTGGTGCCGGCCAGCACGGGATGCTCAGCGATGTGCCGGATCAGAGGCGGGTCCTGGAGCACTTCGCCTTGTGGCCCGCGGCCCAGGATGGAGGCGAGGTCAAAGCGGAAACCGTCCACGTGCATTTCGGCAACCAGGTAGGTCAGGCTGTCTATGATGAGGTCGCGCACCAGGGGGTGATTGCAGTTAAGAGTGTTGCCGCAGCCTGAAAAATTGTAGTAGCGGCCCTGCTTGTCGAGCATGTAGTAAATGGCGTTGTCTATGCCCCGGAAGCTGATAGTGGGCCCGCTTCCGTTGCCCTCACAGGTATGGTTGTAGACCACGTCGAGAATCACCTCGATGCCAGCCTGGTGAAAGGACTTCACCATCTGCCTGAATTCGTTCACCTGGTTGCCTGGCCTGGCGGCATACGCCGCCTTGGGCGCGAAGAAGGAGAGCGGCGAGTAGCCCCAGTAGTTCATGAGCCTTTCGCCGGTGCTGGGGTCCTTGTGCACCTGGTCCAGCTCGTCGAATTCGAGGACTGGCATTAACTGCACAGCCGTAATGCCCAGGGACTTGAGATGCGGGATTTTTTCACACAAGCCCATGAAGGTGCCGGGGTTCTGTGCCCCGGAAGAAGGATGGCGCGTGAAGCCGCGGACATGCAATTCGTATATGATGGTCTGCCCCATGGACGTGCCCAGCGGCACTTCGCCCTCCCAATCGAATTCCTCGGTATCCAGCCGCCCGCGGCGCGTGAGCACGCTTTCCCCGCCGTGAGGCAGTTCGGGCGCGCCCCAGGTTTCTCCGCCGCTGATAGTGCGCGCATAGGGGTCCAGGACTATGACCCTGGGGTTGAAACGGTGGCCGCTTTTGGGAGCGAATTGTCCGTTGATGCGGTAGCCGTACAGCACATCGGTGGGCAGATCGAAGACGAAAATGTGCCAGACGTCGCCTGTCTTGTTGATCTTCGGGTCCAGGGAGATTTCGGCCAGGGGCCTGTCGCTGCCCTCTTTGAAGAGCACCAGGTTTACGAATTGAGCGTGGCGCGAGAAGAGCGCAAAGTTGACGCCGTGAGGTTTGGGCGTGGCGCCGAAAGGGCGCGCATGGCCGCGGGCCGTGGCAAAGATGGATTCGCCTGCCAGGCCCTCAAGGACGCCCTCCATCTCTGCCCCTTTCCGCTGCGGGAGGGGGTGCAGGGCAGGGACGTGCACACCGCTGCGCTCATCTGAAGTCATGGGCCAATATCTCGCTGCCCCGCCGACAGATTTCGGTCGCGTAGTCAGTCCAGCTTCCCTGTCCCCAGTAGCGGAAGCAACTGGTCTGTGAGACGAGGAGGTGGAACAGCGTGTTGCGGTAGGCGTGGCTGTTGGTGTCCACGTTCCGCTTGTCCAGGGCCTCATGGAATCTGGCGCTCAGCTTGTTCATGGGCGTCAGCACATTCTCATAGCCACGCACCCAACTGATGTTGTTGGTCCACGACCCGCCATCCATGCTGAAGCTGGAGTTCTCGTGCTTGAGCTGCGCGATGGCCTTGTCCGCCGCGCCCGGCTCCCACTTGCTGATGCGTTTGAAGACCTGTCCCTGGTGTATAGGGCGGATGGGCGCCAGCATACTTTCCGTCACGCCTGCCTGCTCGACCAACTCCAGGTATTCCGTGCCATTCGCGCTGACCACGCCCTCGGTCCCGAAGCGCGCCACGGTTTGCCGGAAACAAGAGGGGAATTCGTTCATCATCACGCCGCCGTTTTCGCCGTCCCCGATCTGGGTGACGATGGGCGGAATGGAGATGCCGCTGAGCTGGCGCCGCTTCAACGTCAGGGCCTCATAGAACGGCTGCATCTGGGCCACCAGCTTGGTGTCGGAGCCCTGCGTCTTGATCAGCGCAATGATGGAGACCTCTTCCTCACAGGAGTTCCGCGCCACCAGCCTGTAGGGAACATGCTTGTCCTGCAACCCGTGCCCTGCGAGCGTCTCGACGGTGTGCTCCTGCACCAGCAGCCAGTGGTAGCCGCATTCCTTGAGCGCCTTCACGAACTCGTAAGCGGCGTCCGGATGATTGGGCAAATGCATCTCCGGCGGCGAAAAGCCGCGTACGCGGGCCAGCGCGTCCCAGCCATAAATGGCCGCAAAGTGCTGCTGCCAGGCGCGCATGTGCAGCCTCAAGTCCGGCAGCGGGGTGGAGGCGGCCACCGAATGCCCCCACATGGTCCCGAGCCACTCGACGTACTTGCGCAAGCCGGGATCGCAGGTGATGGGGCGCAGCCTTTCGAGGACGTCGCCACGGCCCATCTTACGCAGGCCGTGGAGCAGCTCGCCTGAGTAGTCGAACATCACCCGCGGATTGCGGCCCTCCCTGACCAACTCCGGGATCATCTCCCCCATGCGCGCGTAGCACTCCGCGAAGACCGGCGCATTGTGGTTGTCGCCGACGCCCTGGTTGTGCAGCATGTAGTCCAGGTTGCTGATCATCTCGGCGCTCTGCACGTCCTGACCGCCTGCCGGAATCAGGGGCTGGTGCATGTGCAGGGCAATGGCAAAGACGGCCTCCAGCTTGTCCAAGCGCAGGTTCGTCTCATTCAGGAAAACCGGTTTGCGTGAATTGCTTGCCTCTGCGACCTGCGCCTCCGCGCCACAGATGTTCGGCAATTCGTTAACCGTCTCGGGAATGGGCTCCGTCATTGGGTCTCCCAACCAAGGATGAAGGAGGAAGGAGGAAGGAGGAATAACGAATGCCGGAGGAAAAGGCGGCTGCGCAGGGAAAGTAGTTCATCCTTCATCCTTCCTCCTTCATCCTTGCAAAGCACGTCGTGTCCAGTTCGGGGAAGAGCGCATCCATGTGCTCCAGGGCCGCTAGTTTCTCCGGGTTAACCTCGTGTTTGTCAACGCTGTTCAGCAGATAGTGAAAACGGTTGACATGATCGTTGAAGCGCCGTCTCGCGTACTGCTCCGTAGTGCCATTGGTGATCATGAACGGCCAGTCCGAGCTTTGCGCCAGCAGCAGCTCACGCCCCGCCTGGCGCAAAGCGCGTTCTTCCAGAGAGGCCAGCGCATGGTCCGCGGTGCCCCTGTCGCTAGGCAGTGGTGCCGGCGCGCTTGAGCGCGCCATGCGCGCGGCAGCTTCATGCAGGGGGCGCCAAAGCCATTCGGTCTTGGGATTGAGCCACTGTTCAGCATAGCCTTTGTGGCCCCAACTGCTTGGGGCGGGAGCGGCCTTCTGCTGAACGGGGAAGGAGTCCAGATACTCGCCCGGAGTGGTCAAAGCCAGGTCGCCGCCGCTATCGGCCACTTCGCGCAGCACATAATGGAGCCACTGCGGGCCTTCAAACCACCAGTGCCCAAACAGCTCCGCATCGTAGGGCGAGACGATGACGCCAGGGAAGGGCATGCGTCCGCCCATGCGCGCAAGCTGGTCGCGGCAACGCGCGACAAAATCGTGGGCGTGGCGCTGGGCCGTCTGACAGCCGCAATCCGGGTCGTAGAGGCGCTTGTTGTCCGACGGACCGGTGATGCAGTGATACTTGATGCCGGTGTGGCTGCGCACGCCTTCGGCGTACTGGAAGTCGGCCAGGTAGCCCTGGTCCAGCTCAAAACCGATGTCGCGGTAATACTCGCGGTAGTTTGGATCGGCTGGATAGCCGACCTTGCTGCTCCACACCAGCCGCGAGGTCGCAGGACAGCGCCCGAAGGCCGCCACGCCGCTGGCACAGTAAAGAGGCGCGTGGACGCCGAACGCTGGCCGCGGCTCGGCGTGTTCGATGCCATGTGTATCCAGGAGGAAATAGCGCAGTCCGGCTTTGGCCAGGACCTCGTCGAGGCCGGCATAGTAGCCACATTCCGGCAGCCAGAACCCTTTGGGTTTCTGGCCGAAGATACGTTCGTGCTCGCGCACCGCGGAGAAAACCTGCGCGCGCACCGCGCAGGGCTCGGCGCTCAAAGCCGGCAGGAAACCGTGCGTGGCGCCGCAAGTGATCAGCTCCAGATGGCCTGCCTGGGCGTGCTCCTTGACGGCTTTCAGCAGGTTCATGCCGCAGCGCTCAGTCAGCGTCAGCCGCGCTTCCTCGAACAAGCGCTTATACATGCAGGCCAGGAAGTGCAGGTCGGGCCACTGGCGGGTGCGCTCCATTTCCCGGTCCGCCAGACGGCTTGAGAGCTCGATGTGCCGCAGGCAGCGCTGCTGCAGCAGGGGGTCCTCCATCATGTTGGCGAGCGTCGGGGAGACGGACAAAGTGAGCTTGAAGGGCACACGGTCGGCGTGCAGGCGGTCAAAGAACTTGATCAGTGGAATATAGGTTTCCGTGACGGCTTCGAAGAACCACCGCTCCTCCAGAAAGCGCTCGTATTCGGGATGCCGCACATAGGGCAGATGCGCGTGCAGCACAAACAACAGATAACCCTTGGCCATCCCTACTCCTTAACCCGCGTCATTGAGGAAAGAGGGTAGAGAAGCGAGAAGAGAGCCGGGAGGGCGGGACCTCACTCCTCACTTCTCACTACTCACTTCTCACTGTACGCCCATCAACTCTTCAATCTGCCGGGCCGCGCTATCCTGGCCGAAGCGCGCCAGCAACTTGCGGCGGCCATTGAGGCCGGCCTTCTGCCGCAAATCGTGATCGTACAGCAAGCGCTCCAGGCCCCACACGAAACTGCTTTCGTGGGGGTAGACCAGCACGCCGTCCCGTTCGTGATCAACCAGCGCGCGGGCGCTCGGCAAGGACGCCGTGGCACCTCCCACACTGTGCGTTGCCACAACAGCACGCTCGGCTGCCCAGGCCGCCAGGACTTGCCATTCTCCGGTCCGCTCGCGGCTCGGCACGGCCACGATATCCGCCGCTTGGATTAACTCACGCAGGGGCTGGCCCTCCAGGTGTCCGGCAAAGCGCACCGCATGATCCAGGAGCAGGTAGCGCGAGTAGACCCGCAAAGGCCACTGCAAAGTGCCATCACCCACAAACACAAAGCGCGCTTGCGGGTGGTTCTTGAGGACCGCCGGCACTGATTTCATCAGGATATCCGGGCCGTGCCTTTCGTCCAGGCTGCCGACGAAGAGGATCATGGGATCCACAGGCCCAACCTGGTAGCGCGCTTTGACCGGGCCGGGGTCCAGGCGGCTGTCAAACTCCGCCGCGGGAAACGGCCTCCGCAGCTGCACAGTGCGCTCGAAGCAGGCCGGCAGCAGCCTGTGCACGGCGTCGGCCGTGGCCTGTGCGTGGACGAGGATTGACGTTGCGGCCTCAAGCCCGAGGCGCTCGACCTCCTGGATGCTACGGCTCATCTCGCTGCTCATGTCGCTGCGCTGGCATTCCAGCGAATGCAGCGACAGGATGGCGCGAACGCCCTGGGACTGCAGTTCGGTGAGCACGCCGATACAGGTCCATTCGTGGCACAGCGCGGTGACCTCTTCCGCCTCGGCAGCCAGGGCTTCGGTGAAGGCCGCGCGAGCGCGGGCGGTGAAGTCCTCAGCGCCCTGCAACAGGCCGCTCTCCGGGTCTTTTCCCAGGACGTGGATTGTGACCTCAGGCCCGCCGCAATCGAACGCTTGCCGCGAGAAGATGTGCACGCCCACGCCATGCGCCGCGCACGCCGGAGCGAGGGCTGCGACGTACTGGCCGACTGCGCCGGCCTGCGGTTCGTTACAGAAAATTGCCAGCTTCGGATGCTTGGCGGCACGAGCCATCTGCCGCGACACCCCAGCGCCTGCCAGGGACGCGGCCAGCGTGGATTCGGGAAGGCTGACGCAGCCCGTCGGCGCTGCGGCTGCCTGGCCGTCGCGGGTCTCGCCGTCACGGTCCCCGCCACCCACCCCATCCCGCGGCATGGCGGGAGAGAGGGGGAGGGCGCGCAGAGCGGGCTCCACGGTTCTGGTTCTTGGCTCGGCCCTGAAGCGCGTGGGCCGCGCCACAGGCGTGCCCATGAGCACCTGCCCGGCGCCCAGAGGCAACTCGATTCCGACAGCTTCGCTGGAAAGCAGGTGTGTGCGTATGCGCCGGAATTCCTTTCTGTCGCTCGATTCCCTGCTCATAGTCATTTCCCTGTGGTTCCGTTGCTCAACTCAGGAAAACACTCGGCACAAAGCTCGAGAAAATGAACTGCGATGTCCTTCCAGGTGCAGCTCTGCTGGCCCTGGCGTTGGCCATTGCGGCCCATAAGTTCGGCGTGGGCCGGGTCGCCCAGAATCCGGTCCAGTGCCCAGACCATCGAGCCCGGGTTATCGTAAGTCACGATGCCGGTCTCTTCGTGGCGCACGAGATGCGCCGGGCCGGCGTGCGTGGTGATCACGGGCCGAGCGGCCAGGCGGGCCAGGTCCACCACACCTTCGTCAGTGGCGATGCGGCCGCGGGAAGGCAGCAGCACGACTTCCGCGGCGCGAATCAGGCGCGTCAGCGAACTGCCTTCGAGGTGTCCGAACAAGCGCACCGCCTGGCCCACGCCCAGCTCGTGCGCGCGCCGCTGCAGCGCCTCATACATTGCGCCGTCACCGACGATCCCCAGGCGCAACGCCGGCACGCGACCCAAGACGATAGGCAAGGCTTCGAGCAGGAGATCAACGCCCGTGGGATATTCCAGCGGGCCGACAAAAAGCGCCAGACGGCTGAACGCGTCCAGCCCAGCCTGCGACTTCGTGTTGCCGAAATCAAGGGGTGTTTCCCACTCATTGGGCAGACGCCCTTCCATGGGGAAACCATAGACGCGTGCGCCGTTGAGTCCGAACTCGCCGACCGTCTTCTCGCGCAGCCAATCCGGCGTAAGCACGCACCCTGCCAGGGGCGCGATCTCCCTTTCGATCTTCTCGATTTCCAGGGACAGTGGGCCTGGTTGCGTGCCGTTGCGGCGTATTTTCTCGATGGACGTGAGGGAAAGCACTGTGGGCCGCGTTCCGGTCCAGGGGGCCAAGGCCGTCATCCATTCGTGCAAATGAAAAAGGTCGAAGGGGGGCATTTCACGCAGCCGCTGCTCGGCTTGCCCGGCAAAGCTCAAGGCCGCGTCCACCGGCGAGCCGGGCGGGACGCCCTCCAACAACTCGTAGTGCACTCCCGCCACTTGCCGGCTTGCCTGAGCCGGCAGGGGGGACGCCTGTCCCATGGTGGGCACGAACACATGCACTTCATGCCCCAGCGCGCACAGGCCCGCGGCCAACTCCGAAACGTAGGCGCCCAGCAAGCCCTGCTGCCCGCAAGCTGCCGCGTCGAAGGCAAAGCAAGCAATGCGCAGCGGCCTGCGCAGCCCGAGCCTGCGGGAGGCGTTCAGGTCCTTGGCTTGCTCAACACCACCGGGCACGCTTTCAACGCGCAGCTTGTCGTCCACCAGGACCGCGGTGTAAGCGCTGTTCCTGGACACGCCGCTGGGCGGGAACTGCACGGCTTGGGAGCGGGCTGCGGGGACGAACTCGCCGTTCCTCAGGAGGAAGCCCACCTCGGCCAACTGCGTAGTCCCAGGCTGCGGCAGCGCGATGAACCGCTGGCCACAGACCTCCGATAATTGGAGGTCCTGGAGGCGGTGCGCATTGAAGCCGTTGAAGAGAATGCAGGTCACGTCATAGAGGCGCAGCACCATGCGGCAATCGTGCCAGGCTGCGCCGCGGGCGGCGCGCGCGTGTGCGATCCATTCCGGCAGGATGCGCCAGTGCGCCAGGGCTTGGCAAGGAGTAACAACCGCCAGGGCCGCGTGATTGCCCGGAGGCGTGTAAGCTTGCGTAGGAGCGCAAGCGCCGATCTCCCAGGCGCAACGCCTTATGGATTCCGCGCCGGGCGGGACGCCCGTTGCACCCGCGCTATCGCGCTGCGGCATGCCAACAGGGTCCCCTTCCAAATCAGGCTGTGTGCCGACACGATAGCACTGCGGCGGCGCGGTCTGATGAAAGGCGCCGCCTACGAGAGTTGTGGTTATCATCGTCACGTCCCGCTATCCCAGCCCGACCTCGCGCTGCACACAGTAGCACCAGCAGCGGGAATTGTCCGGTGCCGAAGCTCCTCCCCAGATTTGCTGCCGTTACCTCAAGCTACGCTGGCGTAAACTTGCTCTGTCTGTTCGACGATGCGGTCCCAACTGAAGGCCGCATCCACGGCCGCCCGTCCGTTGCGCCCCATCCAGCGGCAACGGCTGTTGTCAGCCAACAGCGTGCCCAAACCCCAGGCCACCGAGTCGGGGTTGTCGTCAACGTGCAGCCCATTTATGCCGTGCCAGACAAACTCCGCGGGCCCGCCGCGCTTGGTGCTGACCACAGGCTTCCCCGCGCTCCAGCCTTCAAGAATCACAATGCCGAACGGCTCGTTGCGGCTTGGCACCGCAAGGATATCGCAAGCCTTGAACAGTTCCGTGACGTCCCGGCCCTGCTTGGCGCCAACCATGCGCAAGGCATTCGCGACACCCAACTGGTTTGCGAGGCCGGCGACGTCGCCGCGCATGTGGCCGTCGCCGACGAAGACGAACTTGGCGTTGGGGTAGTACTTGAGGATATGGGGCATGGCCCGCACCAGGATGTCGGGGCCTTTCTGCACCACCATGCGGCCGACGAAGAGCACGGTCGGATCCAACGGTCCGATGGCGTACTTGTGTTTGATGTCCGCGGGGTCGAGCGGGTAGTCGAAGGCGTGCGCGTTCACACCATTGTAGATGACTTTGGTCTTGTGTTCAGGGACCTGGTACAGCCATTGTATCTCGCTCTTGAGCTGGTTGGAGACGGTTATGACCCGGTCCGCGCAATAGGTGCCGTGGCGCTCGTGGTCCTGAACGCGGACGGCCTGGCCGCCGAAAAAGCGATTGCCATTGCGGCCGTACTCCGTGGAGTGCATGGTCAACACCGTGCGCCTGGCACGCCCCTCCTTGATCCAGACCGCGGCGTTGGAAGTCAACCAGTCATGCGCATGGACGATGTCGAAGCGGCCCAGGTGCTCTTCGACATCGAAGCAGCTCTTCACGAAGGCGCGGCACATGTTGTTGACTTCGTCCACGAAATTAGGGCTTAAGGGGAAGGAGCAGCGGTGGTAATGCACGCCGTCAATGCAACTGTAGAGCGGCTGGCCAGGGCCCACGCGCGTAAAAACGTGGACCTCATGCTTGCGGCGTTCTAGCGCGGCGGCCAGTTCGGTCACATGCACGCCCACACCCCCCACGGGTATCGAGTGCAAGGATTCCCACGCCAGCAAAGCGATACGCACACTCTCCCCTTCCCTACTGCGCCGCCGGAGCGCATTCCAGGTGCGCTCCGGCGGCCAAGAATTTTTTGCTCTGACTTCCTCAGTCTGCTTTATGTAGCTGCGGGCAGGGCAGACAAACGCTGGGTTAAAGATACAACGTGGTTGGCAGGGACATGCTGAGTTGCTGAGGCGAATTGGTTTACGTGCCGCAGTTCTGGCTGCCCTTGCCCGCAGTTTTCGAACGCTGTCCAAGTTACTTCGGAATGCTCCGGCAGCGTCCACATTGACATTATGTTAGACGCGGCCGGAGACATTTTGCTCCACGAATTTTCCACCGTTCTGCCGTTAAGCAATCTCGCGGCCCATCCGGCCACCTTCTCAGGGAACAGGGGCCTTGTCAGGACGCTCCGGATTGGCGTGTCGGGCCGCAAGCACGCCCAGGTGGCTTCCTCGTTCAAGCAACTCACCACCCCAACCGGAGGCAGCGGCTCGAGATTGCCCCTGGATTGGAGGAGCGTCAGGACTTCGTCGGCGAACAGTTGCTCGACGATGATGCCCAGGGCAATGAAGTCAAAGTGCTGGCCGCGCAATGCTTCCAGCGCCGCCTTGATCTTGGTGCAGGCACAAGCCTGCATTCCGACCCCTTGAAAAGCGGCAACAACCTCGCGGAGAAGGCGGGTGTGAGCTTCGACCACCAGTACGCGAGGCGCCAAGCCATTACGGTTGGCCTCGGCCCCGTGCTCTTTATCCCGATCCTTCGGCATATCCCACTCCCCCTCACTTTCCTGGATGACAACCGCCATCAACTCGCGCATCCGGCAGCCACACCTGCAACATGATGGTCAAACCTGACCACGTTCGGCAGAACTTCATCGAGGTCCAATATCCTGGCAGCCATGAGCTCACCGGTTGGGTCCCGCGATACTGATGCAGTCGTGGCCTTGCTCTCCGCTGTGACCTCTGCGCCTTCAGCGTCGAGATCCAGAACTTCAGCAACGCGGTCAACGACCAAACCAATGGCGAAACGGCTGTGGCGGGCCTCGGTCTCTACAATGATTACGAAATAGCGCTCGCTTTCGTTTTCCTCTTCATCCCCTTCCCGGCCCTTTGCGCCTACCTTGGCACCGGACCGCAGATCCACTATCGGCACATCCCACCCACAAGTCGCAGGCAAGGACTCACCTTTGCTGTCGGTGGAACTAACAAACTCAAATATATCTTCAACGCTGAGGATTTCAAGTGCAAATTTCAGGTTCTCAAGCCTGAAGACCAAGTACTTCGCTTTCCTCTTGGCACCTGAACTGTTCACGCTAGTCAAGACTTCGGTACTTGTCATGTCTTACTCTCTTTCCTGCCGCAATCCCAAGTCAGACTAAGCCCTCATTTCTTTCTCAGACGGATCGGAACTACCTTAGTTCCCATCGCCCCAGCCGTGCAAACATCAATGAACGCTGGTATTTGTCGTGTAGCACAGGTAATGCCATTTTTAACAATAAGGGCCGCAGGAAAACGTCGAGAGTGGTTCTCTGGGCATCGCAGCGAGTTTAGTCCATAAGTGCAACCCTCAACGGTGATTAGATTAGTGGATATGGCAGATGGTGGCCAGAGAGTGCGGAACCAAGCGTCAGTATCGCCGCACTGTGTCCAAAAACCGTCTCCGTGAGGACTAAGGTTGGCCAACACGCCAGTAGCGCTCTCTGTCTGATTTCGGACAGACCTTAGAAGCCCCCCAACATAAGATGTTGATACGTAACAGCATATCTATGTTGAACTTTGGACAGGAATCAATTCCAGAGGCTTGGCGGATTTATCTCACACGGTTTCGGTGCTTTGAACAGGCTGGGCTGATTGAGACAACCCTAGCTGGCGCAACCGATAGATAAGGGTGGTCCGCGGCATCTTCAGCATTTCGGCCGCACGGCCTTGGTCCCCTTGCGCCTTCTGCAGAGCCCACTTGATACTTTCCTTCTCGATCTCTGTTTGCAGTGCACGCAGATCGAGTTCGTCTCGCTCTTCCAGGCTCAGGGAGTAGAGCTTGTCGGCCTTGCCCGCGGGGCCGAGGCGCAGTTGCAAATCTTCTCCTTGTATGACGTTACCTGTAGAGACGGCAACTGCGTACTCTATCGCATGACGCAGTTCCCGCACGTTTCCAGGCCAGTTGTGGTGCAGGAGCTTCTTCTCGGCTTCTGGCGAAATGGCCTTCACGGCCTCCCCGGTTTCGCGAGCACACAATTCCAGGAAGTGGCGAGCCAGCACAACGATGTCGCTCTTCCGCTCACGCAGGGGCGGAAGGTAGATAGTCAGAACTTGCAGCCGATAAAGCAAGTCTTGGCGGAAGCTCCCTTCCCGCGTCAGCACCTCCAAGTCTTTCTTGGTACTGGAGATGATGCGGAGGTCGGTCTTGAGCAGCCGTTCACCGCCCACACGCTGGAACTCGCGTTCCTGGATGGCCCGCAGCAGTTTGGGCTGGATGTCCAAAGGCAAGTCGTCAACGTCATCCAGGAACAAGGTGCCGCCGTGGGCCATTTCGACATGGCCATGCCGGCGTTTGATTGCACCCGTGAATGCGCCGGCTTCGTGTCCAAACAATTCGCTTTCGGCCAGATCACGCGGTACTGCCGCACAGGCCAAGGGGATGAAAGGGCCGTTCTTCCTCTGGCTTCGCGCGTGTAAGGCACGGGCCACCATCTCCTTACCCGTTCCTGTTTCACCAGTCAGGAGGATGTTTGCCGGGCGATCAGCGAATTGTTCGATGTGTTGGAGGATCTTCTTCATGGCCGCCGAGTCACCGACCAAGCCGCCAAACGAGGACGAAACGCCCAGATTCCTCCGCAACGAATCTATCTCGCGCCTGGCCTTCAGCAGTTCCTGCAGACGCTCGACACGCATACGCAACTGCTCGCTGTGGAACGGTTTGGTAACATAATCAAGAGCGCCATCCCGGATGGCGCTCACGGCCGTCTCCACTGTCCCGTACGCCGTCATGATGATCACGGCGGTCTCCGGGCTTCGCGCCTTAATCTCCTTCAGGAACTGTAAGCCGTCCATGGACGGCATGCGCAGGTCCGTAAGAACAAGGTCCCAGTGGCCATTATCGAGGGCCTCCAACGCGGAGAACGCGTTGGCGTGAGCTTCGGTCTTGAAGCCAGACTCGTTCAGGAAGCTCGAGATCGCCTCGCGGCTGAGTTGTGCGTCATCAACTACGAGTATTTTCAAGCCCATTGCTCCAGTCTACCCCAAAAGTTTAGCAATTACCACGCCATATCGGGCCAACCAGCCATCAAGCGAAGTAACAACATTCCGTTGCCGTTACCTGGCCCGATGACCCGATCCCCCGATCAGCCGATGTTCTATGGTCCGCTGACCCGCAACTTTTTTACAGGATTTTCTGAAAACACGTTTTATACTACGGTTCCCCGCAAGTTATAACATCGTCGTACAAGAGATAAGGCATACAATGGTGCTGGACTTGACGTTCGGGGTCAGCACCCTCTCGGGTGATCCGCGGGATGGGTGAGCGCCAGCGAACAAGAAGCCCGCTGAGCAGGTGATCGAGCCATCGGCCCATCGAGCCAAGCAACAACTTTTCCTTGCCGTCAATTGGCCCGACGACCCGATAGCTGCCGCTTTACGGCTTCGGCGCGGTGGGCGCTCGGGTTGGCAAGACCGGCCTCAAGGAGCGGTCGGTCACGGCCACAGGGGCGTCTTTGTCCGGCGGTTCCTTCTGCAGGCGGACGACTCTGTTCTCGGGGAGCGGGTCGGGTATTGCCAGACGCAGATAGGGCGCCGGTTTTTGGCGCAGCTCAGGTACGACGGCCAGGATTTTTCCGAGCACTTGGTCCTTGACCGGGTCCGTCGTCGTGCTGGCGCGAACTGGATCAGGGCCAGTTTCCCTCCACGCAGGAGAAAAACCGGCTTCATCCGGGGAAGAAGTACGAACCGGAGGGCCGGAAGGCGACAGGGGAGGCGCAACGGGGCCACGGGCAGTAACACCCGCCGAACTGGGCGACGCAGCAGCTTGCGGCTCTGAAGTTTCCTCCCTGCCTGACTGCCAGGCAAGAGCTGGAACCGGTCCTGAGTCCGGGCGCACTCGCAGGGGACGCTGCCGTGCCGCCTCGGCAAGACGCGGCGACTGCACCTGGGCCTGGGGCAGATAGGACGCGCTGGGAATTCTGGATTGCAGGTTGGAATCCCACGTCTCACGCCATCCCCCAGTCACCTTGCCGGTGGGATAGGGTAGTGTTTCTGCGGCCCCAGAGGCGGAGACCAAGACACATGTGTTGAGCAGGACGCTCAGGACAAGGCCCAAGGCGATTTTCGATTCTGGATTTTCGATTTTCGATTGGCAAAGGCGGGCCAAGGATAAGCCCGGAACCAATCGAAAATCCAAAATCGAAAATCGAAAATGCTTCTTTTCCACCCTGCACCTCCTTGGCCAATCGAAAATCGAAACTCCAAAATCCGTCCTGCCTCACTTTGCCTCGATAACCAGTTTCGCCTCCGTGCCTTCCGGGGGCAAAAGGTCCTTGTTCGTCTCCAGCCTCAACAGCTTCCCATCCTTCATCTCGAGCTTGGCTTGGCACACAGTCTCGTCGGTGACGGGGAGCAGGCTGATAAGTGTGCCGGTGAGGTCCGCTCCGTAAACCTTCTCCGGCTTATCCGGGTCAGGTTGGCGCATTACCGATCCGGTGAAGTGCCAGCTCATCACGGGCAAGGTCTTGCCGGTGCGCGAATCCACCATGACCTTGTCCATGGGGACCAAGCGCGGCTTGCCGGTGACGCCTGGGAGTTCGAGATAGACATTCACCTCTGCCCCAGTGGGCAGTTGTCCATCCCCCCTGGCCGGCTCGCCAGGCTTCAAGCCCAGGGATTCCAGCGCTTTGTGTACCTGGCTGGGTTTGCTGTCAAAGATAACCACGGTTTCGTGCGCTTTCTGGCCTCGCGGAGTGGGAAAAGTGGCTATGACCTCCAATGGGTAGACGTCCTTGAGCCAAGGCAGCTTGCGGGGCGCAATGTGGCAAGGGACAATGACCCTCCGCATCTGCCTGTCCACCGTGACGGGAACATCCGCGCTCTTGAGGCCGGAGGTTTTGTCCGAGAGGCAGGCGATGTAGCAGAACTGGTCGGCTGCGCCTTCCAGGTTGCAGCTCGCCAAGTAAATATCGCCACCGTGCACAACCGGCGAGGCAAAGACCATGCTTTTTGACTGGACTGACGGGTCGGCCCCGACATCCAACTTCCACAGTGCTTTCCCGTCGGCCAAACCGACGGCGTGGACGACGCCAGTCAGGTCGGCAGCGTAGGCCGCATCGCCGGCAATGGCTGCTCCCCCGAAAAAGGGCTGCTTTGCGTCATAGGTCCAAAGCTGCTGGCCGTTTGCGCAGCTCCAGCCCATGACCTTGCCAGCCGTGGTAGTGCAGACAGCCACGTCGCCTTTCACCGCGATGGGTGAAAGAACGCCTCCCGCAAGTTCCTGCCGCCAACGGACTTTGCCGCCCGCCAGTTCCACGGCGACGATCTCGCCCTGGGCTTGAGCGATGAGCTTGGTGTCGAAACGAATGCTGCTGCAGCCCACGAGGACGAGTGGCCCTGCGACAGTGGGCCCGGCCCAGGGATTGAGCTTGAGCGGAGCTTCCCATACCTGGCTGCCGTCAGCGGCCTTCAGACACAGCAGGCTCCGCAAGCCAACTTTCTCGTCATCGAGGAATGCCGAAGACGCCAGGATGAAATCGCCTGCGAGAGCCGGGGCGGCGTCAATATGCCATTTGTCTTTGCCCTGCTGCCAGAGCAGCTTGGGCAGGGCTTTGGGCAGCGCATCCTCGTTGGGAGGGATGGCCATGACGGGGTCTTTCTGTTTGTCCTGGTCATACTTGGCGGTCATGTCCGCCCAGAGCTTTTCCAGGCGGGGGGCGATCTCGGCCAAGTCCTGTTCTTTGCCGTCCAGCGTGACGCGCTTGGCGTCCAGGCACAAGACGCCCGCGTTGCCGCCGCAGGCGTAAACGCGGCCCTTGTTAAGGGCTGGACCAGCCTCCAGATGCACGAGTTTCCCCGGCACGGGATAGCGCCAGAGCGGCATTCCAGTGTCGGGCCGGAGACAGTACAATATGGCATCGTCAGTCTGGTGCATGCCGTCGCCAAAGACCAGCAAGCCATCCTCCACGGCCGGGGCACACACCGTAGGCCGCGTGATGAAGGGGACCGTCTTCGACCACCGCGTGCGATCACTCGCATCGGTGCCCAAAGCGATGGCATGGAAGAAGCCCACATTCATGGCCCCGAGCGCAGGAAGGTAGAGGGCTTTGCCATCTATCACCGGCGAGGCCACGAAATGCTGTGAGGTCTTGTAAATCCAAAGGACATTGGGCTTCTTGGGACCGGGCAGACCGTCCACATTGCCGGTTCGCTGAGGATTGCCGCGGGCGGTAGCCCAGTCGGCCGCATGTAAATTCCAAGCTCCAAATCCCAAATGCCAAGGAAAAAGCAAACACCAAAACAACCAACAACGGTACCGGGAGCGCCCAAGGCCTGGTGGTTTTGCAGTTTGAGGTTTGTCCGTTTCTTTGGGATTTGGAGTCTGGGATCTGGGGTATTGAAATATTTGTCCCCTGCGTTGACCAATGACGCTCTGCGCCAACATGGCCGCCCCTCCGTGCCAGCGTGAGCGCGCCATTCGTAGAGCGAGAAGAACCAAACCAGCCAAAGCCAACCACAGCAATGTCGAGCCTGTCCCGCCTGGAGGTCCGCCCTGGGTTGTGGCAAGCCCGGGTTCAAGGGCCTGATCGGCAACCCGGCGCCCCCCCCCGTTCTTGGGAGAGGTGAACCAGGACGGATTGCTCAGCAGGACCACCGGTTCCTGGCCTTCGTTGTTGAATACCACATCCGGCACACCGTCCTTGTTCAGGTCTTGGGCGAGAAGCGCGGAGGTATTGAAAACGCAATGCGTCAGGCCGATCTCATCGGTCGCGTCGGTGAAGGTGCCATTGCCGTTGTTCAAGAAGAAGCGATTCGGCCCGTTCCAGCAGCCGGCCAGCAGGTCCAACTTCCCCTTCCTGAACTCAACCCAAGCAGCGCAGCGAACATCGCCGAGGGGTTGGGAGAGGTCGCCGGAGGAACGCGTCACGTCGCGGAAATGCCCGAGGCCTTCGTTGAGCAGGAGCTTGCAGCCGCCACGCTGGGGAATGAATAAATCCGGCTTGCGGTCCCCGTTGAAATCGCCGAAGACCGGTATCACCCCGCCAGTCTGGTAGGAGATGCCGCAGTTCTTCGCTTCGACAAACCCCTTGGGCGTATTGAGGGCCAGCAGGCCGGTCCCTGCGCTGTAGAGGAAATCAGCCCGGCCATCGCCGTCCACGTCCGCGACCGCCAGGTAATCGCCCTTCAAGCCGCTGCCCACCCCTTTCTCGCCCAGACCATAGGCGTCCGAGACATCCGCGAACAACTGGGGCACCGTGATCAACGGGAGTTTGGCGGAGAAATAGAAGGCCCACGAACCGCTCCCCTGGCAAATCTTCATGAGCAGCGCATTCTTGCCGGCACGCAGGCTGAGTTTCAACTGTGTCTCCTCCGGCGTACAGCCGCGGTAGACGTTCTGCGCCAGGACCTTCTGGCCGTTCAACCACACGGTCAAGGTATCGTCGCTGCTCAGCCCCACGGGCAGGTCCATCGGGCCGCCAGTCGTAAGTTCCCGGTAGACATACACGCAGGAGTTGTCATTGCATTCAGGTTTGAACAGGGACAAATCGTTCACCTCACCGTCTTTGAAGTTGCCTTCTTTCCATTCGACCTTCTCATTGTTCTTGCCCGTGTACTGCTTCTTCAGGTCTATCTCCTTCTCCGGCGGATAGACCGCATCGAAGCCCTTCTCCGCCGTGTTATCGAACGGGCCGGCATAGTACCACTTGCCGGCGCCCAGCTTGGACAGCGGCTTCGTCCCGGCTCCCAGGTTGCGGTACAAGCGCAGTCCGAGGAAGCCGTCAGCCAACAGGATGTCCGGCTTGCCACGGCCATCGGTGTCAATCCAGGCCGCGGCTCTGAGGTTGTAGTACTTCTGCTGCGGCAGGCCGGCACTGAGATCCTCGAACGGCTTCTCCGCGTTGCCGGTGTTGTGGAAGAGACGCGGGCCGGTAGGCGTGGCCAGGAGCAAGTCCGGCTTGCCGTCGCCATCGTAGTCGGCCCAACAAGCCGCTCGGGCGCCGCCCACGACCGGCAGTCGCACTTCGTTGAATGCACTTCCGCTGTTCTGGAGCAGATACAGTTGGCCCGTCCCAAACATGCACAGGTCCGTGCGGCCATCGCCGTTGAAGTCCGCAGAGTTCACGCCCGCCGCGCCGGAACCTAGCCGGCTCAGAGGAAGGATATGCGTGAAACCTGGCATGCCCCCCACTGCACGGAACTCGTCTCCACCGGAACCCCAGTCCACGAAGTCCCGTTGCGCATTGTACTCCTGCAACTTCAGGCTGGCCTTCATACGCTGATACTTGGCACAGCGCAGTTGCAGCGCGTTCTTGTCGCCGTCAACCATGCAGGGGACAATGGCCTCCTGGCCCGCCACAATGGCAATAACGGCGGCCACCAGCTTTTCAGGCTTGCCGGCGTAGGAGCGCAGCATGTAAGGCTCGGCGTGAGTCATGTTCCACCAATCGCCCGCGCCGACCTGATACCAGTAGTTATCTATGCAGGTCTCCCCAGCCCCCCCATTGTGGAAGAACACGGCCGTCTTGCCCGGCTCGGCCCAAGCCATGACATTCTGCCACTCCCGAGGGTTGAAACCAGCCTGGGCGATGTTGTGCTTTATCACGTCCGTGGGATGTTTGCCCTTGAGGTCCTGGACCCTGCGGTAAACGATAGTGTTCTTCTGCTTGTCAACCGTCTCGACCTGCAGCACGAGGACATTGGTTGACTCGGTGATGATTCTGCCGAGGGTGTAGGGGGCCTCCACATAGCCCAGCGTGGCCCGCCCCGCCAACAGGAGGATCAGAAGAGCGGCGAAGGCCACACAACATTGGGCCGCAGTGCTGTAGCGATCACGGTTCCTTTTCAAGTCCTTCTCCCCCGTCCGTGTGGCGCAAGCGCCCATTGCCTAATGCCCAAAGCCCAATGCCCACCTCTCACTTGATCGTCGTCAACCGCTGCTTGGCCACCTCAGCCCATTTGCTCGCCGCGTAATTCTGCACCACTTCCCGCCAAAGCTTGGCGGCCTCTGCGGCTTGCTTCTGTTCAAAGCAAGCCTGGCCGGCCTCACACAAGGCAGCGGCGCTGATCTCGGGATAATCGTACGTGTAGGGCACCACGAGCAGTTCCTTGGCTGCTTCCGGGAAGCGCTTCTGCGCCAGCCGGCACAGACCAATCTGAAGCTGGGCCCGAGCGGCCACTTCAGCGGCCGTTCCTCGTATGACCTCGCCGTAGACATTGCAGGCGTTGTCAAGCTGGTTCAGGTTCTGCAGGGCCAAACCCATTCCAAAACGGGCCTCATGGACCCACGGGCTTTGGTTGAAGCGCTGCACCAGCGCCTCCTGGGCCTGCCGGCTTTCTTCCCACTTCTGGGCCTGGGCCAGCGCGAAACCGAGCCGCAGCAGGGCGCGGTCAGTCAGCCCAGGCAGGCTGCGCCAAGGGTCCTTGTCGCGGAAGGGCAAGAGCTGCGTGATCGCGTTCGGCCAGTCCTTATTCTGGATGTAACCTTCCGCCAACAGGCACCAAGCTTCGCCAGCCAGGCTGCTCGTGGCATTCTTGGCCACCGCCTTGGCCTGGGCCAGCGCGGCCTGCACGTTATTCTTCGCCAGCAAGCACCCAGCCAGCCTCAGGTGAATCCGCTCCGCCAGATCCGGAGGCGGATTGTCCTCCAGGGTTCCCGCCAGCAATTCCAGGGCCGCGTCATTTTGCCCGCGCTTGGCGTACATTTCAGCCAGTTCGAGCCGCACGCGGAGCCCCAAGGGCGAGCGCCCTGCGGCAGCCATCGTTGCAGTATACTGCTCGAGTGCCGCTTTCTCGCTGGCCTGGACGGGAATCGCGCTCAGCGCCACATCCGGCGGATTCAGGGCCGCTGCCGGTGCCGGCGGCTGGCCCGGACGGGCAGCCGCAGCCTTCATGTGTTGGAGCACCTTCGCCAATCCCTGGCGCTGCAAGTTCTGGCGAGCCACCTCAATCTCCCCTTCGGCCAGAGCGCGGTAGCACCAGGCTGCTTCATAGAGCATCCGCAAGTAGGGTTCACTGGCAGCTTCCGCCAAGCGCGTTGCTCCGGCAGGTGGAGGCTGGCCCGCAGGCGCTTTTG
>Ga0209777_10003495_pt1 | contig 19408 bp, 11 predicted proteins | sample FrelakmetHBP12HB_FD_187147 | JGI IMG/M metagenome (GOLD analysis project Ga0209777, IMG submission 187147) | Freshwater lake sediment microbial communities from the University of Notre Dame, USA, for methane emissions studies -HBP12 HB (SPAdes)... | ecosystem: Environmental > Aquatic >...
AGGTCATCAGGTCGATCACGTCATCGCGCCGCGCATAGAGCCTCTTCAGCGCATCGCGCAGGTCGCGCACACGGCGAACGGCTTCGCCGTGGAACCCCCCACTGGCGATTTCCGCCATGTCCTGCTCGGTCAGGTGCTCAAGCCGCTCGCGCCATGCGGCCGTATCGAACTTCTCCAGTTGGGCCATCTCATGCCACGCAGGGCCGGTGCGCGCCCGCGTTCCGACGGCCGAGCGCGCCGCAGGATACCCGAGGCGCGTGAACAAGGCGGCGATTCGCTCGGGAAGCGGCTCGGTCGTCACCACGACCAGAGCGCGCTGTTCGGACGGGATGAAGTGCCCCGCCACGTTCCGCAGCGCGCGGCGAAACGTGGTTTCGGCCTCAGGAACCCCCACTTGGTCCAGATTGAACACAAAGAGGGCCGGCTTCTTGAAGGTGCCCGCGTAGTCCAGCGCGTTCATCACTTCCTCGGTGTTCGGCGGGACACTGGCTCCGCCGGTCGCGCTCAGGCCATCAAGATGGTCCCAGTAAAACACGGGCCGTCCGGCCGCGCCGGGCGTCGGGTCCGAGTCGGTGAACGACTGGACCAACCCAAACGCCTCGTCGCTACACACGGCCACCAGGCACTTTCCCTCCGCCAATGCCGCGCGAACGTCTTTGATGGTCTCGCTCATGATTGGGGTTCCTCAGCAGCGGTTACCTTGGCCGCCTCGGCCGGTGCAGCCAGGCGGTTCATTTCGCATAACCCGCGATACACCTTGAAACTGTCCAGGCAGGACGCCACGTCCTTCAAGTACGACAGCGCGTCCATCTGCCCCGCTTCCTCTTCGGGCGCGGTCTGCTGACGCAATGCCTCGATGTGTTTGACGGCATTGCGAAGCGGCTCGGCGGCCTTGGCCTGGCGGATCATCTCCGGCAGGGCCGATTCCTTGGCTTCCATCAGTTCCCACAACCATCGGGCGGCCAGGAGCGCCGCATGAGTCTCCAGCCCGGGAAGCCCGAACATCGCACGGATCCAGAGGCCCGCCACGACCACGCCGACCGTCGGGTTCTGGGCACAGCGCAGGGCCAATCGACCGACGACGCGGGAACGGATGGACTCGGCGCCTGGATGAACCATCAGCGCCTTGAGGCCCGGCCACGTACGATAGTCTGCCCGCTCGAGTACCGCGATCGGGAAATCGAACGCCAAGTCCAGTTTCGCCACCACGCTGTGCGCCAAGAACGCCGGAAAGTACTCGTCCAGCAAGGCCTGGCTCTCGTCGCCAAAGACATTGTCGCGGCGTGCCGCGGCCGCCGACCGGGCCGCCAGGTCCCAGAACAACAGGTCGCCGTTGACGAAACGATCGGCGTGCAAGCGGGCGATTTTCATCGGCATGTCGATCACGGGGGCCATCCGCTGGCGCGTCGCGCAGAGATAAGCCAGGTTGGCCAGGGCCAAAGCGCCCATGACCGACACGCCGCTGACATGGAAACTGTCGCCGGCCCTAAGGAGGGCTCGCGGCAACTGGCTCTCCAGGACGATATCGGACAACCGCTCCAAGAGCCCTCCGTGAAGGGCGACGATCTCGATTCCCAGGCGCGACAACAACGCGTTGATGTGTTTCCGCGACTTCTCGCCTGGGTGCTCGGCTCGCGGCCCGACCTGGGCCGGCGTAGCGGCCGCCGGGGCAGCCGTGGCCGGCGCCGACGGCGTTGCCTCGTGTTCCTCGGAGGCGAACGACAGGCGAAGGGGGCCCTCGGAGGAGTCTGCCTCGGCTGTTGCCGCCGCCTGTGCCGCCTGTACCGCCCGTGCGGCGGCAACCTCCCGCCGCGTCACGAACGGACGCTGGATGTTCGGCAGCGCGGCCTTAAGGTCCAGCAGGTGCTGGGCCAAGGCGAAGGGCTGAGCGGGAGGGGGGCACAGCGGCAGTTCCGAGCGTTCGCCCAGCCGCGGGTCGGTGGCCCACTGGCCGAGCAAGTCGCACAGGCGGCGGTTCTCTGCCTGACATACCTGCATGAATTGGCCGAAAACGCTCACGCTTGGAACCCTCGCAAGGTGTTTCTTGGAGACGGGTCGCCGCCGACCGCCTCCAGGGCTGCCTGAGCCTTCTCGTCGTGAGGCGCATGACGCAACGCCGCTGCAAAGCACGAACGTGCGCGGTCCTTGGCCTCAAGCCTTGCATAGACCTTGCCGGCGAGCACCCAGGCCCCCGCATCCTCGGGCCGATAGTGCAGGACCAGCGCCAAGGAGCACAGCGCATCAGCCCATTGCTGGCGGCGGGCGGCGTCCAGCCCGGCGTTGAAGCACACGTCGGCCGCTTCCCCGACCTCTGCAATCTGGGTCAGGTCCGCCTTGCAGTGAGGACACTGTTGCAGGTGCAGGTGAATCCGGTTGTCGCACGTCGGACACAGGTACGTTACGTTCGGAGCCATTGCCACCGCCTTCTTTAGCGCGACCTATCCTTCCGCCTTAGGTCCATCCCACTGCCCGTGCAGGTAATCTCCGGGCGGACAGACCTTAACGCTTCGAATTGATGGGCCCATTGATGGTCCCATCCTCCGGTTTCTTGTCGTCAATCCGGATGCCTTTCACAACAGCCTCCAGGCGCGAGTAAGAACCCTGGATAATGGAGATAACCTGGTTGAGGGCGTCCGGGGCGCCCAAGTTGACCTGTTTGATATCGTTGCGCGCCTGCGACAGGGCGGCAGTGAACTCCGGCCTGTCAGCCAAACCGGCGGCTCTTCCCTCGGCCTCCAATTCCCGGACGGCGTGCTGCAGTTGCATCAAGAGGATCTCCGGCTTGGGAGGAGGCGGGGGCGGCAGGATCAGCCGGTCGAAGGCTCCGATGATTTCTTTAACGTGTGCCGCAACCGTAGCCCAGGTGCGTGCGTCTTCCCTGGCATAGGCCTCGTCGGCCTGCACGGCCAGTTGATCGAGCGTCTTGGCGTAGCCCCTGGACCGCACGCTTGGGTCCTTGGCCTCAGCCTCGGGCAGCAGGGCGCGGGCCTTGGCAAACAGGTCGCCCATCTCTTCGCGGCTGGGCCTCATGGCCGATGCGGGAGACGGCTTGATCAGGCGATCGAGGCTCTTCAGAAGGCGTTGAATGCGATAGATGTCCGCCTCGGTGTCCTTCAGAAGCGTCTCCACCTCGTCGACGATCTTGTCAATCTGGCCGCAGACCTGAATCTTCTTGTCGCCGGCAGGCGTGTTATCCCGGTACTGGTCCGCTTCGCGTTTGCACCGCGCGAACTCGCGCTGAAGTTCCTCGACCTTGGGCCGAGGCGGTTGTGGGATCTTGATGTCATCGATCGTCTTGAACGCGCCGTTGATCGGGATGTCCACCCGCGCGCTCATCGAGTAATCGCGCCCCACGTGGACCTTCAGGATGACCTTGGTGCCCTCGGGCACCGGCTTCGAGAAGTCCTTCAGAGGCACCGTCGCCAAGTGCAGTTCACCTTCACCTTGGTAAAGTTCGACGTTGACCTTTGTGCTCTCCTTGCTGGCGGTCACGAGCCCGTCCACGGTGATGTCGACAGGCAGCGGTGCACCTTCTCGTATGATTTCGACCATGCCAAGGTTCCGCGTCTCCACGAAAAGCGACTTGGCCAGATACGTCGGGGGTAGCGGCGGCGGCGGCGGACCGCTGCTTCTGCCTTGGACAACCGTGAACGCGTAGCCGGCGAACTCGGCGTTCTCCGCCGTCAGGGCTTTCAGGGCGAACTGGTGGGTGACGCCTCTCGCGAGCGTCGCTTCGAAGTAGAAACTCCCCTCCGCGTTAAGTTTCTGGCTCTGCGGCGATTGGCCTTCCTGCGCGAGGACCGCGACGCACTGCTCCAGAACCGGCGCCTTGGGATTCGGCTCCGCGGCGCCGGCGACCACGATGCTGGTTTTCTCCGTCGCATCGGGAATGGGCATAAGCCGGAAGCCCGCGACGGTCCGCGGCTCCGCGTCGGCGACGAGGGCCGCCCCAATGGCCACGCACAGGTCGACCATATTTCCGTCGAACTCAAAGGGGCGCCCAAACTCCTCCTGGAGACGCCGTTGAACGATCGGCAGGCGCGTCGACCCGCCCACAAGGATCGGCCGGTGAATCTGGTCGAACCCCAATTTGGCCTTGGTGAGGACCTCGTGGCAACACGCGATGGTGTGATCAATGTGCTTGCGGATCATCTCCTCAAACTGGTCGCGGGTAATGCTCATCTTGAGTTGCACCACGGTCTTCGGATCGTCGTCGAGGAACAGGCGGGGTTCGGAAATATCGGCTTTCAGGCCACGCTGGCCTTCACGGCTAAGGTTCCACTTGACCTCCTCAGCCAGTTGCATCAGCCGCGCCCACCGGGCGTCCTTCTCCGGTTTGTCGGGATCGATCTTCAACTGGTAGCCCTTGCGGCGAAGCTCGGCGAGCATATAATTGGCAAGTGCCTTATCGAAATTGTAGCCACCCAGTTCCGCGTCGCCGCCGAAGGCCAGCGGAATGAACTTGCCGCCTGCCCGCTGGAGAACGGTGATGTCGAATGTTCCGCCGCCCAGGTCGTAGATCATGACGTTTACGGTTTTTTTGGTATCGGCGTCGTCTTGGAGGTAGGCCATGGCGGCCGCGATGGGCTCCATCACCAGCCGCCGCTCGCCCACGTTGAGGCCGGCGCCGTCGCCCGCCTCGCGTGTGGCGGTAATGGCATCGCCGCCGAAGTAGGCCGGATGCGTGATGACCGCCCCCGCCACGTCCTCGCCCATGGCGTCCTTGGCCACGCCCTTCATGTACAGCAGCAGTTCGCGGCTGAGGTCCTGCGGACGGAGGGACTTTCCCATCAGATCATAGGTGATCCCCTTGCCCATGTACCGCTTCCAGAAGCGGGCGGGGGCAAGCCCCACGGCCGCCAGTTGCTTGGCGTCCTCGCCAAAGACCATGCCGCCATCCTGCTCGCAGACGGCTGACACGTGGAGTTCCCTCCCGAAGCGATCCGGCAGGATCGACACGCGGCCAAACTTGCGCGCCTTGGGATAATCGCCGACCACGGCAATGACGCTGTTCGTGGTCCCGAGATCAATGCCCACTACTTTCCCCATGGTCAGTCTCCTTTTTCTTCCGGTTGGTCCTGACTCGGCTGGTTGGGCCTGGATTCCGGGGCGTGCACCAGCACTCTCCCCTTGCTGACCCGCCGGCCCCAACGGCGCACCAGGGGCCTTTCGAGGTGGAACACGTAAGGCGCGGGCACATCGCTGCGCTGCGCCACGCCGCCCACGTCATAGTCCTCGCGCATCGTATCCACCCACGGCTGGCCGCTCGGATCTTCGACGGTTACATCGAAATCGGCCAGCAGCGCGCCAAGGCGATCACGGATGATGCCGACCGCGTTCCACTCGTGGGCGGTGTTGCCCTCGACGTGATCGGACACCTGCTTGAGCACCTGCTCGATTTCGAATCTCTCTCGCGCGAGGCGCGCCAACAGGTCGTTCTGCGCCTCGCGATGCCCGCGGGCCTGCGCCACCAGTCGTACGATGGGGCTGCGGACGGAATCGCCGTACCTGAGGTCACGGGGCTGCTCGTTAATCTCCAGCGCGTCTGCCATCGCCGCTTCCTTTCTTCGGCTACCAGGGAAGAACCCACTCCTGCCGACGGTCCGCCGCCAAGAGCGAAAGTATCGGTGCCAAGTCCGGCGCCTGGACAAGGGACGTGCCGATTCGGGTCGGCGCCGGCAGCCGCCGCGCAATCGGGGCCACATTCACCACCGGTAGCGGAAGCACGTCCTGGGCGCGGCCGGGGTCCGTCTGGGCAAAGGTCCGGCTGTACTCCTCGAACTGCTGTGTCTCCAACAGGTGCACCCTGTGGACCAGCAGCCGTTCGATCGTCAGGCGGTTGGTGTCTTTCTGGAGGGCCTGGGCCGTAGCCAGGTCAGTGTCCGTAGGAGTGTACCCGAATACTTTTCTCTCAATGTGGAGGGCCAACTGCTGATCGAGCCGCTCCACGCGCTCGTTGAACTCTTCGCTGGAGACGTTAGGATCGTCCAGGCCCAGGAGGGTGAAGATGTTGTGCAGGTACGGATTGCGACTCTCGTTCCATCGCCAGGGGTTCTGGATGAGGCCGCCGTGTGACTCACCGATCTTGGCCATGATGACCGCCTACTTTCATGCGCTCCGAAGCATCACAAGGACCTTGTCAATCGCTTCCAGCAGGTCTGGCGGCCCATGCTGTAGCGCGTGGGTGCGAGCCTTTTCCAAGAGTTGCCGAGCACGCGAGACCTGACCGTCGAGGAAGCAGGCATACCCCAGGTGGAACTCGAGATCGGCTTCGTTCAGACACAGGGCCAAGGCTTTCTCGAGGCAGCGAACGGCTTCGTGCGGACGGTTGCCCTTGAGATGGTCAATCCCCTCCCGCCGGTGCCGCATCGCCACTTCCCGGTCCGGTCCGTTACGCCTCAGACTGTTGATTTCGCCGACCAACTCCGCATTGCCGCGCTGCTGGGCCTCGCATTCGGCTTCTCCCAGGAGACGCGAGAACTCGTCTGGTTTGTGCTCGGCTGCCGCCATGCGTGCCATCTGACGCAGAAGGTACGGATCCTTGGGATCCTCCTCGCATCCTGCCTGGACAAGTTCCCTGGTCTTCTCGAACTCGCTTGAATTTGGCCCACAGCCGCGGTCCAGTTTCAGGCGGATGGCATGATCCAGCAGTCTGAAGAAGATGTCCCGAGCGCACTGGCCCGTGCGCTCCAACGGAATGGCTTCTCGGGCCGCCTGCCAGGCGCGCTCGAGCCAGCGGTCGAGTTCATCAATATCCTCGCGTTCGTACGCCGCGACCGCTTTCTGCCAGGCATATTCCCGAACGGCCAGATGGAAGTCGGCCAGCGATTGCGAAGACATGCTGTCTTCTCTTGCCAAGGCAAGGGCGGCCTTGTGGCGGGCCGCCTTCCGGCCTCCCTCGACGATGTCGTCCAGGCTCTCCCGCTCCTCCTCGTGGCCGGTTTGAGTGTTCACCAAGTAGGCGATCCACTGGCCCGAAATGCGTGCCAGGTCGCACAGCGCCTCGGCATAGTCCGGATCGGCCGCCAAGTACTCCTTGATCCGGTTCACCGCCTCTGCATAGCCGGCCTGTTGCTTGACCCCCATGTCGTGCGGCTGAAACGGGGCGTACAGGTTGCCACGCACCTGGTTGATATCGGTCTTATCGAAGCCGCTCTTCTTGATGACGGTCAACCAGCGTTTGGCCTCCGCCGGATCGGACTGGAGGCCCTGTCGGGCACGGTCGCAGTGAATCGGGAGCAGGAAGTCCGGCAAGCGGCGGCGGAACCGATCCCATTCCTGAGGATCGAACGTGACGGCCAACGGCTCGTCCCCGCGCTCAAGGGCCTCCTTCCAGCGCTGCTTGACTCCTTCCCAGAAAGTGTCTTGCCTCCACAGCGCCGACCAGTGGCCCAAGGCGCGCGTCCAGAGCGCCGCGAGCTGAGCAGGGTCGGACAGGCCCTGTCGCTCCGCCTCGATGGCCCGGCCGTGCGCAATGACGGCCAGATGGTGCAGGGCCATCGGGTCATCCGGATGGGCCCTGAGATATTCTTCCCAGAGGCGAGCCGAGTCCTCGCTCAGAACGCGGTCCGTCCCATTGGCGGCACGCATGCGGTTATAGGCCACGACGTGCGGCGACTCCGACAACACCCGGGTCACCCGGTCCGCAAACTGCGCCAGGGGCTCGTCGATCGGCGGTAACGTCATGGCCGGTTCCCTCCTCGGGCATGGTCCGCCTTCTCCTGCCACTGCTTTGCAGCCGGCCAGTTGCCCATCTGACGGTACAGACCGGCCAGTTCCGTCATCATCTCTTCCTGCTCGCAGGCCATCACGTTATCCATATGGTCGTGCAGGACCCTTACGGCCTGGGCAAGGAACATTTCCTTGAGAGGGTCGGTGAACTGCTCCCCCTGAACCTTGCTGATGGAGGACAGGACCAAGTAGGGCTCAGCCAGCGTCGGGTAGGCGGCGATCATGTTTCGGGCCGCCTTCTCGGCCTTGGCGTAGTCGCCGTGACGCAGGTGGTAGTTGACTTCCTCCTTCATCTGCTTTCGGACCTCGCCCGGGGGGGGAGGCTCCCCTGGGCCTTCGGGAAACTCGCGCCGCAGCTCCTCGTGCATCTGCTGCGCGTTGCGATAGCGTCGGGGCAAATCGTGCTCCAGCGCCGAGTTGAGAATCTCGATCATTGCCGGCGCAGCAGACAGGTCCAGGGCCTCCGCCGCCTTCTCCTTTGTGATCTGGACGCCGTAGCGACGCAGATTGCCGTGCATCTCGCGCAATTCGCCAAAACTCTTGGGGTCATCGTGCTTGAGGCCCCGGCCGACGCCGGCAAACGGATGCTCGCCGAAGAGCATCTCGTAGGCGATCAGACCGATGGAATACACGTCAGAGGCGGGCACCGCCGTGTCCCAATCGAACCCCTCCGGGGCCATGTATTCCAGCGCCCCGGCGGCGTGTCCTACGGCCAGCGCCCCGTCCATCGCGCCCGCCAAGCCGAAGTCCGCGACCTTGACCACGTCTCCGGCGTCGTGGCGCACCAGCAACAAGTTGTCGGGCTTCAGGTCGCGATGCAGAACGGGCTTGGGCAGCGTGTGCATGAACCCGATGGCCCGCGTAATCTGGATCAGATAGTCGCGTGTCTGCTCAACGTTGAACTTGCCGAAACAGTGGAGCCGCCGCTGGAGCGATCCGCCGCGGACGAGTTCCATCGCGACAAAGGCCTGGGGCTTCTCGCCGCGCGTCGCGCCCAGGTCGTAGACGTCGATGAAGTGCTGGCGGACGGTGCTGTCGTCGATCTGGTTCAGAACACCGATCAGGCTGATGGCATCGTTCATTTTTTCCAGCAGGTTGTCGGGGCCGACCGCGCCCTCGTGGAACAGTTTCAGGGCCACGTCGCGCAGGTCGGTGCCCAGGACGACCTGCTTGGCACGGTACACGGCGCCAAAGCCGCCCCGCCCGAGTTCGTCCTCGATGCGATACCGATCGTCGATGAGACTGCCCCAGAGCACCATGATTCACCTCAGGCGCGTGTCACGACCGTACGGCCGGCCTGGTCCACCGTTAGCCGCGCCGCCGTGCACGACACGTTCTCCCGCGCCGCGAAAAAGTCAATCACGGGCGACACCACGTCCGTGCCGATCACCTTGCGGACGGACCGGGCGCCCTCTTCCCGCCGGGCGAAGGCCCGCTCGGCCACCGCTTGTTCCAACCTCTCGTCGAACGTCACCCGGCGCTGCTTGATCTGGTCGAACCGGGCGGCTTCCGCCGCCAACTGGAGCCGGGTAATCTGGAGGTAATCCTCCAGCGAAAGCCCCCTGAAGAGCACGATCTCGTCGACGCGGTTGATGAACTCCGGCCGGAAGAAGGCGATGTTCTTCAGCGCCTCGCGGATCCGCGCCTGCCGGGAGTGCGGGTCCATCGCGTACAACTCCTTCAGCGTCGGCCGGTGCGGCTGGCCGGGGTTCTCGGAATCGACCCATCGCAGGTCCAGGGCGTTGTCCAGAAGCATGTTGCTCGTCAGGATCATGAGGCACTTGCGGCCGTCGCGGACCGCCCCGGCCGGGTCCATGATCACGCCTTCGTCAAGGAACCGCAGGATGACGTCGAAAACCGACTTGTCGGCCTTCTCGACCTCGTCAAACAGGATGACGCATTCGGGCTTGTCGCGCAGACCGTTGGTCAACTGCCCCTCGCCAAACCCTTTGTATCCGGGAGGAGCGCCGATGAACATGCTCTTGTCGTGCTCGCTGCCGAACTGGTTCATCTCGAGGAAGATCAACTGGTTCTCATCGCCATAGATGCACTTGGCCAGGACCTTGGCCGTCTCGGTCTTGCCTGTGCCGCTGGGTCCGAGGAAAAGAAAGACGCCCATGGGCTTGTTGGGCGGCGCGTAGCGGAACTGGAGCCGCTGAAGCATCGGCCGCAGGGCCGCCATGACGTGATCCTGCCCGACGATCCGGCTCCGCAGACTGGCGACGACCTCTTCCACGGTGGCCGGCGTGTCGGTCGTAGCGGCTTCCTCGGCCGGTTCCTGGTGCCGCAGCGCGTAGTCCTTCAACTGGTCGACATTGATCTTGTGTTCATTCAGGATGGCCGTCGTGAAGATCTGGTCACGATTCAGGATCCCCCGCAGGAGGTGGGCTTCGCGGATCTCGGGACTACGCTGTTTCTGCGCATCCCGCGCGGCTTCCTCGAGGATTTCCTGCACGACCTCCTGCATCTGGCTACGAACCCATCGCAGTTCGCTCAAGCGGTTTTTGCGGCCCAGGGCCCGTAGCCGGAGCATCAATCCTTCGTAAATCGGCTGGGGCGAAGCCTGCTGAGACCGCAGGGCCTTTTCCATCAGGCCGTCCGGTTGCCCTACCAGAGCGAACAGCAGCAGCGGCGGACCCACGAAGTCAAGGCCGAGCGACCGGCCTTCCGTCTCCGCGCGCTGCAGGACCCGCAGGGCACCCCGGTCGAAAGACGCCGCCCGCAGGCTGCCGTCCGGTTCGAAGATCTCCATCTTGGGCGGAGGGAGCATGGCGAGTTCCTTCGCCATCTCGTGGACGTCCATACCTCCGTAAGAAAAAATCCGAGCGGTCTTGGGGCCGCAGTGTTCGAGCACCACCGCCGATAGCAACCGCTCGTGCTGGCCGTCCGGGAGGGGGCCATGCTCGTAGAACGTAGCGAGCGCTTGCAACATCGACACGACTTCCGGGGAGAGCACCTCGGCGGAGAGTTCCCGCCGCGGCTCCACCAACTCGCGCCGGAGGTTGCCGACCACGGTCTCGGCCACTCGGGCGGGATCAATGCCGTGCGCCGCACACGCGCAGGCGATGCTCCCCTCGCGGAACGGTAGCAGGGCGATCAGGAAATGCTCTGGCAATGCCTGGCGGCTGCCCGCCTGGTTGACCGCATCCAGCACGGACTGGAAGTTGCCCGTGGCGGCCAGCACCTCCGGCTGAAAATCGCCGCACTCCAACCCTTTGTCGCTGACGAACATGTCACTCGCCTTCCGCTGGTGTGCCTTTCAGGAGTCCCTCGGCCCGGCGCAGGTGCGTACACGCCGCCTCATACTCTTTCTCTTCGAGCAATCGAGTGGCACTGCGGGCCATCGCCAGTGCTTGGAGCCAGCGCGTCTGCGCATCGTCCAGACCGGCTTTGTGAAGACGCGCCAGCACGCCCTCGGCCAGTTCCGGCCTGCCCTCTTCCAGATGATGCCGGGCCATGAATACCGCCAGTTCGCGCGGCGCCACCGGCAGGCACTCGGCGCGGAGGGGCGATTCGGCCACGAGCGGGCCGGCCAGTTCGGCCAGCCGCGAGGCATTCCGCCCCTGGTTGGCCGCCAGCATCTGAAGGTACCGCCGTTCGTCCGCGTCGACACCCACCGCATCCAAGAGCACGTCCATTTGCGCAATGGCGCCGGAACCCCCCAACGCCTTGTTGATTTCCGCCAGCAGTTTCAGGTCGGGCGAATCCCAGTCGACGTCCTTGAACCGCTCCACCAACGCCGCGTGTGCGGGGCCCGGCGCCTCGCCCTTCAGGGCACGGGCCGTCGCGGCCAGCAGGAGCGCAATGGGATGTCGGGGTTCCTGTGTCAGGACGTCGTCCGCCGCGGCTGCCACCTGGTCCAAGACCTGTCCTTCCGTAACTCCCTCTCGCAGGAGTTTGCCGGCTTCGAGCATGCGGCAGTTGACGAGCAGCGCGCGCAATTCGGGCGAATCCTGACTGACCAGAATCGCCTTGATGGCCACGGAGGCTTCGGAGAACTCCTCCTGCCGCAACTGGACCGCGACGCTCCATCGCGCCACGGTGGAGCGCTCGGCATCACCCAAGTCGGAGTAGCCGGGATGCCGGACCGCCTGGGCCAGCGCCTCTGCCAGGTCCGCGGGCCGGTTCGCCCGGTCCGCCAGCACGGCGGCCGCCAGCCAGGCTCCGAGGTCGCGATCCTGCACCGGGACGGCCTCGAGCAGGGCGATCGCCTTCTGGGCCTTGGCCTGATCAACGTCGGACACCTTGGCCGCCAGGTAGGCGATCCGTTCCGCGGCGGCGGACCAAGTGGAATCCAGCGCAATCGCCATTTCGTACTGCCGGTCGGCCTCGGCCAGGTCACCCGCGGCCTCCGCCCGACGGCCGAGCGCCATCCGCGCCGCGGCACGCAGCCGCGGGGGGACATGATCGGCGGCCTCGGCCACTTGTTGCCAGAGATGGCAGGCCTGATCGACCTGACCGTCAGCCTCCGCCACTTCGGCCCCGACGAGTTGTGCCAGCGGATGGTCCTGCTCGCGCTGATGAACTGCCGCAAGCCACTTCCGCGCCGCCGCGAGATCGCCTTCACGAACAGCCACCTGGGCCAAGACGGCCGCGGCATCGACGTTGTCCGCCGCTTCCGGCTCAAGCAGACGCCTGGCTTCCTGTACGTTGCCGCCTTGCGCATGGGCGGCGCCCTGCAACAGGCTCGCCCAACCCCCGCCAATCCATGGTTTTTCGACCGCCGCCAGGGCCCCAGCGGCCTCCGCAAAACGTCCCTCGGCAAGCGTGCGCCACGCTTCGACAATCCGGCCCAGACGGTCCACCTCGGCGTTCATGAAGCTCATCAAGGGCCGGAGCCACGCATGGGCCGCCTGTTTCGCCGCTTCTACCGCCGCGACGGCTTCCTGCGTCCGGCCGCGACGGAACTCATACGCCGCCACGAGCCAATGGAACAGCCGATTCCCGTGGCCCGAGCGGCGAACCACTTCCAGTTCCTCGGCAACCTCCGGAAGAACCGCAAAGCCCGGTTGCTCAAGGTGTAACCAGAGCGCCAGAAGTCGCAGGTCGTCGTTCGGCGGCAGAACCTCACCCAGTTGCCGCCACGCCGCCGCCGCGTCGTTGGGCCGACCCAGGCGAACTGCTGCCAGCCCGCCGATGACCGCAACCATCGCGGGCGGCTGGACCTTGGGCTCGAACGGGGCCACCCGTTGCGCGGCTTCCTCGGCCCGGCCAACCACCAGGAGGACCGCCGCCCGGCAGAGGAGGGCCAACTCGGCGAACTCCTCTGTCAGCCCTTCCTCGGCCCGACCGTGCCCTGCAAAGTCAGCCAGCAGCGCCTCCACGTCCAGGGCAGCCTCCGGCTGCGTCCGCCACAGGTTGACCACAAGGCAGAAGCCGTGCATCACGCGCGCCTCGCGAGCGCGGAATCCCCCCGCCGCTGCAAGGCCAAATGCCTCGCGGGCGCGATCCAATGCGTCCTGTCGAACCCAGGCGGATCCCTGGATCCAAAAGTCCTCGCCGCCCTTGGCCGCGTCCGGGATATGCGCCAGGCATTCCAGGCAGCGCACAGGCTCGTTGGCCCGCCATTCGGCCCTCGCCGCATTGGTATGGGGCCAGGTCCATCCCTTGCGAAGACCCGCGAACCGCCGCGTCCAGGCCATGCGGCGAGCCTGTTCCGCCTCTGGGCCAGGCTGCTGCTCATCAATCCGCAGACCTTTCATCAGCACGGCGCCGGGCGCCGTATCTCCGAAGACGGCGTCATCGCCCTGCCATGCCGCTGCGTAAACGGCGAACTCTTCAAGCACCTCGTCGGGCAAGGTCAGCGGAACGTCAACCTTGTGGGCCTGCTCCTCGGCGATCGCGCGGGCCAGCGATTCCGCAAAGGCGTCGTCGTGGCCCCGGCGCGCTCGCGCCAGGCCGCGCATGCGGCAGGCTTCCGTGAACTGCCCGGTCTTCACCAGACACAGGGCCGCCCGGTCCAGGAGACCGCCGACCCACTCACGGGCCGCCGCCGATTCGACTTTCAGATGCCTGTCGGCATTTTGAAGCAATCGAATCGCCTGGTCCGGAAGATCGGCATCCAGCATCAGTTCGGCCAGATGACACAGGTCGGCCACGTTGCCGAGGGCTGGGTCCAGCTGCCAGTCCTCCAGCGGAATCTTGAGCCGCCAGAGGCGCGGCAGGGGAGGCGCGGCGCCACGGACATCCTCCTCAACGGTGGCCAAGAGGGATCGGGCCTCCTCGCGCCGGCCGAGCGCCAAGAGGGCCTCGCCCAGGATCACCGGCCCATCACGGCGGGCAACGGGATGCGTCATGACCGGCGAAACCGCCGAAACAGCTTCATCGTACCGCTTGCGGACGAGATGCCAGGCGCCGGCCAGGAGCCGGTGGACCGGACGGTCGGGCGCACGCTGCAACAGTGCGCCGACGCGCTCCTCGGCGGCAGCCTGCTCGCCGCGATGGGCATCGACCACAACCCGCATTCTGTCGGCAAGCCACAAAGGGCCGGCATCATGACAGCGCTCAGCGATGCGGGCCGCCGCGTCATCGAAGCGGCCATCACGGATAGCTTCCCAGGCCGTCAGACGTGCGACCTGCGCGGCGACCGTCGGCGTACCCGCGTCGGCCGCAGTGCCTTCCGTCGCGGGCTCGGCGGTTGCGCGGCCACCACAGAGCATCTGGAGTTCTCGATTCAAGGCGGAGGCCGCCGGCCTCACATCAGGGTCGACTTGCGCTACCCGCGCATCGCCGGCCAGTTCCACGGCCACCTGGATGGGCATACGTGCGGCATCGGCATCGCCGTCCAGCAGGTGCCACAGGCCTTCGGCGGACTTCGCCAAGAACAAGGCCGGCCGGTCGGCGATGTCGATCCGTGCGGCCCAAGCGTCGAGTGGCGCGCGATCTCCGCAAATCCAGAGCGCATGCACCCACGCGGCCACGTGGCGATACCTGGGCAACGGGCCATCGGCCGGCGGAACGAAACCCGCCATGGCCTGCGTGTCGTCGCACGCAACCGCCAACTGGAGGAGGACCCAGGGTCCGTTCAGCGCTTTGACTCCCTGAAGCATGTGGGACGCAAGGGCTTCACGCCGCTTAGCCAAGGCCTCGCGGCAAGCCTCAGGACTGACAAAAGACTCGGGGGCCAGCAAGGCCTGGTTCGCGGCGGCCAGCGCCGCATAGTACCGGCCGTCGGCCGTGAGCCGTCCCGCGGCCGCTGCCTTGTCCAACAGGTCCACGGCACGCTGCCATTCGCCTCGGTGACAGGCAATGACGCCAAGAAGCGTCAGCGATTCAGCGTCGGCCTCATCAAGGGGTATACAGGCCTTAACGGCCCCATCGGCTTCGGCTTTTTCTCCCAACCGCACAAAACCAACCGCTTCGTGGACCCGCGCCCAGAACAGTTGGCCTGCGAGAACCGCGCGGCGGTTAAACTTCATCATCTTCCGCAGACGCTTAGGGGACGGGCGATCGAAGTCAATGACGATGGCTGCGCGGAGTGCATCCGGGATACTTCCCCGCCGCAGATCGTCGGCCCCCTTGGCCGATTCCAGGCACGCCAGGTACAGTTCGACGGTGCCGTCGTCCTCGCGGTGAAGGCCGGCGGCCGCCATTGCCAACTGACGCAGGGTTCCTGCATCGAGTTCGAGCATGTCCCGGCCCTCGGCGTATACATCGAGGGCTTCCTCGAACTGGCCGAGGTCCACGTCGAGGGCGATCAGTCGCTTGTACTGAACGCCGACGTCTTTCCGCCAAGACTTCCACTCGGGGGAACGCACACCGCGGAGGAACCGTCGAAGCGTCGGCTGAACGTCGGCCACCTGCCTCAGATCCGCCAAGCACTCCAGGACCTGCTTGTGCCCACGGATCCAGAGGAGGCGGTGGATGTCATCAATCTGGCCGGCGCCGGCAAGGGTATCGATGATTTTCTGCGTTTTGTGAAGGGCTCGCAGGGGCTGCCCTTCGCCGCGAAGTCGTTCGAGTTCATCCAACTCGGGGACAACCAGCGGCTCGCGTCGGAGGTCGCGCAGTTCGGCCAGTACCTGAAGAGAGCGGCGTCCGTAGACGGAGCCACCCGAGGTAGAGTCTGTTGCCTGCGCCATTCCCGTGCCTTTCGACCCCAACGCCCAACAAGAGGGGGCATGCCGAAGACGCTACCCGCCTTGTGTTGGGTCAACCTACTGCAAGTAAGATTTTCTAATGCCGCGTCGCCGCATCCTCTCCCGTCGAACCTCCCACAAGCCGTTGCAGGATCCGACCAGCGGCGCGGACCGCGGGTCAGGCTGGAGGAACAAGAGTTCGTCGACGGCGGCCACAAACAAGGCCGTTCGTGCCAAGTTCTCGGGCCACCAGGCAGTCCCTACGAGGTTGTGTACCGCCACCGCCAAAGACAGTTTCTGCCGGGCGAGGAAAGGTTCCTTTTCATCCCGCAGGGGGCGCAAACCGTCCACCTCGCGCTCCAGGCAATCCATCAGGTGGCGGTAAGCGGGGGCGAGCCGCTCGTTGATCACGGGGGCAAGCCGCAGGTCGGGGGGCTCGTTAAGGAAGTCTCCCGACGAGGGGGTGCGATGGTAGTTGACGACAAACGGCGATTCCCCGGCGGAACGCAGGGGCACCGCCAGGCTTAAGGGCACGCCCATTTCGATCCAGTGGGCCAGCCGCCCGATTTCGAAGACGGCATCGCCGATGGCGCCCGACGGGTTCGGATCAATGAGGCGGACACACACGTCGCGGATGCCGCCGTCTTGGCCGCGCGCGATGCCCACAAGGATGTTGGTGGCATTCAGATCGCCGTGTCCCCAGGTCGGCGCCCGAGTTTCCCGTGAGCCGTACAAGGCGTGGGCCCGGTCCGCGATTATCCCGACCGCGCGCTGCTGCGCCTTGTCAAAGAGGCGGCTGCCGACGAGGATCGGCGTAGGGCTATCGCGAAGCCGCTTGATCTTGTCCAGAATCAGATTATCCGGAGAGATTGCTTCCGCAGGCGGACAGGACGCCTTCCGAAGAAACTCGCCCAGCACCTGAGCGACGCGCTCGAGAACGAACTTCAACTCCGTCTCATTCCGCACCACTCCGGCCGCGGGAAGCCTCCATTCGTCCGGCATCACCGAGCACAGCACGTCGTGCAGCGTGACGAACTTCTCCATGAACGGCATGATGCAGAGGCAGTGCTGACCGTCAATCCGAAGGCCGGCCATGGGCACGAAGAAGAGGGCCATGCTCTTGTCATGCTTGCACAAGCGGGCCAGGTGCTGGGCCTGCTCATCAAACGAGCGGGTCGGCTTGACGTAGGGCCGCACGGACAGCGATGGCGAGGCGCGCTGCTCGGCGTCCGCCGATTGCTCGAAAACCCATGCCGGGAGGCCGACCTTGTAAATGTCGGAAACACAAGCAAGCGCAGCATCCGTCTTCATGAGTTGCTTAAACTCATGGAGGATCTGCCGCCCCAGATCGGTCAATCCCGCCTCGCCGGAGATGCTCTCTGGAAGAATCTTGGTGGGGGCGAGGTTGCCGCCGGTCGCCGCACCGTGCTTGGCGCCAGGGGCTTCGCCTTCGGTCCATACGGGGAGAGCGTCCATGTCGGAGCCGTCGAGCCATCGTAGCGGACTCTGGTCGACGCAGAACCCCAACTCCAACTCGCTGCCGGGCAGCACGGTTGCCCCGGCAGCCAGCCGTTTGCGCCCTTCCAGCCTCCGCCAGCGGATCTGTTCCGCCTCGAGCAACCGCTCAGCGAGCGGCTGGAGGCTTCTCGGCATATCCAAGAGAACTGCCGGTATCCTATCAGACACGTGCGGCCCCCCAACCGTCATTGAATCCGACCCCATTCCAAGACTACCGTGGCGGACCACCTTTGTTGCCGCGGTCTTGCGCCCGCCGGATGTTCCAGAGTGCCGGCTTTAACAGCCCACTTACCCTGCCAGCGTACTATACCGTTGGAATGCGCCTACGTCCATTCACTTGAAGAATCCTGCCATGCGACAGGGGAATCAGGAACGCTTCCCGGCCGCACGCATCAAGACCGGCGGCACGGGGCTGCCGAAACTGCGATACAGGAGCTTCAGGAAGTCCCGAACCCCGGGGTCCTGAAGCATCGCCTCGCGCAGAACCACGCCCGTTTCGGATGGGGGCAGCGGCGGCTCCACCGGCAAGGCCACCACCGAGCGGTCGTTCGCCGGCACATGCCGAACAGGAACCAATCCTATGCCACAACCCAGTGCGACATAAGTCCGAATGACGTCCCATCCGCCGGCCTCCACGACCACCTTGGGCACCAGCCCTCGCGAATGAAACGCCGCCCGGATGGCTGACCGGAGCGCGCTTTCGCTGTCCGGCAGGACAAGCCCATAGCGGCTCAGGATTTCCGGGCTCACGCTTCGCAGGTCCGTCAACGGATGCCCCACCGCAACGATCGCCACGAGGGGCGACGACGCCAGCGGCAGGAACATCAAGTCCGTGCCCAGGCCGGGCCGCCGCGAGGTCACGCCCACGTCGGCTTTTCCCTCGAGCACGGCCCTCATCAGGACCTCGCTGCGGGCGACGCGCACCTGCATCTGGACCCGGGCGTGCGTCTGAATGAAAGACGCGACCACCCCCGGAAGCACATGCAGGGCATCGCTCTGGCCGGCCAGCACCCGGAGCATGCCGGCTTTACCCGCTAAACGCCGCTCCAGAAGCGAAGGCAGGTCGTCGATGGCATCGACCAGGGGCTCGAGGACCTCCTGCAGTTGCCGACCGGCCTCCGTCAGCGCCACCGGGCGCGGCCCGCGTCGTTCGAACAGGGAAGTGCCGAGGGCTTTTTCGAGAGCAAGGACGCGTTTGCTGATGGCGGATTGGGTCAGGTTCAGTTCGGCCTCGGCGCGGGCAAAACCGCCGGTCCGGACGACCGCCAGGAACGCGCGGCATGACTCCAGCGAGATGACGTCCCGCGGCATTCCATGATCCTTTCGAATCGGAAGAGATATCCGCCGATGACTTGCCCACGCCGCAAGACGGCGGTATCATATCCCCAGCCCAGTCACGAGGCAAGCGTTGTCTTGCGGTCCGAGCCCGCCCCGGAGACCGCTCAAAAGAATGGGGGGTGATCCATGAAGGCCTGGAGCCACGTTTGCGGCGACCAGCGGATTCTTTGGCTGAACATCTTCGGCGAATCGGGGCGCGTCTTTCACTTCAGCGCCACGGACAACCAGCGCGGAATGCTGGTGCCGCACGCAAGCATACGTCTCGACCTTAATACACAGGACCATCTGTCCGTCGCGCTGAGCCAGTTGACCAGTCCGAACCAGAGAACCGCCCCGGAGGCCTTCGCGCAATTTGGCCAACTGCTGTTTCGGATGGCCATGCCGCCGGAAATCCACGATACCCTCCTGCAGCACTCCGGCCCGATCGTCTTCGCCACGGAGGACCTGGCGCTTCCGTGGGAACTGCTGCATGACGGGACAAAGTACCTGGCGCTGGAGCACGCCTTGTCCCGGCTGCCTCCCGCCTACTCCCTGGCCGACCGGCTGTTCGGCCCGGCGCCCGCCCCCGCCGCCCCCGCGGAGCCGCGGGCGCTGATCATCGCCGACCCCGCGGGCGACCTGCCGGAAGCCGTTCGCGAGGCCGAGGAACTCCTGGCACTGTTCGATCATCGCCATATGTTCTGCGACCACCTTATCGGGCCGGCCCAATGCCAGTACTTCAATATCATGGCCACGCTGTTGAA
>Ga0209777_10003496_pt1 | contig 19404 bp, 15 predicted proteins | sample FrelakmetHBP12HB_FD_187147 | JGI IMG/M metagenome (GOLD analysis project Ga0209777, IMG submission 187147) | Freshwater lake sediment microbial communities from the University of Notre Dame, USA, for methane emissions studies -HBP12 HB (SPAdes)... | ecosystem: Environmental > Aquatic >...
ACTGTTAATTCTTGCGGCGTACCTCGAACGAGAACTCCCTGATGTGGAGATTGACATTGTTGATTGTCAAGCAGATCGACTTGATTGGAATGGTTTAGAAAAATACATCGCATCAACAGATCCCTCCATGATACTTACATCAGGTTTTACCACAAATGCATACTCCTGTGCACGAACCTGCGAGATAGCAAAAACCGTTAACAAGGACATCGTGACCATTGTCGGTGGTGTTCATTTTTCATTTACACCAGAAGAATCACTGCAGATTTTTCCAGAGATCGACTATATCGTACGAGGGGAAGGAGAACTTACTATAGTTGATCTCATACGAACGATTCTTAATGAGAAAAAAATAAATGAAGTGTTAGGAATCTCTTTTCAAAAAAACAAAAAAATTATCCACACCCAACAACGTCCGCTTATTGAAAATCTTGACAGCCTTCCCTATCCAGCGTACCATCTTGTAGAAAAAAACCTAAGACGCTACCATTTTACCATGATGGCAGGGAGAAACACGCAGTACATGATCCTCGAAGGTGCTCGAGGATGCGACTATCAATGTTCGTTCTGCACGCAATGGAACCATTGGGGGAGCAGATGGAGAACAAAGTCAGCAAAAAGAATCGCTGATGAAATTGAATTCCTCAATGGAACCTATGGCGGTGTGTTCCTCTGGTTTACTGATGATAATATGAAACTGAGTGTCCGTGGAAAACCGTTATACAACGAACTACGTCAACGACGTTGCAAAGATGAGGTTATGTTATTTTTCCAGGCACGAATCGATGATATCGCACAACATCCTGATCTGATTACAAAACTCCGTGAAGTGGGTACCTATTGGATTTTGTGTGGTGTCGAAACTGACTCTCAGGAGATATTAAATGAATATAAGAAAGGAATCAAAACACAAGATGCATACCAAGCGATGAAAATCATGACTCAAAACGATGTTTTTTCCCATGCGATGTTTGTGATTGGCGCACGAAGGGATACTCATGAATCAATTGAACGGCTCCGCGAGTACAGCCATGATCTTACTCCGGATCTTGCGCTTTATACCGCACTTACACCGTTCCCAGGAACTATTTACTATGACACTGCAAAAAAAAATGGGTGGATTGAAGATACGAATTACGCGAATTATGATATGGCTCATGCAATTATGCCGACAGAATCTCTAACTAAAAAAGAAGTCCAGGAAGAGTTATGGCACTGCTATCGTTCATTCTATGGATCTATCACAAAAAACATCGCAGGTGTTCTGTCGAAAAATAAATTGAAACGTACATGTTTTCGCCATATGGCCGGGCAGTACGTTCTCGAGAAATTCAGGAGATTAATTTGAATCAAATAAGAAATGTTTCTGTATATCTCATATTTTCTTTTCTCGCAGCTATATTTATTGGTATTCTAGTGATCACATCGCCGTCTGATACGCCTACCATCACAATATCTGAGAAGGGAGTCATCGCGGGGATATTCATCACAAGCTGTGTCGTTGGGATTTCTTTTACGTTTTGTCCAAATTGGGTACGACGATATTATCTTCAGAAAAAGAATAGAGAAAAAAAAACAATCAAAGAGGTAAAACGATTGTTTCAGGGGCATCACCCAGATTGTCATACATTTCAGAATCACAGATTTCAATGGAAGGATAAAACTTGGTGTGCAGGTTGCCTCGGGCTTCTTATTGGTTTGTGTGTCTCAATTATGTTAATGATTCTGTATCTCGTTATAGATTTTAGACAACCAAAAATGATTTTTTATCTGTTGTTTATCGTTGGGTTGTTTATTCTTATTTTTGTGTACTTCGAGATCGTTTACAGGAAGAGACATCCCCTGTTGCATGTTTTTTCCAATAGCTTGCTACCCCTAAGCTTCTTCATCATCACCATTGCTGTCGTTGGACTTACAGGAATAGTGGTGTATGGATTTTTTACGATACTGCTTTGTTTCCTTTGGCTTGATACCAGAGTACAGCTCTCAAAATGGCGTCATAGTCTCCTCTGTAGGTATTGTATAGAATCCTGTAAAATGTATGATGCTAGTATTTAATGTCGTGAGATAAGTCTGAGACCAAAAATGATAATGAAAATCGCAATCACAATCGCGAAAATCCAGTTCCATTGAACAGAAGTAACCCATGAAAGCTGTGCCGGATAGGTTTTCGCCATGTCTTTTAGGACGTATTCAAAGAGAATTGCAAGACCAATAAGGATGATTATGACTCCCCAGAACAGCATCCATCCGCGACCGCCTTTTCCGCCTGCGCATTCCTCTTCACACCGTTTATCTCGGTCATGGGCATAGTCAGGTTTTGCACCAGTCAGTGAAGCCCCGCAGTTTTTACAAAAGGTTGCATCATCTTCATTTTTTATTCCACATTTTACACAATATGCCATTCCTCGGCCTCCAACCAATTATCTGATAATCGTTTATTCTATTTAAATCCTTTTTTATGGTGTTCTTTCTGGATCTCGTGGCATACTCAAGAAGAGAATCACATAACCGATAAGAAGGACAAAGATAAAAATTGTCGGGAGACTATTTTCAAGGGAAACAGCAGTGGTTCCAAGCTCTGATATAGTAAAACGAACGCTTACGTCATACAGAATCTTGGCAACAATCCAAAGGAAGAGAATAAGGGTAATTGCATAAAATAGGGGAGAAAACACTCTGAATTGATACGATTTTCTTGCGAAATATTTTGTATAATTCGAAAGCAAAGTCACCATAAAGAGTGGTAAGATATACACAAGGAGAATCGCAGCAATTTTTTCCGTTTCTGGAGTCTGCACCGAAGGGATTTCTAGGACTATGATAGCGAGACGAAGTACAATCAAGAAAATAAAACTTTCAAGCAATGGCCCAAAAATACCAAAGTTACGATTATACCAATTCTCCATATGTTTACTCGCATGATCAACTTGGTGTTCAATGCGTTTCCCCATATCACGCGTATCTACATGGATTCGTTTTGCAGCATGCGTCATTGATTCACCTAGGTTCTTTCCCATTTTCTCCATATCCTGTGCAAACATCTTTGCATGTCGTTCGATAGTAGAAGCGGCATCAGATTTTAGAGACGTACCACACTTTGTACAAAAAGAATCATCTTCAACGTTATTTTTTCCGCATTTCGGGCAATCCATAATAGATTTCTCTCCTACAGTGTGATATAATAACTCGTAATCCCTTAAAAACATAACCCTGATTTCTTATTCATGTTTTATACATCTAATCCTTTATTTATTTAAAGGGTTGTTCTTGATTTATTGGAACACTATCATGTTTGCTGTATATATTTTCGTAGTGCTACAGGAATAACCATCCCGCAGCCCTTGCCGAAGCCCATGTGCATACCAAGAAATTCTACCCCGCTGTTCATGCCATAAATAGGAGGTTGAATCACACCTTTCTGCGAGCTTTGAATAGCCTCATATCCAGTGTTTTTTCCAGAATCAACACTTGGAGTTATGGGTGAATTTGAGGTGGGACCAGATAACTTTTGGCAATAGAGCACACCTGTAATTCCTGCAGTTGCGCCTAGCCCAGCAGCAAGGATATATTTTTTCCAAGAGTTTTTGTCTTTTTCTTTCAGTTTCTGATTTTCTTGTTTGAGTTGAGTATTTTCTTCTGCGAGTGTATTATTCATTTTCCTTGAATTCCCGAGTACAGCGATAAGGTTTGTTACTTCATCATTGATTTTTTCCAGTTTGTCATGATATTCTTTCCGCATTGTCTTGTTTTCTAGTTCTAGTTTAATGACTTTGGTTTTTTCTCCCCCCAGTTCTCGTTCTAGTTTTATTCTAAGTTCATATTCTTTGTTAACCTGATCTTGTAATTTTTCATTTTTCTGTTTCTCAATATCTATTTCTTCGGTTAGTGCTGTATACCCTTTATTCAAATCTTCAATGACCTGGCTTTTTTTCTCCGATTCTTGTTTTTGGTTTTGTTCACGATCATGAGCTTTTTGTAGGTCATCGGTCAGCTGGTTAATCCTTACCTCCTGTGCGTTATTTTTTTCCTTTTGTTGTTGTTCTCGTTGCTGATCCTCCTTAGAGGGACGATTCAATATTGGTTCACCAAATTGTTGATTTAAATGATGCCATGTGTTATACGCTTGGGTGAATTTTGGTGGAGGTCCAGTCCGATTGTTCTCTATTAATATGTTTTTAACGGCGGTTTCTGATATTTTTAATGTAATCGCGCTTGCTATGTTAGGTATGCCGACGTCATAGTAGTACAATACTTTTAATTTTTTATTTTCGGATATTTTCTTCATATTTATCTCCTCTAGAATAAAAATCATGTATGGGGTTAAAAAGATTTGTGACACATGGGAATGATTTCACTTAGAATTGTAATAAAAAAATAATACTCTTAGCCTGTAATTATCCGGTCTTTTTTCCTGCGTTTTATTGTCATCTCACCCCAGCTCATAACATGATTAAAAGTAGGTGATGGAAATGAGGTCAAATGTCTCCATATATTTGACCTCAAATCAATATAGAATTTCTTATGATTGAGATGATCATAGAAGTAATGAGACATTTATCTTATAGTGCGGACAAAAAACCAACATAGAAACACGTATGACAATTCCTGTTCATAAACGCGGGGGTTACGAATATGTTTTTTTCTTTCTTTCTTCTTTTTTATTTGTCATCGATTCGCACAAAAAACATTGAGTCTTAAAATCGTGTCAATTGCTTCTGTTTTAATTTTATTATTTTTTTTAAAAAGTATTAAATAAAAAATTATTTAAATTCAAAAGCTATGGATATTTGACTCTAAAAATACTAGAGATGAGTGTAAAAGGATTTTAGTTGACGTTGTGTCGCAGTTGCAATATATAAAAATAATAATAAACAATTTCACGCTAATCAATAGCCTGAAATTAAAGGGGATTAAATGGCAAATGTAAAGGCTTTAACCTTAACATAAAAATTATTGAATAGTTTAAGAAAAAGGAAATGGTTTATATGATCTCTATGAAAAACTTTCGTAAAAAATTTTTTGTCGTTACAATTAATGCAATGCTCTTTGTGACAATTTTATTAGGACTTATCATAATACCTGTTCATGCTGCAGAATCAACTACAGTTAAAATTGATCCTTTAAATCAGAGCATTTCCAGCGGAAGTACCTTTACAATTAATATCGTTTGTATTCCTAGTCAAACGCTAAAGTCATTTGAATTACAAGTGGTTTTTAATCCTTCTCTTTTAAAAACCAATTCTGTATCTGAAGGAAATATTTTTAACAGCTATTCCACTTTTTTTAATGCAGGTTCTATTGATAATATTAAAGGTACAATAAACAACATCTATGATGTGATTCTTGGTACAGGTAGTACATCTTCGAGTGGAACACTTGTTACAATTTCGTTCACAGCAAAATCAACATCTGGAACTTCATCTATTAATCTTAAAAATGTTGGCATTACTAACGCTCTAACATATATTCCCATCACCATTATCAATGGTAGTGCACAAATTACTGCTCAATCTCCACAATCAAATATGCCTCCTGTTTACGAATCAATGTCCCCAGCAAATAAATCATTGAATATTCCGATATCAACTACATCGCTAAAGTTAAACATTCAAGATCCTGAAGGAAAATCTTTTAATTATATGATTCAGACACGCCCGAATGTTGGTAATGTCTCTGTAAACAATACGGGTAACGGCACGAAATCATGTACTATCTCAGGTCTGAAATATGCAACGACGTATCAATGGTATGTCAATGCAACTGATGGTGTAAATTGGAAACGATGCTGGTACACTTTTACAACTGCTCAAAATCCAGCGGTTAATTCTATTATATTTTCTGATACAAACCCAAACAATGGCGCTACAAACGTCTCACTAAACACCTCAAAAATTACTATCACGGTTCAAAATACCCAAGGTCATACCTTCAATATGGCTATCAAAACAAGCCCCAATATTGGGTCAGGTTCCCTTACTATTACGCTCGATGGGACTAAATCCTTCAGTGTCTCTGGCCTTACCTATAATACAACTTATCATTGGTATGTCTCATGCAAAGATGTTTCGAATGGACAATGGACAAATCAATCATATTGGTTTAGAACTGAAAATAATCCTACGAATAGTAACCTACCTAGTGGTAGCGGTACATCATCGAATGAAAATGCCTCCATCCCAGCACACAATAACCCACCAAATCCTCCAACTCGACCTACTGGTAAAACTTTTATTAGGCGTGGCGTCACATACACTTATACAAGTTCTGCGTTTGACCCTGATAATGATACAATCCGCTTGCGATTTGATTGGGGAGACGGAACATATAGTAATTGGACTGAATATGTACAAACAAACACTACGATATCACTATCGCATACATGGAGAAATATATCTTCATACAATATCTCCGTGATTGCACAAGATGAAAATGGAGCAAATAGTAGTTGGTCTGACACTCTTTCTGTGACTATCTCACCAGCAGCGTCAAAAAAAGAAAAATCCGTCATAGATATTAAAACTACCTCGAATAAAATCTCAGTTAATGAAATTGTCAAATTCAACGCATCCAGTAGTTATATTCCAGATGATGCTATCGTCTCATATTATTGGATATTTGGAGATGGAGAAATACAAACAGGTAAAACAGCTGCTCACACCTATACGACTCCGGGGCAATATTCGGTGTCTCTCACTATAATTAATATCTTAGGTGAGATATTCAATAAAAAAATCAATATAACTGTTGATGTTGGTAATCAAGCAATGTCTCTATCAGCAACGAATTTTATCTCCTCCAATTTAACCATTATCATTACTGCAACAGTTGTTGCATTAATTTCTATCCTTTTATTATTTTCCAGAAAAAAGAAAAATCTACAGTTATTTAAGAAATATATTGCCCATGGACAAAAATGGATAACACACATTGTTATAAAAATCACAGGAATTACACATTCAATATTCATAAAACAAAAACCAATACTTAAGATAACCAACGTCAACGAAAACAAAACAATAAACACCTCCTTGCATTACACTCCTATAGAAAATAACGTAAAAAAGATTGACGATATTGAACTTGCCTATATTCATCGGAAACTAGACCAAATTATTATGAAGAACTAAGTACCTCCTACGCACATCTCTTATTTCTTTTTTATATCTTAACAAAGAGGATTGATTCAACAAATCAAGTCTATTTCAGAGATCTTCTCCCCTCTTTTTTTCTTTCTGTCAACAATTAGCACAAAACATGATGTTAAAACCGTGTCAATGTTTAACCGTTCATAGTATATAAAACTATACGATTTTTACTCTATCCAAAAAATACCTTTAAAATGTCTATAAACGGGTTTATCGTTTACTCCTAATAATTGACCCGACCAATTTTATTAAAAATAAATGACTTATACACTAAGATGAAAAAAAGAGATGAATATTGGCTGGAAATCATAGACATCGCTAAGGTCAGTTAAGTTCATATATTTTGTAAAAACCATGAATTAAAACCGTGTTAATTGCTTCTGGTTTCTAAGGATGCGTTTTTAAAGAAGTGAAACTACAAAACAATTGACTATCTTTATTAGACTATGGAATTATTGTTACATCTGTTACAAATATATATTTTTGAAAACATTTAAATTCATGTACTGGATAACAAACCTTGACCTGTTTATCAGAGGAGGAATAAAAACATGAAAAAAATAGCACTATTTATTGTATGTATAATGCTGGCGACATCGTTCATGGGTATTTTTTCAATTGAATGCATTGCTTTACCCTCTCCTGAAGCACCGAATGATTTTACTGCACCTGTAATTACAACTGTATCTGGATTATTTTTTAACATTCAGCAATCAACGTTTACGGTTTCATTCTACGCTCTTCGCATCCACTATTGGACTACCGGTCTCTTTGGACATGTAAGAGGAGTCATCATTTTAAAAAGCTGTACGGGCGGTGCCATCATTGGGCCGTATTTATTGCTACGGATGGGCCCCTTCCATAACATTGTGTATGGGACCTTCACATTCCTTGGAGACATCCATTATGCTAGGAGTGGTTTTGGACAAGGATTCACTAATACACTCCTAATTACGTGAATTACGACACTTGGAGTCTTAAAACCGTGTGAATACTTCTGTTTTATATTTTTATCTTTTCCAAACATTTAAATGAATCAAGGGGATATTAATTCTTATCCTGTTTTATCAGGGAGATAAAGGTTATGCGAAAGATAATCGCAATTTGTATTGTGGTGTTGTTAATCGGGACAGTTATTCCTGCTAGAATACATGCTATTGATACTTACAATCCCCTTGATGGTGGTTGGCTCGAAAAACGAGATGGAATCACTATCCTCCATGTTGATGGAACGAATTATGAAATGGGATATCAACATGGATATTTATTAAAGAGAGAGATTGGAGAAAGTCTGCGTACTCAGTTATTTTATTTCGAAAAGAAAGGTTATTCTTATGACAGGCTCTTAGAAATATGGAATATAATGAAAGATTATCTACCAGATGAATATAAGGCTGAAATGCAGGGAATGGCAGATGGTTCAGGAATGTCTTTTGAAGATATTAGTGTAATAACTACCATGCCAGCTGTGTTTAATGTTTTAGTTAAAGATGCTTGTTGTGAGATATCTCTTTGGGGAGATGCTACATTAGATGGAAAGCTTTATCACGTAAGAAGTTTTGATTGGAATTTATCTTTACATGATCCAGATACAGGAATACCTCTTTATGAGAATATAATAATGATTGTTCGAAATCCTGATGTTGGATATGCATCTTTGGCTCCTGAATTACCTGGTTCAATAGGTTGTTGGAATGGAATTAATGAAAAAGGTATTGCTATAGGGGAAGACACGTGTATTACTAATGATACTACATTTCATGGTATCTGTCCGTGGATTCGTATGAGAATGGTTTTAGATTATGCATCTACAAGTAATGATGCTATTAATATGTTAATATCTAATCGAACATGTGGAACAAATTTTGTTCTATCTGATTCTAATCTACCAATTGGATATGCTCTTGATCAAACTGCTAATATATCATATGTTGGGACATGGGATGACCCAGTAGAAGGATTAAAACCATTTTGGCAAATAAAAGATGTTGTAAGAAGAGTTCCACAATATATTAATCCAGAATGTGCGGCTTTAGAACATAATAGATATCGTTATAATCCTAGCGGATTATTGGGATTTTCATGGCTTTTAAAACATAAAAGTTATATGTTTATAAGTTGGACGCATTATAAAGCTTTAAGTAAAGAAATTAAAAAAAGATATGGTTATTTAGATTTGAATGGGACGATGTCTCTACTTCGTGATGAATATGTTGGCAAAACAGATTTCTTTATGAAAATAATTAGAGATTTTAATTATAGTTTCTTACAATGTCTTTGTCAATGGATTTGTTGTCCAAAAACTGGTGATATAGTAATTAGTTTTGCAAGGAATAATACATTGGCATGTTACAATCAGGTTTATTATTTTAATATGTTTAAACTTTTTAATTCTGAACCACCATAACCATGTCAACCATTATCATTATATTCACCTAAGTTATAACTAATTTATGGTAAAACATAAACTAACACTCAGTATCGATAAAGAAATAGTAAATCAGGCAAAATAACATAATATCAATTTCAACTTTTTTTTTGAAATCCTCCTTTCCAATTATCTCTCTAATAAGGAGAATGGGCGTGGCGAGATTCGAACCCGCGATTGTGCGATCTCACATAAAAACCATACAAATGATTCTCTGAAATATTCGTTTTAAGGATATGTTTTTTAAAGAAAGAGATGTTATCAATATAAAGGTCCACCGTAGGAATGCTTAATGTTTAAATTAAAAATAAAAGTCGGGCATTATTATGCACTTACATTGGGAAATCAGCAGACAATCGCATTTGCTGTAATGTATGGTTTTGAGAGAGGAAAAAATAAAGATGTATATACTTTAAGGATGTACACTCACAAAGGAGATTTTGAATTTCCTATTGAAGAATCCACATTTGATAAATGGGTCAAAGAAGAACGAATTAGAGAAATAACTCCTGAGGAAACATTGGTTTATGCAATGAGTTCAAAACCATGTTAAGACTTGTCCGAAAAGCGATAATAGATTTATTTACTAGGAACTTTGGAAAAACCTCCAATGTTATAATTAAGACTGTTTTCTCCTGTTGAGAGTTAAAATAGAATACGACATCTAGGTGTTCCAAATGTTATCTTGTCATCTTCTTTTAATTTTAATTCGTAATAATTCCCTACTTTTATTTTCGGTTTTAACATCAAATACTCCTCCTTCATTTATATGTTTATAATAAATAGTTCTTTAAAAATATACGCCTTCATACCATTGTTTTCTTCAAAAAAAATGAAAGAAAACTGAGAAAAAACTAATCTATTTATCTGCTTTCATACGGGTTTCAGAGGGATTTTCTTGGGTGTTATCTTCTTGAATAGGATGCTCTTCGGTTTCTGAGGATTCAACGCTTTTTTGTTTTATCACATGTCCGATAACCTTTTTTGCTAAAAACTCTCGGATTTCCTCCGGTTTTGTCGAGTCAATGCCAAAATATTCAGGAAACAACCGCGTCGTGGTCAGCGTCTCTGTTGCACCGTGCGGCACCGAATGAATCAGATGCATACTCACGAGCTGGTCAACATCAGCGTAAATCCGTTCACCTATCATATGTCGCAGGTTTGATTGTTTCACTGGTTGATGAAACGCAATCAGAGCCAGGGTTTTTAAAAGATCAGTTTTAATCTCTGGTTTAGCTACCATCATCGATTGATTGGTGAATGTTTTTTTCACTTGCATGATGAACTTGTTACCTGCTTTCACGACCTCGAGAGATGTGTCGTTTTTCCGGTCGGTGTTATACGACTGCATGAGATGGTCGATTGCTTCGCTGACATGACTTGGTGATAACCCTGTTGTGTCCTGGATTTCCTCGATGCTGAGTGGTTTTCCTGCAGAAAATAAAAGGGATTCAACCATGCGATCTTCTTTTACGCTCATATCTGTTCTCCTCTTAGGTATATCCGATTGTTTTAATATAAATTTCTCCATACGGGAATTTCTGTTGGTGAACAATAATCTTTTTTTCGTATGCGAGGAACAAGATAGAGATAAATGTTTTAATGCGTTCCTCAGCACTATCAACCTTGCAGAGCTCAGTAAAATTCATGGATTTTTTTGGGAATTGGCAGATCCGTTCCCAAACGGCCACGACATCTTCTTCTAGATGGTCTTCATGGGCTGAACCTTTCATTGCTTTGCGCGCTTTCTGTTCAAGTTCTATGCGCTCATCCTGTCTTAATTGATCAAGGAGGTGATACTGTTCTGATTCCTTCCGTACCTCATCAAAAGCACTTAGTAGTTCAATAAGCGTGACTTTTCGTGTCGAATCACGACGTAACGGCTCATCAAGAGGTGATTCCGGCATTTTCATAAGTAAATTAGTGTACGAGTAATCGTCATCATTTGCAAGCCAGGTAGCAGTCGGGATATCTTCCCAGCCGAAACTTTGTTCGAGGACTTCTTCTTTGGTCTCCATATTCACGACCAAATGATCGCTTTGCATTCTCAGGACTTTCCATGCCATGTAGATAATTCTACCAGCGGTCATCAAATCGATTTTCTCTTTCTTCGCACGTTTCAGATACATCGTTGAGAAACTAACAAGGTCGATATCCCAGGGGTTCATATTCTGGTTCAACACCAAATCAAACGCGAGATACACAGATCGGTCAAATGAATCTTCGATAGCGGTAGACTCTCCGGTAACAGCTGCTTTCGCTAGCTCAAGATATTGGTTGATCCGGGTCATATCATTGTTTTCATCGATTAAGGCTTTATGAAACAATAGATGGTTGATGACGTCGTTATCCAGCTCCATGGGGGAGCACCTCCGATAATGTCGTTTTGATTTCTCCTTTTGGTCCGACTGATTCAGGATCGATATTTCCTATCATCTCAGAGATACCAGAGTCATGCATCGTGACTCCATAGAGGTAGTCCGCCTCTTTGAGTGCAATCTTTCGCAATGATACACTGATGAACTGAGAATGCTCCGCTCGATTTTTAATCATCCGTGAGACGATCTCTGCGTTTACTCCATCAAGGAACATGTCTATCTCATCAAGCACATAGAAGGGGCTTGGGTCGTACTGTTGAATCGAAAAAATAAACGCAAGTGATGCAATGCTCTTTTCACCACCTGAGAGTGCAGCGAGTCGTAACACTTTCTTCCCCTGAGGCCGTGCTTTAATCGTCAGACCGCCTTCAAAGATGTTCTCCTCGTTTTCTAATAACAGCTCTGCTTCCCCGCCCTCTGATAACTGTCCGTAAATTTCTTTAAAGTTCTTATTGATCTCATCATACACCTCAAAGAACCGCTCTTTCTTCTTATTTGTTATCTCTCCAACAAGCTTCACGAGGTTTTTCTTCTGATCAGTAAGATGTCCGATATCATCATCGAATTTCTTCTTTCGCTCCATCTGATGCTCATACTCTTCGAGTGCCCGCATGTTCACCGGCTCGAGCTGCTGCATAGTCTGCTCTACAGAAAGAATCGTTTCTTTCATCGATTCAATTGCAGGCAGTTTCGTTTCCGTGATCTCCACATGATACAATGCGATCTCCTGATCAAGCTCCTTTAGAGAATCTTCAAGAGTTGGTAACCGGTATTTCGCCCGAGCAACCAAATCAAGATATGATTCTGCTTTTGTGTTAATGGTTTCCAGCTCGTTTTCCACCCCAACGGTTTTTTTATACAGTGTATCGCGCTCTAATGCCAGTTCCTTCGTCTTCCCACTCATCGTCTCCTCAACAGTCATTAGTGCCTTGAGTTTATCCTGACCTTTCGCCCGAGTTTCTTTTAACTCTTGTACTGTTTGTTTCAATGTCTCAAAACCAGCATCAATTCCAGTAATTTTCTCGGAAAGCTCAGTCTTCCGTTCATCCAGCAACTCTATTTTCTTCTGAATCGTTTCTTGTTCACTGTGGAGCTTCAACATATTCTCCTGGAATTCAGACACTGTTTTTTCAAGGCTACGTACTGCCTGGGCGACTTCTTTCTTGGTACTTTTCAGTAGATGTTTTCCTTTTTCTTCTTTCAGTGCATCTAAATCTTTGAGTCGCTTCTCACATTCAGTAAGCGATGTAAGAATCTGTACCTTCTCTGTTTCGATTGATTCTTTTTCTTTTAGTTTCGCTTCCAGGTCTTTAGTGAGAATGCCGAGTTTTCCTGCGAATTCTTTCTTTCGAACATCAAGATCTTTTGTTTGGATCTCTGCATCGGTTTCAACCTTAAGTGTTCGAAATGCATTCTCCAGTTCAACGATGTCTTTTTTCAACTGTGCAAGTTCCTCAGACAACAGGTCTTGACTCTGAATCGCTCCATTTAACTTCCGAGTAATCTCATCAAGGGTCCGTTGATCAGCGCTGCCAAACGAGAGACGTTCGCTGGGAGGACTACCACCAACCATCGCACCACCAGCCTCAATCAGATCACCTTTCATATCAACAAGCCGGACGCCACCCATTAATCGTCTTGCATCAGAGAGCGTATTTACAATCACCGTATCGCCAAATACATACCAAAATGCACCCTTGTATTCCTGGTCAAAGTTTACCAGATCAATCGCAAATCCCTGAGAGCTCTCATCTTTCACGGTCATCAGTGCTTGTGCTCGTGGTTTGCCGACAATCATCTTATTAATAGGTAAAAACGTGGCTCGGCCTAACTTCTTCTTCTGTAAATACCCAATAGCCTCCGCTGCCGCGACATCATCTGCGACAATGATAGCTTGCATCCGAGGACCGGCAGCAATCTCCAATGACAACTTATATTTCTCATCAACTTGTGCAAGCTCCGCGATCGTCCCACGAACACCCTTAAGTTCTCCAGAATTCCGAGCAGCTAGAATCGAATCTACTGCTGAATTATACTTTGAGCCCACGGATTGAGCTGCATCGCGCTCAGCCTGCAACTTCGACTGTTCTCGCTGCATCTTCAGAATCGCTTTTTCGAGATCAGCAAGCTCTTCGGTGATCTCGGATTCACGTCTCTTCTTCTCGAACAATTGTTTCTCTGATTCTTTTACTTTTTTGTTGCTTTCTTGTTTTCCCTTGTGGAGTTCTCCGGCCTGCCAATTGATATCTTTTACCTCGAACTCATATGTGGATTTTGTCTCTTGTAACTCAGCGATCTGTAAATCTAATGCATCTAGTTTTTCTTTCAAACGGTCTCGTTGAAGTTCAAACTCATGTTTCTCAGTCTGTTTGTTGTTGTATTCCTCCCGCATCTTCACAAGCTCTCTGGTTAGATCCATGGATGTGTCATCAGACTGCGCGATTTCTTCACGTAACTTACCAAGCTCATCTTCTTTTGTTTTAAGTGTTACTTCAATTCCTTGGATTTTTATTGTAAGTTCTTTTTTCTGTGTGGAAAAATCATCAAGCTCTTTTGTTATTTCATCAAGTGATGATTCTAACTCTTTCTTTTCTTTTTTCTTCTCCACTACCTCATCATTTGAGTAGTTAATACGCTCGTCAATCTTGATTGTCTCAGAGCGTAACGAGTCAATTTTTTCTTTAATATCATTTGCTTCATTGCCACCAGCATCACCGATTTTTTTTTCAATCTCATCCAATTTCTGTTGTAACTGCGTATACTGCGCCTTCAGTTTTTCTTTCTGTTCTTCGAATTTCTTTTGCTCTCTCTCATAGGATTCTATCTGTTTGTTTACTTCTAAGATCTGTGATTCGACTTCCTGTTTTTTCTTATACGCAATCATCGCCTTTGTTTCGTAGAGTTTATCTTTGAGCTCTTTGTATCGATACGCAGCATCCCGATCCTTCTTCAACTGACGAATTTGGCTGGTGATTTCATTTAAGATGATGTCGATGCGTTCGAGGTTTTTATCAACATCCCCGCGCTCTTTCTCCGCTTTTTCAATATCTTCATCAAATGTACTGATACCTGCGATGCCATCAACGATTTTCCTTCGATCAACAGATCCCATCTCGACAAGACTTGTGACATCGCCCTGTTTAATGATGTTATAGCCTTCTCCTGAGATACGAGCATGAGTCAAGATGTCAATAAACTCAGAAAACGACGCGGCACGATTATTAATATAAAAGTAACTGTAATAGTTATCAGGGTTATCTTTTAGGGGTGCTCGTTTGATCATCCTGGTCAGGATAACCTCGTCAGCATCAATCCGTAGTTTTCGCTGCGAGTTATCAAATACCAGCGAGACCTTACAATACTTTGATGGATTCTTCCGGTTTTTCCCACCATTAAAAATAAGATCTGTGAGTCGACCTGCTCGCATGACCTTTGAGCTTTTCGGACCGAGCACAAAGAGAATCGCATCAACAATATTGCTTTTTCCAGAACCATTTGGTCCGGTAATTGCAGTAAATCCAGGATAAAATGGGACAATTAATTTATGCCCGAAGGACTTAAAATTTTCCATCTCAACTTTTTTAAGATACATAGTCATCCCTTTCCACTATGAAGCAATTCCGCTCCTATGTTTACCGCTATCCGGCATCCCATTAAGGAGAAACAGAAAACTGTATATAAAATTTTGGAGATAACAAGCTGAATTATATTATTTTTATATAATGGTATCTATGATCAATGTCAGAAATATTATTACCGGTAAACCCATTAATACAGCATTTACAACCCACGTAAAGGTTGGTGTGTGTTGCATGCAATACACAACCTTACGGGTGTATTGGAATATTATCTAATACATGTTGAAAAGGTTTTAAATTAATACCTTTATGTTGTCGTATAGAAATTTTTAATACCGAACAACAATTACTTCTTTACGAAGAAGGAGAGATATCAATATGAACTTTGTAGCAGTCATGAATATTGTAGCAGGGTTGATACTCTGCATGGGTATTTTAGGGGCAATACCTGCCTTGGGAAAATATCTGGTAAAACTCGCGAAATGGCTGGGTGGATTTCAAACCATCATTGGGGTCATTGCGATTATCGTCGCAGTTATCTGGTGGTCACCGATCCAAAGCATTGTCGCAATCATCGCAGGACTTATCTTGATTGCTGGGCTCCTCCCCGCGATACCAGCGCTAGGCAAATCCCTTGAAAAACTCGCAAAATGGCTCGGGTCATTTCAAACCATTATCGGAATCATTGCCATTATAGTAGGAATCTGGGGATTACTGTAAATTCCCCATTCTTCTTTTCCTTGTACCATAAAGGTAAATTCGGCCTCGATTATGAAAAAATGAAATTATGTTTTATTAGGAATTTGCATAAGATAATGCCCCACCAAACCACAGATAAAATTATGATAATTGGATGAATTAATTGGTATGGTGTAGGAGGGATTTAAGCACTGATTAACCTAATTATAGATTTAAATTTTTTTTTCAGACCACAATACAAAGTCTATTATCAAAACAATGTTATTCCCCTGTAAAAAAGTAATATTGCAGGGGAAGGGAGACAAGCTTCAAGTTTAAATCATTTAACTACGATATTTTTCACTTCTGTCCATTTACACCTATTTTTTATTTAATCATTCTCATTCATCGTAGGCATTGTTTTTAAAGTACTATCATAATCCGATACTGTGAAAAATACCTACGAGAAAATCTAGTCCGATAAGAGCGATAATAACAATAGCAATGAATATGAGAACCCACACAGCAAATTTTAATACCCTCCAAAGCACAAGCGCGATCACAAGGATGCCAAGGAGTACCGCCCAAAACGGAATGATAAACCCGAATATTTCCATCTTTTTACCTCCACCTTACACCTTAGTAAATATCACCGAACTACCGACATCATTGCTGATAACCAATGTCGAACCAGAGAAACTATAATTCAGTGTGATACCCAGAGTTCCTCCTGAAGAAAACGTGATTTTATTGTTGGCAATCGTATAGTTAAAACTACCAGTTAACGATGCTACTCCCAGCGGACCGGTCCCGACAATTGTTGCAGTAGCACTAGTAAAGGTAATCGTTGTCTCCCCACCAGCAGTCTTCCATGTCCCAATAAACTTACTTTTTTCATCAACACAACCACTCAAGCTTATTGTTGCCAACATCACTAGCATAATTCCAACAAGGACAAATTGTTTTTGTTTTTTCATTTAAATACCGCTCCTTATGGTGCTGTCAATCTCACAACCGGTATATATAGATATGACATAAAAACAATAAAAAAGAAAGGTTTTTAGTATCTATAATCTGCATGCTAGGTTTACCAGGGCCAGAGATGTAACCAGTTATCATGTAAATATAGATCTATTGAGATCGATGTAAAGGTTAGAGTTCCTGTTTTTACTAAATTCCATTCTACGGGTGGCCATAAAGTCCAGTCAATTCGCCAGTCTTTTGCCTTAAATGTTTCACCAATGGTTTGTAGCCCAAGATCTTTCCCTTTAATTAACATATCTATCGTACCAAGGGACTGCAAATTGGTGTTAAAGGTTAGGTACCCTGTCACATCAATCAACCATTTTGTTGAGATATAATCAGCTGTTGGTTGTGCCTTCAGTTTTGCCACCCATTCACCAATTTTGAAATCAAGATCAATCGATAACTCACTTTTTTTATAGACGGCAAAATCACCAGGGTTTGAAAGATTCCAATATGCAGCAAAATTGAAATTTCCAAGGTTGTTTACTTTTAAAATAGTAGAGGGCTCAGTTAAGGAATTTTGTATGATAACATCTGTTCCATTGGATACGATATCAAGGGAATAAAACCCTTTTAGTAATGTTGGTGTCCATTCAGCAAAAACCCGTGTTGGTGTATTCTTAATCGTAGCGTATCGACAGGTTCCCAGTTGATTTGATGTGACCGTAAGTTCAATATTATACATTTCACTACTCTCATAAAGAAGTGATCCACCTTGCGGGCCAAAGGGTGTGAGTGCAAGAGTAAATGACAAGGTTTGCGGTAATTTATCAACCATCAACGTTACATCCTTTTCCTGACCATTTTCTATGGTAGTCATCTGGATGGTAACCTGAGAATTTAATGAGGACGTCCTCGTGATATCATATTGCCATTGTCCCGCTTTTTTTGTAGACATAATTTGGAACTGGGTGTCTATTGCAGGGTCAAACACCATTGAAAAACTCCGTTGGATAGTTACATTGTCCGACTCTGCAAAAAGCTCAATTTTTTTGCCTTCATTGCCACTGTTGTACGTAGGATCAAAATAGATACCAAATCCTTTAGTTCTCTCCGTTAGAGCAAATAATAATATGAATGATACGCGTGCCATGTTAGGAATCTCATTTCCTTCTTCTTTTAAGGAATGATACCCGATGCGTTCTGTATTCGTATCAGACTTTACTTCCATAGCTACACGAAAATCCGCATATTTGATTTCTTCACCAAGACGTTCAACGCTAATGGTGAAAAGACCACCGATAGCAAGAGTAGGATCAAACTCCATCCAGGGTAACAGAAGGTATTGTACTCGGATATCTGCACCATTTACACCGGTATTCGGATTGTTATCTACGTCGATATCATTCAGTACACCAAAAGAAACCTCAGTAGATTTCTCCACCCCGTTACAATTGGTATAAATGGTACTACTTAATAATCCTGTGGGAAGAAGATTCTCCTGAGAAACGGTCCTCAGTCTATATTTTAGCAATTGAGAAAAAATATGGCTATTCCTCAAATTCTTCAAAAGAAACGAATTATCTGCAATAACTTTATGTTCACCTCCAGTATCATTTATACTATAACGAGCACCTACACTTGGAACTATCGTTGCAGTACCAAATAAGCCAACAACTAGCAGAACACAACATATTTTCCACCTACCTTTTTTTACATTTATATTTCTATTCATATTTCTCCCCTTTTATCAATTTTCTAAAGAGATATCAGTATTTATAATTATGCCTTGTATTACCATGTCATTATTCTTTTACCAGGTGTAAAATAGAGAGACATCGAAAACATTTCTGAAAAGACTATTTTGATCTCACAAATATATCTCTTTTTGATCCACATAATGTTTAAACTTTTACGGGCTATCAAGGGGATAAAAAAAGGTTTACAATATCAGAATATATGCTACTTATCTAAATTAATGCCCCACCAAATCACAGAAAAAAATGTAGCAATTGAATAAATTAACAGGTATGCCCCAGGAGAGGATACTGAACTAGAGTAAAATGCCCGTTGAAAAAAAGTATTTAATTTGGTGCCCCCATTGGTAAGGTTATCGAATCTAACCAGTTTGTTATTTCCGGAAAGACTTTGATATTTGCGGTATCACCAAGGATTAAATCCATGTGTGCGTACCCAGAAATATTCACAAATTTTTTTATTTCACTACT
>Ga0209777_10003497_pt1 | contig 19401 bp, 18 predicted proteins | sample FrelakmetHBP12HB_FD_187147 | JGI IMG/M metagenome (GOLD analysis project Ga0209777, IMG submission 187147) | Freshwater lake sediment microbial communities from the University of Notre Dame, USA, for methane emissions studies -HBP12 HB (SPAdes)... | ecosystem: Environmental > Aquatic >...
GTTAAGTCCAGCCCTGCAAAGTCCCATTTTCTTCAGAAGGCGCCCTTTTGCCCCCTTGCCTTCCGCCCTATTTTTCTTCTTGATCCCGTCTTTTCCTTGTTTTATACTCTTCCCATCAAAAAGCAAGTTCTTATCAAATATTCGTGTTCCGTACGTGTGATAGTTGAATGAGTTATAAGGTCGTTGGTCATGAATAACGACGAAAATCTGAATATCCTATTATTTTTGGGGGCTGGCGCATCAGCATGCGCGGGTTATAGTACTTTCGAATCTTTTCCTGATCTAGTTTTCAGTGGGAACTTGAGAAAGGAGGAATCCCTACCTCCTGTCCACGAGGCGACACTAAAAATTCTATCAGAAATCAAGTTGAACCTCGAAATGAACCAGGTCCCTGCAACGCACGACAATTTCCTCTGGAGACTGAACGATTACAAAAGGTTGTGGGAAATCATGCGCACCGATGATGTCCTTCGTTCACGCTTCTTGGCGGACACGAAGCTTTGGGGGGAGTTCTCTTTCTTTTCCCAAGTTAACGAGGACGCAATAACAGATATAACGCATACGACAATTAAGCACTATTCGAGTTATAGAATTGAGGATCTGAGAAAGAAGAGTGAAAAGATGGAAATGATAGGAAGAATCATCCATTTCTATCAGCATCTGGCCCTTTGCAATAGTTCTCAAGGCCCATTCCTTCCTGTATTCACTACCAATTATGACGTGTTTTTGGAAGATTTGTTTCAATCCTTTTCTGAAGAGATTCGATTGAGACTTATCAATGGTATTCAAAACTGTTGCCAGGAAAATACCGCTTGGAGCCAAACTCAATACAGCAATAGCGCGTGTGGTCAAGAGAACACCATTGAATATTACAGGCTCCACGGATGCGTGTGTTGGTTTTACCATGGTCTAGGGGATGAAAACATATACTTCCACAGAAAAGACACCTCCCAGGTAAAAATTGATAACCTGTATGCCGTTTATCCAGGACGGGAAGCCTTTCGTGGGATTAATCCGCATGCATACGGATTCAGTCGGTTTTATAAGATGCTTCACCAATGCAGAGTAGCTGTTTTTGTGGGTTTCAGCTTTCGCGATGACGATATTAAACATATACTGCTGAATGCCAACGTTAACAGAGTCAAACCAATCAACCTCTTAGTCGTTGATCCAGCATTCAGCGAGCACGATATCTATGGAAATCTAAGAGAAACTTGTAAAGGCACCCAGTTTCCGACCAGACTGCCCAGCCTTGATGAAATTAAATGCTTAACAAGGTATTTTGCCGACGAAGGTTTCAATGAAGCGTTCTTTGATATCTTAGACAATATGATGCGTTAATTTATAGGAGGTATACCATGGTCCAAAAATCAAATGGAGAGGCAGAGCAAGGAAAGTTGCACAAAGGTCAGGAATATGGCAAATCCTATTTCAAGGCGAGAGAGGAGCTTCAGCAGGCAGCAAAGCTTGCAGTTGCTAAGAAAATCGTTTCCGAATTTCTTCATGAAGGCGATTCAATTTTATTGGATGCTGGCACTTCTCTATACCCCATAGCAAAGGAAATAGCGAGCAGAGCCAAGGAAAGCCCTGCAAGTACACATTATACAATTATTACGCACAATTATTCCGCCTTCCAAATTCTCGTAGATGAGGTCCCAAGAGCCGCAAACCTGAACATTGTTCTGGCGGGCGGCAGGTATGATCAAGATTTGAACGCCCTATTCGGCCCGCAAACCATAATGGCATATGACAATTTCTTTCCTCGGGTGGTTTTGATAGGCATTAGCGGCATGGTCTCAGATCAAGGGCTTTTCTGCCACGGTAACACCGAGGAACTAGCGGTAAAAGAGGTTATTTTTCGGAAGTCTGCAAGGACGAGAATAATTGTCGCCGATCATACAAAATTAGGCGTTCCTGATGCCCTTCGGTTCGGTGCATCCCAGAACTTCAGGGCGAATGTTGAAAACTGTATCGTCGTTACTGACGAACCTGGGAAGGACTCCGACAAGTCAGTTCGCGATCGATTCCAAAAAGAGCTTGAAAAACTAAATACTGTCTATAAGATAGAGGTAGTTACGGTTTAATTCTAGCCTGGTTGGAGGTGAGGCCATCCCTCAATTATATCATCCTGGCCTCTTTTCTCTCAAGAATGGATGTCCTATCTCCCAGAAGAGTCCCAGATCATCTACCGATCCAAGGACAATCGGCAAGAAAAAATCTTCGATGCCTTGGAATGGCTGGCGGCCATGACCTCCCATATCCCCGATCATGGGGAACAAATGGTTCGCTATTATGGCTATTATAGTAACCTTTCCCGGGGGCTTCGTCAAGATGAGAACGCCAAACCCAACCGGAATCAGGCTCGCTTGATTCAAAAAATATATGAGGTCGATCCCTGACCTGCCCCCAATGCCAACCCACCCCCTCGAACTTCAGATAGACTATTCGGATTCCCAGCTTCCTTTATAGACCGGGACGTTGGTTCTGAAACAACTTATTCTTTCCCCTTTTATCATCCACACTAAAAACAAAAGCCCATCTCCTTTTTCAAATAAATGGGGTTATGGGTGGATTGCTTCATGGACCAGCCTTTCGGTTTAGGGTTGCCGGTTTTAATAAAGCAATTGATGCCTTAGGTTGGCTGGTCTCGCCTATGGCGGGATAACGTCTCCCGGGGAATTCGTCAAAAAGAAAATCAAGACGCCCTCATTCCCTGTGTCATAGAACCAGGTGAGAACGCAAAACCCAACCGGAATTGGGTAAGGTTGATTCAAAAGATATACGAAGTTGATCCTCTAACCTGCCCCCGATGCCAGGGGCGGATGCGGACTATCACCATTATCGAAGACCAGGAAGTGATCAACAAGATTTTAGGGCACGTGGGCTTTTGGCGAACCAACCAGAAACCCCCACCCAAACCCAAAACCCTCGAACTTCAAATCGACTCATCGGATTTCCAGCTTCCTTTCTATGAGGAAGTCTTTAAACAGGATTTCGGGGTTTCAGCGGATCATTCGTCCGTTTAAAATAGGGAAGATAGAATGTATAGGGAGCAGTATGTCCAAATTTTGGAAGGCTGCCTCTTCTTTTCCCCTTATCACCTTCTATTTTTAAAGTCCAAACCTGCAAAGTCCTATTTTCTCCAGAAGTCCCCCTTTGTCCCCTCGCCTTTGGCCCTATTTTTCTCCTTGATCCTGTCTTTTTCTTGTTTTATACTCTTCTCATCAAAAAGCAAGTTCTTATCAAACAAATGATACTTGTTTTGTAGAATTCATAATATTACATTGTTTTGAACTTAATGTTGAAAGGTCGTGCAACAATGAGGCTTGTAACGAGGTCTGATTTTGACGGATTGATTTGCGGAATGCTGTTAAAGGAAGCTGGCATAATAGACAGTTGGGTGTTTGTTCATCCAAAGGACTTGCAGGATGGACTGTTCAAAGCTGAAGAGAATGATGTCCTGACGAATGTCCCCTATGTTGAAGGGTGTGGGATGTGGTTCGACCATCATACCACCGAATACGACAGAGTTGGTTGGACACACGGCATCAAGGGTGAAAGCAGGCTTGCACCGTCTGCTGCAAGGATTATTTATGAATACTATGGTGGTGAGAATAAGTTTCCTCTGTATAAGGATATGATTAATTCAGTTGATAAGGTTGATTCCGGTAATCTGACCAGGGATGAAATATTATATCCAAAAGACTGGATACTGCTGGGATTTATTTCTGATCCGAGAACAGGGCTGGGGAGGTTCAGAAACTTCCGAATTAGTAATTATCAGTTGATGGAGGATTTGATCAACCATTGCAGAAATATGAGCATCAGTGAAATACTTGAACTACCTGACGTGAAGGAGAGGATAGAACTTTACAACCAGCAGACCGACCTCTTCAAGGAAATGGTGGGGAAATATACTCGGGTTGAAGGAAATGTTATAGTTACAGACCTTAGGAGTGTTGACACAATTTATACTGGTAACAGGTTCATGATCTACAGCCTGTACCCCGAACAGAATGTTTCAGTATGGGTAATTGACGGCAAGCAAAAACAAAATGTGTCAGTAGCCTGCGGCTACAGTATCCTAAACAGAACCTGCGATGTGGATATTGGAAAGCTTATGCTGAAAAACGGGGGCGGAGGCCACAAAATGGTGGGAACCTGCCAGGTGCCATACAGTGAAGCGGGTAAGGTTATTGAAGAGATAATTTCAGAATTAAGAAAAGGAACTTAAAGCAAGTTCATTTTCTTTACGATTGACTTATAAAGCAAGTTCTTATCAAGTAACCCGAAAACTCTGTGAGCATGGGAGGAGTATTAGAATGATACAAGATGACCAGATGAAGCAAAAACAACTCGCCGAGCTGTCCACACGCCGGGAGAAGATAAAGGAAATGGGCGGAAAAGAGCGAGTGGAAGCCCAGGAAAAGAGGGGCAAGCTCACCGCGCGCGAGCGGATAGATAGGCTGCTGGACAAAGGGACCTTCCTTGAAATTGGGATGTTTGCCAAGAGCCGGGGCGCCTTCCGGGACTTGCCTGCAGATGCCGTGATTACCGGCGGCGGAAGAATTGACGGGCGCCGGGTGTATGTCTACTCCCAGGATTTCACCAGCGCTGGAGGCACTCTCTCCGAAACGCACGCCAGGAAAATTTGCCTTGTATTGGATGCGGCCATGAAAGAAGGCTGTCCCGTCATTGGTCTTAACGATTCCGGCGGGGCCAGAATACAGGACGGCGTGGACTCACTGGCAGGTTTTGGCCAGATTTTTTATCGGAACACTTTAGCCTCCGGGGTTATACCTCAGATATGCGCTATCCTGGGGCCAAATGCCGGGGGCGCTGTCTACTCGCCGGCACTGATGGACTTCGTATTCATGGTCAAAGAGACAAGCCATGCCTTCATCACCGGGCCAAGGGTGGTCAAGGCAGTAACGGGACAGGTTATTAGTGATGAGGAGCTTGGTGGAGCTGTGGTGGCTCAGCGAAAGGCGGGTTTTGTCTGCCGCTCTGAGAATAGTGAGCCGGAATGTTTACAGAACATAAGGGAGCTACTCAGCTATCTGCCCCTAAGTAACAGGGAGGAGCCGCCGAGGGTCGATTGGGGCGATGATCCGCAACGTAGAGACGCTACTCTGTTTGAGCTTGTGCCCTCGAACCCGAGCAAACCTTACGATATGCACAAAATAATCGATCGAGTTTTTGACCAACGTAAAGACGGTGAGAAAAACTACTTTGAAGTCTTTCCCATTTTTGCATCCAATATTCTCACTTGCTTCTCCCGGCTGAATGGCTGGACGGTAGGTATAATAGCCAATCAGCCCATGTCAAAGGCAGGATGTCTCGATATAGATGCCAGTGACAAGGCATCAAGGTTTATCCGATTCTGTGATGCCTTTAGCCTACCGGTTATCAATTTTGTTGATGTGCCTGGGTATCTGCCTGGGACATTCCAAGAATGGGGTGGGATAATCCGGCACGGCGCAAAGATGCTCTATGCCTACTCCGAAGCCACCGTGCCCAAGCTGACCCTGACCATCCGCAAGGCCTATGGAGGCTCATACTTAGGAATGTGCAGTAAAGACTTAGGCGCTGACGTGGTGCTTTGCTGGCCAAGCACGGAGCTGGCGGTGATGGGAGCGGAAGGTGCTGCTCCGATAATATTCCGTAAAGAACTGGAAAAGGCGGAGAATCCTGAGATGCTGTTACAGGAAAAGATAAGACAGTACCGGGAAGAGTTCGCCAACCCCTACCGGGCAGCCGAAAACCTACACATTGACGACGTAATCGACCCCGCCGAAACCAGACCAAGGCTGATTGAGGCCCTGGAGCGAGCCAAGCACAAGGTGGAAGGAAGACCCAGCAAGAAACACGGGGTCATGCCCACATAGACCGTTTATCTGCACACTCTTTCCATCCAATCAGAGTATTCGGAAGTGAATCTTATTGGTGGCAACAAGGAATACATCATGACCTGCTAGGTGGAAGTTTCTCATATCCCGGCATGTACAGATCAGGCACGACCATCATGGTGGCTATTCCATGGGCGACGAGTACTCCTTCCCCATTCCTGACTTGGGTCTCTCCCAGGGCTAAGGTCTTGCCCATCCTGATACATCGACCTTGCGCCACAAGTTTTCCTTTCTGAGCCGGTGCAAGGTAATTGAGCTTCATTTCCACAGTGGTCAGTCCCTTCCCCTTTTCCACCTGAGGGAAAGCAGCCCAGAAGGCTGCCGCATCCACAACCGAGGCAATGGCCCCTCCGTGGACCTTGCCAAATGGTTGAAGGTGTTTCTTCCCCAGTTTTACCTCTAAAAGGCATGTTCCCCATTGAAGGTCTTTGATTTCCATGGAGAGGAGTGAAAAATATGGGCATTGGTTGACATGCAGTATTACAGCCTCAGTGTACTTCGGGTTCAATTTCACTTCAGACATCAACTCTTCCTTTTTGATAGTTTAATAAATAGCGACCAAACCTATTTTAATTTAAATGACCCTCAAAATTCAAGTATTACCTTTAGAGTTCTTCTAAGTTCATAATATTAAGGACATTACGAATGATTATGACATCGATTTATTGGGGCGATAAACGGCGTCAAGCTCCGGCCTTCAAACTGAGGAGAGGATTGACTTTCTAATAAAAATGAATTAATTCTAAAATAAACTTGGAACATCTTAAAAAAATCAGGAAGGAGAAGAATAAAATGAAGGTTGTTGCTTTTAATGGTAGCCCTCGTAAAGACGGTAATACGACCATCCTTATCAACCATGTTTTTCGTGAACTTGAAAATGCAGGAATTGAAACCGAATTGGTGCAACTATCAGGGAAAAAGATCCATGGTTGCATCGCCTGCTACAAATGTTTTGAAAATAAGGATCAGCGCTGTGCTGTGAAAGATGACATGGCGAATGAATGTATTGAAAAGATGATTAAAGCAGAAGGGATTATCTTGGGTTCGCCTGTCTATTTTGCCGATCTTACAGCCGAAATGAAAGCCCTTATTGATCGAGCCGGTTTTGTATCCATGGCCAATGGTGGAATGTATAGAAATAAGGTGGGTGCTGCTGTGGTTGCTTTACGTCGTACTGGGGCAATACATACCCTCGACTCCATGAATCACTTTTTTCTCGCCGGGCAAATGATAATTATTGGTAGAGCTATCGGGGTAGGTAGGGATAAAGGAGAAGTGGAAAAAGATGAAGAGGGTATTCAGTCGGTAAAATTACTTGGACAAAGAATGGCCTGGTTACTTAAGAAACTTTACGCTTGAATTGTGTAACCCAATCAATCGTCTGAGTGATTATTCCCTTATTTCCTTAGACGAACTTCTGGGAATCTCCCGGCGACAAGCTCTGGGGTTGGCTCGCTTGGCATTTCCAACCTGCTAATATAAGGCCATTTTTCTTCTTGATTTTTATTTTTCCCCCCTATACAATTCAAAACAATTATGAAGAGGATTCTCCTTATATTCTTTCTGATCATAGTTACACTTCAGGCCTGGACCACATCAGCCCTATCTTTAGAAGAGGCAGAAGAAGTAACCTCTTCCATGACAGACGAAGAATCCTTTGTGCCCCCCCCACGACGTATCGACGATATAACCAATATATTAAATCAAGCCGGTAAGTTTAATGCCAACACAACCGCCTTCTTTAAAAGGAAAGCCGATGCCCAGCCACCAGCCAACGAAAGCAAACAAGGCTTGGCAGACTTCTATAAAGAAAGAGGTCTTGCAGCCTGGCAATTAGGTCGCTACAAACAGACCTTAGATGATTTTAAAATGGCACAATATTATGCCGAAGAGGCCGGAATCAGTGATCCACAATTCATCCATAGACTGGCTGTTGCTGAGATGGAAGCCGGAAATTATAACCGGGCCATCCAGTTGTTTGAACAAAACGTAAAAGATTCAAATTTTATCTGGAGTTACATGTTTTTGTCAGGGGCCTATGCACAAATAGGAGACATAGAGGCTGCAAATAAAATAAAACAAGAAGCAATCAACAATTGCAGGGGTGAGCAGGTCAACGTAACGATGATGAGGGGGTCTGGAACAGGCCAGAGAGGGAAACGGAAGGGGCAAGCAAGTAAGCCGGCCAAGGTGAAAGGTTGGGGCGCAGATAAATGTGCCATTATGAGAGCACATATTGAAGCCGGCATCCTTGAAGCACAGGGCAAATACAAAGCAGCCGAACGGTATATACGCCAAGCACTCGATAAAAGACTTGATCGTGGAGCCGATGCCTCTAACCCTGAAAATGTATTGCGTTATAAAGCACGTCTGGCGCGCAATTTGTATTCTCAGGGACGTTTTTTCGATTCGGAAATCGCAGCCCGTGATTTATTGAATGAATCCCTTGGTCTTGGCGGGGAGGAATCCGCGCAGACATTTTCTGCAGTCCAAACGATTTCTCTAAACTTGGCTGCCCAGGGGAGAACCCAGGAAGCAGAAAGGTTGCTTTCCTCGGCCATTAAAATCCTTGAAGCTTCCGGAGTGACCAACGATTCCAAGATGGCCGGCCAGGTAAGGAGTAATTACGGGGCCCTGCTGGCCGCTAGGGGCGATTTCAAGGGTGCCCTGGAACAGTTCGATCTGGTGAAAACAGGTCTGCAAGAGAATCAATATCTTTATGAGAAGGTATTTGCAAAAAATCCATCGCTTTTACTTTCTCTTATTATGACAGGCCGAACCCAGGAGGCCATGGATTTTATTACCAACAATTACGAGAAATTCAAAAACGTTCTCGGTGAGAATAATTTCAATACCGCTCAGATGCTGGCCCTCCGGGGAATGTGCTATTTCCGCCAGAACAACCTCAAACAGGCCCTGGAAGACTTTTCCAAGTCGATCGATATGCTCACCCAATTCGCTACGGAGAGAGGCGGTTATTTTAAAAACCAGCGGGTGAAAACCATCATCCACGACTACATGAGGCTCCTGGATCAGATCCACGGCCATCAGAGTGAAAAAGACCTTGGCCTCGATGCCGTGGCCATGTCCTTTAAACTCTCAGAAGCCACACGGGGTCAAACCGTCCAAAGTGCCCTTTTGGCCAGCAGTGCTAGGGCAGCGGAGACCGATCCCGAGGTTATTAACCTGATTCGCCAGGAACAGGACACCTTGAAGCAAATAAACGCTACAGAGGCCTCAATCCTTGAAATTATCTCAGCGCCCTCTGACCAGCAGAATCCGCAATTGATCAAGAACCTGCGCCTAAAACTGGATACACTCAGGCAGGCGAGAAATACCCTGCTGAACGAAATCAGAAAGCGTTCAAAAAGATATGCTAATTTCGTCAATCCGCAAATCCCCTTGCCTTCTTCAGTTCAGAAGGTCCTCCATCCCCATGAGTCCTTGATCTCGATTTATACTTTGGAGGATCGCACCTACATCTGGGCGATCCCCCAGAATGGCAAGGTAAAATTTGCTTCTGTCCCTATCCGGCAAAAAGATCTCGCCAAGATCGTTTCCATCCTACGGGAGTCCCTTGACCCTAATCCCCTCACGATTAATGATATTCCCGCTTTCGACCTTGACCGTTCCTACGAATTATACAGCAATCTTCTACTCCCGGTCAGGGAAGGATGGAAGGATGCCCATGATTTAGTGATCATTATAAACGACCCGGTAAGCCAGCTACCCCTTTCGGTCCTTATTACGGCGCCTTATAAGCGCTCAAAAGATGAGAAACTGCTCTTTGAGGGGTACAGAAATGCCCCCTGGCTTATTCACCACGTTTCAATCACTATGGTGCCCTCGGCCTCATCACTTATCTCTATTCGCCAACTGCCTCCAGGCACCATACAACGGAAGGCCTTTGTCGGTTTCGGTGATCCTATCTTTAACCCCGAGCAGATCGCCAAGTCTGAAAAAGAGACTGAAACGATACAGGTAAGAAGTGTCCGTTTATCCAATCGAGGGGGACTGGATAGTCAGAACGTTACCTCGAGCCGGCTTGAAAACCTGAATCGTCTCCCTGATACTGCGGAAGAAATCAGGACCATTGCCACCACCCTGAAGGCAGACGTCTCCCACGATGTCTTTTTAGGAAAAGAGGCTTCAGAAACGAGGGTGAAGACGCTGGATCTCTCGGACCGGCAAATTGTGGCCTTTGCCACCCATGCCTTGATTCCTGGTGACCTGGACGGACTGGATCAGCCGGCCCTGGCCCTCTCCTCCCCCACCGTTACCGGAGTTAAAGAAGATGGCTTATTGACCATGGGCGAGATCATGAAGTTGAAATTGAATGCGGACTGGATTGTCCTTTCTGCCTGTAATACCGGAGCTGCCGAAGGATCGGGTGCCGAGGCCCTTTCCGGGCTTGGGCGGGCATTCTTTTATGCCGGGACAAGGGCTGTCCTGGCCAGCATGTATCCGGTCGAAACCACTTCGGCCAAACAGCTGACCACCCAGGTCTTTCACCATCAGATGGAGAATAAGCACCTCACCCGTGCACAGGCACTCCGGAAGGCGATGCTTGACCTTATCCATGCCCCCGGGTATATCGATCCTCTCTCCAAGAAAATCATGGCAAGTTATTCCCATCCCATTTTCTGGGCGCCTTTTGTCCTTTTTGGTGACGGAAGTCGATAGAATATTATTCAGTTTGGCATTCAAGGAATGGACTTTAGAGATAGTCTCAATTTTATACGCAGAAGGGTGAGATGATTAAAAAGATTCGAGTTCCAGTCTTAGTAATTTTTTTCGTATCCCTGTCTGTATCCTTTATCTTCTCTTTTCAGCAAGCTTCTGCTCCTATACCTCCGGATATTACCATTGATCCGCTCGATCCCTCTTTAACGCCCGAAGCCAAGCTCCTCACCGGGAAGTGGGCTGGACAGTGGAATTCAAGATATGGTTGGGATTGTCTACTGTATGTGGAGAAAATCGACAAAGATTCTGCCCAGGTCGTCTATTCCTGGGGAGAATATAACACTGCAAAAATGAGTTGCCATTGTGAACCGAATTGGACAAGAGTGCAAAAGGCCAAAGTAATTTATCGTGAAGGGAAGGCAACAATTGAATTTATTACACCCGGTTTACAAGGTCGCGACTTTAAAAAGAAAGGGCATACGTTGTCCGGGGAAGACGAAGGATGGGTTGGTCGCCGCCCCAAATCCCACGGGCATTACGACTATTCTTTTACAGTCGAAAAAAACGAACCGAGTATCATGAAAGGACATTTCATAAGTGGGAAAAGCAGTCATCTATTTATTGAAATGAAAAAAATCGATTAAGTAGTGCGAGGCAAAACGACCCAAGGTGCGGAGGTGTAAAGAGAATGGAGGGTAATAACGGATGATTGCCTCTGTGGACCATTTTTTCACTTAGGAATCAAAATCTATCAAGATATGAACGGAAATAAATTATATAATAAATTGCAAATTCTTGTTGGATCTCTCTCTAAAAAACTCCTGAATTTTCCTCTATATTTTGACTGGCGGCGGTGGGAGAGGGAGCAAAAAGTATCTTTTCTTATCAATATAGGTATTGGACTCACCTTAGGGGTCGCTTTCTTTTTCATGATTCATTTACAATATATGGAAAATCTCTTTAATTCTACAGTTGACAAACTGATAAAAAAAGAAACGACTGCCTTTCTGAAAACATCTGAAAAATGCTTTAAACAACCTTCTCAAGATAGAGAATGTAAAAATGTCCGTAACAAGATTTCAAACCATATTCTTTTTATCGATATAGACAGCGATACTTATGGCAGATGGGGAGAACCCTTATTCATTCCCAGAAAAAAAATAGCCCACTTTTTAAAATTAGCCGACAAGAATAAAGCCAAGGTTGTCTCTCTTGATACCTTATTTGACTACCCTTCGAATAATCCAGGGGAAGACGCTGAACTAAGAAAATGTTTAGAAGACCTAACAAAAAGAAAGTCAGAACTCAAAATTATATTCCCGACAATTAAAGGTATTATCAATAATAAGATCAAAAAAAATATATTCGATGATTTAATAGATAAAAACCCTAATTTTTATCGTGGGTTTCCGTATTCCTCTTTTTCAAAATCTGACAGGGTTGTTCGCTATATACGTTATTACGACGTCGCCAAGGGGAATGATGGCAGCAACGTGATTCTGTGGGGGGTTCCTGTTTTATCTGTGGCCCTATTTACCAACGATGTTTCTAAGTTAAAAGCGTTAGAACAAGAGATTCTTGACGATTTTCAGCATCAAAGGAGAGGAAAGTATGTCGTAGAATTATCCAATAGTGGTCTGATAGAAATAGGAAACAACGAGCTTTTTTCAAACAGGATACGGTTTTCCCTCTTACCGCCTGGTACCTTAAGCAGTGAAGGGAATCTATTCGCTGAAAGAATATTGCCTGATGAGGTTGAGGCATTACAGCAAGATTTAAAAGATAAAATTGTCATCATCGGCACCTCAAGTCCTGATAAAGAAGGTTGGTATCGAACACCCGTTGGCGATATGGCAGGAATATATATTATCGGGAATGCCATGAATGTGTTACTCGGGAATTGGCAAGTCCGTGATGCACCATTATGGGTTGGTTTTTCGATTAACTTAGTGGTTATCCTATTTGCAGGCTACATGTTTGTGCATTTTCCTCCATCGGCCGCCAGGACCGTTGCCGCCCTCTTTGCCTCTATGTTATTGATACCGATAACCTATTATTTTTATGTGCAATATGGGATTTTTATAAACACCATTTTCCTCTTTGTAAATTTGGTTATTCCTGTTATGGGCATGGGGTGGTACAGGATTCAAGAAGCCATAAAGAAACAGATTACGGCTATGATATTAAAGTTCTTCTCTCGAATTTGATAAAAGAGACCATCAATCAGGGACTCAAAGGAGGGAACGTCTCGTTTATTCTTTTTTTCTACAATGATTGTAATATCTTTGTTCCAAGCCTCGAATGATGTCTTCCTGATCTTTGGTGAAGGAAGGGGTATTCCCCTGCAATAATTGATAACTCAACCAATACAAGTCTATTTTAGTGGGGTAGGCATCGCTGACAAGTTGAAAATAGACTGCTTTCTTGATCAAATTGTCCGGTTTAGTAATATTCTCTTTATCAATATCCGCCAACCCGTTGAGGATTTCCTCTTGAGTAGTTCCATCCATTAACATAATATCCAGCTTTCTTTTTGAGTTGTCCTTATTGATATAAACCGTATAGGGTTCAAGAGGATTAATCCCGATCTCTCCCGGAATAAGGGATATTGCCTCCTTGCTTTTAATCAGTTTTTCATAAACCTTTTGACCTTTCCCATCGATAATGTCTATTGATCTAATGCCCTCATTCTCACCTGAGACTTTTATCGGGTAACCCTGCATCAGAGTGGCGTATAACGGCCACGGCATCTTTGTTTTCCGAGCTCTTGTAACCAAAGGAATGGCCCCATATTCCGTCGGTTTGACAAAATCATCAATATATTGTTTTAGACCACTCGAAAACCTATTACCTTTAAATTTCTCAGGCTGATTCGATGCGACTTCCATTACTGTTTCGCTTTTTGTCGCTCCGTTGACATAGGGTGCCCATTTAATCTTTAACATTTTTATTGATGGTTTTTTCATTATAAGATCACCGAGGTATAACTGTCTCCTCTCCCCGCACTGATATGCCTTGCCATTATGAGTCACTTCACAGTCTTTCTCGTGTCCACTCAGTATAATACCTACATGATTTTGGGCACAAATTGTTCCCATCGGAAGAAAGAGGATACAGCTAAAAATAAATGTGATAAAAAGTTTCATTTTATTGCCTCCCGTTTCATCTTAACAAAGACATGAAAAAAATCAATCCTTCTAAAAGTAATCTCGTATCAAAGACCCCTGCACCAAATGCGCGGGAATGCTCCCGCACCAAATACGCGGGAATTGTCCCGCACCGGGGTGCAGGGGATCTTCCATGTAAGGAAAATGTTTATTATTGTTGTTCTCTCGCTATTCTAGACAGTCACGCCGTTGGCGTGACAGCGAATACACTCGCTGTTCATGTTCAGGTTACGGTCGGTTTTCCCCCTCTTAATGTTCTTTCCCAATCGGTCCTCACCCATTCGAATAATTTTTTGGCTCGATCGAATTGAAGTTGAATACCCTCCCAATTAGGCCTGCCGATAATTTTTTGCATCAGTATTCCGTCGGTATCGAACCAACGAGGAAGAAGCCCGCCTAAAAAATAGTTCACGGCCTGCAGTTTCAAAACGACGGCATTGATCCAGGGCCAGGAAAGGTTCAGCCAGATCTGAATGATCAACACCTTCCGGGCTAAAAGTTTTTTCTCCTCCTGAACCAAGACGGTGATAAAATCCGTCCCGACCTGGTTTACCGCTATCCGGGCCACCTGGGCAAAATCAAAAACCTGTATATCAAGGTCGGTAGGAATCTCCAAGGATTGTTCGGCAGCCGATACCCGGATCTGCCGTTTATCATCCAGACCGTTGTAAAGATAATGAAAGGGTTCTTGGTAGACCTTTGGTATATACACCTCGTGGGGTTTGGGTTTTAATGTTTTGAAATCCAACAAGGTGGAAACCCTTCCCAATGCCTTTTTTTCTTTATCATTAGCCGTCCCCGGAATGAGATCCACCTCAAAGGTGTGGGTAATATAACCGGCACTGGCGACTGCCCTCTGGGAAAAGACATGGTTACAGACCGGCTCTCCGAATATTACCTCTACCCCGAATTGCGGGGCCGCGGTTTTCTCTCCGTGGACTCCTAATCCGCTGAAGATACCCCTGCCCCCGCTATAACTGGGATGCACCAGGCCAGCCCCGGATTCATAGACCTTTTTATAAGGGGCCGAGCAAAAGATGGCAACATGGCCGACAATATCCCCCTTGGTCGTACGGGCCACGCTGGAAATAGTCCGGCCGGCCTCGTTTTCTTCGATTAAAAGTTTCGGGTCGATAAAGGTTCTTATGGGGTACCCTTCCCCATAAATTGTTTTGAAAAGATGGACAACTCCTTCAGCGTCTTCGGGACGAAAAAGATCAAAGACATAACTCTGTCCCGGTTCGATGGCATAATCCGCTGGTATTGAACTCATGATTTCACCTTACTTTGGTTCTTCTCCCAATGGGCGGAAGAAAGAGACCAAGGATTCGAGGAATAGCCCAAGGTTTAGGGCTCAAGGCCCATGGAGAAAACCTTATGCCTTGGGCCTTCGGCCTTATGCCCTTCTGGTGCGGGCATCAATAAGCACGAAAATGGATTTCTCAAAACATTGAACATTGAACGTCGAACGTTGAACGGCTTTTATGAAAAAAAGTCATAATACCCAAAGCAGTCAGAATCATCCCCCCACAGGCATAATAAAGGATCATATAATCCCAGTCACTTAAAATCCACCCCCCCACCAGAGGGCCTAAAAAAAAGCCCCCCTGGAACATGACCATGGCCAGGTTGGTATTGATGGCTCGGAATCGCGGCTCCGATTTATCAAAGATCAAGCCGTTTAAAAGGGGCATGGCAACACCCCAGCATATCCCAAACCCTAATCCTAAACCATAAAACAAAAACGTACCTGAAGCGTGGGCCAGGATAATATAGGCCGCCACCAGTCCGGACAAAGAGAAAACCAGAGATCGGGCTTTGCTTCCTTTGTCCAATAAAGGCCCCCCAAAAAGACGCACGGCGATCTCCATAAAGGTGGACAAGGTAAAAAACCAGCCGGGATTAATGATCCCGATTCTCAGGGCATAACTCTTTAAAAAGAAAAAAACCGGGGCGAAGGCCGTATACACCAATAAGGAAATCAACAGCAAGGAAAAGATCTGTTTGTCCTTCAGGTTTTCCAACAGTTCTCGGCCGGTGATCCGTTGTCGGACCTTTTCGCCCTGTCCCTGGGTCTTGATTTTGAGCATCAAGAGCAGGGGAAAAACCAGAACCATGAGAACGGCTGTAAGATAAAGGACCGGCAAAAAGCCACCGAAGACCTGGATAAGCGGCTCCAATAAAGGCGGCATGACCGCATAGGGAAGCAGGGTGATGACCGTGATCAAGCCGAAGGCTTGGCCGCTTTTCTTTTCGGGGATGGAATCCATCATCTTGGTCATGGCCGCCGTAGCCAGGACCACATAGATGCCGCCGTGCAACACCCTGACGACAGCCATACTCCAAAAACCTCGGGCCGGATAGTAAAGCAGAAGGGAAACGATCACCCCTGCCGTGCTGATGAACAACCATTTCAGGGCGTTATCGGAATGGAGGAATGGGCTGATGATCGGCCGAACGATCAAGGCGGTAAAGGCAAATATCCCGATCAGGAAGCCTAGGCCTTGTGGCGAGAGATGCAGCTCTCCCTGTAGATAGTTGTGGAATTGAAAAAAGACGGCCACATTGCAGAAGACCAGGAAGATGACCCCGTTCAGGGCCAGAAACTCTTTGGTGAACATCTTTTCAGAAAAAAGCATTGTCAAGCTATTATTGGTTCTGAGAAAGCAACAATCTAAGCAATAAATTACCGGCCACCCGCCGGCGGTAATCGGCACAGGCCCTGACATCATCAATAGGGGAAACCGCAAAGCGGGCCAAGGTCGCGGCCTTTTCCAGGGCATCCAGAGATAAAGGATTACCCTCCAGGGCTGCTTCAACCTCCCGGCTGGTCACCACCGTCGGCCCCACGCTCCCCCAAGCCAAACGGGCTTTTTGCACCCGCCCGTCTCCGCCGATTTGAAGGGCGGCCGCCAGGCTGACCAGGGCAATGGCCAGGGCCTTTCGTTGCCCCACCTTCTCGAAATGGTGGATATTGATTTCCGGGTGTTTTCTGATCCGGACCCCGGTCAGGATCTCTCCCGGTGCAAGCAAGGTGTTGCCCGGTCCGCGAATAAAATCCTGGACGGGTAAACGGCAGCGATTGTTTTTGGTGCGAAGCTCTACCTCCGCACCCAGGACATACAAGGGGGGTAGGGTGTCCCCGGCCGGAGAAGCGGTTATCAGATTACCTCCGATGGTGCCCATGTTGCGGACAAGGGGAGACCCCAGGACCTTCAAGGCTTGGGTTAAGACCGGGAAATGCATTTTGATCAAGGGGTCACCCAACAACACCGAATGAGTCGTGGCTGCCCCGATAAAGACTTCTTCCCCTTGATCCTTCACTCCTTTGAGCTCTTCGATCCGTTCCAGACAGATCAGGGCCGGAGGATCCACCAGCCTTAGGCGCAGTTTCACCAGAAGGTCGGTCCCGCCGGCATAGATCAAGGCCCCAGGGAATTCGGCCATCAGCGGCCATAGGGCTTCCAGGTTTTGGGGTAGAAAAACTTTTCTCATTTTTTCCTGTTTAAATTTTTGTATTAATTGTTGTTGAAAAAAATCGAAATCCTTTAATTTTTTACCACAGATAATACAGATAAAAACGGACAGAAAGATTGTCCATGGTGGTTTTCCCCTGCGAAAGCCTGTCCCGTAGAGTAGTCATACGGGGTCCGCAGGGGAAAAAGTCCGTGTGGGTTCATGGCCAAATAATTCTTTTGACTCCTTCCGATTAAGAATGAGACTTATCCATTATTTTAGCTGCCGACTCTACGGCATCGACGATCTTCTGGTAACCGGTACAGCGGCACAGATTCCCGCTGAGACCTTCGCGGATCTCCTCCCGCGTCGGTGTCGGATTGTCGACAAGAAAGGCCGCGGCCGACATCACCATCCCAGGGGAACAAAACCCGCATTGTACGGCCCCCTGTTCGATAAAAGCCTCTTGGACCGGATGAAGCCCTTCTTTCGAAGTTAGTCCCTCAATAGTCGTGATGCTGCGGCCTTCCAATTGGGCAGCCAGCATCAGGCAAGACAATCGCGACTCTCCATCAACCCAAATGGTGCAGGCCCCGCATTCCCCTGAACCGCAGGCTTCTTTGGTCCCGATGAGTCCCAGGTCTTCCCGCAGCAGCTCCACCACTCGACGATCAGGCGCCAGATCCAAAGAGATAGGCTTGTTGTTTAAAATAAATCGGATCTCCATTTTATTTCATCCTAAGCCAATATCGCCAGAACCTTCTCGGAAGTGATGGGTGAATGAAAAACCCTTTTCCCGAGGGCCTGAGACACGGCATTAGCCACGGCCGGTAAGACCCCATCTATGGAGATTTCTCCGGCCCCTTTCAAGCCGAAAGGCCCGCTGGGTTCGGGAATTTCCACGCTTAGGGTCTCCATATCCGGCAGATCCTGGGCCGTGGGAATGATATAAGTGGACAAATCCGGAGTCAGCACCCTGCCTTGCTCTACTTTAAAGGCTTCATAAAGAGCAAAGCCCAAGCCCTGGGCTATGCCTCCCTGCATTTGCTGTTCATAAACCTGAGGGTTGATGACCCGGCCGCAATCGGTCACCGAGAGATATTTTTTAACTTCCACTTGGCCGGTGAGTTCATCCACCTCGACATAAACCAGATTAGCGCCATAAGAGAAAACAAGATGCGGCAGGCCATGGAGCCTCAGATTCGGGTCTTGAGTTGGTTCTTCCCGGCAGGTCGGGGCCTGATACTCATAGACGGCCTGTCTTTTGGAATCGTCGAGGATCTTTGCCAGGTCGGATAAAAAAATAGTTTTGCCTGTCGGCTGATACAAAATCTTTCCGGGGATCAGGTGCAGATCCTCCGGTCCTTTGATCTTTAACATCAAAGCGGCCTGCTGCAGGAGTTGTTCTTTTAATATTTGGGCCGCACTGATCAGGGCATTCCCAAAGGTGTAGGTGGTCCGGCTGGCTGAGGCTGATCCCGAAGGCAGGGTGCGGTCCGTGTCCGGCAGAACCAGTTCAAAGGCGTCAGCCTCCTGGTTCAACAATGCCCCGGCCATCTGAAGATAGGTACCGGCATTCCCCTGCCCCATGTCCACCACACCGGAATAGAGGCGAAACTTGCCTTCCGGGGTCAGTTCTATCTTGGCCCTTCCCCAATCCGGTATGATCGGTCCGTAACCCATGCCATGCATGGCCGCAGCCAGTCCGACTCCCCGGCGCTTAAACCGGGGCATCCCGGATCTCCATCGCTCCCTTTCTTTCCATAAAGGGTGGGCTTGGATGGTTTGAAGACATTCCAACAATCCGGTTGACTGGGTCAGGGTTACTCCGATGGGATTTATATCTCCCGGTCTCAGAACATTGCGCAGACGGATTTCCAAAGGAGAACGGCCCAGCTTTTCGGCCATGAGATCCACCACTTGTTCCATGGCTCCGGCAACCTGTGGTACCCCGAAACCGCGAAAGGCCCCGCTCAGTGGATTGTTGGTGTACACAGCCCAGCTTTTCAGACACACATAAGGGATGCGGTAAGGCCCCCCGGCATGCTCCAGTCCCATGGTCATAACCGCCCCGCCAAGATGATCATACGGTCCGGTATCATAATAGAGCCGCACATCCAGGGCCTGAAAGGTCCCATCGGCCTTGGCCCCAAGGCAGTAGAACAGTCGGACGGGGTGGCGTTAGA
>Ga0209777_10003498_pt1 | contig 19392 bp, 14 predicted proteins | sample FrelakmetHBP12HB_FD_187147 | JGI IMG/M metagenome (GOLD analysis project Ga0209777, IMG submission 187147) | Freshwater lake sediment microbial communities from the University of Notre Dame, USA, for methane emissions studies -HBP12 HB (SPAdes)... | ecosystem: Environmental > Aquatic >...
AGGTTTCGACTACGTGGCGGTCGGCGGCTTAGACTATCGCCAGTGGAACGATTATTCTTACTCAAGCGGCTCACCGGAGACACAAGAATTCGAAAGCATCGAGTCCGGGCAAGTGCTTTTGGCCGATATCAGCCGGAGTCGCCCGGTGATCGAGAAATGCCGCACGGGACAGATGGTTTGGAAACAGCTTGAATTGGACAACGCGCGTTTTCGCTACAGTATCGAACTGGAAGAGGAACTCCTTAAACATGCCTCTTCGGAGACGTTGTTACGGATCCGTTTTGACGGGGAATTCACCCCGGATGGGTACGTTGATCTGACGGCGCTGGAAAACGAATTCAGAGACCGGTTCTGCTGTTTGCGGATTGATGAAACCCGCCGACTTGAGACTAACCGCGTGCGCGTCGATGGTACGGGGGGTGACACGCTGCTTACCGATTACACGTATTTGTTGGAAGATGCAATCGAAAAGGCAACGCCGGAGCTAAAACCGCGATATCTGCAGGCGCTGGTCACCGGCAACGCGATGTTGTCAGGCAAGGATGTGATCTCATGAAGCTACAGAAATTGCATATCAAACGCTACGGATGCTTCGATGATTTTGCTATCGATTTCGGCGAAGGATTCAATCAGATCATCGGGGATAACGACACCGGCAAAAGCACATTGGTGCGAGCGATCTATGCCGTGTTGTTCGACAACCCGGCCACAACCCGTTGGGAAGGACATCATGCCGACCTGTCAACAATGGAAGCACCCTATCTGTTGCACCTGGAGTATCAAGCCAATGGCAAGTCGTACCGTCTGACAAAGGATATTGCCACTGAAATGACGATGCTCGAAGAGGTTGAAACAGGGGGCAAGTGGAACACGCCAGCCGATGTGCAGGAACAAATCGGTAAGGCGCTCGGCTTCACCGAAAAAGAGCTATATGTTGCCTCTTCGCTGGTCAGACAGGACGATCTTGCGGGGGTCGAACTGGCGACCGAGTTGATTCGCGACAAGCTGGAAAAGATGCTCAGCAACAGCAAGGACGACCTACTCGTGTCGCGGCTGTTACAACGCATTAGCAACCGTCTCGCGCAGATTCAAGGCAAAGATGAGTGTCCAGCGGGAGAAATCCAAACTGTTGAAAAGCATATCAACGAATGGACCAACGATCTCAACATCACTAAGTCAAAGATCGTCGAGTTGCTTGAGGCCCGACGCCGACAGGAAACCATCGGCACCGAGTGGCAGGCCGTGCAGATGGCTTTCCAGGGCAAACACGACTTGTTTCGCAAGAGCAAGCTGGCGCTAGAAGCCGAGCAGAATCTCAATCAGGAGCGAGATACCTATCTCGAATGGGGCCGCCGCACCAAAGAAGCGCAGGAGAGCAAGAACCAGATCACGACGAAGAAGGAAACGCTCAAGACATTGTCCAAGATCGGGCGCTCTGACCTTAGATCAGCCGAGACACTGGCGACCCAGAATCAGTTGTTGCAAAGTCAACTCGAAGACGCAGCTATTCTTGCGGAGAAGGAAGCAGAGAGCGCGCGATCGCAACAACCGAAAGGTTGGTACCGTATCCTGGTCGGATTTGCCCTACTGTCGACAGTAGTCTGTTCTTTCCTCTGGAACAAACTGCATGATGTCACCTATGTCGGTGGAGCCGGAGCGGGTGCTTTGGTGGCGCTGGTAGCAGTGGTAATGTGGATGTCGACATTGGCGGCTCACAAACGGGCACTAAGCAGACAGAAGGAAGCTGAAGCGCGCTGGGAGGAAGAAAAGGACAAAATCCATAAAGGGACGGAAGCCGTGCAGGATTTGCTACGACGCTTTAACGTCAAGAGCGTCGAGGAAATGGAAGAGAAGTACGAAGAGTACCGCGATCTTGATCGCGATATCAAGACACTGGTCGCACGGTACGAGACCCTGCTTGGCAACAACAACCTCAAGGACATGGAAGTCGAGTTGGACGAAATGACAACTCGCATCAGCCAACAGCAAGAGACCTTCAATAGGTATCGCTCGTATGCAACCACTCCGGAGAAACTCGAGCAGTTGCAGCGTGAACTGGCCGAATTGGATAAGAGGCTGCACCAGCTTCAGGATGAAAGCGTCAACTTGGAGAATAAGCTGAAATTCCTGGAGGCCGGTAGTGATATCATGGCGCCGCTGCAGGAACGCATCGAGGAGGGTGACCGGCAGTTGCGACTCTTGCGTGCCGAAGCCGAGACTCTTTCTATCGTGGCACGCTATCTGGAAGAAGCGCGTCGTCGCGTGCTGAAATCATCAATTGAGATTCTCGAAGACGAGGCATCGCAGATATTGCGGGCACTAACGAATAACCAGTGGCGACGAGTCAAGCTAGATCGTCATACTTTGGCAGCGGAGATAACCGCCGAGGGCGACAACTGGATGAAGTCAACATCATCTCTTTCCAAAGGAACGGTCGATGCACTGCATCTGGCGTTGCGACTGGCTCTGGTCAAGATCATTTCCGCAGAGACCAGACCGCCAATCATACTTGAAGATCCTCTGCTGCATTTCGATCGGCAGCGGAGAGACTGCGCCATGACCGTGCTAAAGCAGTTTGGGGAGGACTATCAAGTCCTGTTCTTCTCAACCGACCGGCGATACTTGGACGAAGCAGATTGTACGATTGATCTCAATCTGACGGCTTCCACGATAGGCTCACAAAGTCCGACTCTAAGCAGTTAGCTCGTCCATTTTATTCCGTTTGCCTAACGGTCAACGTTTGCGTATACTCACATCTTCATGGCCAAGCATATTTTCGCTCCATGGCGCGGTGAGTTTATTCGCGGTCCCAAACCCAAAGGGTGTATCTTCTGTCTGATGCTGGCGGAGAAGAAAGACCGCGCCAATCTGATTCTCCATCGCGCCGAACACAGTTTCATCGTCTTCAATCGCTACCCGTACACTTCCGGACACCTGATGATCGTGCCGAACCGCCATATCGGCAATCTCGAAAAGCTGCCGGAAACCACGTTGAACGAAATGATGGCTTTGTCCAAGCTGGCTGTGAAAGCACTGCGTACCGAGTTTACTCCACGCGGGTTTAACATCGGGATGAATCTTGGACGATCCGCCGGCGCCGGAGTAGCCGGACATCTGCACCTTCACATCGTGCCTCGCTGGGCCGGCGATAGCAACTTCATGGCAACGACCGGCGATGTACGCGTGATCTCCTTCTCGCTGGAGGACGTCTATCGGGCACTTCACAAGTATTTTCGCAGACCGTGACCGCCAAAAGAATCCCCACAAAGCAGGAACTGCTGCAGCTCCAGAAACTGTATCGCACCGACAAAAGGATCGGGCAAGCACTGGGCAACGTATCGGAGCAGTTGGTCGCCTACTGGCGTCGGAAGAAAGGTGTTGGCAAATCGATTTTCCCCAAGTACTCACAGCGAGAGATCAGCGAACTGTGGGAGCGTTTTGGAGATGATCTCCGGGCCGGTCAGGAATTAGGGATCACGAAGCAAGCCTTCTATCGCTGGCGCAAGAAATACAAGATCTTCGGTCAGCCGGCGATTCTGCGCCTGGAACAACTTGAACTGAAATTCTTCGATGAGCAACGCCTTAATCGTAGCGGCGAGAAGGTCTGGCCAGCACAGACATTCTTGCAGAAAGTAGTCTCTTACCACATATCGGGGGAGTATCCCGTCATCGGCCAGCAAGCCACAGTGCCGATCGATCTCATGGTATCAGTAAACGATCAGGGCATCACTGTGATGTCGCCAAAGATGGCTGGTGTTACTAAGTCGGACAAGAATCCGTTCGCGCTATATGAATCGTTCACGGACATGTTTGACGGCGGCCATTTTCGCGCGAATATGGTGATTGTCGGTGATCGACCCGAAGTCGCCGTATTGGCCGCGACGTCGTCCTACGTCAGAGTCATGACAGGACAGACCAGTCTCTTCGAGCATCCGTCCAGGGCCATCGATATTGAGGTTGCACCTTCGCTCAAGGTTGTGTTGTCCAGCGCGACGCCGGTTCGGCACAACACATTCGACACGGCCTGCCGTATCAGCGAAGCGATTGAAGGGCTTTCTGAAAAATCATTCATCATAGAGATATCCGGCCCAGGTGTCGAGGGATTGCCGCTGGAAGATCGTATGTCCCTGCTTGGATATCTGTCATTTCTTTCGGGTCGGAATGCGGTGATTGAACCGGATCAGACATTTCTCAATTACCTGAACCACTATGGCGGGACGGAAGCGCCCGTGTCGTACTCCGACAAAAACGCACCCTTGCTCGACACGATTCCGGTGACGCTGGCAAAACTGCGTTCGCCAATATACTCGTTTCGCACGAACAAACTCGTTTCCGATTCGCAAGAGATGAACGCCAAACAACTGCGTCGTTTGCGCATTGGCCCCCTGCTGGGGGGTAGTGTCGATGATTTTCGGCAACTGGCGCAGTCACTCCGCGGTGACAAGATCAGGAAGAACCTGCAGCTTTATTTCATTCCATCAAGTCAGGCCATATTCGCTGAAGCCTTGCGACGACGTTACGTTCACGCCATTGTTGAAGCGGGTGGTCGCGTCGGCAATGTCAGTAGCGCCCCGCACCTGCCGACTCTGCAGCCGAATGAATTCGAATTGACAACCGAGTTGAGTCCAACCGATTCAGATTCATATCTGGCATCCATTCAGACTATCATCCAGGGACTGCGCACTGGGAAGATCAGCCGACGGGCATTTGAATAATCGACGGCGCCAAGCTACTTTTCGTCGCGCATGTTTCCGAGCACAAATTGGCTGCCACCAAGGCGCACATAGCTGAAGTGGGTTAACCAGTCACCGGAATTGACATAGTAATTGTCGCCAATCTTGCGGATCTCGGGAGAATGGCTATGCCCGCAAACCACGGCGAAATAGCCCTCGGCAAATTTCCGCTTCGCGAAATTGACGTACTCCTCAACGAACGAGTCCTTGGGACGCCTCTCGGTGTGTCCGCGTGAACGACGCGAAACCGCCAGCGCCAAGCCATAGGCAAGGCTCGGAGGGAGCAATCGGTAGAGGGCAACGTTTATGCGGTTCCGCAGCACGCGTTTGAGAATGCGGTATTTCCAATCGGAGGATGCCACGCCATCGCCATGCAGGACCAGCACCCTGCCTTTGGGACTATCGATCGAAAAATCATCGCGAACCAGATTGAAGCCAAGTTCTACATCCATAAAACCACCGATCCAAAAATCGTGGTTGCCGCAGACGTAAGTGACCTTGACTCCGGCAACAGCGAGGTCGCGGAGTCTAAAAAGTATCGGCAGGTGCTGTTTGGGGATCAGGTAACGGTACTCGAACCAGAAGTCGAATAGGTCACCAAGAATCACGAGATGATCGAGATCAGCGCCGATGCGATCCAGAAATCGACAGAAAAGCCTGTACTTCTTCCGGTCACGCTCAGGGTCAAGCTCTCCCAGATGAAAGTCCGAAACAAAGTAGGTCGTCATGATAGGAATCTACGACGATCGCAGGCGATAGTAAAGGGATAACAGTGCGGCTGTCTATCGGCATGTAGACCCAGAGGGACTGTTGAGAAACCTCGTAGTTGTCATTGCGAGGAGTCCCGCCGTTGCGGGACGACGAAGCAATCTGCGCACCCGCATCTGGAGAGCATAAATCAAGATTGCTTCGTCGTGCTCCCCACCCTCCATCAGCACCCAGCACTCCTCGCAATGACACGGTTCGAGCTTTTTCAAGAGTCCCCGGAGTTCTCACATATCAAATACTGCTTGAAAGTGTTCACTTTTGAAACCAGCTCGCCGCTGATCGAATACAGCAGACAGATTCCCTCTTCTGTCACCGCCGAACTGCGACTCGGATGTAAGGTGTCTCCGAGTCCGAAGTCAAACTCCGAGGTCCGAGTCGGACTTGGAACGGACAATGATGTTCAATATTTTCACACCAATCTTGCAAGCTCAGAGTAGCAAATTTGCTCTTGGATTAAAGTAATCTGGAATTGTTCCGATACTTTAACGTGTTAACCAAATCAGTTAACAGAGTCATGGCAGTAGACAATAGACTTCAGGATGAAGTACAATTAAACCAGTATTCCTTACTCGAAAGGAGCAAAGGATGAATCGCAGGACAAGACGCACTGGGCAAAACAAGACCAGACGCACCACTCGCTGGAACCGGCCGACAACGACCACTCGCCGTTTCACCGCCACCGGTCGCATGAAGAACTGGACCTCGACCGAAATCAACACTCTGAAGAAGATCTATCGCACCAGTTCGAACGTCTTCATCGCTCAGAAGCTGGGTCGTACTGAAGGCTCGGTGCAGTACAAGGCTTCGAGTCTCGGTCTCCGGAAGAGCCCCACCTACCTGAAGCAGATCAGGAACAACTGGGCCTGAACCCAAGAGACTGTCTGAATAGCGGCGGCAGCGATGCCGCCGTTTTTTTTGATTTGCTATCCGCTTGCCTTCTCACCTATACTGCTCCCCCGGGAGGTTGGCTGTCTTGCGCTTTTTTGACTCGACTATTGCATTATTGGCGTCGCAAATACTCTCGCTATTGGCAGCGTTCGCCATTAATCTCGCGGTCAGCCGCACGCTTGGCGATGCCGGCAAGGGCTTGGTTACCATGTTGGTCTATGTCCCGTCCGTGCTGTTCAGTATCAGCCATCTCGGCATGGGCGCCGCCACGCAGTATTTCGTAAGCCGCAATGACGGATCACCGCGAGCACATTTGTCCAATGCGCTTGTATTCCCTCTACTGACTAGCACGCTCGTTATTGGTGCATTCTGTTTCGGTTACAATTTCTGGAAACCGCTCGTCAGCAATTTGCCCCTGGGCACGATGGTGGTGGCCTTGATTGCCGTACCGGTAATGATCATCTATGAACTATGCTCGCAGCAACTCGTGGCCCACGGTCGCATTATGCAGAAAAGCGTTTCCGACGTGGTCCAGACCTATGCCGGCTTGATTGCCATAGTTATTGTATTGTTGCTTCCGGGAAGATCGGCACAGCGGGTCTTCGCGGGATATGTCTTTGGTTGGAGTGTGGGAGCGTTGCTGAATTTGTATTACAGCACCCGCATCGTCGGCTTGCCAACTACGCCTTCGTGGAAGCTGTTCACCAAATCTTTCCGCTATGGTGTTTGGATCTACGTAAATAGCGCCTTCACCTACTTGCTCACTCGTGCCGACTTTTTCATTCTTGTGGCGTTACAGAGCAGTATCAGCCTTGGCGGCGTGTACTCAGTAGCTGCCGGATTGACCATGCCGCTGATAGTTGTCCCGTATGCCGTGCAGACGGTGTTTTTTCCGCGCGCCTCGGCGCAGTCGGATGAAGACGTCAACCGCAGCACTCCTTTCTATTTCCGGCAATTAGTGATAGTAATGACGTCGCTATCGGTTCTGGCGGCGCTCCTGTCGCACCCGGTTCTGCTTCTGTTCGGCGGAAGCTTTGTCGCGGGACAGGCGCCCATGCTCATCCTGTTGGTGGCGACGATACTGAAAGGGACCGGCGGCATCCTGTCAGTACACGTACTTGGGCGCGGAAGGTCGGGAGTCATGACGTCCGTGACGGCTATGACACTTGTCTTCGCGCTGCTGCTGAACTACCTGCTTATTCCACCGTTTGGCATGATTGGCGCAGCGCTGGCCACCACCGGCGCTTATGTCGCACAGAATATTCTGCTGGTATTCATGTTCCGCACCGTCGCAGGGGGAGAAATCAGACAGTTGTTTGCGTTTAGTCGCAATGACATAATCACTCTGTTGCGAGAAGTGAAAGCGTTTTTGTCGCGACTAAGAGAGCGATATCGCCCGAGTTCGAACTAGAGATCGTCTGCCTCAAACGCGCTGCAAAGCTGGATGGCGCGCGTCTCCAAGTCATAGATTCTCTCAAGCTCCTCTGCGGCTCCCTCAAGGCTACCATCTTTAGCATTGGCAGCAATATGTGACCAAAGCCCCGCGGATTCAGAGAAGTTGGAGGAAGCGAGCTCGTAGATGGCGCGTGAGTACATCTGAGCTGCTTGATCGAGGAAGTCGGCGAATAGCTTTCGCGACAAACCACCACCGGTACCGGTTTTTTCAATCTGTGTATGAAGTGATTTCGATGTCTTATAGGCTCCAAGATGATCACGGAGATCGGGGATCTGGAGCAAATTGCAGCCGGCCTGATGATTGAGGAACTTGTGACTGACGTTGAAGAGCGCCTTCGTAATCATTTCCTCGACAAACGGACGTTCCGCCATTCTGTCAATTCGTACCCGCTTGCGGTTTGGCGAAAACGGCGGGAAAGCCGACTTACGTGCTTCAGTGAACTTGTCGATCGGGCATTTCTGAATCTGATGGAAGCCGGTGTCGACGCAATAGATAAATTCCGCATCATAGCCGACCGGAATCAGACGATGACCGGCAAAATGCATCGTCGACTGAAAGTATGGCAGATAGAAAAGATCAACCTGCACGATAACGGGAATCCGCCGATCAATGTGATCCTTGAGATCGGCTAAGGCGTCCCTGTCGTTGTCGAACTCGGCGACGTCATAGGTCAGCCCAAGATTACGGCAGAAAGACTCAAGCAATCCGGGCGCTACTCCGCTCAGGTAAGGATTTTCCAAGCCTTCAATCATTCGAAACTGAAAGCCAAGTCCCTCCGCTAGACCAAAAACCATCGGCTCCTGATAACGGAAGCCATAATGGTTCACGATGTTTCGAATCGCCGTCGTAACACAGTTGTGACCCGGGAGATGTCGGAAGTTCGGTATTTTGTTCTCTGTTGGCATAGTCATATTGACACGAATGCTGGAAGATAGATATTTGACATTTCGGCGAAAGCGGAATTCAACTTTGGTCAATTTCTATTATGTCGCCGCCGGGATAACCTAACAAAGCGGGAAAGGACAATTGCTCATGGCGCTCCACAAAGTGACTCTTATTCAAGGGGACGGAATCGGTCCGGAAATTTGCCAAGCGGCACAGGAGATCATTCAAGCTTCCGGTGTCGAAATTGAGTGGGAGCAACTTCCGGCAGGCATCAATGCGATTCCCGACTACGGCAGTCCGGTGCCCGAACAGTTGCTCGATTCGATCCGACGAAACAAAGTGGCACTCAAAGGACCGCTGACAACTTTCGTAGGCAAGGGATTTTCTTCAGCCAATGTCGGCCTGCGCAAGAAGCTTGATCTGTATGCCAATCTCCGACCGGTGCATTCATTGGAAGGCGTCAAGGCACGATACGAAGACGTCGATCTGGTGATCGTGCGCGAGAACACGGAAGACCTGTATTCCGGCATTGAGCACCTGGTTGCTCCGGGGGTCTCCGAAGCGATCAAAGTGATTACATCACTTGCGTCGACGCGTATCGGCAGATTCGCGTTTGAATACGCGCGCAAGATCGGACGTAAGCGGGTGACGGCCGTGCACAAAGCCAACATCATGAAGCTGTCTGACGGACTGTTTCTCGACTCGATTGCAGCCGTGGCAAAGGATTACCCCGATATCAGATTTGATGATGTCATTGTTGACGCTCTCTGCATGAAGCTGGTCATGGATCCAACGCAATTTGACATACTGGTTCTTTCCAATCTCTATGGCGACATTGTGTCCGATCTGGCGGCAGGACTAGTCGGCGGACTCGGCATGGTGCCGGGAGCGAATATCGGCACCGACTGCGCCGTGTTTGAGGCAGTTCACGGTTCCGCACCGGATATCGCCGGCAAAGGAATTGCCAACCCCTGCGCGCTGGTTTTTTCGGGGATACTCATGCTACGCCACCTGCATGAAGATGCCGCTGCCGACAAGATTATGGACGCTGTCCGGCAAGTTATCCTTGACGGCAAAGTCCTGACCCGTGACCTCGGTGGAACGGCGACAACGAAAGAGTTCGCTTACGCAGTGATAGATAATATGTGAAGAAATCTGAGCAGGGTCTTTGCAGACTTATTTAGCTGATTTGCCGTAACGTTGCCGCCTCGGCTTCGTGTACTTCAGTCAACAGCGAAGTGATAAGTTGCTTGACCGAAACGATCTCACTAACACGGTAGGCATTGGCGCCGGCAAATGCGAATCCGTCTTCCAGATGACCCTCTTGCGCGCTGACGAGAGCATCGGCGATACAATAGGGAGAATCCTTGTAATCACAAGTGACGATGCAATGGAACGGGCATTTGTAAGGTTTCTTTTGGCCTGAGTCCACTTCATCAATATACTTGTTGCGTATCGCCCGCCCCGGCATGCCGACCGGGCTTTTGATGATGACGATCTTATCTTCAGTGGCGTCGATATAGGCTTGCTTGAATCCGGGGTCAGCATCGCATTCATGCGTGGCGACAAATCGGGTTCCCATCTGGACGCCGGCTGCTCCCATGCGCATAAATTTCAGAATGTCGTGGCCGGTATAGATGCCTCCGGCGGCGATGACTGGGATGTGCTTTCCGTAACGGTTTGCATAAATACTAACTTCATCGAGAACGGCCGGAAGCAATTTTTCGAGAGCAAAATCGGGGTCAAAGATTTGCGTTTCTTTGAATCCGAGATGTCCCCCCGCCTTCGGACCTTCCAGGACGATTGCATCAGGAAGATAATCCCATTTGTGCATCCAACTCTTGCAAATTAGCCCTGCAGCTCTTGCGGAAGAGATGATCGGCACCAGCTTGGTCTTGGAGTCCGGCTTCCGGTACTGTGGCAATGACAGTGGCAGACCCGCGCCTGCGAAGATAATATCGATCTCCTCTTCGATCGCGGCCTGAGCCAGTTCGCCGAAGGTCGATAGCGCTACCATGATGTTCAGTCCGAGGATGCCATCGGTCTGGGATTTCGCCTGGCGTATTTCTTTTCGGAGCGCTCGGATACTTGCCTGCAGAAAGGCCGAATGGAAGTCGGGCTCATTCCTGCCAATACCTGCCGCGGCGATGACGCCGATACACCCTTCGTTTGCCACGGCCGAAGCCAAGCGTGACAACGAGATGGCGACACCCATGCCCCCTTGGATAATGGGAATTCTGGCGGATAAGTTTCCGATGGTAAGGGGTTTCATTACTGTATCGGGCACGTCAACGACTGATCCTCATTCGAAAGAATTCTAGCTCGAGAATGTAAGCGTTAAAACCGCAATGGACAAGAGATTTTAACAGACAAGGGCGGATTGCACAAGTGGAGGAAAATTGTTGCCATTCGGTCGCTTCACGGCGAGCAATTAGTCGGCTCAGGATGAAAGGAACATGAAAAACTGAGCTGATTTTCCAAAAACATGAGATTTTCGTGCGTGGGGTACGGATAGACCTGAACTGATGCACGGGGGGACGCTGTCCACCCCTACGGTTCGTAGCGGCGCACGGCGTGCGCCCATGGATGTTGCGTCAGGTCTTAGCGGGGTGGGTTGCGTGTTGGGAGCGTGACCTGACGCACGCGCAAGTTGTATGCTGTCACAGAGCATTCCGTCACGTCACACGCCGCGAACAGACCTGTGAGCAAATACCAGACTGAGCGGCGCGGCGCAAGACGTGACGGAACGGGGAAATAGATACAGCAGCGCCGTCAGGAATCCTTTCCTGAGGGCATAGTCCGGCTAAAACGCGCCGCACGGAGCCAGTCCACCTGAGAATATGTATGCGATCAAGTACACTGCATCCGAGATATCGATTATGCTGTCGCAGTTGGCGTCACCAGCGAGCAATGGCGATGGTGCCGAACCACCGGAAAAGATATAAGCGATTAGATACACAACGTCGGAGATGTCGACGTTGTTGCTGTTGTTGGCGTCACCCAGCGTCACCGTCCGGAAAGTAAGCACCTGCGGCGACCAGGTCTCACCGCCATGCCTGTCGTTCGCCTTGACATTCCACCAGTACTGCTTGCCCCATTGCAGATCGGTGGTCAAAGTGTGACTGGTGTCGGTTAGGTTTGGGATTTGCTGTACAAAGGTGAAGTTGGAGTCGATGGCGATTGTCAGATTGTAAGTCAGCGTGTCATAAGGATCAGGGTCAGTCGACGCCGTCCAGCCAAATGTCGGGCGCATTAATGCCAGCGGCGTAATCAACGAGTTGGCAGGCGCAGTCAAACTCACTGCTGTCGGTGCGGAATTGACCGAATTGACCCAGAACGACCGAGTCTCGGAATAGGTCGACTGCTCATAGTAGTCGCTCGCCTTGACGCGCCACCAGTATTGCCTGTTCTCAACCAATGTCGAATCGACGATCAGCGTCGTCAGCGAGTCGGCATCCTGTTTCTTAGTGAAAGTGAACGCTGTCGTTGCGAAACTGTCGGGCGAAACCTCGAAGGTGTAAAGCAGACTGTCGCTCTCGGCATCGGTCGAATTGCGGATAGTAAGACCGGGCTGCTGCGACGACACAATCGCTTCAGCCAACGGCAACCGCAGTTGCGGCACGGCGGGAACGCTGTTCATGCGGAACATCAGTTCTGACGAATTCGACCAAGCAAGGCTATTGCTAACGCGGAGACGCAGCCAGTAAGTCTGTCCATCGTCCAACGGTGCACCATCGTAGACTACAAATGGTTCGGCAGATGCAAACGGGGCAGGATTCCACTTCTCGGCATATTGCCAGTCATTGTCAGTGCCGACGGCGATCTCGAAATGAGTCTGAGACTTCGACAGCACCGGATCAGAGTATGACCACGCGATCGTCGGTCTATGATTCTTCACGTGCAACGGAATCGAATCGCCATCAACTACGATCTTTGTTATCGTTGGTTTGGGATCAAGAACCGTGATTTGTACAACCAACGTGTCTTCCAGTGCTCCGTCCGACGCATAGAAGGCAACCGAATGGTCCCCGATCTGGCTCAGATCAGGGGAGAATGTAAACAGTCCCCGCCCGTTACCGCTGTCGACAAATGCTGCTTGAGCAGGAAGGGCGGGACACGTGAGAACCAGACTATCTCCATCAAAATCAGTTGCACGCGCGACGAACTGCAGCTGGAGTCCGGCGAAAACCTGTTTGGGATCCACTGAATCAAGAACAGGAGCGGCGTTGGTATTGAGCACAGTTAAAGGTACCACCAACGTGTCAGCAGCCAACGAATCATCGTGTACGGTAAACGATAGCAGGTAAACACCGGCTTGAGAGGAATCGGGACTGAACTCGAACAGTGCTCTCCCGTTTCCGCTATCTACGAATGAAGAGTTAAGCGGCAGGCCTGATGCAGCGAAATGCAAGGAATCGCTATCGATGTCATAAGCAACCAAGTGCAACTTGAGCGTGTCACCTTCGTTTACCGAAGCCGAGTCAACATCCTGAAGGACGGGTGCATCGTTACTTGCGAGATACGCGATGGCTACCAGCAGAGAATCCGCAAGAAAACCGTCTGAGACGATGACCAAGAAACTCGAGTCTGAAGATCCATTCGGAGGCGTTCCGTGTAATTCCGTAGAATCAACTGCTAACCAACTCGGATAGTGAAGGTATGAAATGACACCTGCTGGTCCGTCCGTGTCCGTAAAGCTTGCTATATAGCTGAAGGGGACGTCTTCGTAGGCGGTCACCTTGTCCGGAGACGTAATCAGTGGCGCGGCGTTTTCGCAGGCCACGCCAAATGCGCCTGTTAATACCCCACAGCTATTATTCGCTGGTGCGCATGGCGAGCTGTTTCTAATTGTATAGTCACCCAAAGACGTATCGCAGAAGAGCGGATTCGCAGAGATGTTGCCATTAATCGCCGCTTGATCGACAATGCAGCCGACCCAGTCGCCACCCGAATTACCATATATGTTGCTGCAATTCAATGTGGTGGTTATTAGGTCACCCGATCGTTCAATCGCTGGCCCCCCTGCGCCGAAAGTTACCAGACAGCTTTCGATAGACATCGAGGAGTGTCCCGCCCCTGCGTGTCGATAAATCGCCGATCCTTGCACCGCTGCATTTCCAACAAAGGTCGAGCCTAGAATTGCGGCATCTGCACACACTATGGCTCCCCCTACTGGCGAAGTGTTATTGGCAAAAAGAGTGTTGGTGACTCTCACAAAATTTGATGTGCGACAACTGATTGCGCCACCCCAGCCTTCATTGCTGTTACCGACAAACTTACATCCGCTAACTTGCACTATCGCGTCGTGAGTTCCGCCAATGCCGCCTCCCGTATTACCCGAAAACGTGCAATTGGAAAAGCCGTATTGGCCATCGCTCATCCCTACCCCAGACCCCGAGTTGCTCTCGACAACGCAGTTTATCATCCAGTCGGGAAATGGTGGCCAATCAGTGGGCTGGCGTGCCAAAGTTGTCACGCTACCAGAGAAACCGATGCCACCACCGGAATTGTGGCTGACAGTACAGTCCGTGATACTCATACCGCTCAGCGGATAGTTGGAGAGAACCCCGCCACCGGAATTTTCTTCTACCCTACAAGCATGCATCTTCCAAGCATTGGAGGTGGTCTTGACGCCCCACTTGCCGTTGTGATTAATAGTGCAACTATCAAGAGTTATGTGGCGGGCATAGATCCCCCCATCGGAATTGTCAGACACTGAACAGGCAGTCAGACATAGGAAGAGAGAACCGTAGACTCCGCCGCCCATTCCGCCCCTTGCTGAATTGTGCTCTATTCTACAGTGATGAACTTGCGGCTTTCCGGTTCCTTCGTCATAACAAAACACTCCCCCACCCTTTCCGCCTATTCCCGTGCCATTTTGAATAGTAAACCCGCACAAGTGTGTCGTAGAGTCCTCATCATTCACAAAGCGTACTACGCTACCTGTATCTGAAGTCAGCGACAACGGAGTTTCAAGAGTGTCACCATCTATCACCGTATTTCGGATATGAAGTGTATCGCCATCGGTGAGAAAGTTGCTTGCAACAGTAATTCCCTTCCCAAGAAACGTAATTCTTTCGTAGTAATGGCCGTCTGCAACCAGAACCGTGTCCCCTTCCACTGCCGCGTTAATTGCCGCTTGTATCGTTGGTTGGTCGGCTGGGACATGGATTGTCGCTGCCACCACCATTACTGGCAGCAGAACCAGCCCCACGACCAAAGTCGTTATCCTTTTCATCGATATGCCTCCAAAGCGTCGAGGAGAACGCAATAGCATGCCCCGAAAAGTGTCATTCACATGGGCGATCCGCGAGACTGCCCAAAAGTGTTGTCTCAAATGCGGAATTCGCGACTCGTCCGACTTCAATATGGATTAATGACCGCGTTTGTCAATAACTTGATGAAAGATTGTTCCGTCGTTACAACGGCAGATTCGGTGAAGTTGTGACATGGCCATAGGATGTGGACACACGCCGTGTGTCCCTACTTGGCCGATTTCAGATAGAAGTAAATCTCGTTTTCGATATACTTGGTATAGTTCTGTAGGTCGGCGTTCCGAACGAAGGCTTGCCGCTGCTATGAGTCCGATTTTGCCGAGAGATTCGCGTCAAGACCACAGATCAGATTGGCACAAAGTGAGAAACCCGACATCTTTCCCACGCGAAACCAACCAATTGTTGGGTTTCTCGTCCCGTGATTCCGTCGATTCTATTCGTCAACATGAGCACTTTGCCATCATCAACCGTGCTGCGAACTGTCAAAATGGGGCTCGGAACCCGACCTACTAATAAACGCACAAGTCCACATTCGTCAGACGGAATGCGCGGACACACGCCGTGTGTCCCTACTTGGCCGATTTCAGATGGAAGTAGATTTCGTTTTCGATATAGGCGGTATAGTGTGTCGCCTGATTGGTGAGGACTTTGGAACGTTCGGCAGCAATGCGGTCTTTTTCCTGTTGGCTGAAGACGTAGCCGTGCTCGTAGTCGAACATAAGGGTGCCGGTGACATCGACGCGGTCAACGCCTTTGCGCGTCAACGTGTCAGATTCCATCACATCAAAAGGCAGGATTAGGTTTCCCTTGTAGTCGATCACCACACACTTGTGACCGTCGACATCGACAAAATCGGTTACTTTGTAGGTCGTGGAGGCATCCAGTTTCTCGCCGGAGGGCATAAAAACCTTGACGGTCTGCATCCAAACATAGCCCTTGCCGACCGGTTCATCGGGGAATGTCGGTTGCGATTGTTCGAGATTGGATTGTGCATACTCTTTCCACTGGGATTCTTTGTCGTCGGATGGCAGCTCCAAGGCTGAGATTTTGCCATCGGCAGCCATCTGATAAACCAACTTCTCTGTGCGCGACACAACTTTGATCGTGTTATTGGTGTCCTTCTCGCTCCAACTCCAGGTCGAGGCCTCGTCGATTTTGGCGCCCCCTTCCGACAGAATCTCCACGACCTTCTGAGTCATCTCCCCTTTCGACTTCGACAGCGAAGATACTCCGCTAGAGTCGCCCATAGAGATTTTCTGCTCGTTGGTCTGCTCATAGACCAATTCGCGATCGGGTTGGAACTTCATTTGGAGCTGGACCTTTTTCGAGGACCGTTGGCCGCAGCCTGCGATCAGTAGCGTAACGAGGAGCGGTAGTGCCACTATTACTCGCAGATAGGGGGGCCTTTGTGCGCGGCAGTCGACCTCGCCTGCCGCGAAGGAACCGCCAGACGAGGACGGCTGGCGGTCACGAGGACTGTCGGATAACGAAGTCGAAGATGGCATCGCACCGACCCGCAGAAGCCGGAAGCTATGCAGAACAAACCCTGTGCAAGTTTTGACAAATACCGACATTGACCAATCCACAAAGACGGTTACAGCCGTCTGCCCGAACCCACGAGCGCATGCGAGCGCGACAAGGACGAAGGCGATCCAAGAATCCCAATCGACATCGTCAATATCTCTCGATAGCGCTGTATCTCTTCAGCCGACAATTGTCCCTCCTGCCGCTTCGACACCTGATCAGTGTAACTATCACCGATTGGCGTATATGGGCCGTAAGCGACAATTGCCGTCTCCACCTTACCAATGTGGCCATGATAAGCAAAAATCAGGACAACAGCAACCAACAAAACCGCCATCAGTGACAGCAGCGCCGACGCCGGTCTGAGCCATTGGGGCAGCAACAGCGCTTCGAGACGGCTCCAAATCGAAACCGGCTGAATCACTACCCGTTCATGAATGCGCTGCCGCATCTCGGCAAAGTAGGCGTCATCGGGAAGCCGCACCCAGCGGGACGACATGATCTGCAAATAGCGCAGTTCCCTGTCGATCTCTTCCCGGCTCACCCCCGCGGATGCTTCCAGCCGCGCCAATTTCGCCGCCGCGTCGCCTTTCAGGTCTTCGGGCGTCAAATCAAGCAAGGGATGGTCGCGTACGCCTTTTCTCATTATCGTCATTTCCTCTCTTTGTCGTTTTTCAGCACCGTCCCATCCAGTAGCGGGCCGATCTTCCGTTTCACCTTGGAACGGGCTATAAAAAGATTCGATCGCACTGTTGCCTGCGGACAGTCGAGCATCTTGGAAATCTCCTCCTTGGAGAAACCCTCGATATCGTGAAGAATGATGGTTGTCCGCTGTTTTCGCGGCAACTCCGCGATCGCGTTCTTTATCAACTCCAACGCCTGTCTGTCCTCATGCTCCTGCTCCGGAGTGGGGACTGCTCGGGATAGTTCTAGCTGGTAACGCCCCGAATCCTGAAATTCCTCGTCGCTGATATCGACATATTTCCGCTGGCGCTTGCGAATAATGTCGATACAGCAATTGGTCGCGATCTTAAAGATGAAACTGGGAAAGTAGGAGTCGGACTTGAGCCGGGCAATATTCTTAACCAGCCGCACGAATGTCTCCTGAAGGATTTCGCCGGCTTCAGTGTGATTTCCCAGCATCTGATAGGCATGCGCATAGATCCGCTTCTCGAAAATCCGTATCAGTTCATTAAAGGCCTTCTCGTCACCGGCTTTGAACCGCTCTACCAGTTCCGGAATGTTCTCATTCACCATTCCCCATACTCCCCAACACTAGTTGATGACGCATAACGACCTTGTTTGTTCAAAACTAATTGCTGCAATGGATTCCAAGCTTAATCTGGTCAACGAGTTTTGTCAACTGGTAGATTCCAGGTTAAGGTGAACCCCTTGAGGCCCTTGACTATCAAAATTCACTCGACTTAGGGCTTCTGCCGATGTATAAATAGATGAATGTTTAGGAAAGGAAAATCAATGCTTCGGTTGCAAACACTATTCTTGATAGCTTGTCTCCTGATTGTTGCCTTCCAGCCAGTATCCGGTCAGTATGAGAAGGAGGCTGGCAAGTTACTGTTTAGGAACATCCTGGCTCCCGCATCTGCTGGTCCGGGCAAGGTTGCGTACTTACGGGTTGACTCCAAGAATCCCGGGGCGCCGATTGAGCTATACTTGGGCGATGTAAAAACCCTCAAAGAGATCAGAGTGTTACCGGGCGTCAGTTTTGGCAAAACGGCGGGGTTGGTTTTTGCCTGGTCACCGGACGGAAGTGAATTTGTGATTCCGCAGTTGTCCAACGGCTCTTGGGAGTTGTTTCGGTACAAATCGGGTTCCCGCACGGGTGAGCAAATCAGCAAGCTTATCCAATACAGAGAAAGCAAATCACAGGATGAGCTGGAAATGGAAAATCTGACGGAGGACCAGTTGCTTACGATCGGACAACTCGCATATTCCCCTTCCGGCAAACGAATCCTTTTCATGATGGATCGCCCTGGTAAATCAGCGCTTTGGTGGATTGACCCCCAGACTGGCAATACCAGACAGGCAACCGAGGATCAGATCGGTTTCTACGGCTGCTTCGCTCCCGATGACGATCATATCTCCTATACGATCAGTCGAAGAATAGATCCAAACATACTTAGCGCCAACGAGGATATCGTACTCGGCTCGCTCAAGACCGGAGAGACTGACACTCTGACCAACTCGCCGGCGATGGAATTCTCCGGAGTGATATCGCCCGATGGCAAATACCTCGCCTATGTGGTTACCACTGCGAACATCAACAATCTCTGGGTGATGAATCTTGCCACCAAGCAGTCGCGGCAGTTTACATTCGCGACAGCCGGAAAGAACTGTACTACGCCAAATTGGACTCCTGACGGCAAACAGATTGTCTTTCTCGGAGTCGGTTTCGCGGCCCAACCATCGGTTTTTATCAAGGATTTCCTACCGTTTTAGCGATCCAGTTGCCCGAAGCGACAACGACCCTTTGGCGCGTCAATTCTCTATCAAGGAATGGCGCGCTGTTTTTTTGAGCTTCTCTCGGCAACGCATGCAAAGCTGTTTTTGTTGACATTAGCTACCACATGTCGTAGTCGTACCGTCGAATGCAATATCGCTACAGAAGATCCGTAGGATCGTGGAGGAGTTTATGGAAAACCTGGGTCGGTCGTTTTCCTACATGTTTGAAGACGAGGATTGGTTTCAGAAAATCCTGATTGGAGCGGCATTCTGTCTGTTGTCGCTCGTGCTCATCGGTATCCCCTTTGTTCTTGGTTATCTCCTGCAGGTGGCCAGACAGAGCTCGCACGGCAAGGAGTTGCCTCTGCCTGCATGGGACAATCTCGGAGACAAATTCGTTTCC
>Ga0209777_10003499_pt1 | contig 19389 bp, 10 predicted proteins | sample FrelakmetHBP12HB_FD_187147 | JGI IMG/M metagenome (GOLD analysis project Ga0209777, IMG submission 187147) | Freshwater lake sediment microbial communities from the University of Notre Dame, USA, for methane emissions studies -HBP12 HB (SPAdes)... | ecosystem: Environmental > Aquatic >...
CCAGTAGGGTTTGTTGTTGGTGTAGGAGCCACTGGTCGTGAAAGAAGTGTAACTTACGCCCTGCGGTATCGCCAAGCCGATTTCGACCTGTTTGGTCAACAAGGAATCGGAAAAGACAACGAAATCATACGTCAGCGTGTCACCATCGGGATCGGTCGTGTTATTTGTTACCAGCACATGCACCGACCCGAAAACAGTATCGCTCACCGGCGTACGAGGTATCGGTGTCTGAGGTGGACGATTAGTACGAAAACTGGCAAGTGTCATCCAGTTCGACCAAGCCTGCGAATCGTAGGCACGCGTGCGCCAGGTGTAGATCGTCTTCTGTGACAGAGTAACTGGCACGCGCCAGGTAGTAGTACTCCCACTACCCTGTGTGATCATGGGTGACTGTGAAATCTGAGTTGAAAAGGAAGCATTGTACAACTCGAATTGATAGGTCAAGGGATCGCCGTTGGGATCAACGGCGTTGTTGCTAATCAGATCCGGAGTCAGACTGGACACCTTGGCGCCGCTGGTTGGTGAACTGCAGGTCGGAGCAGTCGGAGGGTTGTTTCCACTTGGCTGATTAACGTAAAATGATCGCGAGCCGCTCCAAGCAGAGTAGGCCTGACCGTCGGAGGCGCGGACGCGCCAGTAGTAAGTCGTCAAATTGCTGAGAGCCGGCGTAACCTGCCAAGTAGTCATTGACGGACCCTGAGCGACCGAGAGATTCTCGACGGCAATCGACGAAAAACTGGACAATGTTGATAGCTGAAAGTGGTAAACAGGCGTCGCACCTTCCGGATCTGTGGAATTCACGATCACCAGAATCGGTTGCAGCGAGGTCATCGTGGCGCCTGTCGCCGGCGCCGAAAGTGTCGGCACCGTGGGTGCGCTGTTGCGTGTGACAAACTTGCGAGTCGCTGACCAGCTTGACCAGGACGTTCCATTGCCGGCGCGAACGCGCCAGTAATAGAGTTGCCCGGGATTTAGCGTTGCCGCAACCGTCCAGCAAGTCGTCGAAGAGCCTTGGGCTACCGAACTGTTCTCGGAGACGACCGTACCGAAGCCCGATACGGTGGAGACCTGGAAATCATAGATAATCGACTGCGCACACGACCCGGATTGCGTCGAGTTGTTGACACAGATGCTCGGTGTGCGAGACGCCACCGTCACGCCATCGGCGGGACTGCTCAATGTCGGAACAGACGGAGGCGTTGCGCAGGCGCCGGTGGCGACCGGAATCACGATCGCGCCTTCGGCAGCATGCAATGACAGCGATGTAATCACCGAACCGAGAGTTCCGTCGGTATTCAGTTGTTTGTAAGTGCCGCCAAGGCTGACGGTGACCGGAGTCGAGGTTGAACCCCATTTGTCTGTGTTAAGGTCATCCTTGGGACGAATGTAAACCCTACCCTCTTGATAGTCTCGCATCCAAACCTTGTATTGCGCACCGGTCATGTCAGGAGAAGTGCCGGATGTCACCAGTTGGTAGTGAGCAATCGGGACGCCCAGATCATAGCCCATCGCCGGTATCCACGACAGAGTATCAAAACCGGTATTACAGAAAGCGCCATAGGAATTGCCCGGCGTTGGGTATATAGCCATCCATGTTGAGTCAGTGCGGGCAACGTAGTAGAAACAAAGATTATTGTAGATTGATTGTCGCTTTGTGGTATAGGTGGTACGTGGATTACTGATCCAGAAATAAGTCACGCCGTTAAGGGTTGCAATGGAATCGCGTGCGTGGATATTCTCCAGCCGATAGTAGCTATTGTTCGGAGAAGCTACCGGATCAAAACCCCATTCTACCACTAAAGCATCAGCTCCCACAGAATCTGGATACAAGTATTCGTCTCGGTGACTAATTCCAATGTTGTAGGCAAGCACCTTCTTCTTCCTGTCAGCCGACCATGCGGCGGATGTCCTGAGCGTATCGCGCACTTCGCGACCGAAGGTCTTCATCCAAACCCAGCACCATTCAGCGTAGGCGGTGCTAGCATAAGTCAGCAGATTGGCGGGGCTGGTACCGGTTTCGACAACGAGACCACCGGAAACCAGATGGCCTCCCTGCATCGCCGTCGGGCCATAGTTGTCCCAAAACATGCCATCCCAATAACCTGTTATTAGAGGCCAGTAGGTCGTCCGCTCTGAAGTAAAGGCAAGAGTGATGTATTCTTTGTAGGCAAGCCTCATTCTTGCATTCGCAAAGTTCGGCGCTAAACGCGTTGGGTAGGTGTAAGTATTGCGCGAAGTGAAAAGATAGCTAGTATATGAGTTGACAGCGCGACTAACTGAATCCTTGGCGGTGATGGCCATGGAATTAGTACCGGGGATTAGCAGCGTGTCCCATGTGGTGCCTGTCCAGTTCCTTATCTTGGTGTCATTGTAGAAGTGCATATACGCATTTTCCTCGATATCACCAAGCTGTACTAGGCGGTTGCGGATGTAGGTCGGCTTACCGCTAAATACATAGTTGTTCGAACTGTAACTCTTGGCGGGGCCAAGATCTGTACCACTCGTATAGAAAACGATGTGACAACCGGGGGATTTGGTTCGCCACTCGCTGATGCTCCCCGGGCAGTCGGCATATCCCATGAGATAAGTAAACCGCTGGAAGATCCAGTCTGGGTCGCCTGCTTTGTACCACTTACAGGTACCGTCGGTACCGGAAAATTGGGCGCCGGAGCGAAGTGACTGAGTGGGCGCTCCCTGTACCATGCTCATTGCCGTTGTCAGGAAGATTATTGCAGCTACCATAAAGCTTATTCTCAAGAACACTGACATGCTAACCTCCGGGACTGCAATGACAATCCCTGAGACTTAAGTTGTTTGCGCACGAATGATAATACTACGTTAAAGCGATGTGCAAACTATGTGCCTTCTCTGCACAATGTACGCAATTCCGTCCTACCAGACTCTCTTGCTGACCCGATTCAATCGCCAACAGGATCCGACAACAGGTAGATCGACAAAGGTCGCGTCTTGTTTTAAGATTGACTTTTTCAGGTAGTTACGCATACTCCGGATACGCGAGGATTGAAATGAGTTACAGGGTCTATCAGTCCGATTTGGCGGCTGACAAGCAGGACATACTTGATTTCTGGCGGGCCAACTTTCCCGCCTGGCCACAGGAAAAGTATGCTATGTTCTACGAGAACAATCCCGATGGGCGGGCCGCCTGTTTTGCTGCAAGAGACACCAAGAATACGCTGGTTGGGGCCATCGCCTTATTCCCACGCCGGATTTCGATAAACGGCAGAGTGGTCAATGCCGCGGTGGCTGGTGATCTTGCAATCAGAGTAGACCATCGTGGTACAGGGTTGGTGCAATCGCTACGGAGTGCTATGCTCGATTACGTGAGACAATCGGGATTCGATTTTGTTTACGGTACGGCCAACAAAATCTCCAAGAAGGTGTTAGAGAAGGACGGATTCAAAGCAATCGGCGAGACCGTCTGGATGGTGAAGATCATGAGATCTGAGAGATACTTCAAGAAATGGGTGAAGGCGGCGCCGCTGGCCCGGCTGATCTCCTATCCGATGGACTGGGCGCTCAGACAGCGGTACAGAAAGGTCATACTGCAGCTTGAAGACCTGTACGCCTGGGAGGACCTAACCCGCTTCGACGAGAGGTTCGACGCACTCTGGAAAGAGGCGCAGCCGATGTACACGATCACTAGCGAACGCAATGCCCGCTTTCTCAACTGGCGCTTCGCCGACTGCCCGTACAAACAATTTCGAGTGTTCACACTGGTTCGAAAAAGCGACAAGAAGCTGATTGGCTATGTCGTCTATCGGCCAAGCCCGGGCGGCACACATATTGAGGACTTCTTCGCGGTCGAACCTGACCGGATGTTCCGGCTGTTGTTGTCCGAATTTCTTTGTTTTGCAAGGAGACAGGGATTTGATGCTGTGACATTTTACCACTTCGGAGAAGAACGCCTGACCAGGATGTTTGAGCAATTCGGCTTTGTGAGGCGGGATGTATCACGGACGATGGTGATCCATGTCGACAACGAAAGCCCAATCAGGGCGGATGTGCTAAATCCGAGACGATGGCATTTTCTTTTTGCTGACAACGACGTTGATGCCTGAGCACGGAATGACGGAATTCGGGAGCAGACAACTACCGTGCGAAAACTGATACGAGCGGCGGTCGGGTTCGTAAGCTACTATCTGGGACTTACTGGCTTCCTGCTATTCATCACCGAGCTTGTCACAGGCGAAAAAACACTCGTTGCGTTTGTTTACCATCGAATCACCGACCGGAGCAATGGGGATGTTGGATACCTGACGTATGACGTGGGCCTTGACTACAGATCGTTTGACGTTCAAGTGGCCGCTATCAAGAGGCACTTTCGAATTGCTGGGTTACCCGAGTATCTCGACTGCGTCAACGGCAGAAAACAACCGGACAGACGCACCGCGCTGTTGACGTTCGACGATGCCGATTTCGAGTTCATCAAATATGCTTTGCCGGTGCTGTCCGTGCATCACTGCCAGTCGGTTGTATTTGCACCGACAGACTTTATCAGCACTGATAAGCGTTTCTGGCACCTTCGCGTGACCAATCTAGTTCGGAGTATAGATTCGGACGGCTGGGAGAGGTTGCGGAGTTTTGCCAGCCAATTCAAGGGGCAAATTGCCCAAGTGATCCGTCAGTCATCAGTCGCAGATGAAGATCGCAGAGCTGAAGCCTGCCGAGCGCTTGCCCACACTCTGGATCAGAGGGATGCCGAGGAAGTAGACTCGGTTGTGACTGAGTTGGAGCGAATTGCTGCTACGAAGTATACGTTGGGTGTTTCCTGCATGAATTGGGTACAACTGGCGCAGATTGGCGAGCAAGGTGTGGCGGTCGAATCTCACACAGTCACCCATCGCAAGTTGGCGCAGCTCAACGAGCAGGCCATTCGCAGCGAATTGGTCGAGTCCAAGCGCATACTGGAGCAGAAGCTGGGAAATACCGTCACGGCAATTTGCTATCCGGCTGGTTCGTTCAACGATATGGTTGTGGCTGTGGCGACAGAGGCAGGTTATCAGGCAGGTTTTACGACCAAGCCCGGCCTGGGGTCGTTCGCGCTGCCGGGCGATGAGCGGTTCCGCCTGCGCCGCGTGAGCATGTATGGCGATTCCAAATATGTAGCAGATTTCCATCTGGCGAAAATGATGCTGAAGAGGATTCTCTTCGGTAAGTCATGGAGTTGAGACCAACCTCTCTATCATGCCACCCATTCAGTAGACCCTGAACACTACACTGCGATCGTCTTCGTAAAAACGGCCGTAGTGATGTCGATAGGCGGTCAAATCGAAAAACTTGCCTGCGAGAAGGTCTTTGTGAACCACAAGGTACTTCACTTTGCCGTCGACCAGTTGTTTTCGCTGTATGTCAAGATCGTTCATGGCGAGAGAATCGATCAATGACTTGCCGACCTTGCGCGTGGTAGCGCCGTTGACAATGGGGATACGGTGCGAGGCCTGATACATCATGTACCGGCATGACTCGTTATACTCGTCCGGCAAGTTGAGTATCCCGAAACTGCTCGTATCGGCGGCAATCGCCTGATAGCAGGGCGGCGCCGCAACCTCGGTCTTGTCAGTACACATGTTGAAGTAGTCCGCGAACAACAACACCGGTACGAAAACCACCAGCATCAACTTGATTCGGGAATTCGTTGCCGACTCGATCAGCTTCTGCAAGGCGAGAACCGCAATGATACTCCAAAACAGATAGACGTAAGCCATGAAGCGTATGGGCGCCCGGAGATTGGAGAAGAATGGTAGCTGGGACAGCACCTGATCCGGCAGACGAATCGGGAGTGCCTGCCCCAGTACATGCGGATAGGCACCGAGCGCCATGATCAGAAAGGCAATTGCCGCGAGGAAAAATGGCGCGGCTGGACGGACCAAGCGATTGAAACTGACAGCGACAAGTATGATGGTCACCAGGCCGAGATAGGAAACGCACTCCCAAGGGTTGCCAATATACATCGCGTTGATCTTGGCGAGAGGTCCCAGCGAACCGAGCCAGTGGTAGAAATTGGGGAGATACAATCCGACAAGATCAACAACGAAACTCCGATGCCCCGGCAGGTTTACTTCTTTGTTGGTGAGACCGATTTTCATCATCGGTATCAGCCAAACAGACAGGAGGAGAATCGGTATCGATGTGATTATCACAGACTTCTTGATCAGGTCGGGCATGACCAGCCGCCGGTTGCGGATGGCGAGATAGATGTAGCTGAAGGCCACGAAGTAAAGGCCGAAAAACATGTAGTTCCAGTCTGAGGCGGCGTTGAGCAGGAAGAAGAGTGTGGCTAGAATCAGGTTCTTGCGCGTGTTCTCTTTCACAGCTCGGATGTAGTAAAGTACAAAAAACGGCACGAACTGCATGTTGTTTATGTGGTAGTGATGCTGGGCGCGCACAAAATGGTTGGGGGAGAAAGCGAAGAGAAACCCACCGAGTAGCGCCAACCAGGAATTGCGGGTCAAATAGCGAATGAACAGAAAGGTGCCAAGTCCGGCCAACGGAAAAGTGTGCAAGACAATAACATTGTAGGCGCTCACCGGACCGAGGAAAAGTCGCAGCGGGAACAGCACCGCCAGCGTGTAGAATGACCACGCAATGTAATAGAGCGAAGTGCCTTGTGGATAGTAAACATGGTGAGCAAAAGTGAGACTCTGGTCGCCATGCAACACCATATCGCTGGCCCACCAAAGATCCCAGAATCCTGACATGTTGTCCTCACCGGGACCAATCACGTGGGTGTTCATGGTTGACAGGCACGGGTAGTAGTACACAATCGTCAGCAGGCAATAGACGACCAGTGCAATCAACCAGTCATTTTTGAATACTCTGCCTTCCTCGGTCGAAGGCGCAACCGCAGGGGAAGGTAGTCTGACAAAAAAATACTTGAGAATCTCATATACCAGTGCCGCAAACAAAAACGTCAGCGGAAAACCGACGATGCGCATCCAGAATGCCTCGTCAACAACCTGCAAATAGTGCTCGACCGGATACTGCGCTTGTTGCGTGATCAGACCATTAAGGATGTCGAGCGACTTGCCGGCATAGATGTCGCGGACGAGTTGTTGGCCGAAGGCCAAGTATGACGCAATGGCCACTACGACGAAAAGCGAGAGCGCGACAACGGCAAGGATCAGAAATCGGCGCCAAGAGTTTGTGAACATGGAATTTCCGCCGTTAGTCACGATTGATTTGCGTGATATGGTTTGATAACGAAATCGCGATAGCCCTCCGGATTGCCGGCCTCGCCCGCATCTGCGACTTCGATGATGTTGTAGACTTCATGCACACCCGCGTAGTGAAACACGCATTCTCTACCATCGGTGTGTAACGTAGCAGAACGGCTACAACCGGGAAAATTACCAGTATTATGGCGACAAAGGCTTTATACAACTAGTCACTAATCTGTAACACGGTGGACATTGTTCAGCAATTATGTGCTTGGGCGATGTAATGTACAAGAGCAAACTGCTGCATTGAGGTACTACCTGGTAGCGATCATATTTAAGTTGATTCGAATGCGACGATCTCGTACGCTACCGAAAATGCGAGCAGTCACTTTTCTCACCGCGGAAAGCAGATGGACAAGCAACAAGGCAAGAACGCGTCATTCCTAAGTCAGATAGTCATCTATGGGTTGGGACTGGCGATCAATTATGGAATCGGTTTCATCTTGCTACCCGTGTACAGCCGCCTGATGCCCGAGGCAGACTACGGACGATTGGAAGTCCTCAACCGAACGATGGAGATCATGTCATTGCTGTTCTTGGCTCAGTACGGCATTACCTATATCCGATTCTTCCGCGAGCAAACCGAAGAGCAATATCGACGGCTGGTGACGTCGACCTGTATGTATGTGGTCTTCCTGGTTGCCGGTTTAATGACAACGGTAATCTGCGCGACAAGCGTAACGGTTTCGCAAGCTCTTTTTCAGTCGCCGGTCTATTCGAATTACGTCATCCTCGTGGCGGTGCGCTATTTGATGCAGATGGCATTCATCGTTCCGCTTCTGTATTTTCAGGCAACCGAGCAACCGACCAAGTACATCATCATCTCGTCAGCGAGTTTCGCCACTACACTAACGCTCAACATCGTGCTGTTATATACCATGGCGGACAAGGTTGCCGCCGTGCTGTGGGCCGGGATTCTGGGTGCAGGTATCTTTGTACTGGCCATCGGCGGTCCGGTGTTCTGGCGCTCGGCAAGGAAATTGGATTTGGGAATCAGTTGGCAGATCGTCAAGTTCTCCTGGTCGTTTACGTTTCTCGGGTTCATGAGTTTTGTAATAAACAGTGGCGACCGCCTTGTACTTAATCGCTACTTCGGCGCTGCGGAAGTCGGTCTGTATTCGGCTGGCTACAAGATTGCGCAGGTGCTGAGCACGTTTGTGTTCAGTCCGACGATTCGGGCTTGGACGGCCAAAATGGTCGAAGTGCTGCGGCAGCCGGAAGGTGTTCGTTTTCTGGCGCGGCTGACGACCTATGCTCTGTTATTGTATTCTGTGCTCGGCTTGATCATGTCCGTCTACAGCCGGGAGATTGTTTCGGTGATGATGGATCGACGTTACTTCGCCTGCTATACGATTATTCCGATTGTCATCTTGGCATACGCCGGCTCCGGGTTGCAGATGTTCATGGACAGCGCTTTCTACTACACGAAGAAGACGTATCTGAAAATGTGGCATAGTATCAGCACGGCTTTGTGCCTTATGCTCTATTTTCTGCTGATACCGAGTTACGGCATGATGGGAGCGGCTTGGGCAACATTGGCTACCTATGCGTTTTTTGTGGCACTGACCTGGTATCTAAGCAACCGCGTGCTGCCGGCGCCTTATGAGTTCGGAAAGATGGCCAAGATTCTGCTTGCAGCAGTAGTAGTCTATCTGATCAACTATGCTTCGGAAAGCTACGAATACAGTCACTTACTGCCCGTACGTACGGCCGCGCAATTGGCTTACCCGTGGCTGTACCTGCTAATCGTATGCATCATCAAGGCGCCTTTGATCTGGCTGTATGCGGCGGCGCTGCATCTTTTGCACGTGCTCGAACCGGAGGACAAAGCGCGGTTGCTGGAGTTTATCGATGGATTGCGGAGCTGGTTTACACCGAATAGCAGTGTTGCGCCACCCGTAATGCCGAGTGGAATTGACTAGTATGACCCGGAACAGCAGCCTCGTCTCACCTCCGTATTCTCGCCTTCCTACTGAGATCCGGACTGCTTCACTAATTTGATGTAATACTCTTGATAGTTACGGATCATCGCAGCAAGCGAGAATTCGGCTTCGACGCGTTCCTTACCGGCGCGACCGAGGCGGAGTGACTCGTCAGGCTCTGTAAGCAGGTTAATCAGTCTGTCAGCGAGCATGATATGATCGCTTGGAGTGATCAGAAAACCGGTCTCACCATCAATGACGGCTTCTCTGTTACCGCCGATATTGGTTGCGACCACCGGCAGGCCGGCGCACATATATTCGAGTATCGCATTCGAGAAGCCTTCGCTGGTAGAGGTCAGAACTCCGATCGTCGCGCCCCGTAGGGTTGAACGGGCGTCGCTCGTGCTGCCCATAAAATCTATCTGTCCGGTCAGTGATAGTTCGGCAGCGAGTTTGGAGAGTGATGTGCGCTGCGGACCGTCACCGACGATTGCGAATCTAACATTGGGAATACTCTTGACCACGACTGCGGCGGCGCGAATCAGAGTGTCAACCGCTTTCACAGGACGAAGATTGGCGACAATAATAACTGTCTGACTTGGGGTGACTGCCGCTGTGGTACCGGCAGTGTCGGGCGCCGGGATTTCGACGCCGTTGTATATCACATCGAAGCGGCTGCGGTCGATCGCTTCCAGTCGCGAAATCGTGTCGGCAACCGCTTGCGAATTTGCGAGCCACCGACGTGGATAGCGGTTGGCGAGCTTCAGCAGCAGTTCTTCCTTGAGACTATAGTTGTACCCGAGGTTGCGGCGCGAAGAGACAATCGCCTGTACGCCGGCCATCTGTGCGGCGGCGCCACCAACAAGGTGACCTTCGACGAAGAAAGTCTGCACGACATCTATACCGAGTTCTCGCATGCGTTGCGCAAGTTGTTTGCGTTTGCGCCACATCGTGGGAGTGAACATGCGACAAAGATATAGACAGGTAGTGTCACAACTGAACCGGCCCTGTTGAATGTACTCACTGTCCTGCAGGCTGACCAAGAAAGGTTCGAAGCGAGTCCGATCCAGATGTTCAATAATAGTCAGCAGGTTGCGCTCAGTACCGGCGCGACTATGGCCTATCGAGCCGATGACATACATGATTCTGATTCGGTCGGACGCCATACCCCTTCCCTACCGCCGCAATCTTGCGAGGGCAGCAATGAAGCCAGTGCCGAAGGCGAAGTGAATGGTGAAAAAGATGAAGGGCAGGATGAAGATTAGCGACTTTCGATTCTTGCGGGTGATGCCGAGCGAGACGGCGCCGACGGCTATAAGGTAGAATGCGTAAGGAACAGAAACGATTAGCCAGACCTCAAGCGATACCAACCAGAGAAAAGGCGGCGCAAACAGACCCAAAACAAAGAGTACTGGTATCAGGGTGCCGATACCCAGGGTGGATGGGTGCTTGCAGAAAAGCTGCCACCGTCCGTAGCCGTATCGATAGAGTTGACAGAACAATCCGCGCAGACTTGTGCGCGCCGCATATTCGATCGTCAATCTGGGAGAAATCATTGCTTTCAGACCGGCCTTATCGATGCGGGTATTAAACTCGACATCCTCACACGCATCAAAATGCTCATCAAACTCCCCTATCTTGTAGAAAACGTCACGGCGATACATGGCACCAGAAGATGCCGCCGGAACAACCCGTTCCTGATCGTTGTATATTGTCGAATCAAGCGCGTGCCCCAGCGCCGAAGAGCGCGCTTGCGATACGGCTTGCTGGAAATAGGTCTGCGGCCCGGCAGTCTGTGGTTGCGGACGGCAAAGCGTATCAACATTGTTTTGGCGAAACATAGCAGCCATATCCGCAAGCAGGCGCATGGACGGAATCCGACAATGGCCGTCAACATAGAGAATGAACTCTCCGGTTGCGGCACGATAGCCGAGGTTGCGAGCAACGGAAGACAGACGCTTTGGATTCTCAATGATCTGAAAACGGTCAAATCGATCGCGATACTGAGACGCGATCGCGACCGTGTCATCGGTTGATTCCCCGTCGACGACGATAATTTCAAAATCCCCGCGCGGAAAATCCTGTTCGGCCAATTCCTGCAGGACAGAACCGATGAACCGGCCCTCGTTGCGTACGGGAAGAACGACGGATACGGTTGGCTTTGCGCTACCAACAAATGCCATGGTAATTGTCGCCGAGCTGCGTCAGGTGATCTCCGATGCGCACAAAATCAACGATCTCGCGATCCTTGACGCTCTTGAGCGCGGCGAGGTATTCGGAGTCGTGATTGCCAATAATGATCACATCGGAACTGTAAATCACTTCCTCGACCGACGTCGCGAATAGCTTCTCGATGTGGGGAATCTCTTTCTCGATATAGGCCTTATTGGATCCGAAGATGCGAGCGATGTTGACATTGCGATCATAGATCAGCAGTTCATATCCCTTGCCGACCAGTCGTTCGGCCAGCAAAACCAGCGGTGATTCGCGCAGATCATCGGTGTCACCCTTGAACGCCAAACCCAGAAAGCCGATTTTCTTCTTCTTGAACGACGTTACGATCTTGTAACCCTCTTCAAGCTGACGCTCGTTGGAACCGGGAATGGCAGACAGTAGCGGCGCGTTGTAGTCAACGTTCTTCGCTTGAAACAGCAGGGCGCGCACATCTTTGGGCAGACAGGAGCCACCATACGCGAAGCCGGGTTTCAGATACATCCCCGAGACGTTCTGTTTGGTGTCCATAAGGAAGAGCCGCATAACTTCGTAGCCGTCGATTCCCAGACGGCGCGCCAGAGTGCCCACCTCGTTGCCGAAACACACCTTGAGAGCGTGCCAAGTGTTACAGACGTATTTGACCATCTCAGCAGTGCGGATGGTCGTTGTCTCAAACGGCGCCTGCAGGAACGAAAAGATGCGCTGCACAACCTCGGCAGCCCCCTCCGACTGTACTCCCACAATAGTGAACGGCGGATTGAAGAAATCGTCCACCGAAGCGCCTTCGCGCAGGAATTCGGGATTGAAGCAAACGTCAAAATCGATATAGACCTTCTTGCCGGAGGCCTCTTCCAGCACCGGAATAATCTTCTCCTCGGTTGTTCCCGGAGGAATCGTCGAACGGCAGATAAGCGTATGAAACTCGGATTTGTTCTTCAGCAACTGACCGATCTTCTCGGTGACCCGCAGTACATAAGTCAAATCGACGTCACCGTTGTCCTTCGACGGCGTGCCGACGCAAATCATTGAGACCTCGGTTTCGTTAAGGGCGGCCTTGGCGTCCATCGTGGCCTTCAGCTTGCCGCTACTGACAGTATCCGAAATGATGTCGGCAATCTTGTCTTCGACAATCGGGCTCTTCCCCGCCGAGAGTTGCTCGATCTTGTCGCGATTGATATCAACGCCGATAACGTAATGCCCCTGCTTGGCCAAACATGCAGCAGTGACCGCACCGACATATCCTAATCCAAATATAGAAATCTTCATCTCAGCCTCGGTTTCTTGCCTTCAAATCACCATGGACACCTGCAGCGGCGGTTAGCGCTTCATGCAATTTCTCCGCCGCCTTACTCCAACTGTATTTTTTCGTCACCAGTTGAAAACCGGCTTCGGCAATTCTATTTCGTTTGTTGTCGTCACGCAACAATTCCGTGACTTTTTTTGCGAACTCGCTTTCGCCGTCGGCAAGCACGATGTTAACATCGTCTGTCAGCGGCAATCCCTCGGCGCCGATGGTCGTTGAGACGACGCACTTGCGCATCGCCAGCGCCTCGTAAATCTTGATGCGAGTTCCCCCGCCAATGCGTAGTGGCACCACATAAATCTGGCCGGCAGCCACTTCCGGACGGACATCGGCGACAGTTCCGGTAATGATCAGCGACGAGTCGTCCTGGCCCACTTTGACGATATCTTCTGCGGGGCGACGACCGACCACTGCAAAACTGACGTCTGCGATATCCTGTCTGATTTTCGGTAGGATCTCGCGATAAAACCACCAGAAACCGTCGATGTTCGGCATCCAATCCATCGAGCCGCAGAAGACTAACCGGTGCTTGGTTTCCCGCCCCAACGGGTGGAAGTAACTCGTGTCGACGCCGGTCGGAATTGTAGCAAAGTGTCGAAGACCGAACTCCTTTCGGAGCAGTTCGCCGTCTTTGTCGGAGACAGTCAATACTTGATCAAAGCGGGAGCAACTATCGCGCTCGAAGCGCTCCAAACGCCTTTTCTCGTAAGCGAAGTAGAGCTTTTTGAGAAAAGCCTTTTCAACCTCGTGATATCGTCGCCAAATCAGTGTCTCAACGTTGTGCTCGAAAAGCACTTTGGGTATTTCGCCAAGATGTTCGGCGCACCAGGCCATTTCCAGGAAATCGCAGACAACAACGTCAATCTGTTTCTCAGTGGAAACCTTCCTGATTCGTTGAGTCATTTCTGGCGTGATGTATTTGTTCACGATGTAGGGTCGCGATGACAGCAGCTTCGAAAACACACGCAGTTTGAAGGCGAGCCCCTCCTTGTTCTCTTCCGGCTGCACCACCGACTCGACTCTGACACCGAAACCGCGCATCTGGTTAATCCATTTGCCATCAAGTTCCGGTGGAACATACGACAGGAACGTCACATCGCACAACTTTGCCAGAGCAGACAGCAGATTCATGGTTCTGATCTTGCCGCCGGTGTCGGCTGGCAGCGGAAAATCGGACTTGAGCCAGAGTACCTTCATTGCGGCAGCAACCTAATGTTATCAAATGGTTCGCGACGGATAAAAATACGATGCCAAAGCTCTATGTTAAGCAATGTCCAAATGCGATCAGAGTGGTTGCATTTGCCCTGTTGATGCAGACTGAAGTAGCTTTCGATCAGCTTACGGTCAAGTATTTCGCCACAAAAGGAGTCTTTGCCTAGCACGAGATTTTTGGCTATCTGATGGTATTCGCCGGCGAACCAACGTTTGATCGGTACCGGAAAACCGGCTTTGGGGCGGTTGAGAATCTCCTGAGGGATATCCTTGCCAAACGCAAGCCGCAGCGCGCGTTTGGTATTGAACCCCTTGATCTTGAGCTTGTCGGGCAACGAGAACGCAAACTCGACCAACTTGTGATCCAGAAACGGCACGCGCGACTCAATCGAAGCGGCCATCGACATCTGATCCTGTTTCATGAGGAGTTCAACCAGATAGGTTCTGACGTCGGCGTAGAGCAACTTACCCAACAGAGTAGTGGCCTGTGAGCGGGTGAAGTGATCCATAAAACCGGAATAGACGGCGCGCGGATCATGACCATTCCAACAAGCGCCCGTGAGCAACTCCGAAAGCATGGCACGGGAGAAAGTCGAGTAGTTGTCAAGAAAGATGGTCTCGATATCGCTGTCGAGGTAGACGGTTGTTCGCAAAGCCTTGTTACGATACGGAAACTTGTAGGGCAACATGTCAATCAATGGTCGGAAGAGACCGCACTTTAGGGAACGCGGCAGTACCGAGAATAGCATTCGATCGGCTTTGAGATTGTATAGCGTCTGATAATAGCGTTCATAGCCCCCAAACAACTCATCCGAGCCTTCACCCGTGAGAACGACTTTTACATGCTCGCTGGCAAGACGTGAGACGCAATACAGCGCTACCGATGATGGATGCGCGACCGGTTCATCCTCGTGATAGATCATGCGCGGCAACGCGGCAAAGAAATCCTCCGTTGTCATCGTGATTTCGTGCTGACTCGCGCCGGCATGTTTGGCGGCCAAACGCGCATAATATAGCTCGTTGGCCTCCCGCTCCCGGAACGCTACGGAGAAAGTCGCGATCGGTCGATCGACCATCTTGGCCATACGGGCTGCAATGATTGTCGAATCGACTCCACCCGAAAGAAACATCCCCAGCGGCACATCAGCCATGAGGCGCAAGCGCACCGATTCATCAATCAACTCGCGCAAACGATTGACGGCGTCTGACTCTGAGAGTGATGTATCGGTCTCGATTGTATTGCAGTCCCAATAACGCGCAATACTGACGATGCCGCGCTGCAAATCCAGATAATGCCCGGGCTCAAGCTTCTTGATATCGGTAAACATGGTCGAATCGTCGCTCGTATACTTGAGCGCTAGAACTTGGAGAAGAGCATGGTAGTCGACTTCACGCCGGACATCATCCAACACTAATAGCGCCTTAATTTCGGAGGCGAACGCGAAAAACCGAGGTGTGTCGACGTAATACAGCGGCTTGATACCGAGGCGGTCGCGTGCAATAAACAGCTTCTCACTCTTTTCATCATATAGCGCAAAGGCAAACATGCCCCGTAAACGATGCAATCCTGCGGCGCCATATTCTTCAATACAGTGCACGACTGATTCGGTGTCGGAATTGGTCTTGTAGCGGTGCCCTTTTGATTCCAGATCGCGCCGGATATCGCGATGGTTGTAAATCTCGCCGTTGTACGAAATCCAGAGAGTGCCCTCCTCGTTGGCTATCGGCTGGTGCCCCAGACTCAGATCGACAATCGACAAACGACGATGTCCCAGTGCGACGTTTCCCTTGACGTAGTAGCCGCAATCATCGGGACCGCGATGCGTGAGTGTGTCGGTCATCTTGACCAACAGTTCGCGGTCGACGCTTTGATCCTTGTCCCGATATACTATTCCGCAGATTCCGCACATGCCAAGACCAATTCCTATAGTTGCGTTTGTCTTAGGGGTACGATCAAATCCGCCGTTCCAACGGTCTCAATGTGAGCATCTTTGCCTTCCCAAACAATGTCGGCGTAGTCGGTCTTCAACTTTGCGCGAAAGAGTTCGCGGGAATTATAGGTGACCTGCGTGCCACCGATCACGATGAGTCGCTGCGGCGAGCCGTCCTTGACCTGTAACATAACTATTTCCGCGTTCCACTCCAGGCCTTCGCACTCTCGGTCTGATGCGCCCTTAACGACAATGGTTTCGGTGGCGCCTTCGGTGAATTGCGTTAGCGAACCCTCGGATAGCCGTCGAATACCGTTCGGAATCGGAATCTGCGCCTTGAGACCTCGGGGCAGGATCAAGAATAGCGCGTTGCATACGGTGGAGGGCTCGGTTGAATAGGTGACGCAACTACCGTGGCGAAGCGACAAGTAGTCGTCAGAGACAGAAATGTCCTTTGGATACTTGCTGACCCCCAACGAATCGAGACTGAAAGTCATCAGGAATAACCGTTGGGACTCGAATCTGGCAATGATGTCATCGTGTTCCAATTTGGCTTCTCCGGGCACTACGAAGTTCCAGAGCGACTCCACTGGAACCGGCGAATGCACGGAGTCGAAAAGGACCAACATCTGATCGCTTACAAACAGAACGGCACGTGAAAGTGTCGCAAGCGCACCGCGACCTACTTCTACCTGATATGCAGCGCGGTAGAATTCCGAGCGGCCGGTCCGGAAACAGCAATCGAGCCGACAATCGGGTCTTTGCAGCCAAGCGAAAGGATCGTGCGGATTTTCCAGAGCCAGTCCGGCCAGCGTCGGTCCATTGTGCACCTTCGCCGAGCGATAGAAGTTGCGCTTCTCGAGATCAGCGGTGTAGACATAAGTACCTGGATCAACAAGGAAGTTGTAGTCCCCGACGGAAATATCGATGTGCAACATGTCGGCATGAGAATGTGGAGAATCGAGGTAGCCAAAGGACCCACATTGGAAGGCCGAGTATATGCCGGAGGGTGAGCGCGAGACGATGACGCCGGAATCACAACCCCCTTGATCCCCCTTTGCCAAGGGGGAATGACTCTCCGCTATGGCGTCGGGCGCCCAAAGATCATCACGGTCGGCTCTTGCTCTCCCCTGCTCCGCCGTGCCCGTGAACCAGAAACTGTTGCCGTACTGTGCCGAACCGACATCTCGTCCCGGCGAGAGGAAACTGCGACAGGATTCCAACAACGGGCGGAAATCGGATGCAGGCACACGACTCAGGAAAAAGAGGCGGCCACCGTCCTCATCGCCGATATGTGGCCAAGCGCCATCCGATCGTTGCAATGTCGCCAGCACGTCAACCCCTTGCGCAAGCCGTTCGTGAAAGCGCGGTTCGAGCGGGATATTGCGCTGCTTGCAAAGGGCCACAAGTGACAGCAAGAATTCGACGGCATAACCGTGATAAGCCGTCGACAACTCAGCGTGCATGCCATCATCCGTAAACTGACGATCCAACTCCGCCAAGAGAATATCATGTCCGAGTTGCTGCCAGAGGTGAGCTTCGCTAAACTCGCTGAAAAGAATTCCGGCAACAAATAGAGCGTGCGCTTCTCCAAAGAGATGCGTGTTTGGAGAGAAGTATCTCGACAAGTGGTGCCGGACAAAATCCGCACAGGAATACATCAGACCGTATAGATCTCCCGCATATTCGTTGGTCAACGACGGTGAGTCCTTGAAGAACCAGATGCCCCAGGCAAGCGCATGGATACGAAAGGCGGATTCGAGCGCCGAGCAGAAGTTGACGCCATGATAATCACGATTTTTCCGACGCCAGTCCTGCACCAGCTCAAAGAACTTGAACGGATACTTCTCATCGCCGGTAAGCAAATACGCCTGCCCAAGGTCGTAGACGAACTGAAAGCGAGAGATTTCCCAGACGATCTTGGAATCGCCTACGACCGTCGGATCGAGATAGTCGATGTCGCCATAAAAACACTCCGGTGCGGTGACTTTGTGAATCGGGTCGTAGTTCCAACGCGGTGGGTCGCCATAAGAGACGAACCCACAACTAAAGACTGGAAAGCGATCGGAAACGATCTGTTCCGCTGCCGCAATGATACGTTGGCGCTCTAAGGGCAGGGCAGTTTCGACATATTCTCTGAACTTGTTCCGCAAAGCGAATCCCGGCATAAATTCTGTATCAGCGTGCCCCCGCAGAGCGGCTACAAAATCAACTTGCTCATCGTGCGGTGCAAAGCGTTGAAGAAAGCTTTTCGTGAAGATGATGTCAAAACGGCTCGCATCGAAAACCGACTGACCGGTTTCATAGATGCGCCGCTCTTCGCGACAACGCCATTCTTCGCGCAAACGGTCGGCAAGCTCACCAAATTGACCGGAAGCGAGTTTCTTAATAAGTTTCCCCAGCTTGTCAGTGCGCATCAGCCAACCCCCGGTACGCTTTGGCCCACTGCCATTTGACTCGCTGCCAACTGCACTCTTGTGCAAAAGCACGCCCGCCGTCGATAATCTTTTGCCGTAAGTCGGCATTGTCGATTACTTCGCCGAGGGCCGCAGCAAGAGCATTGACATCGCGTTTCGGCGCCAGCAGACCGCTTTCGCGATGGCGAACAATATAGGGAATCCCGCCGGCATTGGTCGTCACAACCGGTAGTCCGGCATAAAAGGCCTCGATGATGGCGACCGGCATATTGTCGATCACTGAGCTATTGAGAAAGATGTCAGCCTGATGAAACAGCTCGGGCATCTGCGTGCGTTCAACGCGTCCCGTGAAAGTGACGTCTTGGATGTTGAGATCGAGCACCAGAGATTTGAGGCGGCGCTCATCCGAACCATAGCCCGCGATGGTCAGAGTGGCGGCACTGTACTTAGACTTGATTACTACATAGGCGCGAATTGATGTCTCGATATCGTAGAGAGGTTCCAAATTGCGAGCGACCAGAATATGTGGAGTCACTACCCGACGCTCGCGGTACTGGAAGGCATCGAAATCCGAAATGTTGAAAATAGACTCTGCGCGAAAACCGAACTTGCCGAAGACGTCGACTAAATAGCCTGACGGAACTATGATTCTGTCTGACAAACGAATAATCCAAAATATGCTCTTACCCCAACGCGCAAAATGATCTTCCGCTTCTCCTGACCGGTAGTTGAGGATTGTTCTTTTGCGATAGAGCTTTGCGACCAGAAGCGCCGGCGTTGGCGCCAGGATGAATGAGAAATATGACGCGGATAAAACATGAATCACATCATATCGCCAGACTCTGGACAGCAACGAAGCAACATAGAGAACCGAAACGATCAGCGTGCGAATATACTTGACGCGAGTCACGTATTTAAGAGGCCACCAGGGGACGGGGTTGATCGGTAGGAGATGGACATCCACACCCTCCGCTCGCAGATTGCGCAGCAGCAGATCGGCCTGCACCGCCTGCCCCCCCAAGATTGCCAGCGAGGGAGCGACCAGCAACACTCTGACACCGCTGAGAATCTCGGCGACGGACGCATCCTGTGTTTCAGCGACATTCGCTGGTGACATAGCGATACTTCCCCGATGGATCGTAGCGAAGCTGC
>Ga0209777_10003500_pt1 | contig 19365 bp, 16 predicted proteins | sample FrelakmetHBP12HB_FD_187147 | JGI IMG/M metagenome (GOLD analysis project Ga0209777, IMG submission 187147) | Freshwater lake sediment microbial communities from the University of Notre Dame, USA, for methane emissions studies -HBP12 HB (SPAdes)... | ecosystem: Environmental > Aquatic >...
AGCATCTGCTCATTGGCGTAGCTGAAGAGCGCGGCTCAGAGGCGGCAAAAATACTCTCATCTCTTGGTGTGTCCAAAGATGCAATCTTTAAAGTGCTGACTGAAATTCGCGGCTCGCAGCGCGTCACTGACCAGAACCCCGAGGAAAAGTATCAGGCCCTGCAACGCTATTCGCGCGACCTGACGGAGCAGGCCCGCAAGGGAAAGCTTGACCCGGTAATCGGCCGCGATACGGAAATCAGGCGGGTCATCCAGGTGCTCTCGCGCAGGACCAAAAACAACCCGGTATTGATCGGCGAGCCGGGCGTGGGGAAGACCGCCATAGTTGAAGGCCTTGCCCAGCGAATTATAAATGGTGACGTTCCGGAAGGTTTGAAAAACAAGCGCCTCGTGGCCCTTGACATGGGGTCGCTGCTTGCCGGCGCCAAGTACCGAGGCGAATTTGAAGACCGGCTGAAAGCGGTTCTTAAGGAAATTGAGGAAGCAAGCGGTGAAATCATTCTGTTCATTGACGAGCTGCACACGGTTGTGGGAGCGGGAGCTGCTGAAGGCGCCATCGACGCTTCCAACATGCTCAAGCCCGCCCTCGCCCGGGGAGAGCTTCGCTGCGTGGGGGCCACGACCCTCAATGAGTACCGCAAATATGTTGAGAAAGACGCGGCCCTTGAGCGCAGGTTTCAGCCGGTGCTGGTCGGCGAGCCCACGGTTGAGGACACCATATCAATACTTCGCGGGCTGAAAGAGCGCTACGAAGTGCATCACGGCGTGCGCATCACTGACTCTGCGATTGTTGCCGCCGCCACCCTCTCCCACCGCTACATCTCAGACCGGTTTCTCCCTGACAAGGCCATCGATCTGATTGACGAGGCAGCGTCGGGCCTGCGCATGGAAATTGACAGCCTCCCCGGTGAAATTGACGAGGTGCAGAGAAAGCTGATGCAGATGGAAATTGAACGGGAGGCTTTAAAAAAGGAAAAGGACAAGGCATCACAGGAGCGCATTGAAAAGCTGAGCAAGGAGATAGCAGCGCTCAAAGAGCAGTGTGATGAGATGAAACTGCACTGGCACCGGGAAAAGGAAACGATTCAGTCCATCCGGAAAATAAAAGAAAAGATTGAAGAAGCTAAGAGCGAAGAACAGCGCGCCGAGCGTACCGGCGATCTTGGCAAGGTTGCACAGATACGCTATGGTACCCATGTCGAGCTGCAGAAGAAGCTTGAGGATGAGAATAATAAACTGGCCGTGCTGCAGAAAGACCGGCAGATGCTTAAAGAAGAAGTCGATGCTGAAGACATTGCGGAAGTGGTTGCCAAGTGGACCAATATCCCGGTATCGCGCATGATGGAAAGCGAGCTGCAGAAGCTGGTGCACATGGAAGAGCGGCTGAAAAAACGCGTGGTCGGGCAGGACGAGGCAATCACCGTTGTTTCCAATGCCGTGCGCCGGGCCCGCTCCGGCATCCAGGACCCCAACCGGCCTCTGGGCTCGTTCATATTTCTCGGCCCTACCGGTGTAGGGAAAACCGAGCTGGGGCGCGCGCTGGCTGAATTTCTCTTTGATGACGAGCAGGCCATGGTCAGGCTCGACATGTCCGAATACATGGAAAAGCACACCGTGGCGCGGCTCATCGGCGCCCCTCCCGGCTATGTGGGCTACGAAGAAGGCGGGCAGCTCACGGAAGCAGTGCGGTGTAAGCCCTACGCAGTGATTTTGTTTGACGAGGTTGAAAAGGCCCACCCCGAGGTGTTTAACGTGCTGCTGCAGGTCCTTGACGACGGCAGGCTGACCGACGGCCAGGGCAGAACCGTAGATTTCAAGAACACCATCATCATCATGACCTCAAACTTGGGCAGCCAGTTCATGGAGGAGAAGAACGATCAAAAGAAGCGCGAGCTGGTGATGGACGTGGTGCGCCACACCTTCAAGCCGGAATTTCTCAACCGCGTTGACGAGATCGTGCTCTTCAACAGCCTGGGCATGGAGCAGATCACGTTCATCGTGGACATCCAGCTTGCCCTGCTGCAGAAGCGCCTTGCCGACCGAAAGCTCTCTTTCTCGCTCACTGACCGTGCTAAAGAGTTCATTGTCCAGCACGGCTATGACCCGGTCTATGGCGCACGGCCGCTCAAGCGGGCAATCCAGCGCTATATTCAAGACCCGCTGGCGCTTAAAATTCTCGAGGGGCAGTTCAAAGAAGGCGATACGGTCAGCATTGACCTTGACCGCGCCGCGCAAGCACTTACCTTTGCGACAGCGTCCAAAAAGCGGGCTGCCCGCAGCGCAGGCTGAAGCCGTTTTTTGGACGCAGATTATCGCGGATGTTCAGGATCACTAAAAAGAACAGGCAGGGCTGAAATGTCCCTGCCTGTTAAAATATCCGCCACAGAAATACACAGACAATTCAGCGATCATCTTTCAGCTCTCAGCAAACTTTATCTGCATCACAATCCGCGAAAGTCTGCGTCCCATAGAATCTGGAACTCATGAACTCATTATATTTTTCATTACCCCCTGGAACCCTCGACCCCTCTCGCCGCGCTGTCGCTCTGGCGCTGCGGGTAAATCCTTGAACCCTTTCTATCTTTTCTCCTATTCACCTATTGACCTATTTATCTATTTACCTTTTTCCCTTCCCTTTTAATTATACGTCGGGCACGGGCTGGGTAAGCAGGTCTGCGCAGGACCGAACAGGTCGATAATTTCATCCTCTTAATAGGTTATAACCTTTGGTGAAAGGCCTGTCGAACGGTTGAACCGCAGTCAATAATATGGTGGATTTTGTAAAATGTGAGTCAAGCGGGTAAGTCACAATTACGTTTTCTCATAAGCATCAAGAAAATCATTCCGTGCAATTTTCGCCTGGGTGCAGATTGTTCTTAACGTAGAGGACTTTATCTTGGGATGATTGGGCATGGTCAATGGTGTTTTCGTCCCATCTTGATTGTTGCGTAATAGAGAAATATGTTCTTTTTCTCTGATGACACGAAAACCCAATATCTCCAGAGTCTTGACCACTCTCAGCTTTGGTGCATCAACAGGAAATTTATCCATTACGCTTCTATACCTGCCTCGGCAACAAATGCTTCAAGAAGAGGAGGATCACTATCTTCAATATCATCACCAAAAGTCTCAATATGAAACCGGATTGCAGATTTCACATCTGTTAAAACCTCTTCATACGTATCCCCCTGACCTATTATAATTCCCTTAAGACCAATGGGATAGGCTACATATCCGTCGGAATGTTTCTCGACTATAATTTTGAATTGCTTCATCAAAAGGCTCCTTTCTAAAAGGTTAAGCTCCCCACCCGGCCCGAAATTCCAAAAGCTTGCGGGATTTCGGGCCGGGGCTTTCACGGCGGGATACCGGTAACAAATTCAATATAATCCTACTGCATATAAGCCTTGGGTTCAATAAAAAAGGCAATATGCTCTACCTCTATATTTTCGGGGACAATGTGGAAGACCGGCTCGGCCACGCCCGCTACTTTTTATTCTACCTGCTGTGCGGCGTGCTGGCGGCTGCGGCGCACCTGATAACCAATCATGATTCCCGCCTCCCGACCATTGGCGCAAGCGGCGCTATTGCCGACGTGATGGGCGCCTACTTCTTTCTCTACCCCTATGCCCGCGTGGTGACGCTCATATTCATTTTCTTCTTTTTTGACATTGTGGAGATTCCGGCGTTTTTCTTTCTTGCCTTCTGGTTCATTTTTCAATTCCTGAGCGGGACGATTGTTGCGACGCAGGATGCCCTGAGCGGCGGAGTGGCCTGGTGGGCGCATATCGGCGGGTTCATGGCAGGTATACTGCTCCTGCTGGCTTTTGGTGTGCGGAAGCCGGTCAGAAGGCTGCGCAGCTACAGCTAATCAACAGTAAACACAATTGCCGCGTAGCTTACCGAGGTGTCAAAATCTCCGGTGAGGTCTCCCGAGGTGTAGTAGCTGAGAAGCGTTCCTATTGCAGCGGGGGGAAGCAGCTTCAGCACCATGCCGATGGGCCTGGTGCCGCAAATGGTGGCTCCGGTCTCATCCACATAGGAGAGGAAGCCCTTGAAATCCTTTGCCAGGATTTTATCAATGGCGCCGCCGTCAAGTTTTTTCAGGTTCTCGCGGGGATGGTCCTTGAACGGCTGATAGCCGAAGCGAAAGCCGTAGTGGGTAAAATCAGAGCTTGCCACGACGATAGTGCTGCTATCAAGGTATGGCGCGAGGGCCTGCGCCGCGTCTGCATACTCCTTTGCTGAAAGCTCTCCCACTACCAGGGGCACCAGGGTGAATTCACCGAGCGCCACCTGGAGAAACGGCAGCTGCATCTCCAGAGAATGCTCCTGAAGCTCTGCCTGGCGTGGCCCTTTAAAAAGAGCGTTCTTATAGAGCGCATCAGAAATTGTCCGGTCAACTTTGATCCTGCCGATGGGTGTTTCATAGAAATCTTCAGCAGAGGTTGCAATGCCCCGGAAGCCTGCGTAATGGGAAGGGCCGAGCACAATGACCCGGCTGATTTTCCTGCCGCGCAGCAGTTTATAGCCGCAGGCCGCAGCCTGCCCGGAGTATTGCATGCCCGCGTGCGGCGAGATAAGGGCAAAGACGCGGCCTTTCGCCGCAGGGGGCTGAGCCAAAGAAAAATAGTCCTCAACCTGCTTGACCAGTTTCTGTTTATCTCCCGAGTACCATGTGCCTGCAATTGGTGATTTTCTCACAGCGCCCTCCCCGAAGCATGTACCAGTATAGCATGCCAATATAAAAGTACAGAGAAAGATATCAGCAGTAATTCTGCCCATTAGCCGTACCATATTATTTATTTATTCAGGCTGTTGATATGATTGAGCATATTGATTTTATAATAATAGTTTTTACTTCGCAAGGGAGAATGTTGCCCCCAGCGCAATAATTAATTCAAGAGCCCTCGAGTTTCCTAACCTCCTCAAATTATTAAACAAATTGAGTCAATGCTGTCCAAATTAAGTAACAGCGTGAAAGAGCGGTAATTGGGCAGAATAATCAATTGGTTGTGGGAATGGATCATTGAGCCACACCCATAAATTCTTACGGCTAAAGAGATTCATCCGTACCAAGGCAAACAGATTGCGGAGGGACCAGGAGAATAGGGACTTCATTTTTAAATACCACAGCAGCAGATAGGCAATCAGTGCTGTCCAAATTTGGATATGCAATGCATTGGCAGAGGTTCCCACAAAGGTCTTTATCCGCAGATGCTGTTTTAAGTTTCTGAACAGAATCTCAATCTGCCAGCGATCCTTATAAATAGCACTGATGGTGGAAGCCCCAAAGCGCAGGTGGTTGGTTAACAGAACAATAGCTTCGTTGGTTTGTGGATCAACGGCCTCAATCCGGCGCAGATAATAAGGGTTTTTCTGAGCACTATAAAACCCGGTGAGTTCTATAATTTCATCGGCGAGGATGTTTCGATTGAGCGGAGGAAGCAGCGTTTCTACCACGTGATATGCAAGGTTTTCCTTTGCCCTGGTAACAAACCACACGCCATGGCGAATCAGGGCCGCGAACCAGGAAAAATCTACAAAGGCTCGGTCAAAGGTGAGAATAGTTCCTGCAGGCCATTTCAGTTTGCGTGCAATCCTGAGCTCATGGATTTTGCCGGTCGTAATATGGGCATAGGAAGGCAGATGTCCATCATGGTCTAATGCCAGATGCAGCTTGACTGCCCCTTTGGTGCGTCGGAACTGTGCCCAATCAAAGATACTGGCACATAAGTCAATAACTGAGGCATCAATACTGAGAAGTTTATTTTTAAAGCGAAACTTATGCCCCCGCTGGAGAGGACGGCACTTAGCCAGTAACTGATAGAAGACTGCTTGATAAATGGGCCAGGGGCGATGGGCATTGGCATAGGCAAGGCTGGAGCGTTTCATAAGTTTGGTACCCAGATGATACAGGAGGGTGCCTTGACTTGCCATACCACCGATTATTTCTCTGAGGCTTTTTGCTTTGGCCAAGTGACAAAACAGCATGGCGACAAACTGATCCCAGCAGGTAATGCCGCGGGCGTGCCGTTCTCCGTCATGCTCCTGGACGGCCTTCTGAAATTCATATCTCAAAAACAAATTTAACATTTGACAAAAGACACTATGAAATTTTATCATGTCATTAACCTCCTGTTTTTATAAGGGTATCATGTGCTTCGTAACCACTCTACCCTACTACAGGAGGTTTTTTTCTTTAAGCCCTAATTTGGTCAGAAATGATTGGATTATATCCTTAAATTATGTATACTGAAATCAAAGCAGCAGCTAAAAAATTCCTCCGAAATTTTTATAAATCAATAGCAACAGGTGGTGCCATGGAAAAATGGATTATTGTTATTCTCATTATAGCAGGGAACTTCACTATCCTCGCTGCCTCTGTCCCGTCATCAGCGCAGGATTATCCGGTCTCAGTTGTTGAGACCGGCAAGACCCCGGGCTTTGAGCCTCCCACGCTCTATCTTACTCCCTGTGCTGTTTCGCATTTTTTACTCCCCAAACTGCTACACAACAGGACCCTGCATGAACCGTTTCTGATTAATAAGGACCAGGACCTGGGTGAAGTGGGCGCGCCTATTGACTATACATTCATGGTAAAAATGATTTTTAATCAGGTCAATGCATTCAACCAGTTTGCCGACCCCTATGATGATTCTGCTCGCCCATCACCCGGATATTCATGGCAGCTGAAGATATTCCATCCCGGCTCCAGCCCTGGAACACTTCCGCCGGAAGGAGTGCCCTATCATGTTATCATATTCTGCGCCGGCGCCGGCGAATCCGACCCCGTCTATTATAATGCCATGGACTGGCTTGGGAATTACTATGCCCGGAAAGGCTACATTGTTGCCATCCCGATTTTTATCGGGAATGATGCAGGTTTAACCGACAGGCCCTTTTACGAGATTATCACTGACATTTATGCGCTGCAGGCCAGCCAGACTATTGATTATCTCCGGCATAAATTCAGGGGAATATTCAGAAGCTTCGTTGATGCCGGACAGGTGACGGTCATCGGGCATTCGTTAGGCGGGTATGTAGCACAGAAGACTGCGGTGCAGGATTATCGCATTGCACGGCTCTGTCTTCTCTCTTCTGTTTTTGTCTATCAGCAGTCCTGGTCCGGCTTCCTCATTGATACCGTAGACACCTATGATCTGCTTAATGCGTTTCCGAAAAAGCGCGGGATGGCCCTTCACGTCCAGAGATTTACCAGGCCCCCGTATGCCATACCCTGTCCTGACTTTGATCCGGAGTGCGACTGGATTCCGCCGGTGGATGGATTTATCACCCAGGTGGATTTGTCTGCTGATCCATGGGAGCCGCATCTGTGCAACGGTGAAAACTGCGGTGTGCGGGATGGGACTTTGTATAATTACGTGCTGTATGAAGGGCCCAAGCAGGCCGGCATTAAGAATAATATTCTTCTTGACCACGCCGGTATTGTCACGCCCGGGGAGGAAAATGACGCGGGCAGGGAATTAATCCTACAGTACCTTGATGAATTTTTTACCCAGTTTCCCCTTGATTAAGTCTTATCTGTTATACAGGATGGCTCTGCGCACTAACAGATTGCTGAAAAAGTAATTTTCCCCAGGCCTCACGCGCCGAGTTCTTACTGCTGTGGGCAGGGGATGATGTTTTCCTGTTCATCGTAGCACGTTGACGTCATCGGTTTATTATCTTTATAATATATCTTTGCCTTTAATTTACCGCTCTCATAGAATTCTTTTGTTACCCCTTCCAGTTTCCCTTTTTTGTAACGCTTCTCTGCTTTTACCTTGCCGCTGGGATACAATTCTTTTTTTGTCTCCACCGAACACCCCGCCAGTATTAATACAAGAAAAAGAAAAAGCGGTATTGCCTTGTTGTATTTCATGATTATCTCCTTTGTGATAAATATTTTTTAGTGTCGCGCACTGGTTATTTCAACCGGTGCTCTTCTATTTTGCCCTCTAATCTGCCTTCCCGGTAGAGCCACGACTCTTTGAATTTACCGCTTTTGTCATACTCAATGCTGGCGCCGTCCAGCAGGCCGTTTTTGTAGCCTGATTCCAGAAAGAGATTGCCGTTCTCATAATAATTTCTGCTTATGCCTTCTTTTCACACACACAGATTCACACACAGAATTCGTCACTGAACCACACCCCAACTAAATAAATCATTGACACGATAATAATTATTAGGTATGCCTATTAACGTTTAGTAGGCATACCTAATAAAATTGAGCAGCCTATGAATGCGGTCAAGTGTAGTGATATAAACATAACAGCAGAAAATGTCTTCTACGAAATCCGTAAGCAGATACGCAAAGTAGAAAAATATGCATACCAGTATTCACAGGATCTCATGAAGGCATTTGGCATTACCGGCCCCCAGATGGGAGTCCTGCGCGTTATCCCACCTGATTCTTCCGCCTCCATTTCCGACATTTCAAACAAAATGGGCCTGCACATTACCACGGTTGAAGGCATTATCAATCGCATGCAGAGGCGCAAGTTTTTAAAAAAGCAAAAAAGTGCAAAAGATAAAAGGGTTGTAGAAGTTTCTATTACTGAAAAAGGCAAGAAGATACTCAAGGAAGCCCCGGTTGGGGCAATGGGCCGGTTCTATAATAATTTGCAAAAGATATCAGACGAGGAAGCTCAGCAGATTTATAAAACTCTGTCCAGGATTGTCGAACTTTACGGCGCAGTGGATAAAGAAATGTAAACTTAGTGTAGGCTCTCCCCTCATTCTCGCTTGAAGCTTGCTGCAAACGGGAACTGGGAATTTATGGAGGACAGGATTAAAACCCGCTTCTGGCTCGACGGCATCAGTTTCAGCACTGAAGACACGGGGTGGGTTGTCGGTGCGCGGGGAGCAGTAGTTAAAACCGAGGATGGCGGCAAAACCTGGACCATGCTGTCAGGATTAACCTATGATGTGCCTGAATTCGGATTAACGGATTTTTAATGGCACCTCCGTACTAATTTTTCAGCATAGGGATTATTTATGGAAAGACCACATGCAGTTCCGTTAAGCGGCAAGAAATTCTTCGGCATCAACATCCTTGAAGGTTTGAGCGCAGGGGATTTCTGGAATCTCTACGGCGTGACCTTTATCGTCGGCATTGTTATCATCATACCTGCAATCATCCAGCCCGCTTTTCTGCAGGAAGTCATAGGCATTCCCCGCAATCTTTCTGGTTCCATAAATTCCGGCCTCCAGAATATGAGTCAGATTGCCACCCTGCTGTTTATTGGATACCTGGGCTCGCTGTCTGATAAATTCGGCAGAGTTGTTCTGGCTGTTATTGGTTTTATTTTTACCGGGTTTGCTTACCTTTTTTTCGGCTATGCCAAGACTATTGCGGATGTTGCGGGCTTGAATCCCATAGCAGTTACCTATGTATGCCGGTTTATGGTGGCTGTGGGATTTGTTATGACCTGGCCCATGTTCTCTACACTTGCCGCTGACTACACCATAAATCCGGACAGGGGTAAAGCCATGGCATACAATGGACTCATGATGGGGGCGGGCGGCATTGTTGTTTTCAGCTTTCTTTCCAAACTGCCCAAACTCTATGGCATCATGATCCTTTTCTACATATGTTTTGCGCTGTGCATTATAGGAGCACTGTGGCTGAAACTCAGCCTGAGAGACCGCATGCCTGAAGTCAAAGCGACAAAACGCAGCATTAAGGTGATTTACCAGATCGTAGCAAAAAGCCCGGCGCTACAAATAAGCTATATAGGAGTTCTCATCGCCCGGGCTGATCAGATGATTCTGGGAACGCTGGTAATGGTCTGGGCAGTACATTCTGCACGAGCCTACGGCTATACGCATCTACAGGCAACCGGCATTGGCGGCACCGTCCTGGGCATTCAAATGATCGTTTCAGTGATCCTGACCCCTCTGTTTGGCTATCTCATAGATCGTATAGGAAGAATACCCATCATTATTTTTTCTTTTTTCCTCGGCACAGCCGGCTTTCTTATCCTGGGTTATGTGGGCAACCCCTTTTCCAAGTGGGTGTGGCTCGGTGTATCCATGGCGGGGTTTGCTCAGGGAGTTATTAATATGGCGTCAAATGCCCTCGCAGCAAATGTTGCACCAAAGCCGCTGCTTGGTAGCATCATGGGGGGCAAAAACAGCATGGCCCCTATCGGCTCACTCATTTTTCTTCAACTGGGAGGATTTCTTTTTGATCAATACGGCCCGGCAAGCGCCTTTTATATGAAAGGCATTGTCAACTTTGTTACCATGCTGTGGATTGTGGTATTGAGCAAAAAGGTTGTTGAGGAGGAGATACCCTATAAGCCGTAAGTAACAATACCGGGTGCCCAGGCCACGCCCGAGCCATTTAAAATAATGCGAAACGTTTGTTTACAAGAAATGCAGGGTACACTACGATGCAAAAAAAATATGATCTCATTATAGTCGGATCAGGTCCTGCCGGGGCCATGGCTGCAAAGACTGCCGGGGAACTGGGGCTTGAGACGGTGCTGCTGGAGAGGAAGGCAACCATAGCGCACATCAGAAGGTCCTGTACCGAGGCACTCGGGGTTAACGAGGATGCTTTTGGCGAATTCTTCTATTTCAATGATGAAAGCAGAAGCCTCTGCTTCCCACGCAACGGATTTACCCTGCGGTACAACGGCCCGTATGCCAATCTCTACGGGTTTCATCTCTACACGCCTGGCGGCAACCGGGTGCTGATGGGAGACTGCGAGGTACAGAAGAAGCTCGGCACTGCGGGCCGGGTGGGGATCGTCATTGACAAGGGTGAGCTCATCGGCGGCATCCTGGAAGAAGCCAGAAAGCACCATGTGGAGATCTTTCCCAACTGCAACGTAACCGACATCCGGCAGGCAGATGATGAAATGCTGGTCACCACATCCCGGGGCGATGTCTTCCCGGGGAAGTACGTTATCGCTGCAGACGGCGTGAACTCGCGGATTGTGCGGCGACTGGGGCTCAACAAGGGAAGAAAATTTCAGGGGACCTATTCGGTGGGCGCCTGGGATTTTGCGGGGGTGGAGCCCCCCGACCCGGATGCCATGATAATGGTTATGGGCCTTGATACCAGCATCTCAATGTGCCGGAAACCCGAGGAGGGAGTATTTCATATTTCCTCCGGCGGCTATGATCCGGCGCTTGACCTGGAGGCGGGGCTTGAGAAGTTCCTGCAGGAGCCGGCTTTTGCGCCCTGGTTCAAAAACGCCCGCAGGCTCCGGCACACCACATCCTGCGTGATCAATGTGTATGCGCCGCTGGAAATTCCGTACCGCGACAGAATACTTTTTGCGGGTGACTCCTTCTGGCGACAGGAGACAAGCATTATCGGGGCGCTCATGCCGGGGCGCAAGGCGGCAACCACAGTGGCCTTTGCGGTCAAGGACACAAAGGCCGAGAAAAACTGGATCAGGGAATACGCGGATTGGTACCAGAAGTTTTATTACGGGCCCGTGGGGAAAGCCGGCAAGTCGCTGGGGGATCTGAAGGCGATACTGTCCAGAGAGGATTTTGATTACCTGGCATCGCTGGTTAAGGAAACGCTGCCTGCTACTATGAAATTTTACGGCATTGTAAAAAACATCGGCTCAGCATTCGGCAGGTTAGTCCCGACTATCCGGAAAGAACGGCCGCAGATTTTAGCGCGGCTCGCAGCAGTAAGAGAAAAGCCTGAAGAAGAAATACTTGCGCCAAGAACTAAAGCAGGGTTTCCAAACCGATAATAAATCTCGTTTTACAGGAGGGTATTATGAAAGGCAGGGCTATGAAGACATGGTATTCATTATTTTGTTTATGATGGGATGTTACGTCATCGCGCACCTGAGCGCGTGCGGCATAATTACTACAACACATGGGAGGTGAACAATGGGTACACAGAAGAAAAAGGTTTTGGTATGGAGTTTTATCGGGTTATTGAGTATTTTTTGGATAGTATTTTATTGTGAGGCTGCAGAGAAGGTACAGCAGAAACAGATAAAGGTTGGCGCGGGGGAGACCGGGTCTGAGGCAACGGTTGTTGAGGGGCCGCCCATTAAGGCGGACCAGGTTTTAAGTAATAAACATCCCAAGTATGCGCGGGGCATGGCCTGTGTGGAATGCCATAAAGTGGCATTTGACGCGGTAACAACCTCAACCAGACAGTTCATGCTCAATTACCCGCAATTAAAGAATGCCGACGTGTGGAAAAAAATAGAGGCGTTTCTCCCCGGCCGTGAGCGCTTTGTGCTGACCACCGTGTATAACAATGGGCCGACAGCCACTACGGTTGACATGGTACTGGACAAAGAGGAAAAAGCCTTCTACGTGGTGTGTGAAAAAGGGACGGAAAAGCTCTTTCAGATTAAGAAGAATCCCCATATCTGCGCGGTCCATTACGAGGGGTGGACCGTTGCCGGCGGAGGAAAGAAAGAATGGAGAAGCGTTCAGATGAAGGGTACTGCCGAAGTAATTCCAGCTTCCGATAAACGCTTTGGTGCGCTCCTGGATAAGTATCACCTGGTCAGGGTAAGTAAGATACGGGCCCCGCTTCGTTTTGACATTGTCAAAATTACCCCTGCCCGGATTGTTTATTTTGATACCAATTTAACAGATGAAAAGGCAGGCGTCTATCAGCTCTGGCAACGGGACAAATAATTATTTAAGGAGACTGTATGGATAGAGTGAATATTGCCAAACCAGACTATGATCCGAAGATTTCACGGATACCGGAGCTCATTGGAAAACATCCTGGGGTAATAGCCCCGGTAACCGTCTGCAAGCCCAATCCTTTGCAGTTTATAAAGCCGGCCAGTGCGGCACAGGTAAGCGGTATTATGCAGGTGGAGCTGAAGATACGCGAGGGCAATGAGGATTTGGTAAAAAATCTGAAAAAGGTTGTCCTCACCATTGACGGCAAAAAATTTGAATTTGACAAGCCGCCCTATACCGTGGATTTCGACACGGCCTACGCCGGGCACCGGCTGATTACGCTCAAGGCGCAGGCAATCGGGAAAAAGGGCGACAAAGAGGATGCGGTGCTCGCCTCTTTTTACACCAATGTCATTGCGGCAAACGGCGCATTTGACAAATCCAAGCCGCTGCTGCTTTTTGCCGGCGTGCTGGAGCCGAAGATTCAGGACCCGCGGGGGCAATGGACTCCGGAGATGTACAAGGCGGCATATGTCTTTTCTCAAAATATCATGAGCCATCTCATGCACTACGGGTTCGTCCCTGGTTTTTTAAAGGAAGTAGATCAATTTGCCGTGCTTATTGATCCGACGCAGCTTAACGAGGGCATGGAAGAATACAGGCCGATTAAACTTATTGATGTCCTGGGACGGGAGACCGGGCCCGGCTGCGACGGTAAGACCTATACGGAAATGATCCCCGCTGCAAACTGGATTGAAAAGACAAAAACCAAGCTCGGAACAGTGCTGAGGGGATATCATATCCCGGAAATGGGGCTGCCGAATGACCTTCCCGATATTTTTGAAGTTTTTGCGGCCCGGGTTATAAGCTATTACTACCAGTTTGCGCCGATTGGCGGAATGCGGGGCTGGGATCTTACCAATGCAATGTTTAAAGATATCATGGAAACGCTCGGAAAGAGCGGCTTTGCCATTCCCTGGGATGTGCATTCCCTCCTGATAGGCGAGAAGCCGGTTTATCTCAAGGAAATGATTAAGAAGCATGTGAAGGAAAACAAGATCAGCGCAGTGGTGCTCTGCGATTTTATAACCGACATTTCCGATTTTGAAGATACCAAAGCAATCTGGGAAGAGGTGCAGGAGGCAATTGACCTGGTGGAGAAAGAGACCGGGAAAAAACTGCCGCTGCATATTGTCTATACCACCGGCGGGGACATCAAGGGAGACCACCCCGATTTTGCGGAAGCCGCACTGCGCATGTCCCAGAATGAACTTGAAACCTGCCGTATTCCCCAGGATGCCAAGGTCGGATTTATCCTGGGTGAACACGGGTATCCGCCGGGAAACGGCGAAGAAGATGTCATCGGCATCAGCATGGCGCGGATCAGAAAGAATATGAGCCGGGCTTATGACAAAGGGCTTCCGCAGCTGCGCAAGGGAGTGACTGAATACCGCCTGGGCATGAATGAGTTCAACAATCACCCTGATTCCTGGCAGATGTCCTCGATGGAGTGGATGGTGGATTTTCTCCACCGGGGCTTTGACACCATCATCTTCCAGCCCTACTACTTCACCTATGAAACAATCGACCTGTTTGAGCATCTGCGGCACTGGGCGTTCGAAGTGGACGGGATTGACTACCACCATGAATTCCACGGCGGCCATGAGATTCACTACAATTACCGCAGCGATTTTAACTTCAGAAGGGCCCGCATCATAATTACCGGATCTTTGCTGGGCAGGCATGAACGGGACAACAATCTGCCCCGGGTGAGAGAGGCGTACAGCCTGTTCAAGGGCAGTGTCGTGGATACCCTGCTGAAACATCTCAACTCGCTGTGACGGAAGGCAGCTGAATGAACGACAACATTTAGGACTCTGATAATCAGGTATTTCAGGCGGCTGGAAGGGACTTGTAAATGAAGAATGTGTCGGCACGGTGTGTGCTGCAGTAGTATGTATGCTTTATGCTCCTTGCGCCTGTGGGGCAGGCTTGTGCAGGTCAGGCGGGCAGCAGCGTTAAAAATGTATGGCCGGTCCCGATGCAGGATGTCGTGGAGTTTTTTGCCAGCCAGATACAGAAGAAACAGAAATCCTTCTAGTGGTACTCCAGCGAATATTTGATGCTCAACCGGACGGGAAATATGAAGTATGATTTGATCGTGGTCGGCGGCGGGCCGGCCGGCCTTATGGCCGCAAAAACCGCTGCTGAAGACGGGATGCGGGTGGTGCTTGTCGAGCGGAAAAAAAATATTTCCGAGATCAACCGCGCCTGCCTGCAGCTGATCTATATCCGGAAAATAAGCCCGCTTGAGGGCGGAAAAACCTACATGGAACCGGTTACGGTTGATGTCGGTGCCGATGCCAGCCGGATTAATTTCCATGCCCCGGGTTTTTCACTTGACTACCAGGGGTCCCTGCGGCCGTACCTCAACTGGATACAGGTATCTCCCTCCGGGAACCGGGTACACCGGTTCAAGCTCAATGACCGGATATGGGGTTTTAATTATGACAAGGAGTCATTTCTTGCCACACTTCTGTACCAGGCTGAAAAAGCAGGCGCAGAAATACTGCCGGAAACCGCCGGAGTGGGTGCCGAGAACACCGGAGACGGGGTCAGGGTAACCATACGGAATGAACGGTCGCGCGCGCTTAGAACCCTGGAAGCAAAAAATGCCATAGCCGCTGAGGGGGTTGTATCCAAAATAGTCCAGAGCCTCGGCCTGGATTATTCCCGCAAGTCAATTTCCACCAAATTTGTCAAGGGAGTCTGGTATATTATTGAGGGGCTTGAGTCGCCATTCCCCGGAAATTCTCTGGTGAGCTTTACCATTCCCAGTTTTTATGCACGGAATATTTTAATCGGGATGATGCCCGGCAACCGGAATTCTATTACCGCCGGAACCCTCCTGTACCGGCAGATTGCAGAGCACCCGGCGCTTGCGCCGATGCTGTACAAGGCCCGGGTAGTTAAGCGGCTCTCGTTCAGCAACTTTGTCCGCGCGCCCCTGCTGGAGCCGGTTGCGGGAAACATCATTATTGCCGGTGATTCCGCAGCGCCCACCGAGACATGGATGCAGGGAGCTGTCGCCTGCGGGTATCAGGCGGTCAAGGCCATCGAAAAAGAGCGCGAAGGCGAACACGGTTTCAGAGAATATACGTCCTGGTGGCGTCAGGCGTTTTCGTTCATCAAACCATCCTATTTCACGGTGCTGAGTGACGGATATGCTCTGAACCGGGTATGCACCGATGATGAGATTGACTATGTTTACCAGTTGCTGGGAGACTCCGTGGGGATTCCTGCGGTGTTAATTGACGAAAAGCTTGAACGCGTCAAAAAGGACCGACCGGGACTTTATCAGAAACTGGCCGGACGAACCGATCAGAGCATGTGGCAGAAGCAGAAAGAGCATTGAGACAAGACGGTAACCAAAGGAGATACTGACTACTATGAAGCCTGTAAATGAATTTAAGCCAAAACTTGTGGCCAGGGGAAATCTGCCTCTTTACGGAAAGAGGGTTATGTTTACCACGCCGAGGAACTATGCCGGAGCGCTAGGAAAACTGCTGCTGGAGCGCGGTGCGCGGGTTGTATGGATGCCGACCATTGAGATCTGGCCCATGCATGATTACCGGGAGCTTGATCAGGCAATTGATAATCTGGCTGACTATGCGTGGATCGGGTTCACCAGCGAGAACGGCATAGAAGCCTACTGCAACCGGCTGGCCACAAAAGGGATTGACGGCCGTTCAATTAAAACCACCAAGCTTGCCGCCTTTAAGGCGGATGCGCGCGCGTTTGTACCCTGGGGGATCACTCCCGACCTGCTGCCGGAGGAAAGCAGCCCGAAGGGGATAATTGACGAGCTGGTTAGCCGCGGCGTTAAAAGCGGCAAAATTCTCGTACCGGTCCCTGAAGTTTCCGGCGTAAAAGAACCCTATGTTGTTCCTGAGTTCATAGAACAACTCCAGAAAATCGGGATGACAACACACCGGGTGGGAGCGTACCGGACCATGGCCGTTACCGAAGGCATTGCTGTCGAGATGAGAATGCTTCTCAACCGGGAGATAGATATTATTGTGTTTACCAGCTCAGCAGAGATATTCAGTCTGCTTGACCATCTCAAGGACAAACGTGACATACTGAAGGATGTGGTCACCGCCTACATGGGCACGTTTACTGCCAAGACTGGCACGATTGTAAAATTACGGCAGGATGTCATGCCGGAGAAATTTACCATGCAGGATTTGCTGGATGCGATGGAAGCATATTTTCGCAAGTAGACCGGAACGGGCGGCATAGAGGAACAAATCGAAGAGGCGTATTATGAAATATGATGTGATTGTTGTTGGCGGAGGGCCGGGCGGCCTCATGGCTGCGAAGACCGCGGCAGAGGACGGGCTTAAAGTTCTTCTCATTGAACGTAAAAAAAATATTGCCGAAATCAACCGGGCCTGCAGCCAGATATTCTATCTGAAAAAACTCACGCCAAGCGGGGAAGCAGAGACCGGCACGTCCAGGAAAGACGGCTATATCGAGCCGGTTTCAGCCGAGGTGCTGTCTGACAAAACGCGGTTTCATTTCCCGGGCCCCGGCTTTTCGGTTGACTTCACCGGCTGCCTTCGGCCGTATCTCAACTGGATTCAGATTTCACCGTCAGGCCACCAGATTCACCGCTACCAGGTCAATGAGCGCGTCTGGGGTTTTTACTATCAGAAAAATGTATTTGTCGCCGATCTTCTCGCAGCGGCGGAAAAGGCCGGAGCGCAGATCGTGTCCGATACTGCCGGCGTGTCCGCGGAAAACACCGCGCAGGGTGTGCGCATTACGGTGAAAAACAAATCCGGCGTGCAGACGCTGGAAGCGCGCGCAGCAATAGCTGCTGACGGCAAGCGCTCGGATATTATTGAAAGCATCGGGTTGAACAAGACCCGGCGGCCGATTGCCCCGGGGGGAAGAAAGTTTGTTCACTACATTATGGAAGGCATTGAAACCGATGTGCCGGACGCTTCATGGCTGAGCTTCACGATCCCCAGCATCAACCCCGCCGGCAATATCCTCATCGGCCTGTGGTCGGAAAATACCCATTCGGTCGGCACCATGTCCGCCGGGAAGTTATCTGCCGAGGCGATACTGGAAAAATTCATCAAGGAGTCCCGGTATTCACGCTGGTTCAAAAATGCCCGCATGGTGAAGAAGGATGCCGCTGCCGGGCGCAGCGGAGGAGCGCTTTCACCCATTAAAGTGCCTGTGGAGGGAAACGTGGTGGTGGTCGGGGATTCCGGCGCGCCGTCCGAAACTTGGGTGCAGGGCGCTGTTGCCTGCGGCTTCCAGGCGGTTAAAGCCATTGAAAAAGAGCTTTCCGGGCAGAAGCAGGGGTATGCGGAATACAGTGCCTGGTGGCAGAGAGCCTTTGCGTTCAATACCCCGGAATATATTAAGCTCAATCAGGGGATATATCCTTTGAACAGACTATGCTCGGATGAAGAGATTGACTACATCTATAAACTTTTTGCCGGCAGGCTGGGCATTCCGCAGCTCATGATTACCAATAACCTGAACCTCATTAAAAAAGATCGTCCAGGACTTTACGACAAACTCATGAAGAGTACCAAAGGCGCCCCTGCGTAAGGGATGCGTCCGGAATAACACACAGGAGAGTGCAGCATGCCCCGCGCGGGAATAATTTATGAAGCAGATACTGCCGCTGAGCACAATGCGATTCTGAAGCTGATGATGATCATCGGGGCAGGACGTTATTTCACAACCTCCGAATTCAACCCCGATCTGCAGGACACCTATGATTTTTATTTCATCGGCGGCCCGGTTCGAGATAATGTGCTTGATGACAGGATAACACAATTTGTGTCAGCTCATCGGGAATGGCTGTCCTCAAAACGGGTGGCCCTGTTTGCCTTTTGCCCGCCGGGAGCAGGCGGGCAAGAAAGTCTTGATGCGCCGGCAGCACTGCTTAAAGACGCGGTGGTTGCCAGAGAGGCTATTCGTGTCGCCCCGGAGCAGCTTGATCTGGTTGAACTTGCCGGGATCGGGCTGCGCATCAAGGCGCTGAAGGACGACGGGTATGTAAAACTGCCGCCTGAAGAGGTACTGAGCCACGTGGAAGCGTTTCTCAACAGCCACAAATACTGCACCCTCTGTACCGCCTACAATGGCCGGGTCCGCGGTACAACAGTAACCTATAACTATCACGACGGCCATATATATATCCTGTGTGAAGGGTCAACCAAATTTGCCAACCTGATTTTGAATGACAATGTGTGCATTGCCCTGCATGCGCACTATAAAGGCGGGCGGCTGCCGGCCGGAATTCAGCTTACTGGCAAGATTACCATTCTCGACCCGGACAGCAACGGGTACCGGCGCCTGATGGAGATTAAGGGCGGTGATTATTCGCGCCTTACCTCGCTCCCGTGGATTCTCTGGGGGCTGGATGTTAAACTGGACAGGGCTGAATTCTGGTGGTCCCAGTGGACCGAAATGGGGTTTGGACCAAAGCAGGAGTATTATTTTACCTAATGCGCTCTATTCTGGATAAATACCGGACAACTACGAGTATAAAAAAAAATTTTAGGGGCCAGTGCTATGCAATGGGACAAAGATGCCATCGCAGCATTTGTCAAGATGCCAATAGCTGATGGGCTCAAAGAGACCTGTAAAATTTATTGTGAAAAGATTGCACGGCACAAAAACCGTGACTGTGTAACTATGAAAGAAA
>Ga0209777_10003501_pt1 | contig 19360 bp, 14 predicted proteins | sample FrelakmetHBP12HB_FD_187147 | JGI IMG/M metagenome (GOLD analysis project Ga0209777, IMG submission 187147) | Freshwater lake sediment microbial communities from the University of Notre Dame, USA, for methane emissions studies -HBP12 HB (SPAdes)... | ecosystem: Environmental > Aquatic >...
CCGCCGATGGGTGTCAGTTCAGTCTTGCGGGAACAGTTCTTCGTGCGACCGCGAAAGCAGGGACAGTCCACCCCGCTGACGCTCTGGGACAGTCCCTGTTTTCGCTGATGCGGTTGCAATTCCCGTAGAACTGAACTCTTTCCCGATGGGGAGATGCATCGCACATTGAAGTCAAGCTCATTCTGCCCCGGCTAAGAGGTCTCGCTCGCAGCCGTCGATCACATCGGTCGGAATCACGTGATGAGCCGCCCCCAGCGCCTCGACCACCAGCCGCCCAAGCATCCCGCAAAGCCCCTGGGGAAAAGCAGGGGCCTCACAGGTTGCTGTCAACACGTTTATTGTATAGCGGAGGCAGGTAGGGGATCAGGGGAAAGGCTGAGGGCGAAGGGCTGAAAGCGGAGCAGTACATCAATCGCGAAACTCAGCCGTTCGACTATGCTCAGGATGGGTGAAAGCGCGAAAGGAGAAGGGAGGAATCGGGCTGGTGTCTCGGTATTTCAATTCAGAGCCCCTATAACCACCGCAGGAACCGCCGCGCGTAGTCCCTCTGGGCATACCTATCCGTCATACCCGACACTAGATCGCGCACTCGACCGGCACGGGATGGAATGTCATCGGAGGCGTTATCCACTAGATCCGGGGTGAGGTCGAGAATCTCCTCGGGGTGGCCCATGTAATATCTGAAAAGCTGTTTGAGGGTCTCGCCCGCGTGCTGGAGTTCGGCTGTGCCCGACATGTCCCGCCCGTAAACCACGGCGAAAAGGAAGTCCTTGAGCCCGTCGGTGGCGCGCCTGAACTCGGCGGTCATGCCGATGTCTCGCAGGTCGCGGCTGCGCTCGATGATGTTGGTGACCATCGCTCCGATCCGCGAGGAGTGCGTCCGGCCCACGATATTCACGGCGTCTTCCGGCAGGTCATCTTCGGTGATTATCCCGGCGCGGATGGCATCATCAATATCATGGTTGATATATGCCACCCTGTCGCTGATCTTGACCACCCGGCCCTCGAGTGTGTGCGGGCCCTTGGTTTCGAGTGACAGGTCCGCCTGGCCTTTGGAGTGGTGCAGTATTCCGTCACGCACCTCGAAGGTCAAATTCAGCCCCAGGCCCCGTTTCTCCAGCACATCGACTACTCTCAGGCTCTGCTCGCTGTGCCTGAAGGTCGCGCCGGGCACGAATTCTCTATAGACCTCATCTAGGGCGGCTTCCCCGGCGTGACCGAATGGGGTGTGCCCGAGGTCGTGGGCGAGTGCGATGGCCTCGGTCAGGTCCTCGTTGAGACGAAGAGCGCGCGATATGGTGCGGGCTATCTGGGCGACCTCGAGGGTATGAGTGAGGCGCGTGCGGTAATGGTCTTCTTCTGGATCGATGAACACCTGTGTTTTGTGCTTGAGCCGGCGGAACGATTTGCAGTGGATGATGCGGTCCCGGTCACGCTGATACTCGGTTCGGACAGGGTCGAGGGGTTCGGGCCTCAGGCGGCCGCGAGTGTCCCTCGCCCTGGCGGCCCTGGGGGCGAGTATCTGGTCTTCAAGTTGTTCGTATTGTTCGCGAATACAGTCAGGCACGGCCTAAGCCTCCGCTTAATCCATAGGGCGGCATGGGTAGATGAACTCTCTAAGCAGTGGGCCATCGTTCTCGGGTTTCCGACACCAGTCGATGAACGATTTCACTGTACCCGCTGGCTTGCCACGAGTGTAGAAGCAGAGCACACGGGAAAGCGGGTAGTTGCCTGTGACTATGTTGGCGGGGCTCCACATCGCAGGCGTGTGCTTACCGTCGGAGATCGGGATGATAGCAGCCCTCCCGGTTTCGGCTAAGGCGCCGGCGAGGCTGGGTGAGCAGTAGGCAATCGCCCCCTTATCCAAGCTGATCATATCCGGGGACGACACACTTCTCGACGGATCCCACACGGCAATAGTCTTGGAACGTGGCCTTCCGTGCATCACCACCTGGTCAAAGAAACCATATGCAACTGAACCGGTGTCCTGGCCAATTGGATGGATAGGCCCTTTTGCGCCCCCGACCCGGTCCCACCTCTTCAAATCGCCCGAGTAGATTCTAGCCAGTTGAGCGACGGACAGACCTGTGGCATGATTGGATGGGTGGACCACGACAGCGAGAGCTTCAGCGGCGACATCGACCCGGTGGAGCACGATGTTCCTCTTGCGTGCCGCCATGCGTTCGGTCACAGAGGCCTGGCGGGAGGACAGGGCTATGTCGCACTTGCCCTCAATGAGCATCTTGATACCGATCGCCGACCCGCCTCCCGAAACGGACACCTGCTGCCCGGGGTGCTTGTCTGGAAAGGACTTCGCCCAGGTTTGCGCGGCGGGAAGCAACACAGTGGATCCGGCTATCTTGATTTCACTTGCGGGGCAACTTCCGATCACGAAGGCCGGCAACAACAGCGCAAGAATCGAGATAATACTTGAGCGGCGCATGGTTTAGTCTCCCCGGCTATACTATTCCCTGCGTCTCGACGACCCGCGCTTGAGCTGGGACGCCAGGAGATCGATGAGCCTCAGCGTGCTTTCCAGAGCCGCGCTTATCCTGTCGAAGCCGTTCTGGTCCAGGAACTCCTGATCGACCGCGACGTAGAGCAGCGTTTTGACCACAAATATCAGGCCGCGCGACGAAGACACCATCTTCCTGAACTCGATTGCATCGTCCTTGCCGTAGCCATTGGCGATTTTGGTCAACACGCCGATCGCGGACTCGCGGACCTCGTGGCGCAGAACGTCGTCGAGCGCCCAGGCGCCTTCCGCCGTGTATTGGTAGACCAGGTTGACCATTTCTCTTGCTTCCTGCCAGGCAGGGATGTCCTCAAACTTCTCAAAATCGTACATGCTGCTCTCCTCACCTTTGGAAACCGGATACCGAAAGACTAAACCACGGCCGCCGCTGTTCGGCTTGCATAATATGCCTTCGCCTCGGCCACCAACTGCGCGACCAGCTCCTTCACCGACACGATCTCTTTGATTCGCGGCGAGTTTGACCCTGAGAACGCAAACGACTCGTCCATTTTGCCCTTCGAAGCCATGTTAAGCACCTCGGCTATGCAATAGGGAGCGGTGTTCGGGTCGCATGTCCTCAGGCATTGGAAGTCACACTTGAACGGCATGGTCTCGCCCCGGTTGATCCTGTCGACGAACGCGTTTCTTATGACCCTCGCCGGCATGCCGACGGGGCTGTGGATAATCGCGATGTCTGCCTCGGTCGCGTTCACGTAAGCCTGCTTGAAGCCATCGTCCACGTCGCACTCATGGGTGCACACGAACCGCGTCGCCATCTGCACCCCCGCGGCCCCCTGGTCGATCAGCCTAGCTATATCCTCGCCGGTGTAGATCCCGCCGGCGGCTATCACGGGGATTGGCGGGTCATACTTGCGGGCCTCTTCGACCACATCCGCCAGCAGTTGCTCCAGGCCCTTCTCCGAGCCCTCTTCCAGCTCTTCATGCTTGAACCCGAGGTGCCCGCCCGCCTTGGGGCCCTCGAGAACGACTGCGTCCGGCAACCTGTCTGCTGATTTTATCCAGCGGGAGCAAATCACCTTAAGCGCCTTACCCGACGATACGATCGGTATGAGGGCTATGTCCCGAGTCTGCACCAGGCTGGGAAGCTCCAACGGCAGCCCCGCGCCGGACACGATGAAATCGATCTCTTCCTCGACGGCCACCTTGATAAGGTTGGCGTAGTTGGTTAGCGCGACCATCACGTTGACGCCTATCACGCCCTTGCTGAGGCTTCGGGCTTTTCTGATCTCGAAGCGCAGGGCATCGTCGTCCTGCTGCAACTGTACGCTGTGGGTCGATGAGAAGTCGTCGAACCTGCCCAGCCCCACGCTTGCGATCGTACCCGCGCAGCCTTCGTCGGCAACGGCTGCCGCGAGGTTCGCTCGGGATACGCTGACCCCCATGCCTCCCTGAATAATTGGCGGATCGATCTTCAGACCGGCTATGCGCAGCGCCGGCAACTCTGATATTGACATTACTACTTCCTTATTAGAACTCTACGTGCGAGAACAATTTAAGTGGGCGTTATTAGATGCAATGCCCGATCATGGGCCTTGGCTTTCTGCCTTCTGCTTTCCGCCCTCTGCCTCGCTCAGCAGTCTTCCTCCAGCTTACCCCTCAGATACTCCTTGACGCCTTCGATCGGTATTCTGATCTGTTCCATGGTGTCGCGGTCGCGGATGGTGACCTGGTTGTCTTCCTCGACCGTCTGCACGTCCACCGTGACGCACCACAGGGTGCCGATCTCGTCCTGCCTGCGATAGAGCCTGCCGATCGAGGCCGTGTCGTCATACATCGTCGGGAACGCTTTCCGCAGATCGTGCGCAAGCTTCTTTGCCGTCTCGACAACGTCTGGGCGGTTTCTAAGCAGAGGCAGCACGGCGGCCTTCACCGGCGTGAAGCTCTTGTCCAGCCTCAGGACCGTGCGCTTGTCCTTCTTCTCGCCCTTGTCGAGGATTTCCTCTTCATAAGAGTCCACGAGAAACGCGAGAGTCGCCCTGTCCGCGCCGGCCGCCGGCTCGATTACGTAAGGCACTATGTGCTCGCCGGTGGTTTCATCGAAGTAGCTCAGGTCCTTGCCGGAGCCTTCGGAATGCTTGGAGAGGTCGTAGTTCGTTCTGTTGGCGATACCCTCGAGTTCGCCCCAGCCGAACGGGAAGCGATACTCCAGATCCGTGGTACCCTTGGAGTAGAACGCCAGTTCCTTGGGATCGTGAGCGCGCAGCCTCAGGTTCTCCGGCTTCAAGCCGTACTTGACATACCAGTCGTGGCGCGCCTTGACCCAATACTCGAACCATTCTTCATCCGTGCCGGGCTTGCAGAAGAACTCCATCTCCATCTGCTCGAACTCGCGGGTTCTGAACGTGAAGTTGCCGGGGGTGATCTCGTTTCTGAAGCTCTTGCCTATCTGGCCGATGCCGAACGGCAGCTTCTTGCGGGTCGCCTGCTGGACGTTGAGGAAGTTGACGAATATGCCCTGAGCGGTCTCGGGCCGCATATACACGACGGCGGCGCTGTCTTCCACCGGGCCCATGAACGTCTTGAACATGCAGTTGAACTGCCGGGCATCTGTCAGTTCGCCGCCGCACGCCGGACACTTATCGCCTTCAATGTCATCCGCCCGATAGCGCATCTTGCACTGCCTGCAGTCGACCAGGGGATCGGTGAAGTTGGCGACGTGGCCGGATATCTCCCAGACCTTCGGGTGCATGAGTATTGCCGCGTCGATTCCCACTATGTCGTCGCGGGTCGATATCATATCCCGCCACCAGGCGTCTTTTACGTTTCTTTTGAGTTCGACTCCCAGCGGGCCGTAGTCCCACGTGCTGCCCAGTCCGCCGTAAATCTCGCTGGATTGAAAAATAAACCCGCGCTTCTTGCACAGGTTTACGATGGCATCCATATCTACCAAGGAGAAACCCTCACTTTCGCGGCTCATCGGCCGCCTATATTATTGTAAGGGATTGGCACAGCCGGGTCAAGCGGACTGCACTGGAAGAGATAGTTCAGTCTTGCGGGAAGTGCCGTTAGCCCTGAGTAGCCGAAGGCGTATCGAAGGGCGGTAACCTCCGCACCCGTGCTTCGATACGGCCGACAAACCCGGCCTACTCAGCACTGACGGGGTGGCGATACCCACATTCCCGGAGAACTGAACAGTCTCCGCTGGAACCGTATCCGAGTCCATCCAGTCCAACATAATGGCGGCAAATGGCACATAGACGCGCGGGCGTTTTGGTGCTATACTGCGATAGGGGTGAATGCCATGAATTGCATCACATGCGGAATGGACCTGCCGGACAATACCCGATATTGCCCTGGCTGCGGGACCTTGAACGAGCGCCAGGTAACCGCTCCTCCTCCCAAGCAAAAAACCAGGCCGATTATATACGCCACGGCCATACTCGCGGCCATTGGGCTGATAGCTCTTATCGTCGCGGTCGTGATGGCTGGCCGGGGCAGGAACGTCACCTCCATTCCCGGGGGAACTCCCGGCCCCAATGGAAACGTCCTGTCCGCTCCTCCCGGCGGGCCCGGTACCGGCGGAGTCATGTCTCTGCCTCCCGGAACTCCCGGCACGGGCGAGACGACGCCGTCATCGACTCCCAAGCCCAAGCCCCCGCAGGCCGTGGTGGATTATCTCAACTACGTCAAGACCGTTGAGGAGCACCGCCAACTGCTGCTCAAGGATACTACTCAGGCCCTTACGATGAGTTCGGCTGGAGGGACCACTCAGAGTCTTCTCAATCTGATCGACATGGCGGGCGACCCGGACAGCGCGCAGGCCCGCGACCCGCTTCAGGGCTGCAAAGACGAGCTCAAGCGGCAGTACGGCAACTGGCTGAACACGCTGACTTATTTCGACAAGAAGTTCGCTCCGCCCGAGTGCCGGGAGTTTTCGGGGACTTACAGGGATGTGCTATACAAAGAGACATCGGCAATCGGCCAGATATGGGCGGGGTTCAATTCGGTCAACGTCATGAACCCGCAGGACATGCAGAAGCTCTTGAGCGCGCTGCAGGCGATGAAGCGCGACCCCAGCATTCAAACGAATATCGACAATGCCGCGGACACCGCCGATGGGAGTCTCAACAAGCTCGTCTCGAACTATGATATGAAGAAGCCATTCGACGTGCCTCGCGAGCAGCAGACCAGCGGGAATATCATGGGGTTCTGAGGGGTGATACCAAACTTCCAAAACTCCGACACGACACTCCCATGAATCCCGCCCGGCCCGTGCTACAATACGAATACTAATCAATCCATGGCTGGTCGTTTGTGTACGTCACCCTGAACTCGTTTCAGGGTCCATCCCTTCGCGAAGGTGGATGCTGAATCAAGTTCAGCATGACGTGATGCAAGCCTTCTTCCATGAATTACTTAAGGGGCACGGAGGAGCTCGTGGCGAACGACAACGGCAACAACGGCAATGATGCCTATTCCCCAAAGGAGATGGCGTGCAGAGCCAGGAGCATCGGCGTCGCGAAGGCCAATCTGGATTTCCTGAGCACGCTCATGCTGTCGATTCTCGCCGGGGCGTTCATCGCGCTCGGGGCATGTTTCTACGTTACCACCACGACCGGGATAACCGGCGGTCTGGGCGTCACGCGTCTTTTGGGTGGCCTGTCGTTCAGCCTGGGTCTGATATTGGTGGTGGTGGCCGGCGCGGAGCTTTTCACGGGCAACACGCTCGTGGTGATCGCGTATGTCAGCGGCCGGATCGGCTTGGCCAGACTCCTGCGCAACTGGGCGATAGTCTACCTCGGCAACATGATCGGCTCGCTCGGGATTGTCGTGCTGGTTTATTTCGCCTGGCACTGGAAAATGGGCGGGAACGCGGTCGGAGTGAGCGCGTATAATATCGCCGGGGCCAAGCTCAGCCTGCCCTGGATGACCGCGTTCTGCTCCGGCATTCTGTGCAACAGCCTGGTCTGCCTGGCGATATGGCTCTGCTACAGCGCTCGCTCGACAACCGACAAGATCCTCTCCATCGTCTTCCCGATCACGGCGTTTGTCGCGATGGGCTTCGAGCACAGCGTGGCCAATATGTTTCTGATCCCCTACGGGATCGTGCTGTCCAAGACCCCCGCGTTCCTGAGCGCCGATGGAGTCGCCCATGCGATAAGCAAATACTCCCCGACTATCTTCAACGCGCCGAACTTCATCATGGGAAATCTAATCCCCGTGACGCTGGGCAATATCTTCGGCGGCGCGATCATTGTGGGCCTGACATATTGGGTGATCTACCTGCGCGCGGACGGCAGGGCCGAGGGCACTATCTCCGCAGCTAATCCAGAGCCGGTCGAAGCGGGGAAGGGACTAGGCGATAGGCATTAGGCGATGGGCGATAGGCGATAGGCAATAGGTAGGGCGAGGCTCCCGCCGAGCCACGTGCGAAAACGAAAAGCAGATTCCTCGACTCCGCATTCGCTTCGCTCGGAATGACACGTGCCGAAGCCATCGGGTTCTCGATCCATCGGCCCATCCCTTCCGTGCCCTTCGCCTTCTGCCTTCCGCTTTCCGCCTGCCTTCTTACCCCCGACTATACTTCCCCATCAACTGCCCCTCGGCCAGGATATGCCCTTGCATCGCGCTCAGCAGGTCGGCCTTGGTGGCTTGGGGCCTGAGGGTGAGCTTGGTGTCCAGGGCGTACACCTTGAAAAAGTACCTATGTATGCCACTGGGAGGGGCCGGGCCGTTGTAGCCGACCTTGCGCATATCATTGATCCCCTGAATCGCGCCGCTGGGGAGGTGTTCCACCTTGGGCTGGTTTTCGGCCAGCTCGGGCTTGTCTGGGGGCTGGTTATACAGCACCCAGTGGACCCATACCTTGCTGGGCGCATCGGGATCGTCGACGATCAGCGCGTAGCTTTTGACCCCACTTGGCGCCCCGGTCCAACTTAGCGGAGGCGAAACATCCGCTCCGTCGGCGGTATACTTCCTCGGAATCATCTCGCCATTGGCAAACGCGGGACTCTTCACTGTAATTGCCATTTTTGCAGCCTCCCTCGTGCTCTGATTCCGCCTGGCTACCCCGCTGCACGAACACAGCGTCATTATGAGAACGATCACCAAGATTCCACGCACCATACTTTCCTCCCTTCATCAGCTTCAGGACGAAAAGCAGTCCCGAAGCATAGCAAAAAGCAGATTCCTCTCCTGAATCAAGTTCAGGATCGCTCGGAATGACAATACTTCGGGGCTTCGTTTCCAGTTCACAGCCCTCTCGACTCTTGACTCTCGACTCTCGACTCTCGACTCTCCACTTTTTTATTGACTCATGCCCGTCTGTAATGCTACCCTAACTCAAGCATTCCTAAGCCGACACGGAGGTTGCACCCCATGCCGCTCAGCAGAGTTGACAACGAGATCAACACGCTCATCCGCGCCCGCTATCCGATATTATACATCGTCTCGTGGGAAGAGCAACGGGTGGAAATCGCGCTGAGGGAAATGGCTCTCCCGGCGAAGCAGGTCTACGTCTGGAGCGTCACCACGGGACTCCAGCCCCAGCCTCCGACCGGACAGCTCACGACCACGATCTTGTCCACGCTGGAGTATATCGACCGCAGCGAGGAAGAGGCCATTTTCATCCTCAAGGACCTCCACGCCGGCATCGCGGACCCTATAGTCACGCGCAGGCTGAGGGACATGACCCTCGACATCAAGAACAGCCGCAAGACGATCATTATTCTTGCCCCGATTCTGCGGCTGCCGCCGGAACTCGAAAAAGATATCTCGGTTGTTGACTACGACCTGCCGTCCTACGACGATCTCAATTCGCTCCTGAACCTGATTATCGACAAGATGAAACGCGATGGGGCCCAGGTCGACACCAGCCTCACCGAAGAGCAGCGCGAGCAGATTATCAAGGCCGCGCAGGGCCTGACGCTCACCGAGGCGGAGAACGTTTTCGCCCGCAGCCTGGTCGAGAAGCGCGGGTTCGATGTCGAGGTTATACTCAAGGAAAAGGAGCAGATCGTGCGAAAGAGCGGTCTGCTGGAATACTACCCCGCCACCGAGAATTTCTCGAACGTCGGCGGGCTTGCCGGCCTCAAGGACTGGCTGACCAAGCGCGGCACGGGGTTCACCGAGAAAGCCAAGGCCTTCGGCCTGCCGGACCCCAAGGGGGTATTGCTGCTCGGAGTCCAGGGCTGCGGGAAGAGCCTTTCGGCCAAGGCCGTCGGCGCGCTCTGGGGCCTGCCCATCCTGAGGCTGGACGTCGGCAAGATTTTCAGCGGGATCGTCGGTTCCAGCGAGCAAAACGTCCGCCGGGCCATTCAGGTGGCGGAATCGGTCGCGCCCGTCGTCTTGTGGATGGACGAAATGGAAAAGGGCTTCGCGGGCGTGCAGAGCTCGCCGTTCTCCGATGCGGGCACGACATCCCGCGTGTTCGGTACATTTATTACGTGGTTGCAAGAAAAGACCGCCGCGGTGTTTATCGTGGCGACTGCAAATGACATATCCCAGCTTCCTCCCGAGCTTCTGCGCAAGGGCCGCTTCGACGAGATTTTCTTCGTCGACCTGCCCAGCCAGGACGAGCGAAAGGAGATATTCGGCATTCATCTCTCCAAGCGAAAGCGCGATCCGAAGGCGTTCGATCTGGACGCCCTTGCCGCCTCCTCCGATGGCTTCAGCGGCGCGGAGATCGAGCAGGCCATAATCTCGGCCCTATTCGACGCCTTTCCCGCCGGACGTGATGTTACGAACGAGGATATTCTCAAGGCTCTGCATTCAAGCGTGCCGATTTCGGTGACGATGGCGGAGCAGATCGCGGATTTGCGGGAATGGGCGGAAAAACGCGCCCGCCCAGCTTCATAGGACTACATTCTTCGCGTTTTTCGCGCTCATTCGCGCCATTCGCGATTCAATAGACGGTGTGATCAGATACTATGTTTGTTAAGAAGATAGAATTATTCGGTTTTAAGACATTCGCGGAAAAGACCACGGTCGAACTCGACCAGGGCATTACAGCAGTGGTTGGGCCCAATGGCTCGGGTAAGAGCAACATTGCCGACGCCCTGCTTTGGGTGCTGGGCGAGGCCAATGTGCGCAACATCCGGGGCCAGCGCGCGACCGACGTCATATTCAAAGGCACCGAAAAACGCCGGGCGTTGGGCATGGCGGAGGTGTCGCTGACCCTCGACAACGCCTGCGGCACGCTGCCTCTGGACTTCGGCGAGATAACCGTTACCCGCCGCGCGTATCGCTCGGGCGATGCCGAGTACTTCATAAATAGGACCCGCTGCCGCCTGAAGGATATATATGAGCTTTTCCTCGACACGGGGATAGGCCGCGAGGCGTATTCGTTCGTGACCCAGGGCGAAATCGACGCCGTGCTGTCCGCCAGGCCGGAGGACAGGCGCGAGCTCTTCGAGGAAGCCGCCGGCATCAAGAAATACCGCTACCGCCGCGCCGAGGCCATGCGCAAGCTCGAAAAGACCGAGGTCAACCTGCTTCGCGTGCGGGACATTATGTCCGAAATCGGCGGCCAGCTCGAACCCCTTGCCGAACAGGCCGAGCAGGCCGGGAGTTTCAACGATCTCAACGAGAGGCTTCGAGAGATCGAAATCGGCATCTTGATCCGCGACCTGCGCCGCTTCACCGACGGCCTGGAGGAAGTCCGGCAGACCAAGGACGGCGCCGATGAACGCATCGAGGCCTATGACACCCGCCTGGCCGAGCTCGAAGTCGCCAAGGACGAGCAGGCGACCCGGCTGCTGGCTCTCGAAGAAGAGGTCGACAGCGCCCGGCGAGTCCAGCAGAACCTGTCGTCCAACGTGCAGCGCCTGGAAAGCAAGGCCGCGCTGGTGGAGGAGCGCCTGAAGTCCGCGAACTCCGCGAAGGACCAGTCGGCAGACGATGTGGCTTCGCTCGAATCCAAGCTCGATGAAGCCCGCGCGCGCATCGAACAGCTCGATCGGGAATCCGCCACATCGCTCGAAAACGAGGCTGTGGCCAAGGCTGCGACAATGGCGAAGGAAGGCGAACTTTCCGAGCTAGATCGCCGCTACGAAGAATCCTCCCGTGAGGTGAACGATCAGAAGGCCAACTACCTCGAAGTTGCCAAGCAGCTTGCGGCGAAGCGCAATGCTCTGCAGAACTCGCGTGAGCGCGTCTCTCAGCTCGAAGCGGGTCTTGCGAAATATGCCCAGGAGATCACCGCGCTCGAGTCCCAGAAGAGTGACTCCGTTAAACGCGCCCAAGACGCCGAGGGCGAGATCGAGGGTCTGGAAACCAGCATCCGGGAAACCGCCGCCGCTATCGCCAAACTTGCCGAGGACCGCAAAGCCGCCGAGGACCAGTCCGCCGAGCTTAATCGCAAACATTCGGAGACCTCCAGCGAGATCGCCGCCGCCGCGTCCCGGCTGGACACTTTGCGCGAAATGGCCGAGTCTCACGAAGGTTTCTTCGAGGGCGTCCGCAGCGTGATGACCGCCCGCAAGGCCGGCAAGCTGCGCGGCGAGTTCGCCGTGGTTGCCGACGTCATCGGTGTCCCAAGGGGCTGCGAGATCGCCATCGAGACCGCGCTGGGCGCCGGCGTGCAGGACATTATCTCGGATACTGTCGACGAGGCCAGGGACGCGATCGCGTTTCTCAAAGACAACCGCCTGGGCCGGGCAACTTTCTTGCCTCTGAACAGCATGCGCCCGGATGGCCTGGAGGTCCAGGGCAAGATGGAGCCGAGTTCGGGGGCTGTGGGGATCGCGGCCGATCTGATCCACTATGATCGCAAGTACGAACCCGCCATCCGCTCGCTGCTGGGACGCACCGTCGTGGCCGACAATGTGGACAGCGCGGTATATCTCGCGCGGCAGCTCGACGGATGGAACAAGATCGTCACGCTCGACGGGGAGGTCATCATTCGTAGCGGGGCCATCACCGGCGGCGCGAAGAAGAACCGGGGTCCCGAGCTTCTGGCTCGAAAGCAGGAAATCGACACGTTGGGCGCGGATATCAAGAAGCTCGAAAGTCGGCTCAAGGAATCTCAAACGAAGCTGGGGGAATTGGAGACCGCCATAGCCGAGTTCCGCGCGAGCTCGCAGGCCGAAGAAAATACCCTTTCCGAGCGCCGTATTGCTCTTGCCGAGCAGGAGCGCAGGGTGGACTTCGAGAAGCGCGAGGCCGAGCGCATCACCCGCCAGCTCGATATGGTCAGGCTCGAAAAGGATGAGGCCGAGCTTCTGCTGGCGGATGAGACTGTGAACGTGGCTGGGCTCGGAGAGCAGCTTCGCAGTGTGGGCGCGGAGAACACCGACCTGGACCGGAAAGTCGCCGGGGCCGAGCAGAGCATCGAGGACCTGGCAAAGCAGCGCGGGGCGGTCCGCGAGGAGCTCATGCGCCTCAACGTGGAACTCGCCGGGATATCGGAGCGCGCGGCGGCTTTGCGCAACAATCTGCGGGACCTGCGCGCATCCGTCCACGAGATGGCCGCTTCCTTGAAAGTCCGCCGGTCGCAGATCAAAGGGATAAGCGCGGATGTCGACGCCCTTTTCGCTGAGCGCGATTCCATCCAGGACGAAATTGTCAGGCAGTCGGAGCTGCTCGAAGCGGCGGACAATACGCTCAACCAACTCATCGAGAAACGCGCTCGGGAGATGGCGAAGTCGGTCGAAATCGATAGCCAGCTTCGCGAGACCGGCGGCAATCGCAACCGGCTTGCGCAGGACACCCACGATGCGGACGTCCGCGAGGCCCGCCTGGAAGTGCAAATCCAGCAGGCCACCGAGCGGCTGATGGACGAATATGAAATCAGTTGCGATCAGGCGCTGGCTTGGCCTGACGATATCGAGATCGAGCGCGGCACTGCCTCGGAGGTCGCTCGGCTGCGCCGCGAGATCAAGGAGATGGGCCCTGTCAACACCGGCGCCATTCAGGAATATGACCGCATCAAGGAGCGTTGGGACTTTTTGACCGACCAGCGCGCGGACCTGGAAAATGCGCGGGAGCAGATATTGTCCGCCATCCAGGAAATCGACCAAAACACCCGCGGCCTGTTCATGGAGACGTTCAACAAGGTTGCCGAGAACTTCGATGGCCTGTTCAAGCGGCTTTTCGGCGGAGGCAAGACCCAACTCTCGCTGACGGATCCCAACGACCTGCTGGAGACGGGCGTGGACATCATCGTCCAGACGCCCGGAAAGAAGCTGCAGGACATGTCGCTGCTTTCGGGCGGCGAGAGGGCGCTGACGGCCACGGCGCTGGTGTTCGCGCTCCTTATGAGCAAGCCCAGCCCGTTCGTGGTGATGGACGAGGTCGACGCGCCGCTCGATGAGAGCAATGTCGAGCGCTTCGCGGAGGTACTGCGGGACTTCGCGAGAGAGTCCCAGTTCATCGTGATCACCCACAACCGCGCGACCATGGAAGCGGCGGACAGCCTTTATGGCGTCACGATGGAGGAGCCAGGCATCAGCAAACTTATTTCAGTCAAGCTCACTAGCGAGGGACCGGTTGTGGAGAAGTACCCCGACGGCACTGGGATACTTGCCGGGGCGTAATAGTAGGCAAGTGCATGGCAATTGCGGAATTGAGCTTGCGTCTTGGACCTATGATTGGCAGGAAGCCACATAGAAGCGTTCGCGCGCGCGTCGGCTTCCGAGCCGAGACCGAGCGCGACGCCATCGCAGGCAACTTGGATACTGCGATGATGGCGAGCCGGTAATCATGAAAGGGGCTTATAGCCATGAGAAACATTGCAGTTCTAGTATCGCTGATTGCTCTCGTATTCGGGAGTGTGGCCGCCTGCGGCGCGGCGACGACGATCTACGGCGCGACGGGTCTCATCGAGACTCCCAACGACTCGATCGCCAAGGTCGGTATGCCGCAGTTGGCCGGCATGTATGCGTCGGATTTGCTCGACAACAACAGGCATGGCAGCAGCTACGGCGCCGCGCTTGGCCTTCTGCCGAAATTTGAGGTCAGTGGTGTCGCGATGGACCCGGAGGGTCAGACGACCCAGGCTATCTTGAACGGGAAGTTCAGATTAGTCGACGAGACGCTCGCCAGTCCGTCGGTCACAGTCGGTGTGGTGGATGCCACCGAGAGACTCAAGAAGTTCAACGGCAGGCTTGACGAAGTCAGCGCTTTCGTGGTCATCGGCAAGAACCTGACCCAGGTTGCCGAGGGTGTCGCCGGCAAGGTGGTCAGGCCCGTAAAGGGCACAGTCGGCATCGGCACCGGCCTTTACAAGGGCGGGTTCGCCGGTCTGAGCGTTAGTGCCAGCCCGAAGGTTGACTTGGACGTTGAGTATCTCGCCAAGGGCATTTCCGGGAAGAGCACGTTCAACGGCGCGGTTCATTACACTCCGATCGAGGGTCTGAACATCGGCGTCGGCGCGCTGCGCTTCAAGGATGTCTTCGGCAGCGTTGATTACACGTTATTGAAGTTCTAAGAGCTCCGTTGGCTGTTTGCAATTATGCAGTCGGCTGGCATAAAGACATTAGCGGATGGCCGGGCTGATGCCCGGCCATCGGGCCGTCTGGGGGAATATGAGAGAAAAGTTTGTGAAAGCTATTGCACCGAGCGGGGAGAACATGGTATATTAATCTTCGGTACCAGGGATGGGCCGGGATCGGGTTGAGCCTGGTTTCTTCGAGCCGGTCAAAAATATTGCGCTCATTTTTCAACAACCTATTGACAAGGCTCGATAGAGTTAGATATAATTATCAGGTTCGGGTGGGCTAGCTCGCCCGAACGAGCTGACACGTCAGGAGGCATTAGCACACCTTTTCTCGTAGAGTAGTTCGCGGGAACAACCGAAATATTCCGAGGTGGACTGATGCCCTTCGAGTGTCCGAAGGGCGTTTTTTGTTGCCCAGATTCCAGTGATATAAAGGGAGTGCCGGTTTGCCGACTATTAGCCAACTTGTCAGAAAAGGCCGCGAGCCTATCAAGAAGAAGACCAAGGCGCCCGCATTGAAGGGCAATCCGCAGAAGCGGGGAGTCTGCCTGGTTGTTAGGACCGAGACGCCCAAAAAGCCGAACTCAGCTTTGCGCAAGGTCGCAAGAGTGAGGCTTACGAACGGAATGGAAGTCACGACTTACATTCCGGGAATCGGCCATAATCTACAGGAGCACTCCGTGGTATTGATTCGCGGAGGCAGGGTCAAGGATTTGCCGGGTGTCAGATACCACGTCATTCGTGGGACGCTCGATGCGGCGGGCACTGCCGATCGCATGCAGGGACGCTCTAAATACGGGACCAAGAAACCCAAGTAATCCCTTTAGTCATAGCGTCGAAACGTCGCGGGGTCGAACGTCGGGAGTGCTTGCAGCGCGCGGACGTTGAGACCTTGTGACGTTGAGACTTTTGACTCCCATATTGGAGGATGTTTCAAGTATGCCTAGAAAAGGTCCAGCCAAGAAGCGCGAAATCATGCCGGATCCGGTGTATGGAAGCAGGCTGCTTTCTCGCCTGATCAACAGAGTCCTGATGGATGGCAAGAAGGGCGTCGCGGAGAAGATAGTCTACGGCGCGCTGGAAATTATCGAACAGAAGTCCAGCCACAGCGGCATCGAGGTCTTCGAGGAAGCGATGAAGAACGTCATGCCGATGATCGAGGTCAAGGCAAGGCGCGTCGGTGGTTCTACTTATCAAGTGCCCGTCGAAGTCAGGACCGACCGGAAGGTTTCGCTGGCGATGCGCTGGATCGTTACCTATTCGCGCAGGCGCGGCGGTCACACGATGACCGAGAAACTCGCGGCCGAGCTTCTGGACGCCGCCAACAACACGGGCGCCTCGATCAAGAAAAAAGAAGACGGGCACAAGATGGCGGAAGCCAACAAGGCCTTCGCGCACTACCGCTGGTAGGTAATTCACGGTTGGTGGTTTGTATACGTCATGCTGACCCTGAAACCCCTGAATCCCCTGAATCGAGTTCAGGGTCAGGGTCAGGGTGACGTGATGCAAGCCTTCTTCCTTGGACTACTTAGGTCGGGTTTAGGCTCGGCTGGCTGGTGGTTTAGATAGGCCGCCGAAAGGCGGCCGACAGGTTTTGAACCGGAGATCTGCTCCGGAGTGTTGTGGCGGGCCGAATGCCCGCGATTATGCTCTAGGAAAGGGGGCGGAAGATAGGAAGCAAGAAGATGATCGTTGGTTAGGGAACGGAGCTGATTTTCGAACGAGTTCAGTCTTGCATGAATATGCTTCGGGACACGCTTTTCGTCCCGAAGCTGGTACCTGCGAAGTGACCCTTCGGGACGAAAAACAGTCCCGAAGTATAGTGATTCCCGCGGAACTGAACAGTCTCTAATTTTCGGCTGGCTGCCCTTCGATTTTGCTTGCTTTCTGCTTTGCCTCGGAATCAGTTAGGAAACACGAATGTCACGCGACTATCCGTTGGAAAAGACACGGAATATCGGCATTGCCGCGCATATCGATGCGGGTAAGACTACCGTCACCGAGCGCATGCTCTTCTACACTGGTCGCATCCACCAGATGGGCGAGGTCCACGAAGGAGCCGCCACCATGGACTGGATGGAGCAGGAACAGGAGAGAGGCATTACCATAACCTCGGCAGCTACTACATGTATCTGGAAAGGGAGTCGCATCAACATAATCGATACCCCCGGGCATGTCGACTTCACAGTCGAAGTCGAGCGCAGTATGCGAGTCCTCGACGGCGTGATCGCGGTCTTCTGTGCGGTCGGCGGCGTCCAGCCCCAATCCGAGACAGTTTGGCGCCAGGCCAATAAGTATAAAGTCCCACGTTTGGTATTCGTCAACAAAATGGATCGCGTGGGCGCGGATTTCATGAGAGTCATCGAGAAAGTCCGCGAGAGACTCGGAGCCAATGCAGTCCCCATCCAAATCCCCATAGGCTCTGAAGCCGATTTCCAGGGCATTGTGGACCTCGTTGGGATGAAAGCCATCGCTTACACCGACAAGGCCGGCAAGGAGTATGAGGAATACGAAATACCCGAGGAACTGCGACAGGCCGCGCTTGAAGCGCGCGAGTACATGGTGGAGAAGGTGGCGGAAGTCGACGATCACCTGATGGGCAAATACCTCGAGGGCCAGAAAGTCACCCCGGAGGAGATTAAGTCCGCGATCCGCCATGCGACCGTTACCGGCAAGATGGTTCCGGCGCTGTGCGGGTCGGCTTTTAAGAACAAGGGCGTGCAGCCGCTGATGGACGCGGTCGTGGATTATCTTCCGTCCCCGCTGGACATTCCGCCGGTCGAGGGCATCGATGTAAAGACAGGTGGTGTGGCTACCCGCGAGCCTTCCGACAACGAGCCATTTTCCGCGCTGGCGTTCAAGATCATGAGCGATCCGTATGTCGGCAAGCTCACCTACTTCAGAGTTTATAGCGGCACGCTGGAGCGCGGAACCCCCGTGTATAACTCCAATAAGGGCAAGCGTGAGCGGATCAATCGCATTCTGCGAATGCATGCCAATCACCGCGAAGAGGTCCAGAAGGTGTCCTCGGGCGATATCGTGGCCGCGGTCGGTCTGGACAACACCAGTACCGGCGACACGCTGTGCGGCGAGGGCCACAGGATCCTCCTAGAAAGCATCCAGTTCCCCGAGCCCGTTATCTCGGTCGCCATCGAACCCAAGACCAAGTCGGACCAGGAAAAGATGGCGGCGGCTCTGCAGAGGCTCGCAAACGAGGACCCCACTTTCAAGACTTACACCGACCAAGATTCCGGGCAGACCATTATCGCCGGAATGGGCGAACTGCACCTCGAAATCATCCTGGACAGGCTTTTTAGAGAATTCAAAGTAGATGCCAACCACGGCAGGCCGCAGGTTTCCTATAAGGAGACTATCACCAGGCACGCCAAGGTCGACAAGCGCCACGTAAAGCAGACGGGCGGCCGAGGCCAGTATGGGCACGTTATCATTGAAGTCGAGCCGCTCGAGCCGGGCGCGGGCTTTGAGTTCGTCAACGCCGTCACGGGCGGGGAGGTTCCCAGGGAGTATATCGCCCCGGTCAAGGCCGGCGTCGAGGAAGCGATGAACTCCGGCCCGTTGGCTGGTTATCCCGTGGTCGATATCAAAGTCACGCTGACAGGCGGCTCGTATCACGAAGTGGACTCTTCGGACATCGCGTTCAAGATCGCCGGTTCCATGGCCCTCAGAGAGGCTGTCGATAAAGGCAAGCCGACACTGAAGGAGCCGATCATGAGCGTCGAGGTTGTGGTGCCCGAGGACTATATGGGCGACGTGATCGGTGATTTGAACGGACGGCGTGGGAGCATCACTCATCTTGAGGTTGCCACGGGCGGCACTCAGGTGATCGAGGCTAAGGTCCCTCTTGCCGAGATGTTTGGCTACGCGACTACCCTGCGCTCGATGAGCCAGGGGCGGGCATCATATACGATGGAGCCGTCTCATTATGAGGTGGTTCCCGCGCAGCTTGCTGCCGTGGTCGTTACTAAAGTGACCGGCAGGGCGGCTGTATAACAATTGTTAGTTTCCCCGGGCGGCTCGGGAGTGGGCACGCGGGGTTGCTAAGCCGGTATTCCGGCGATTGGGAGTCGTTTGATTGCGCTGTGGAGGCCGGCCCCGAGGGGGTCGCTGGATCGTCCAGAGAGAAGATCAAAACAGCGCAAGCCTTGGACATCACTAGTTAGGCTATTAGACGGGAGGCAATCAATATGGCTAAACAGCGGTTCCAGAGAACAAAGCCGCACGTGAACATCGGAACGATCGGTCACGTGGACCACGGCAAGACGACGCTTACGGCGGCGATCACGGCCGCGTTGGCTACGAAGGGTCTTGCGAAGTATACCCCTTACGATCAGATCGACTGCGCGCCCGAGGAGCGGGAGCGCGGCGTGACGATCAACATCTATCATGCGGAGTATGAGACCGCGGCGAGGCACTACGCTCACGTGGAC
>Ga0209777_10003502_pt1 | contig 19360 bp, 12 predicted proteins | sample FrelakmetHBP12HB_FD_187147 | JGI IMG/M metagenome (GOLD analysis project Ga0209777, IMG submission 187147) | Freshwater lake sediment microbial communities from the University of Notre Dame, USA, for methane emissions studies -HBP12 HB (SPAdes)... | ecosystem: Environmental > Aquatic >...
CAAGCTGGGCGGCGCCAAGAAGGCAACGGCGCCTGCCGCAAAAGCCTCGGCCCCAAGAACGCCCGCCACCGCTCCCGTCCCAAAAGCGCCCACGGCCTCGGCTTCAGCGGCTGCGAAGCTCTCCCTCAAAAAAGAGGAGCCCGCCTTGATGGCCGGCGCGGCGCCGCACAAACCAAAGACGGTCGTCATCGCCCCGCCCACGGTCATAACGGGCGCGGCCCAGAAGGGCGCGGTCATGATGCCCCCGGCTCCCAAGCCGCCTGCGCCGGTCCCCGCCAAGCCCGCGGAGGCCAAGGCTCCCGCCGCAAAGGCCGCCAAGACCGCGGCCCCAAGAGCTCCCGCGGCAAAGGCCCATGCGGCCAAAGCCCGCACGGCCAAAGCCCCGGCTGAAGCCCCCCAAGCGCCTCCCGAGGTGGAAGAGAAGCCACCGGCCGAAAAGAAGCCGGCCGCCGAGGCCAAGCCGGCTCTCGATCCCGCGGCTCCAGTCCAGCCGCTTTCGGCTCCGGCCTCCCAGCCACAGCCACAAGTCTCGCCGCAGGCCCTACCGCCGGCTCCGGCGGCCAAGGAGCCTCACGTCCTGCAGCAGGCGCCGAAATTCGTGCACCTGCCAGCACCCCATCCGCTACCTCAGGGCCCGCCGGCGGCCGCTCCTTCGTCACCCAGGCCGCCCGTCCAGCCCTCCAGGCCCCAGCCCGCGGCAGGACCTCGCCCCGGCGCCGCGCCGGCGAGGCCCCAGGGAGCTCCGCCTTACCGGCCTCAGAGGCCCTATCCAGGAAGGCCTGCCCCCGAGGCCCGCCGCGCGCCCGCACCGGCGCCTGGAAGGCCCCAGGCGCAAGGGCCTCAGCCGCCGCCCGCAAGGGCTCCCGAACCCCAGAGGGCGCCCGCGCCCAGCAGGCTGGCCCCGCAACCCGAGGTGCGGCGCAAGACCAAAAGGGAGCGGAGAATCGAGAAACTTCAGGCCAAGGTGGATCGCAGGGAGAGGCTCCAGCAGGAGCTGGATGACGCCCAGGCCAAGGCCGAGACCGGCGAGGCCATCTTCATCCGCGAGGGCATCACGGTCAAGGAGCTGGCCGACAAGCTGAACGTCAAAGTGAAGGACATCATTGCCAAGCTCATGATGCACAACACCCTCGCCACCATCAACCAGCCACTCGATGCCCAAGTGGCCATCCAGGTCTCTTCCATGTTCGGCTTCTCAGCGGAAGTCATTTCTTTTGAAGACGAACTCGTCCTCGAACAGGAGGAGGTCCCCGAAGAGCAGAAAACTTCTCGCGCTCCGGTGGTGACCGTCATGGGCCACGTGGACCACGGCAAGTCCTCCCTGCTCGAGGCCATCCACGACGTAGACATCACGGGCAAGGAGTTCGGCGGAATCACACAGCACATCGGGGCTTACCAGGTTCAGTACGGAGGCCGTGCGTATGTCTTTCTGGACACGCCGGGTCACGAGGCATTTACACTCATGCGTGCCCGCGGTGCCCAGGTGACGGACATCGTCGTTCTGGTGGTGGCCGCCGACGACGGGGTCATGCCGCAGACCGTGGAAGCCATCAACCACTGCAAGGCCGCGAACGTCCCCATGGTCGTGGCCGTCAACAAGATGGACAAGCCCGGTGCCGACCTCGAGCGCGTCAAGAGGGAGTTGAGCCAGCAGGGCGTCCTCACGGAGGACTGGGGAGGCACCGTCGTGTCCGTCCCGATTTCGGCCAAGACGAGGTTGGGCATCGAGGAGCTTCTCGAGATGATCTCCATCGTGGCCGACATGCTCCAGCTCGAGGCCAGCCCGGAATCCCCCGCGAGCGGCACGGTCCTCGAATCCAAGCTGGACAGGACGCGGGGCCCTGTGGCCACCGTCCTTATCCAGGACGGCTCGCTGCGGGTGACCGACCTTTTCCTCTGCGGCGCCACTTACGGCCACGTGCGCGGCATGTTCGACGACAAGGGCCTCCGCGTGGACTATGCCGGGCCTTCCACCCCCGTGGAGATACTCGGCTTTTCCGAGGTGCCCGCCGTCGGAGCCCTTTTCCAGGGCATGACGGACGAGGGCAAAGCCCGCCAGATCGCATCCTTCCGCAGGGAGCAGGAAAAGGCCAAGGCCCTGAGGACGGTCCGCGTCCGGCTCGAAAACGTGTTCGGCGCCATCCAGCAAGGCGAGATCCAGGAGCTGCCCCTCATCCTGAAGGCCGACGTGCACGGCTCTCTGGAAGCCATCGCCCAGCAGGTGAAGGACCTCTCCCATGACGAGGTGAAGGTCAACCTGGTGCACCAGGGGGTCGGCGCCGTGTCCGAGAGCGACGTGCTCCTGGCTTCGGCGTCCAACGCCCTCATCATCGGATTTAACGTCCGTCCCGAGCGCAAGGCCACGGAACTGGCCAAGGCCGAAGGCGTCGAGATCCACTCCTTCACCGTCATCTACGATCTCATCGACAGGCTGAAGCAAGCGCTCACCGGCATGCTCAAACCCATCGAGCAGGAGGTGATCCTCGGCCACGCCGAAGTGAAAGAGATCTTCAAGGTCTCCAAGGTGGGCACGATCGCGGGTTGCATCGTGGCCGATGGGCGGATTCCTCGCTCGGCTCTGATCCGCGTCCTCAGAGACAACGTCGTGGTCTATACGGGCAAGATCGCCTCTCTCAAACGATTCAAGGACGACGCCTCCGAAGTCAAGGAAGGCCTGGAGTGCGGCCTCGGGATCGAAAACTTCAACGACGTGAAGCCCGGGGACGTGCTCGAAGCTTTCGAGATCCAGATGCAGGAGCGGACGCTCTAAAAGGCATGAGGCGGAAGGCGAAAGGCGAGGGAGGTTCACCGCGGATTCGCGATTCGCTTCCGACGGCCTTTGAAATCGTGCCTCATGCCTTTTACATTTGGGGACTTCCATGCGACAACCAGAACGGGCGTCAGTTGCCGTCGCAAGGGTGGATTTCAGGATTCCCATGTCTCGCGGCCTCAAAGACAAGCGCTCGGTGGTCAAGTCCTTCCTCCAGAAAGCTCGGGATCGATTCGGCCTCGCGGCGTGCGAGAGCGGCTATTTGGACGACGCGAGTCTCGCCTCCGTCACTCTCGTTTCCGTTTCGGGCCAGGACCAGAGGGCCAGGAACACCCTTCGCTCAGCCGTGACGTTTCTGGAGGAGAACTACGGCGTGGAAGTCTTCCAGGCCGTCGAAGAGTTGTTCTAGAGAAGGAGGAGAGCATGAGGCGATTTGCGAAGACGGACAAGGTTGCGGACCTCCTTCGCCACGCCATCTCGAACGCCTTCCTGCAGGAACTGGAGGACCCGTCTCTCCGCTGGATCACCATCACGGAGGTGGTCCTGAGCCGGGACCTATCCGTGGCCAAGATCTTCTACAGCGTGGTGGAACCCAACCTGACCAAAGAGAAGGCCAGGAAAGCGTTGGACGAGAACCTCAGGCCTCTGCGCTCCTACCTGGGCCGCAACCTCCGCCTGAAACAGACGCCGGAGCTGCGCTTCCAGTTTGACGAGACGCAGGAGAACGCCCAGCACATCGAAGACCTCATCCGTTCTCTGCACAAGGACACTCATGACGACGTCCAGACCTGAGCGCCCGGACGGCCTCATCCTCCTCGACAAGCCACCGGGCCTGACCTCCCACGACTGCGTCGCGGAGATTCGAAAGCTCTGCCCGCGGAAGTTCAAGGTGGGCCACGGCGGCACGCTGGATCCTTTTTGCACGGGCCTTCTAATCCTCCTCCTCGGGAAAGCAACGAGGCTTGCCTGTTTTCTCCAGGGGATGGGCAAGGCCTACGACGGGGTCATCCGGTTCGGCCAGGGCACCGACACCTTCGACCGGGACGGAAAGGTCACCTCCGAGGGCCCGCCGCCTTCGCTGACGCCTGACCAGTGGAAGGAGATCGCTAGCGCGTTCGTGGGACCGACGCTCCAACGGCCCCCTTCGTTCTCCGCCAAGAGGATCGGCCGTGTGAGGGCCTACGAGCTGGCTCGGCAGGGCGTCGAGATCGAGCTAGAGCCCGTTAAAGTGGAGGTCTTCAAGTTCGACGTGTCTCCCCTGGGCGGCGGAGATCTCCATTTCGCCTTGAAGTGCTCTTCGGGGACCTACGTGCGCGCCATCGCTCGGGATCTGGGCGAGAAGGCCGGCTCGCCCTGCCACTGCTATCAGCTGTGCCGCACGGAGGTGGGGCCCTTCACGGTGCACGATGCCAACCGTTTGGAGGACCCCTTCGCCGGTCCGGGCTTCGTCCCTTTTGACTCCGTGGACTTGGGTTTCCCGGTCTACCGAGCGAACGCCCGGGACGAAAAGCTCATCCTTTTCGGCCAAAAAATCATGGCGCCGCCCTCCCTGCGGGGTTCCGAAGGCTTCTTGAAGATCGCGGGACCCTCGGGGCGCTTTCTGGCCGTGGGACGGCTTGAGGCCAGGCAGGTTCACCCGGCGGTGGTGTTTCCGGAAAATAGCTGAGAGCTGTCAGCTATCAGCTGTCAGCCAAAAAAAAGGGCCCCTTTCGGGGCCCGTTTTTCCTTTGGGAGAAGAGGGACGGCTACCGAGTCTTGTCTAGGATGAACGTGCGGCTGACGACCTGCCCGCCGGTCTTGCCGATCACGCGCCAGTAGAAGGTAGTCTGGATCGTGGGCGAAAGGAGGGCGGCGTCGGTCACCTTTTTCCACTGCTTGGTGGATGGCTGCCAGCTCGTGCTTTTCCTGAACTGCTTGGTGGCGGTGGCGCTCGTGGCGAGGATGGATGTGAAGTTGGGATCCATGGAAATGTCCACCTCGTACTTGTTGTCCACGCCGTTGGAGAGCCAGCTGAAGACGGGCGGACTGCTGCTGACGCCGTACACCGGCGGAGGATTGGTGAAGAGGACGCTTGCTTGCGCGAGGGCCCGGTTGCCGCCCGAGTCCCTGGCCAAAATAGAGAACGTGTAGTCCCCATCCTCGAAGAGGCCTGAATCAGTGCCCCAGGCCAGGTAACCGCCATCGGTCTTGTACATCCGGGTATTGTTCAGGTACGCGGACATGTTTTGAAGCTGGAAGTCGTCATTAGCTTCAGCCAGGGCGCTGAAGGGGCCGGTAATGACGGTCCCGTTTACGGGTGAGGTCATGTAGAGGTCCGGGGGGTCATCCCGGCGCATCTGGTGGTAGGGTGTGCAGCCGCGCTGAGCCCAGGGACCGGAGGCGGGTCCCGCCGGGACGGCGTAAGCAAAAAGGGACATGGTGCTGGGACCGGTCCGGAGGACGACCAGGCCTTTCATGTCGCTGGTCGGCAGGTACCAGCCCGTGTCCATCCCCATGAGGTTGACTGCCCACGCATGGCCGTTGCTGGGCTGGTAAGGGTAAGACATCCTGCCCGTCGTGGCGCTGAACCAGACCATATATCCAGCGCTGGAGGCGGTGATGGTGCCTTGATCGTCCACGGCCATTTCGTTGGACACGCTCAAGGTGAAGCTCGCATTTTCTGCGGCGAAAGACCAGACGACGCCGGTCACCAAGTTGAGACCCGAGACGTCGCTGCCCCCCATAGCCGTGACAATGAGCCAGTCGCCGTACAGAAGGGGCTGAACGTTCTCGACGAGATAGGGGGCTCCGGTCGTATCCTTCAGTTCTCCCAGGGAATTCCCGTGGAAATCGTAGAGGTCGAGTTGGCCCCCTGGCCGGCGGTAGTAGAGGTTGTCGAGGTTGTCCAATACGATGGGAGCTTTAGAAAAATCGAAGAAGTTATGGCGCCACATGATCTGCTGAGTGCGAGGGTTCATGGCGTTGACCCAGGTGTCGCCCGCGAAGTACACGGTGCCGTCGTGCCCTACTGAGGGAGGGCCCACCTGATTGCCGGCTTTGTACTTCCAAATCTCCGCACCGCTCGCGGCGTTGAGCGCGTGCATAGTTCCGTCCGTTGTCCCCACGTACAGGAATCCGTTTCCGGAAACCGCGATGAGCGTGGAGGGGTTGAGGCCGAGGCTGTGTTTCCAAACCAGGTGGCCGTCCAGGCCGTAGGCGCGAATTTCCTGCGCGGAGTTTCCCAGGTAAATCATGCCGTGTTGGAACGTCAGTGGGGTGAGAACGACTCCACCGGGCTTGACAGCCCAACTGGCAACGCCATTAGGCTTCAAGGAGCGCAGCATCCCGTCTTCGGTCGCGAAGTAAACGGAACCGTCGGTGTAAATCAGCGGTTCCTGGATGATCGCGGACGGAGAATCATACTGCCAAAGCGTGGTCTGGGCTTGGAGAGCTAAGCCACAGAGAACGAAGAGAATCAAGGCAATGAGCCTGCGCATGGTCTCCTCCTCCATCTCTTATTGAATATAGCATGTGAGAAATAGCAATGCAACTGGTCAAATACCTGGAGAAAAAGGGAGAGGAATTGCTTCCTCGAGAGAACCGGAGAGGGAAAATGAGGGACTTGATCGAAGCGGATAGCCAGAGGCCGTCAATTCCTTAATTATCAGAGGGTTGGCTTCCAGCCTCCCCCTTTCCAACGACGACCCTTGCCGCCCTCAAAAGGCCGCCGCCCAGGAGGTAGCCCGGCTGGAGGACGCCCACCACGGCGCCCGCCGGCCCCTCTTGCAAGGCCACGGCTTCCATGGAATTCGGGTCGAAGGGCTCCCCCAGGGGGTTAACGGCTCGGCAGCCGTGGTTCTTGAGGAACTGGTCGGCCCTGGACGCTATGAGCGTGAGGCCCTGGGCCACCTTGGGCTCCGAGGAGGCCAGGGCACGGGCGCGGTCCAGGTCGTCCAAAAGTTCCAGGACTTCCAGAAGCAGGGCCTTCTCCTTGTCTTGAAAGCGCTTCTCGAGGTCTTGAAGGAGGCGCTCGCGGGATCTCCGAGTCTCCTCCTGGAGCTCTTCAACCCGCTGCTTATAAGCCGCCTCTACGCGCCTGACGCGCTCCTCGAGCTGTTGGACGAAGAGGGGCTTGGTGTCCGGCTCGGTGGCTTCCGTCACTTCGCCCTCTTTCCCTACCCTACGCTTGTCCAGTACGGAAACGGGGATTCTCTGCGCGCGGGTCTTCTCGGCGCGCGCTTCGTCGTCTGCCACGAAGCCCGTGGCTTGTTTTTGGGCCGCCTTGTCTCGGGTGTCCATGGCGCCATCCTTGGGATGCTTGACGGTCAAGGCGGTCACCTCTGAATGAGGTTCAAGGTCACGTAGTAGGTCCATGCGCCCCGCCCCACGGTCATGACGAAACCCGTGGACGCCAGAGCAGACCTCGCTTTTGTCAGGAACTCCTCGGAGCTTTTCACGGGCTGATCCTCCACGGCCACGATCGTGTCCCCAGTTTTGAGACCCGTGGCGCCGGCGGGGGAGTCTTCGCGTACGGACGACACGGTCAGGCCTCCGCGTCCCGGAGCCACCTTGAGGCCCAGCAGCTCCCAGGCCATGGCGGGGGTCAGCTTCTCGGGCATGTACTCCACTCTGAGCCTCGCCGAGGCGCGCTTGCCGTCCCTGAGGACCGAGAGGTCCGCGGCCTGGCCGGACGAGAGCATACTGAGGCGGGCGTTAAAATCCCCCGTGCCCTCCAAGGGCTTCCCGTTCATGGCGGTGATGTAATCCCCCTCCTTGATCTGGTCCTGGGGGTAGGCGAAGGGGTAGACGCGGGCCACCACGACACCGGACTGTTCGCCAAGTTTTCGCTTGTAGGCCTCGCTCGGGTCGAGGGCGAGGAAACCCAGCCAGCCGGGCTTGACCTGGCCGTAGGACCGGAGCTGCTCCATGACGCGCTTGGCCCGGTCAATGGGGATGGCGAAGCCGATGCTCTGGGCGTCGCGGATGATGGCCGTGTTGATGCCGATGATCTGCCCCTGAATGTTCAGGAGGGGACCACCGGAATTGCCCGGGTTGATGGCCGCGTCGGTCTGGAGAAAATCCGAATAGCGCCGCTTGCCCGAGTTGATGGTGCGTCCGGTGGCAGAGAGCACGCCCACGGTGACCGTGTTGGAAAGCCCGAAAGGATTGCCCACGGCGATGACCGTCTCCCCGATCATGAGGTCGTCGGAGCGGCCCAGCTGTGCGACGGGAAAGGAGCCTTCGCCCTCGATTCTAAGGAGGGCCAGGTCGGACTCGGGCGCCGTGCCCACGACCTTGGCGTCGAAGGATTTCCCGTTCGTCAGGGTGACCCGGATCTTGGTCCCCCCATAGATGACGTGCTCGTTCGTCAGGACGTAGCCGGAGGGGTCCACGATGACGCCGGAACCCAGAGAACTGCCTTCCTGCGGGCCGAGGGGCTCAGGGAAGTCCCGGCCGAAGAGGTCCCAGAAGGGCGCGGCGAAAGGGTTGTTCTGGACGCGCTGCTGGCAGGAGACGTACACCACGGAGGGGCTCACCTGCCGCACCACTTTCACCACTTGCGTCTCGCGAACGCTTCTCGGCTCCTGCGCCGGTGTGGCTTGCATTCCCAGAAGCAGCGGGGCGGCACATGCGGCGGCCATTGTCACAGACAGCATTCTTTTCATTTCATCTTCCCATTATTCGAGGTCTCTCTCCGGCAACGGGCAATCGGCAATGGGTTATTGGCAATCGGCAATCGGCACTCATCCCTCATCTCTCACTTTGCCACCGCCGGTGCCTTCTCGAAGGCAAGCCCTTCCTTCGCCGCCCGCGACGTGATGGTGTCTCCCGACGCGAACCGTCCCGTGAGGATTTCCTTGGAAAGCGGGTTTTCCAGGCAGCGTTGGATGGCGCGCTTCAGGGGCCTGGCCCCGTAGACCGGGTCGTAGCCGGTTTCGGCCAGGAACTTTCTCGCGGACTCATCCACGTCCAAAGTGAAGCCACGCTCCGAAAGCCTCCGCGCGAGTACGCCCACCTGGATGTCGACGATGCCGAGAATGTCCTCCTTTCCGAGTGACCTGAAAAGGACGACCTCGTCGAGGCGGTTCAAGAACTCTGGCTTGAAGGTTGCCTTCAGCTCGGCGAAAACCCGCTCGCGCATCGCATCGGGGTCCTTGAGGGCCAGCTCCTGGATCCACCTGGAGCCGATGTTGCTGGTCATGACGAGGAGGGTCTGGCTGAAGTCAATGGTCCGGCCCTTGGAGTCCGTGAGCCTCCCGTCGTCCAGAACCTGGAGGAGTAAGTTGAAAACGTCCGGGTGGGCCTTCTCGATCTCGTCCAGGAGAATGACGCTGTACGGCCTCCGGTGGACGGCCTCGGTGAGCTGGCCGCCCTCCTCGTAGCCGACGTAGCCGGGAGGGGCCCCGATCATCCGCGCCACGGCGTGTTTTTCCATGTACTCGCTCATGTCAAGCCGGATCAGGGCGCGCTCGTCGTCGAACAGAAACTCAGCGAGCGCCTTGCATAGCTCGGTCTTTCCTACGCCCGTGGGTCCCATAAAGAGGAAAGACCCAATGGGCCTCCTGGGATCGCTCAGCCCGGAGCGAGAGCGGCGGACGGCGTCACAGACGACGCCCAGGGCCTCCTCCTGGCCCACCACGCGGAGCCTCAGGCGCTCTTCCATCCTGAGCAGCTTGGCCCGCTCCCCCTCGAGCATCTTGGAAACGGGGATGCCGGTCCACGCCGAGACCACCTGGGCGATGTCCTCCTCTCCGACCTCTTCTTTCAAGAGGGGCCGGTCTTTCTGGACCGTGGACAGGCGTTCTTGCGTCTGCGCCAGGTCGGCCTGGAGCTGGGGGAGCTTCCCGTATTTGAGCTGCGCGGCGGCGTCGTAGTTTCCCAGCCTTTCAGCCCGCTCCGCCTCGTTCTTGATCCCCTCCACGTCCTTCTTGATCTGTTGGATGTGCTTGATGGCGTCCCGCTCGGTCTGCCAGCGGGCGCGCATCGCTTTGGCCTTCTCCTCGGTGTCGGCGAGCTCGCTCTCGAGTTCCTTGAGCCGGACCTTGGCCGCTGCGTCGCTCTCCCTGAGCAGGGCCTGCTTCTCGATCTGGAGGGAGCTCATCCTGCGCTCCAACGTGTCGAGTTCGTAAGGCCGCGAGTCCACCTGGATCCTGAGGCGCGCGGCCGCCTCGTCCACGAGGTCTATAGCCTTATCCGGCAGGTGCCGGTCGTGCAAGTACCGGTTGGAGAGCGTCACGGCGGCCACGATGGCCGTATCGCGGATGCGCACGCCGTGGTGCACCTCGAACCGCTCTTTGAGGCCCCGCAGAATGGCGACGGAGTCCTCGAGCGTGGGCTCGCCCACGTAAACGGGCTGGAACCGGCGCTCCAGCGCGGCGTCTTTCTCGATGTGCTTGCGGTACTCGTTGATCGTCGTGGCGCCGATGGCGTGCAGCTCCCCGCGCGCCAGAGAAGGCTTGAGTATGTTGGACGCGTCCATGGCGCCCTCGGCCGCCCCCGCGCCGACGATGGTGTGGATTTCGTCCATGAAGAGGATCACGTCCCCTTCGCTGGCCACGACCTCCTTAACGACGGCTTTGAGGCGGTCCTCGAACTCCCCGCGGAACTTGGTCCCCGCAATGAGGGCCGCGAGGTCGAGCTGGACGAGCCGCTTGTCCTTCAGGGATTCCGGCACGTCCCCGTTCACGATCCGGCCGGCAAGGCCCTCCACGATGGCCGTCTTACCCACGCCCGGGTCGCCCACGAGGACCGGGTTGTTCTTTGTGCGGCGGGCGAGGATCTGAGTGAGACGGCGGATCTCCTCGTCCCTGCCGATGACGGGGTCCAGCTTGCCCAGGCGGGCCATCTCCGTGAGGTCCCGCCCATACTGCTTGAGGGCCTGGTACTTCCCCTCGGGGTTCTGGTCGGTGACGCGCTGGGAGCCCCGGACCTCTTGTAGCGCTTTCAAGAGCTTGTCCCTGTCGAGTCCCTGGGATGCAAGGATCTTGCAGGCCTCGGTCCCGGTGGCTTCCAGGAGTCCCGCGAGCATGTGTTCCGTGGAGACGAAGTCGTCCTTGAAGAAGCGGGCCTGGCCCAAAGAGGCTTCCAGCACTTGGAGGAGCTGGCGCGACAGGGTGGGCTCGGCAATCTGCTGCGCTTTCGGCAGGCGAGAGATCGCCATATCGAGACGGTTTGTGAGGGGCAGGAGGTCCATCTGGAGGTGTTCGAGGATGGCGGGCACGACCCCACCCTCCTGATTGATCAGGGCCAAAGCAAGGTGTTCGGGCGAAACCTCAGGGTTATGGGCCTTGGAGGCGAGATCCGTGGCTTCGGCCAGGACCGCCCTCGCCTTCTCAGTAAACTGTTCCAAACGCATCGTCACGCTCCCAAAATCTTAGCAGAATTCTAATATAAAGTCTTAGCATATTGTTGTCAAGTCTGATAGACGAAGCAGACACGATTCTGGCCAGGTCATTTAGTTGCCAAGGGGGTGAAGTCGGAACGTCCTGGCGACCAGATGGCCATGACGTCCGCGAGAGCTTTGCCCTGCGGGAGGCTTATGAGATTATGAATTGCCGTGGAAGAACAAGCTCAAGTTGGCCGCTACAAGGTGGAAAGGGTCATCGGCAGGGGAGCAATGGGCGTCGTGTACCTCGCCTATGATCCTCAGATAGGCCGTCGGGTGGCCTTGAAGACCATTCAGCCGCAGGCCGGGGCGAGGCCGGAAGAGATTGCGGAGGGACGCGCGCGCTTCATCCGAGAGGCCCAGGCCGCGGGCAAGCTTTTGCACCCCAACATCGTCACCATTTTCGACGTCGTCGAACGGGACGGCGACCTCTACATCGCCATGGAATACGTGGAAGGCCACCTCCTGGACGGCTTCTGCTCAAAAGGCCGCCTCCTTCCCGTGGAGAGAGTCGCCCGCCTGGCGATCCAGGGCCTCTCAGCCCTTGCATTCGCCCACAAGCACGGCATCGTGCACAGGGACATCAAGCCCGGGAACCTCATGGTCGTGGACGGCCAGACGCTGAAGGTCATGGATTTCGGCGTGGCGAGACAGCCCGGCCCTTCGACGACGCACGAGGGGACCGTGCTGGGAACGCCGCATTACATGTCCCCTGAGCAGATCGAAGGGAAGCCCCTGGACGGGCGCTCGGACCTTTTCTCCATGGGTGTCGTCCTGTACGAGCTCGTCACGGGTGAGAGGCCCTTTCCGGGCGAGATCATCTCGACGGTCATCTATAGGATCCTCAACGAGAGTCCCGTGCCCCCGAAAGAGCTGAACCCTCAGGTGCCCAAACTCCTCAGCACAATCATCCTGAAAGCCATGGCTAAGAAACCCGAGGAACGCTTCTCTTCGGCGCTGGCTCTTCAGGAAGCCCTGAACCGGTTCCTGGGCCGGAGCGGCGATTCGGATTTACTTCCCGACCCCCGAGAGCAGCATTCCCACGAGAGCCTTCTCCCACCACCGCCCCCCGCGGGTTACCGCCCGGTCCATAAGCGCCACCACCACCTGCCTAAGCGCACGAAGCGGATCATGCTGTGGGGCACGCTTCTCGTCGTCACCGTTTTCATCGCGGGCACCTTCTACCTGAAGAACCGGGGGGCCGGAGGTGAGGTGGTCAAGCCGCCTCCCTCGCAGGAGGAACTCCCCAGGGCCGTGAACGTGGTGACCGATCCTCCCGGGGCCAAGCTCTTCCTGGACGGGGCAGCCGTGGACGCGGTAACCCTGGCCCCGGGCGACCAGAGGCCCCACCAGCTGGAGGCCCGTCTGGGCTGTCTTGCGGGGAGCACCATCGTGGCCATCACGGGCAAGGGGCCGCAGGAGGTCAGGCTGAAGCTCGCGCCGGGTCCTTTCCGGCTGCCCGTCTCCTCGGCCCCACCGGGCGCCAAGATACTCGTGGACGGAGTCGAGACGGGCCTGACGACCCCGAGCCAGCTCGAGAGGAAAAACTGCGGCCGTTTCCGAGTCACGCTCGCCCTCAAAGGCTGGCAGGAAATGAACGTGGAGGTGGATCCTCGCAAAGACAACGCCATTGAAACCAAGTTGGCCGCCGAGCCCGAAGCAGGTACGTTGCGGGTCGAAAGGGGCTCTGCTAAGATTCAAATCTTCGAGGGACCGCGGCTTCTGGGCCAGCCGGGCCAAATTTTCATCCTCTCCGCAGGGGAGCACACGCTGCGGTTCATCAACGCGCCCATCCGGGGCGCCAAAGAGCAGAAGGTGACCATCAAGCCGGGCGACAGGCTCAAGCTTGATGTGCCCGCCTTCGAAACCGGCCAGGTCTTCTTGTATGGGAAGCCCACCGAGGAGGGGAAGGTATTTGTGGATGGGACCTACCTGGAGGAGCTTCCTCTCAACGGCACGACCCCGCTTGCCGTGGGCCCACACAAGTTCCTGGTCTCCAGCCCCTCTGGCAAGAAGGTCGCTTTCTCGTGGAACGTCCAGCGAGGCGGACAGACGCGCGTGGTGGACTTTCAGAAGGGCCGGGTGGAAAACCCTTAGCTTGGTTGTGCTCCTTCTCAGCACCCTCCCGCCCCTGGCCCTCTCCACGTATCCCCCTTCTCCCGAAGACCGGCGCCCCGATTTGGACCTCCTGTCCGCCTCGCGGGTGGCTCTTTACTCCGGGCGAGCGGAGCAGGCCTACCGCCTCCTCCTTACGGCGAGGCCGGAGGGTGCGCCCGGCCCCGATTGGCTCGATGCGGCTGCGCGGGTCTACGTCGGGCTGGACCGGCCGCTCCTGGCCGCGGAAGCCTTGATGGAGCTAGGGCTTTCGGACGCCGGGGCCCGCGAGCGCGCCGTTGCCCTTCTCGAGCGCCAGGGGCCGGGTGCGGCGCATCCCGCTTTTCAGAACCTCGCTTCCCAGCCCGTTCAGACGGAGAAGAAGGTCCTGAAAAGCTGGACCTGCCTCCTGCCAAGTCCAGACGGCAACGCCTACGTACTGGCCGATACGGGTCTTTCGAAGGTCGGGCCGAGCGGGCGTGTGGAAGCCGTGGCCCCGCTCACCGGAGGCGTCGACCTGTGCTCGGACTGGAAGGGCCAGGTGGTGGCTCTCGGGGAATCGCAGCTCCTTTGGGGCCCCAGGCGCATCAACCTCCCGGGCGGCCTCGTGAAGCCCGCCTCCGTGGCCGTCACGCCCGATGGCGGGCTCGTCCTTCTTGATGAAAAGCAGCGGCGCTTGTACCGGCTCGACGAGAAGGGGAACGTGCTGGGAAGCGCCCCACTCACGCTCAAGGAACCTTTCAAAGTGCGCTCGGACATGGCGGGCCGCATTTTCGTGGCAGATCGCGCGAGCGGCACCGTGAGCGTTTTCAACGAGGGGATGGTTCCCATCCGCGTCCTCGATCCGGAGGCCCGGGGGCAGAAGGTCCGGAAGATCGAGGAGCTCTGCGTGGATTTCGCGGGCGACGTCCTCCTTCTGGACGGCCGGTCCCGCTCGGTCTTCCTCTTCTCGGCGCAGGGCCAGTTCCTCGCGGCCACCGGAGAAGCTTGGCGCATGGATCTCGCGGGGTGGGACGGCCTGAGGGGCTTGATCTACGCCGACTTCAAGAACGGCGTGGTGAGAAGGTTGAGGACGTGAAAAAGCTATCGGCTATCAGCTATCAGCTTTCAGCAAAGAAAAAAAAGACAATATTTGCGCTCTGCTTGACCGTGGGATTGGCCGCGTCTCTCTACGCTCAGGTGGTGGTGGAGGAAATCGGGGCCTTGCAGGATTCTCTCACCAAGGCGCAGGTGGCGTTCCAAGCCTACAAGTTCGCCGACGCCCTGAGCCAGCTCAACCCCGTCCTGGACACGCTGACGAAATGGGAGAAGTCGGGCCGGCTCCAGGCCGCCGACGAAGCCCTCCTCGAAAAAAGCCTCGAACTCAGGGGCGTCTGCGAGTTCAACACGGGCAAAGTGGATTTGGCCCGTCAAGACTTTATCCGCCTCGTCCAGCTGCGGCCCGAGCATCCTTTCGTCGCGGGCAAGGCGCCGAAGATCCAGCGCTTCTTCGAGGAAATACGCTCCAATCTCACGGGCACGCTGGAGCTGGAGGTCGAGCCTCAGGGAAGCCAGGTGCTGCTGGACGGGCGTCTTCTGGGTGAATCCGCCGCCCTCACGCTCCCCGTCCTCAGGGGACTCCACCTCTTGAAAGTCACCCACGCAGGATACGATGCGCAGGAGCGGGATCTGAACATGCAGGTGGGCCAGACCCTCCCCGTCTCGGTCAAGCTTGCCGCCAACGCGCGCACCATCTACTTTTTCGTCCAGCCGTCCGGTGTCCAGCTCGAGGTGGACGGAAAAGTCGTCGGGACGGCGACCCAGGCGGCCTCATCCCAGGAGGAGTGGCAGCAGTTCACCCAGGGCGCCGGTTTCGATCCAGCCTCCACGTATGTCACCGTGGCGCCTTATCTGGCCCCGGGAGAGCGCCGCATAACCCTCGTGAAGCGGTGCTACCTGAAGCAGGAATTCAAGCTTCCGGTGGTCCTGGGCAAGAGCGGGAACCCACCGGGATTCGTGAGGCCCATCCGGCTGGAGCAGAAGACCGTGGAGCTTCAAGTGACCTCGGTCCCCTCGGGAGCGAAGGTGCTCATCGATGGCCAGAGCTTCGGGATCACCCCCTTGAGGCGCGAAGAGTTCTGCATCGGGGAACACGAGTTCATCGTCTCCAAGCCGGGGGCGGGGGAGTACAGGGCCACCGTTGTGGTCACGCCCCAGAGTCCTTTCCACCTGGAAGCCCTCTTGAGGCCCACGCTTCTCTGGGCTGGACTCACGCGCAATCAGGAGGTGACCCCGGAACAGCAGGAAGCGGCCCAAACGGCTATCGCGGGAGCCTTTGGGAAGATGCGGTCCTTCAACGGGACGCTCTCGCAAGAGAAGGACCCCCTGCTTCCCGACACGTTCTTTACGCCGGGCGTGGCGGTACAGGAGCAGGCGGACACGGCGCGCCGGATCTGCGAGAAGTACCACAGCCAGGCGCTCGTGGCGGCCCAGATCATCTCCGTTTCCGGAAAGCTGAAGCTCTCGGCGAGGCTGTTCGTGCCGGGTCTCCAAGGCTTCGACGAATTCACGAGGCCTCTGGCGAAAGCGCAAGAGGCCGCCTCGATCCTCGCGGATCTGGACCAGCCGCTCTTTGACGCTTCTCCGCGCAGGCTGATCCACTTGGCCGATGAGGGCCTCAAGGGCCCGGTCTTCCTCAGGGCCGTGGCTGATCCACAGGGGCCCCAGCCGGGTGACGTGCTCCTCGCCGTGGGGGACAAGGCCGTGGCCACCGCTGCGGAGGCATGCTCCAGCTTGGACCTCGCCACTCAGCACTCCAGATCGGTGCGCTTCTCCCACGAGGGGCTGGAGCGGACTTGGGAGTTCGACCCGGCCAAGTCGCGGGGCGTTTTGCCGTACGCCGGCTTTGACGGCGCCTACCGGAGAATGTGGCTGCTCTCGACACAAGCCGCGCTGAGCGCCGAGTCTCCAGACGATCGCACGACCGCGGGGATGAGCCTTGCCTGCGCCGAACTGGACCTGGGGCGTCCGGAAAAAGCGCTGGCTGCCCTCGACGGGCTCCAGCCTCCGGAGGGAGCGGCCCTGGGACCGAGCGCCCTGGGCTACATCAGGGCCGTGTCCCTTGTTCAACTCGGGCGTCCCGAGGAAGCGAGGCCGCTCCTTGCGACTGCGGCCGCAGATCCCGGCGCCTCCCTGGACGGCTGGGGGAGCATCCTCGTTCAGCCATTGGCCACTGACCTCCTGCGCCAGATACCGCCCCCTCCCGCCCCGCCTCTGCCCCAGCCCGGGAAGCAAAAATAGTTCACCACAAAGTCACAAAGAGCACGAAGAAACTGACGGATGTTAGGCGGAGAGGAGATTCACTAGCCAATCGCAGGCGGTTCTCCCTATTCCTACAAGACTGCCAATTGCTTTGCCCTTTCTTCGCCGTTGAAATAGATTCTGCTTTGTGTCCTTCGTGCCTTTGTGGTGAAATGGTTTTCTTGATGGAGGAGCGATGCCGGAGAGGCCGAAGATCGGCAGGCTGACGGCCCTGAGCCACGGCTCGGGCTGAGCTTGCAAGATCAGTCCGACGGACCTGGCGGAGGTGCTCCGCCAGCTGCCACCCACGCGCGACAAGAAGCTCCTGACGGCCGTTGGGCACGTGGAGGACGCCGCAGCGTACCTTCTTGACGCGGACAGGGTCCTCCTGTTCACGACGGACTACTTCACGCCCGTCGTGGACGATCCTTACGACTTCGGCCAAATTGCCGCGGCCAACGCTTTCTCCGACGTCTACGCCATGGGCGGCAGGCCCACCCTGGCCCTCAACCTCATGAACTTCCCGATGCGCCAGTATAGGACTGACGAGATGCTCGCCATCCTCAAAGGGGGCGCGGATAAGGCCGGTGAAGCGGGCTGTCTCATCGTAGGCGGGCACACCATCGACGACCCCGAACCCAAGTACGGCTTGGCGGTCGTTGGAGAAACCAGGCCGGGTCAGCTCCTCAGGAAGGATGGCGCCAGGCCGGGGGACGTCGTCTTCTTGACCAAGCCTTTGGGGACGGGCATCCTCGTGACGGCTTTCAAGGGGAGCGACGTTGATGAGGCGGGGCTCTTTGAGGCCGTCTCTTCCATGAAGGCCCTCAGCCGCCCGGCTTCCGAAGCGGCCATCGAGGTGGGATTGAAGGCCGCCACGGACGTGACGGGGTTCGGGCTCCTGGGGCACCTCTTGGAGGTGTGCAGGGAGAGTGGCCTGGGGGCTGAAGTGCGCTTTTCGAGCCTCCCGTTTTTCGATGGCGTAGAAGCGCAAGCGCTCAATCGCAACATCCCCGGCGGGACCTTCGCCAACAGGGCCGCGCTCGAGGGCCACATTGACGTGGCGGAGGGCATCCCTGAGCACCGCGTCCTCATGGCCGCCGACGCCCAGACCTCGGGCGGCCTGCTCCTGTTTGCGCCCCCCGAAAAGGAAAGCGCCCTCGCGTCGGCCCTTGAGAAGCACGGCCAGGGGTTCTGGAAGATAGGCGTCATGATCCCCGGCCCCCCGCACCTCCGCTTGTTGTCATAAGCCTCCGGAGGATCTCCGGAATATCCCGGTGACCGAACTCGCAGGATATTCCTTCCTGTGGCGCAGGCACTCCTGCCTGCGCATGGCGGACAAGAGTGTCCGCCCCACGCGCTCCCGGCCTGTGGGCGCTGGAAGGCTCAGCCGCTAGACAGACGCTCCGAGGGCCCTTGACTTTTGACCAATAGGTCTTTTTAATGACTACATGGTCAGCCATTGGCCGCCCACCCGGTGAAGGAGCCTGATTGACGGAGACGCGCAGGCAACGGAAGGCAGAGTGGATGGCGCTCTGCCGCCGCGGAATTCGAGAGGCGGCGGTGCGCATCCTTTCCCGGGATGGCGCGGAGGGTCTCACCATGGAGAAGCTCGCCGCCGAGGCGGGCGTGGCCAAGGGGACCCTCTACCTTTACTACCGCGACAAGAAAGAGCTCCTGGAATCGGTTAAGGAGGAGAGCCTAAAGCCCATGCGGGAAGAACTCGCCGAGGTCTTGGACGGCAGTCTTCCGCCGCAGGACAAGATCCGGCAGTTCGTTTCCAGGCACCTCGGCTACTTCGACAAGAACCGCGACTTTTTCCGCGTGCTCCTGTGGGACCGGCAGTTCGCACAGGCGTACTTCCGCCACAAGCAAGGCAGCCATTATCGGACCTCGGTCCCCAAGGTCGCCAAGGTCCTCGAAGAGGGCCTCCGCTCAGGGGTTTTCAGGCCCATGAACGCCGTCACGGTCGCGGCCATGCTCATCGAATCGGACATCGTCGTCATCGCCCAGCGTCTCCACGAGGAGGCGCCGGGCCCTGTGGAGGAGGACGCGAAAATGCTCCTCGACGTTTTCTTGAACGGCATTTCAGCCAGGCGCGCAACCTCGGGGAGGCAGCCGTGAGAGCGGCGCGCTTCGTGCGTGGTAGGCCACGCATAGTTGCGGCCATCATCGCGCTCGCGCTCTTCGCCGGTTGCGTGCACAACCCGCCGAAAGTGAACGCCGTGCCCGGGGCTTCGCTCTCTCCAGCAGTTCCTTGGACTCCCCCCCCCGGCGAGGAGCCGAAAGCCACGCAGCCCTCTGGCCCCTCCGTCCCCCTGGACCAACTCCAGGAAAAGCTGAACAAGCTGACCTTGGCTGACGTGGTGGACATCTCCCTGAAGAGCAACCCGGCCACAAGGGTCGCTTGGGCTGAAGCGCGGTCGGCGGCGGCCAAGTACGGCTCCTCGAAAGGGGCCTACTACCCCACTGTGGACTTGAACGGCTCTGCTGTGCGCTCCAAGACATTCACGATTTCTGGGGGGGCGTCCGCGCAGAACTTTGTGCCCACGCTCCAAACCGCTTACGGCGCGACGGCCAGCCTTTCGTACCTCCTTTTCGACTTCGGGGGCCGTACGGGGTCCGTGGAGGAATCCAGGCAGGCCCTTCTCGCGGCGGATTGGACCCAGAATGCGGTCATCCAGTCCACCGTGCTTCAGGTCGAGGTCGCCTTCTTCAACTACGTGGCCGCCAAAGCCCTCCTGGTGGCCAATGAGAGCTCCTTAAAGGACGCTGAGACCAACCTCGCCGCCGCTGAGGAAAGGCACAAGGTAGGCCTGGCCACCATCGCCGACGTGCTCCAGGCCTACCTTGTG
>Ga0209777_10003503_pt1 | contig 19354 bp, 17 predicted proteins | sample FrelakmetHBP12HB_FD_187147 | JGI IMG/M metagenome (GOLD analysis project Ga0209777, IMG submission 187147) | Freshwater lake sediment microbial communities from the University of Notre Dame, USA, for methane emissions studies -HBP12 HB (SPAdes)... | ecosystem: Environmental > Aquatic >...
GGGAACTCTTTGAAATGTCCTTATTGTGGAGGGAAAAAGCCCGAGAAAGTGTTCTCCCGTTTCTCTTCATCCAAGGGATCGGAATCTTCGTCTTCTTGTAGTCCTGCGGGTGGTTCGACAAGATTTACCTGAGGCTAAGAAATCACCGGTGGGCCACCGGTAAGCAATTCTACTCAAAAATCCCTTTTCCCTTTCGCCATTTATTACGGACTAACACGGATCTGACAACCTACCACATTCGTCGGTTGAACCTTCCCATCCTTAATATAATAGATATAACTTTCCAGGGCGTGCGAGCCAGAGTTCTTAGCCTTAACCTGTATCTTGATCGTTCCTGGTGATCCATAATTCACATCTGTTACCTTGAAACAGTATGGGCCATCACCCGAGAAGGAGAAACAGGCTGTTCTGATCTCTGGTTTACCATCTGCCTCAAAATTAATATTGACCACAAATGGGAAATTTAATCTGATGTCTTCCCTCTGTGGGACATGCATACTCAATAATCTTAGCTCGCCTGAAGCGAGGGGTTCCGTGGGTACGGTGGCGCAAGAGGAATTCAATAACATGAAGACACCGCCCACCAAAACGCAAATCCATATAGATCTCATTGTGAACCTCCTTCTGATTGGGATCTCTCAAAGAAATATTTTCTCGTGGCCAGTAACATCACCTGCAATATTTTTGGATTAATGACAAGTTGACGTATTATACCACAAAGACCGCGGTATTTAGGAAGGGAGAAAAAAGAACGGCCGATGAACTTTTAGGGATTTATTCGAAATCATCGGTCATCTCAATCGCATCAAAAAACTAAAATCCCTCATTTTTTCAGGGAGGGAAATTAATTCAATATAATTAATTTATTGTTCAATTAATATAATAAAAATTTAAAAGATTAAAAAAATAAACTTAATAATTACAATAAGTTAAAAAGAAAATAAAGAGATATAAATTTTTTTCTTGACAAATTATTTATGATTTGATAATTAAACGATCAATTAATTAAGGGGTCTATTTTTGAATTAAGTGAAACTGGCCTTGTAATTGGAAATATAGATGGAGTCGAGAAGTTACCGACATAGATAAATGGTTTCAGATAAGGTTGGTTATAAATTGAAACAACGAAAGTCACCAAATTCTGGGAAGGAACTAAATTTTGGCTAAGAATGGCGTCAGAGAACTTTTGATTAGTACAGCCACTGATCTTTTTTCAAAGAAGAAATACCTCAACACGTCTATTCGGGAAATTGGAGAAGCAGCAAAAATCCATCCCTCTCTTTTATATCACTACTTTAAGAATAAAGAGGAAATCCTTTTCACGATTATCGAACGTTTTTCTATACACCTCATTAATTCTCTTCAAGAAGTCCAATCGGGGGAGCCCGATCATCTTGAAGGTTTAAGAAAAATGATTTTTCGGCATCTTCTCTTTATTCGTGAATTTAGAAGAGAAGTATTAGTCACAGTGGAAGAAAATACAATGCTAAAGGGGAGATTGAGAACTGAAGCTACATCCTACCAACGAAGAGTTTACGGTCTCTATTTAGATCAATTAACGAAATTAAATGAATTGAATCTCGTCCGGCCTCTCAACTTAAAAGTTATCTGCTTTTCAATTTTGGGGATGATTAATTGGTTCTTCCGCTGGTACAAAGAGGGGGGGCAACTTAACATAGAAGAAGCAGCTAATCAAATTGTTGAAATAACTTGTTTGGGAATTCAGAACGTAAATAGAAACCATGGGAAAATTCAATAAGATTATAAAGCTTTTAATAACATGACATGGACAATTTCGGAGTTAAATTTATGACATGAGATCAGTGAAAATAAAAAGACCCCAATGAGTCCCCACTCATTGGGGTCAAAGCGACGGTTTTTAAACGGGTTGGTTCCCCTTACCGTCATATAAAATTTTCCATTAAGTTTTGTTTGTTGTCAAGAGGAAAGTTTGCTCAAGGGAATCCAACCCAGATTCCCTTTTTTTATGGATGGCTTAAAGTATGAATGAGAACACTGTGCTGAAATCCCTCATATAAATAAATGTGGAGGATGAACTTGGAAACGATGATTGATATTCCACCTGTGATACCTGGAATCTTTACCTTGCCCCCGTATGACCAAACTCAGCCCAAGTTGCTGGGCGGGGTTTGCCCTGCTTGCCATCGTTACTATTTCCCGAGACCAAGGTACTGTAAGGGTTGTTTAGGTCAGACTGAAGAAATCCCACTTGCTTCGAAGGGGGTTATCTATAGCTTCACTGTAATTCGTAGAAAGCCACCATTAGGTTTACCAGAGCCTTACAGTGTAGGTTATGTCGATCTTGAGGAAAGTGGTCTACGAGTTTTTAGTTTGCTGGACCCAGCAGCTATTGCCCAGCTAAGAATAGGACTGAAAGTGCATCTGGTAGTGGAATCATTGGGTCATGACGGGCATGGATCACCACGGCTCAGGCCTTACTTCACTCCTATTACGGGGGGTTAGATACAGAGGAGGTATAAGGTGCCATCTGCAGCAGTAATTGGCATAGGCATGATTCCTTTTGGCAAGCACCCAGATAGGTCAATAGTTGATATGGGTGCTGAAGCAGTATTCCTGGCACTTAAGGATGCAGGGATAAGACCAGCTCAGGTTGATGCCTGTTTCTTTGCAAGTGGGTTTGCTGCTCGTCTCTTCGGCGATATAACAATAGGTCAAAACGTGTTTTGGGAGTTGGGAATTAACAAGGTACCAGTGGTCAATGTTGAAAACGCCTGCACCTCCGGTTCGACCGCATTCTATTTAGCTTATAACATGGTAGCTGCGGGACAGGCCGACATGGTACTTGTAGCCGGCGCCGAAAAATTATATGTCCCCGAACTCGGGCTCATCAACTCTGGCGAAAATGAACTTGATACCCAATTGGGCTTGGTGGCCTCGGCAGGCTTTGCTCTACGAGCGACTCGTCACATGACTGAATTCGGTACTACACCTCAGCAGTTGGCCCAGGTGGCTGTCAAGAACCGCCGTCATGGCCAATTGAATCGGCTTGCTCAATTCCGGGAACCGATTACTGTTGAGGAAGTTTTGGCCTCACCAATGATTGTTGAACCGTTGACACGTTTGCAGTGTTGCCCGAATGCCGACGGAGCGGCTGCGGTCATAGTATGTTCGCCTTCAATAGCCAGAAAACTGAGTCGGGCTGTAAATGTGGAAGCTGCGATTTTGTGCACCGGGAGTTACGAAAACCCACAGGATCTAACCCACTGGGAGACCGACTATCGAGCCTGTGGCCTTGCTTATGATAAGGCTGGGATTGGTCCGGAAGACTTGGACATAGTAGAGTGTCATGATGCCTTTACTATTTCCGAAATCTTACACTATGAGGCCATGGGTTTGTGTCCAAAAGGAGAGGGTGGAAAACTTGTCGAGAGAGGAGAGACGGCTCTGGGTGGACGCATCCCGGTGAACGTCTCCGGAGGTCTTTTAAGTCGAGGACACCCTTTAGGAGCTACAGGTGTTGCACAAATAATTGAGATTGTCACTCAATTACGCACCGAGGCGGGTCCCCGTCAAGTAAAAGGAGCGAAAGTAGGGCTGGCCCATTGTATGGGTGGAGACAAGGCTGCTGACACTAAGTCCTGTACCATAATCGTTTTATCAGTGTAAGGTGAATTTTGGGAAACGATCCGCACTATGATACGGTTTATATAGAAAGTTTGGTCCGAACATTACATCAATTCTAGGACTTATGAATAAACTTTATTTCAACGAGGGTAATAGGATGCAAGCAGATTCGTATCAGCAATCATTTTTTGGAAGGAAAATAGGCCGTATGCTGAGTATTGTCATGGTGATTTCTTATATTTGTTGGCTTCCGAGTATTTTGTATGCCCAGCAGAAAAAGCAGCATGAATTATATGATGACCTGTTTTCAATTACTTTTCCAAGTGAAAAAGAAGGCTGGGCATGTGGTCGGTGGGGGACTATGCTTCATACCTCAGATGGTGGAAAGACCTGGATTCATCAGAAAAGTGGCACTGATTTCACATTAAGTTCCGTCTATTTTGTAGATTCGAAAAATGGCTGGGCCGTAGGGAACGAGGGGATCATTATCAATACACGAGATGGGGGGAATACATGGAAACAACAAAAAAGTCCTGTCTCCTTTTTTCTTATGAAGGTGTATTTTGTAACGCCTTTGAAAGGCTGGATCGTTACAGAGCAAACCCATATTTTATCCACTGGTGACGGCGGCAAGACCTGGAGCATACAGTTCAAAGATCAGGACTTTGTCCTCAAATCTATCTCATTTTGTGATCAGCTTCACGGATGGGCCGTCGGTGAGTATGGCCACATCTATCATACGAAAGATGGCGGGGTTACATGGAAGAAGCAAGCCGGCTATTTTGAGCTGTTGAAGAGCACTGGTGAGATGGCAGGGGATAACTTTTTGTTCGATGTGGTAGCAGTTGATCCTCAGACGGCATGGGCAGTGGGTATTGATGGTTATGTCATCAGGACGATCGATGGGGGAAAGACCTGGAAGGAAGTTAAGACGGAAGCACCCAAGACACCACTTTTTTGTATCGCCTCTGACAAGGCAGGGAAGATCCTGATCGGTGGTAATCAGGTGTTTTTGTCCTCTAATGACAATGGGCGAACCTGGGAGATCCCTAAGTTTGAACCGCCTATCACCTATGGTTGGCTTTATGGGTTAGCTCGTTGTGGAAATTCTAGCTTTGTAGTTGTTGGATGGGAGGGAGCTATCTACCGTAAATTTTCTAATACGTGGAAACGAGTTGTCTATTAATTTGAGTGTTCTCTATGAGTAGAGGTGAAAGCAATGAATTTCAATAGTCAAAACAGATTAGATCGGCTCTGTTGGTTTTTAGCCCGATATAGGCTGACCGTCTTGATAGTGATCCTGGTCATGACCGGAGTCTTTTTGTATGGTGCCTTTAAGATTCAAGGGGAGGTTATTCTGGCGGAAATGTTTCCTTACGACCATCCATACCTCAAACTCCATGCCCGCTTTGCTCAGGTATTTGGGAGTGGGGGGTCAGGGGTGGTTATAGCCGTCAAAGCCAAAGATGGGGATATCTTTAATTCGCGTATTCTGACCAAGATTCAAAAGATGACCAATGAGATCGAGATGTGGAATGAGGTTTATCGGACTTTGACTGTATCAATTGCGAGCCGTTCGGTTAAGGTAGTGAAGGCTTTAAAGAAAGGTGAGATTAGCATTGAACCGCTAATGTGGCCTAAAATCCCCGGGAATCCTGAGGAGATGGCTTTATTGAAGAACCATATCTTTTCTAACCCGGCCTATAAAGGTGTCTTAGTCTCAAGGGATGGCACTGCTGTCCTCCTCTTCACCGAGTTTAAGGAAAATATCTCTTATGAGACGGCATTTAACCTCTTACAAAAACTGAGAAAAGACTATTCGGATCGGGAGACCTCGATCCATATCGTCGGATTTCCAGTGCTCATGGGCTGGATCTATAGTTTAAAGGCACAAATATTCAATGTATTTGTAATCAGTATCATTGGCATGATCGTGGTCCTGTTAATTATTTTTTATGGAAATTTTTTGGGGATGATCGTTGTGATGGGCAATGCTCTGATCTGCACCGTGTGGGGCCTCGGGTTTACTGGTTTCACAGGGATTAATTTTAGCCCCATGGTGTATGTCTTGGCCTTTTTAGTGGGGGCCCGGATGGTAGGAAACGCCCATCAGATCACCTATCGATACTTCGAGGAGTTACATTCGAGCGGCAACGACCGGACCCGGGCGTCTTATGAGACAATGCGGAGCATGTTTATGCCCAACGCTGCGGCTGTAGCTGCTGATGTCGCGGGGTTCGGGGTGTTGATCATCGCCAAGATCGTCCTGATGCAGCATATCGCCATCATTATGACCTTCTGGATGGCGAGTATCCTTTTAACGGGCTTCCTGGTGCCGGCCATCGCCAGCTTGATCCCCCTCAAAGTGGCCAGTGAGAAATGGGCTAAGGAAAGCTGTCATGTGGATTGGTTGGCGAAGTTTATGATGAGCATTACGCGTTTTGCTATTGGTTCACGCAGCCGGTATGTGGTGTGGGTCATCATTTTTATATTTGCAGCCTTTTGCTTTTGGCAAACGAGCAAGCTAAAAATCGGAGATCCAACGCCTGGCTCACCTGTTTTCTGGGCCTATCACACCTATAATAAAGATCAGGAGTTGATCAACCAGCTCTTTGATGCTTCATCAGAAAATTTAATGCTCTTTTATGAGGGTAAAAGTGAATCAGTGTATAAACCAATAGTACTCACAACGTTTGAAGGTTTCCAAAGGCATATGAAGAAGATGCTGCCGGACATCTATAAGTCCTCCAGTTCAATCATCGATACGGTGACGATGGTGGATTTAACTTTTCATGATTCAGACAAGCTCTGGCAAGAACTTCCGGCTAACGAGTCTATTTTAACCGCCCTTGTCGGCCACATCCGAACAAATACGGAACGTGGCACTTTGACTCGTTATATAGACGAGGGCATGGAGAGAGCTCAGATCACGCTCTTCTTTGCCGATCACACCTCGGAAAATCTGCTTCGCATCCGTGAGGCGGCCTATGACTTTTTCAAGGACCATCCCATGAAGATAGAGAAAGGGGAATTTAAGCTGGCGGGTGGAAGAATTGGGTTGGAGATTGCCCTCAATGAGGAGATGAAGAGATCCCATGTGCTCATCGACCTTACGGTATACGTGGCCATCTTCATTGTCTGCGCCTTTTCTTTCATGTCCATTACTGCGGGCCTCATGCTTACCCTTCCCTTGGTCTTAGCCAACAGCGTGGCGGCTGGCTATATGGCTGTATCCAATATCGGACTTTCGATCAATACGCTCCCTGTCGCTGCAATCGGGGCTGGCGTCGGGGTCGATTTTGCGATCTACCTCTATGCGCGTAGTCGAGAAGAGTTCGCCCTCATGTCGGGTGACTGGAACGAGGTGATTATCCAGTCCATGTGCACGTGCGGCAAGGCGGTGGTCTATACGGGATTGACGATCGTTGTGCCGATCATCACATGGTATTTCCTTTGCGACATGAAGTTTCAGGCTCAGGTAGGTTTCTATCTTTCTATGATCATGGTGACCAACGTCATTCTCACCTTGGTCTTTCATCCCATGGTGATTTATTTCAAGCCAAAATTTATTAGTGGGAAGAAGAAAGCAATAGAAACAGTCGAGGCAAAAGTGATTACAAAAAAGGAATTTACATAACCATTTCATCTCACTTCCTCACCTCCAGAGGCCCTATCGAGGGGGAGAACCTAGTTTTCATCTCCCCCTTAATAGAGGAGGTTGGAAGGTAGAGAAGAAGATTCAGAGGATTACTTTTTTTCTAATAAATCTAATAAAAGAAAGGAGGTGGATAGAAATTATTGACAGTCGTTTGTGGGTAAGGAGAAGGAGGAGTTTGTTCAGTTTTCTCAAACCATTGACGAAGAAGTGAAGGAGGGAGGGGTTATGAAAAAGAGAAAGTTATTGATGTTCGTTTTGATGGCCGGGTTGATCATCGCTCTGACAGTTTCTTCTGCCTTTGCTGAAGAGTTTTCGGTGTTGGGGAGACCCCTGAAAATTTTTGGCTTTGCCACTCAGGAGGCAGCTTTTGGTCTTGAAAATAAATACGATAGTGAAAACGGATTACATTCTGCCTTGATGAACCTTTTTGTGGAAGGCGAATACCAAATTACCAAAGATTTGAAATTCTACGGTTCAGGGATGCTCACAGTGGATTGGGCCTACCAGTTGAATGCCAATAGGGATTCCTGGAACGACAGATTATTCCCTAAATCTAGAGATAATCTGAATGTGGATGACAAGTACTGGCAACTATTGAAAGAGGCGCGTCTTACCTGGAGTCCGGGAGACTTCATGTTCCGTGCGGGGAAGCAGATTGTCTCCTGGGGGGAGTTGTTGGCTTTCCGTATCATGGACCAGATTAATCCTTTGGATCAGCGACGTGGGTTTTCAGATATTGAGTTTGAAACAACGATCATACCAATCTGGCTCTTGAGGGCCGATTACAATCCCAAAATAAAGTTGAGCTGGCTGCAGGATCTCGGGTTTGAATTTGTCTATAACCCCAATGCGGATTTTATTCCCAATCAAGATCTTAAGTCAGGAAATGCGGATGGGGGCATCTGGGCACCCAATGTCCCAATTTCCGGTGCTCATTTGGCTACAACGTATGCGGATATTAGGACACCAGAGAGATGGAAAGAAGGAAATGAATTTGGCTTAAGGGTTAAAGCAAATATGCTTGGCGCCATGACGACTTTAAACTTCTTTTATGGTCGGGACAACAGCCCTGTGGCGTTGTTTGCTCCTCCTTATATGTCCCCAGTCCCACCAAATATTTTTGCTTCTGACGGAAAAGTGCTCCTCCATCCATTCCAGGAAGGCAAGTATCCCCTTTTAAAATTTGTGGGGGCCACCATTGCTAAGGAGATTACTCCCTTAAGTGCTGTTTCCTTCTTGGGAGGTGTTGCCCCAGTGGTGTATTTAGAAGCCCTTTACGCTTTTGACAGCACGTTTGCTTTCAGCAATCCACTTAGCGGCGGTGTAATACAGAGATTTGGAAAATCTGACGATTTTCGCACGGGCATGGAATTAGCTTGGAAGTTTAAGATTCCGGCCCTGAATCCCAGAGCCTATTTCTCGTTCACTGGAGAATTCTTCTATCGAAGGATCATGAATTATCCATCCTTTGAAGAGATTTCGGGTCTGAAAACGAACAACTATCAGACCTTTCTTTCGGTTAGCACTTCATATTTTCACAACAAATTGAACCCGTCTTTAACCTGGATCCATGATATCAACAGTAACTCTGATTATTACATTCCGAAGTTAGTGTACGACCTTGACTACCATTGGCATTTCACACTGGGAGCGCAATTCTTCAATGGGACGAAGAAAGGACAATTGTTTCAAATGTTTGACGACAAGAATGAGATCTTTTTCAAGGTTGCTTACAAGTGGGGCTAAAGGGTGAATAGTATTTCTGACACCTTAAAAAATTACCTCAATTAATAAAGAAGGGAGGAAAAAAAATGAAAAAAGCTAAAGTTTTTGTGATGTGTCTTATAGTTTTTTCCATACCGCTAGTTATGAAAATACAAGTATTAAGGGGCGCAGAAAAAGAATATAAATTCACCGTTGAAGAATTTCTAAAAGCCAAGGCTGATTTTGATGATCCGAGGCCGGTTCTCAAGGATATGAGCTTTAAGAAAATGATGCCCCCGGAAGTTTATGGCAAGTTGATCTATGATGTGGAGGAAATGAAGAAGCTCTGGGCCGAGTGTATTGGGTTTAAGTCTCCTGATGAGGTGGGGAAGATTGCCCCAGAGATAAAACCGGGCAAATATAGCTATATGGATAAGGGGAAATACCCGGGACTTAAAGAATTGATGATCCCGGCACATTACGAGATGTTTAACCCCGGTAAATCACCCCATGCCGGTAATTTTCCAGAAATAGAGGTTGTCCCTACAAGGCAGTATTACTGGAGCACGCCCATCGCTAAAGCGACAAAGGAGAATATGGGTCGTACCAAGCTTGACTCCGAAGGCTATATCAATAATGACACTTACGTTGCCGGCTATCCATTTCCCAGACCTTCGGGAGGGTTCAAAGGTCAGCAGATTATGTACAATTGGGAGAAGCGTTATTTTAGTGGGGAGAATTTTTATATGGTCCAAAGGCTGTTAGGGTTTACAAAGGGTTTGGGAGTGGACTTTGATGGTGGTATTTACTGGTTGCAAATTAGACTCCATGGAAGGGCCATGTTTGAGCCCTATGGGTGGTACGACAAAAGGGCTCAAGATCAGAAAGAGGCAACAGGCGTAGCAGTAGCCTATTTTGCGCCCCGCGACAGTTTCGGTAATGCTTTTAATATCGTTTATTATTTAGATCGCGACCGCTTTGACAATTGGTTGCTATATATCAACTCGCTTAGGCGAGTACGGAAAATGACAGCGACTGATTGCCAGGACGCAGTCGGAGGACAGGACGTCATTTATGAAGACAGAGATGGATTTTCGCAAAAGTTAAGCCCCAAACGCTATCCCTATAAATTTGAAGTGATTGCCGAGCGAGAATATCTTGTCCCGGCTCCAACTTGGGACGGATCCTTGTATATGACTTCTCCTTCCAAAGGATTAGAACTCCGTAATATACAGTTTGAGCGCAGGCCAGTATACGTAGTTCAACTGACCCAGCAGGACCCAAACTATGTCTACAGTAAGCGAATAATTTACTTTGATAAGGAAACCTTCAATCTCCTCTATATAGAAAACTATGACCAGAAGAAACGGTTGTACCGCAACTTATTAATGATTCCATGCTTTAACCCTGAGATGGGCCTGTTACTGTTTTTTGATTATATAATGAGGGACTTTTTGGATCTACATAGTGGTCGTGGGAGAGGTTATACGCTGCCCGCGCCATGGGTAACCCGTGACCACATCGATATGAGCGGTATTGTTAAGATGGGAAAGTAAGGCACTAGACCATTAATCAACTATAAATCATAAAGGGGGATGAACTATGGGAACGATAAAGGTTGGATTGGAGACAGTGGTTTCGGAGTTTCCTGAGAGGATCGTGACAGATAAGAACCAGGCTTATCTATATCCGTTACTTCCTGAAGAGATAAGGGGACATTTCCATTTTCCAAAGGAAATGAGAAGGTGGAAGAAGGATGATGCACTGGAGATATTGGCCGAAAGGGTGGCGAAGAAAGCTTTGGACCGCGCTGGTCTCAGACCATCGGATATTGACTGTGTTATGGCAACCCAATTTGGTGGCTTATTTGTTTGGCCTATGGTCGCCCCTTACATTCACCACAAACTGGGATTGCCACAGAATGTGCCTGCCTTTAATATCTCAAATGCATGTGCAAGTTTCCTCGATGGCTGCGAGATTGCCTGGAGTCTTGTACTTTCGGGTAGATATAAGCGGATCCTTTTTGTAACAGCAGCGGCATGGGAGACCGCAGGTGGACAGGGAAGAGCTGATTTCACAGATCCCATGAGTGCTATTTTCGGTGATGGAGCAGGTGCAGCAATTATCTCATCTCAAAATTTGAAGTGCGAGTTCCTTTCATATTATGGACGCACCTTTGGAGATCTCTATGATAAAGCTTCTTGTGGGATAAGAGGACCTGCAAATCCGGGACTTAAGGGAGCACCAGATCAGCCTTCTGTGGGGGCGTATATGTTCGGGACCCCTTATTTTTTTGACTGGTGGAAAAAGAACGGGCCAACCTTTGGAGTTGATAATCTGAAGCCAGCCTTAGAAAAGGTGTACTTAAACTTGTCAGATTTGGACATGATAATTTTTCATCAACCTGTAGATTTTCTGTATGATATGTGGATGGATGGGGCAGAGGAGGCTGGAATAAGCAGGGACAAATGGAAGCACACCTATCACCAATATGGCAATATGGGTAATTGCGTTATTCCGGTTAATCTGGCCGAATTTTGGGAAAAGGGTGAGCTCAAGAAAGGTTCAATAATAGGTCTGATAGCTATTGGAGCAGGTGCACATTCACCTTCTATGATTATAAGATGGCTGGTTTAGACGCTTACCTATAGGCTGGATAACCGTACCCGGGGCCCAAAGGGTAGCTGTATATCTGGCTTCAGATGCCTCGAGTTACGTTTACTGGGCAGACATTTATGACAGATAGGGGGATGACTGCTTACTAAGGAATCCATAATTGAGTAGACATAATCTTCAGAAAATCTCCCACAACCCCTCTTTTCCAAAAAGGGGAATTCCTCCCTTTTGTAAAGGGAGGGAAGGAGGGATTTAGTTTCCGATGTCTATATAATTATGGACTGATTAATAATTTTACTCAATATTCCGCAAGATAGTGATTGCATGATTTAGAAGTGAGACTGACTCGGGTTAAGGCTCGTTGCAGGAGATTCTCAATATAAGCAAATTGGTTAAGGAGGTAAGCCATGAAAGTAAAAGTTGGATTAGAAACAATTGTTGCAGATTTTCCCGAGTCAATTATGAAAGCTGAGGATTATTCTTACTTAAAACCGTTTGTTCCAGAAATGATACGAGAAACGTTCAGGGGGCCCAACGAAATTAGAAGGTTTAAGAATGACGATGCCGCAGAGATTTTAGGGGAGAGGGTGGCGAGAAAGGCATTGGATCGTGCCGGGCTTAACACCTCTGATATTGACTATATCATATGCACTAACTGCGGTGGCAGATTTACTATTCCTATGATCGGGTGTTACGTCCATCGCAAACTCGGGTTCCCGGAGGAAACGCCTGTATTGAATATAGCAAATGCTTGTGCGAGCTTTGTTGATGGCTGTGAGAATGCTTGGAACCTCATTCTTGCTGGTAAATATAAAAGGATTCTTTTGATACAGGTATCGGCCTGGGAAACGTTAGGAGGACTAGGGAGAGTTGACCTAACAGACGTTTTTAGCATTGTTTTGGGTGATGGTGCTGGGGCAGCCATTGTTTCGTCCCAAAATTTGAAATGTGAGTTTCTCTCATACTATAACCGGACATGGGGCGAGATCTATGAGAAGTGTGCTGTAGCCCCAACTCCGACTATGCACCCGGAACTGAAGCAAGCAAAAGATCAGCCTGCAGTTGGAAACTATCTGTTTAGTACTCCAGAGTTTTTTCAGTGGTGGCAACAGGTAGGACCAAGGTTCGGCATTGATGGCATCAATGGGGCTTTGATGAGGGCAAATCTCACCCTGGACGATCTCGATATGGTCCTTTTCCATCAACCTGCGGACATGTTGTATGACATTTGGATAGATGGAGCGGCAAAAGCTGGGTTGAGCAAGAATAAATGGAAGCATACCTGGGACAAATATGGAAATCTTGCCAATGCCGTAATCCCGGTTAATTTGGCCGAATTTTGGGAAAACGGTGAGCTAAAGAAGGGTTCAATAATGGCTTGGATTACTATTGGAGCAGGAGCTCATGCCCCAACCATGATTGTAAAATGGTTGGTGTAGAGAAAAAGGGAAAATAATAGGAAGGGGATTCTTATAAAGGAAGATATGAAATGATAAAGAGAATAGACCATATCGCCATCGCAGTTGAGGATATAGATGATACCTTAAATATGTACAAAAGGGCTTATGGATTGGAAGCAGTAGAAATAAAAAGTACGAAGAAGTAAAAGCGATAATTGTTTTCATCCGAGTAGGTGAAGTGGAAATCCGTTTATTAACACCAACTGAGCCAGGGGCTGGAATGATAGGCCAATTTTTGGAAGAAAAAGGCGAGGTAATTCATCATATCGGTTTGAGAGTCGTGGATATTGAACGTACTATGGAAGGGCTTGAACAATCTAATACGCCATGTATGGATAAAAACCAGTGGAAGTAGGTAATGGCTCAAGGGTAGCATTAACTGATCCTTGGTTTACACAAAACGTTCTTTATGAACTCTTAGAAAGGAGTGACTGATATAATTAATGGAAGATACTGTTCTTGGAATTATAGTCAAAAGACTAGCTATGGATAGTTTTTGCTAAACAAAGCAGGGAAAGGGGGCTAAAAGGTGATGCTTTCAAACAGAGTGGCTATTATCACTGGAGGCGCTAGGGGAATTGGGAAAGGAATTGCTCTTAAATTTGCAGATGAAGGTTGTTCTATTGTCATTGCTGACGTTCTGGTAAATGAAGCAGGGAAGACAGTAGAGCAGATCTCGCAAAAAGGAAGAGAGGCCATTTTTGTCCAGTGCGATGTCTCAAAAAGTCGCCAGGTCCAGGATTTGGTAGACCAGACCATAAATAGGTTTGGGAAGGTTGATATCTTAGTTAATAATGCAGGGATAGCAGGTGCTGTGAAATCTATTGTTGATGTATCCGAAGAAGAATGGGACAGACTATTAGCCATAAATCTAAAAGGGGTTTTTCTGTGTTGCAAGGCTGTTGTCCCCTATATGAAGAAAAAAGGTTACGGAAAGATTATCAACATATCGTCTTCCGCAGCAGTTGCCCCTCCTGCTCCGGTTATTCATTATTCTGCTTCTAAGACAGGAGTTTTAGGGCTGACGCGTGATCTTGCCCTTGAATTGGCACCGCTTAATATCTGTGTGAATGCGATTCTGCCAGGGGTAATTCCCACAGACATATATGACGATCTCCAGGTTTTTCCACCGGGAGTCAAAAAGGAAGATGCTTTTGCAGAAATGGGGAAAATGTTTGCACCTATGCAGAGACTTGGTACTCCAGAGGACATTGCGGGAGCTGCCTTGTTTTTAGCCTCAGATCTTTCAGCATATGTGACAGGAGATCGGATTATTGTCGCAGGCGGATATCCCTTAAAGCAGTTTTTTAAATAATCAGAGCAGTGGAAATATTAGGGGAGAGGAGATTATGGGGGATAAGAAAATCAATCCCAGAACGGAAATTAAAAAAGTCGGTATTGTTGGTTGTGGGATGATGGGGTCTAATTGGAGTCAAATCTGTGCCCAAAATGGTTATCAGGTACTAGTTTCTGATTTGAATGATGAGCTTTTGAATAAGGGACTGGCTAGAATTAAATCGAGGCTAATGGAAGACGTCAGCAAGGGAAATCTCTCAGCCCAGGATAAAGATGGTATTCTGGCTCGAATCAAAGTCACAACTAATCCTCAGGATTTCTGCGACCGCGACTTGATGCTTGAAACAGCACTTGAAAAAATGGATCTAAAGAAGACGATATTCTACGAGTTGGACAAAATTTGTCCTAGTGATGTTATCTTGGCTACAAACACTTCCGTTCTTTCGATACTTGACATGGCCATGGTAACCAGCAGGCCGGATAGAGTAGTGGGTATACATGCGGACCCGTTAATATTTCCAGCTATAGAGGTCATCAAAACTCTTCTCACCAGTAATGAGACTTTCGATATTTCTAAGAAATTCGTTGAGTCTTTAGGAAAACATGCTCTTATTTGTAAGGATACACCAGGGTTTATTGCAAACCGTTTACTATTTCCTCTTTGCTTTAATATAGTTCGCCTTCTAGAGGCTGGAATAGCTACAAGAGACGAACTGGATAACGCTGGCAAATGGTTTCTATTTTTACCTGCGGGACCTCTTCAGTTAATGGATATTGCTGGCTTAGACACATTCATTTTGGCTGGAAACGCTTTGTATGATGAACTCAAGGAACCTCAGTATATGCCGCCCCTCTTGCTAAAAAAAATGGTCACAGCTGGCTGGCTTGGGGTCAAAGCGGGAAAGGGGTTCTACGATTATGACAAATGATTAGCGTTCTTTTATACAAAGGGAGAGAGAAATGGCAGACAAAGGAATATTTGATCTTTCTGGGAGGGTAGCTCTTGTTACCGCTGGAGGTCATGGGCTAGGTCGGGAATATTGTGAGGCAATGGCTGAGTTCGGAGCTGATGTAGTTTGTAGCGATATTAATTTGGAACGTGCACAGGAGACAGTTAAACAGATAAAAAGGTTCGGTCATAAGGCCTTGGCTATCGAGTGTGACGTGTCTAAACCAGACGATGTCAATCTTATGGTAAAGCAGACACTAGCCGAGTTCCACACAATTGACATTTTGTTCAGTAACGCTGGAATTCCGAATAAACTAGTGAAGCTCCATGAGATCGCTGTTGAAGACTGGGAAAGGGTTATGGCTGTTAATTTAAGGGGTATGTTCCTCTGTATACGAGCTGTTTTGCCTATAATGCAGAAGCAGAAAAAAGGAAGTATCATTACCACTTCATCAGTCGCTGGATTAAGTGTAAATGGGGAGTCCTTTCTAAATGCATCACCTTATGGTGCATCCAAAGCCGGAGTAATTGGCCTAACCAAACACGTGGCAGTAGAGTACGCTAAAGACGGAATTCGGGTAAATACTATCGCCCCAGGTGTTCATCGCACGGGGGTTGTCGAACTTGCCCCAGAGAAGTTAGAACAAATGGAAAATCAAATAGTAAAGTTTATCCCTATGGGCAGGCTAGCAAGCCCGATCGAGATTAGAGGATTAGCCGTGTATTTGGCATCAGATGCCTCAAGTTACGTAACGGGCCAGGTATTTGTAGAGGACGGGGGACTAACTACTTAATAACAATAAATTGTAGTTATGCAGGTAGATAAAGACTGGGGTTATCTAAAGAAGAAAAAATGGAAGCACACTTTTCACTGTAATATGATATTAGAGGCAATTGCATTAATATGGCGGAATTTCGAGAAAACGAACATCTCAAGAAAGGTCAGTAATAACAACTACCTATTAGAGTGGGCGCGGGTCAACCTGCGACGATTATAAGATGGTTTTTCTTGAAAAGATAGAGAATTTCTATCTTCGGAACGAAGAAAGGGAGGAACGGAAATGCAAGTTGTTGGAGATATTCCACGTTTGAATGCAAAGCGTTATCCAGATAAAAAAGCTCTAATCATGGATAACAATTATCTTACTTTCAGTCAGCTCAACCGACAAGTCAATCAAGTGGCCCACGGATTACTTTCTTTAGGTGTGAAGCAGGGGGATCGAGTGGCAATATTGGCATTTAATTGTTTGGAGTATGTTGCTCTTTATTATGCCATTGCCAAATGTGGTGGGGTGACAGTTCAGGTCAACTTCCGATATAAAAAAGATGAATTGATTTATGCCATTAACAATTCTGACCCGAAAGTCCTTTTCTTTGGGCCTGAGTTCATTTCTCTTGTGGGTGAGGCTAGGGCAGGTTTCGTTTCGCCAGTCCATCTCGTAGCAATCTCTGGAGAGCCTTTTGAAGAAGGTCTCACATTAACAAAACTGATGGACGGGCGATCGAGCTCTGAACCACCAATTAAAGTAAATCCTTTTTCTCCTGTCACTATCATGTATACTGCTGGTACAACAGGTTTTCCAAAGGGAGTACTCACCTCGCACTCTTCATGGCTCAATACCTATACAGGAATGATGGCTGAGGGTGATGTTTACCATGATGAAATCGTTTTAGTACCCATTCCCCTGTTTCATGCTGGAGGAATGCATTGTACGCTTCAGCCTACGCTCCTTTTGGGCGGCACAGCGGTCATTACAGGCAAGGGGTTCGATCCGGATAAGACCCTGGATATAGTACAGCGCTTTCATATAACAATGACCATGTGGGTACCGGCCCAATTAGCTATGCTGGTTAATCATCCAGATTCGAGAAAGTATAATGTTTCCACGTTAAAAAAAATCTGGTATGGTTCCTCGCCGATCAGTTCCATAGTGCTTGAGGCTTCTATGGATTTATTTAAGTGTGGTTTTTATCAATGGTACGGACAGACGGAAACTGGCATGGTTTCGGTATTGCGACCGGAAGATCACCTGGAGCGGTCTCAGTGCACCGGCCGCGAATTTTTCAATACCGATATACGGGTAGTGGATGAAGAGGGGAATGACACACCAGTAGGAGGAGTTGGTGAAATAATTTGCGCCCAACACCTCGGAGGCATGATCGGCTATCATGGTATGGAGGAGGCCACGAGAAGGACCATCCGGAATGGCTGGATACACACCGCGGATCTTGCTAGAGCGGAGGGGAATGGTTATTTTACTGTGGTTGATCGTATGACAGACATGATTATTAGTGGAGGCGAAAATGTCTACCCCAAAGAGATCGAAAATATTATCATGAGTCATCCTGGAATCCGAGAGGTCGCTGTGTTTGGAATACCGGATGAAGTCTATGGTGAATCGGTATGCGCTGTTGTGGTTAATAAAGAAGGATATAAACTGACTCAGGAGGAGATTATTAATTTCTGTGCCTCCAAACTTTCCGGTTACAAAAAGCCAAAACGAGTGGAATTTATAGATGAGCTCCCCAGGAATCCTACTGGAAAAGTTACTAAAAACATATTGAGAGATCCCTATTGGGCTAGTAAAAAGAAAAGGATTTAAGGAAGAACAAGATTAAAAGAACTACAGTAGGAGTTAAAAGGAATGGGATACCCGGGCCTGCACAGTTCACATTCTGGTCAAGGATTAGTTTGATTAATTCCCCATCGAGGCATTATATAGTCCCATATTAAATTCTAATTTTTCTTCTTGGAAATAGATTCCCGGCCCTATATCCCCTTCCAAATCCTAACCTCCTACCTAACACCCAAGACCGGATAGGGTATATAGGAGCTGTTTGTATTATCAAATAATGAGAAAAATTAATACAAACGTAATAAATGATTTGTTATTGTGAGGAGCGAAGCGACGAAGCAATAACATGAAAAACGAGATTGCCACGTCCTTCGGGGTCGCATGACGATGGGCAGTGTTAAAATATTTAATGCGTTTGTATTAGTTCATAACTTTCTGGAAACGAGAGATTATTTTAGATAGCTTTGTGAAATATTTTTTAAGGATCTAACTATATCAAAGGAGGAAGCATATGTTACCAGGGGTTAAGAAATATCCGCATATTTTCAGCCCCATCAAGATTGGCAAACTGGAGATTAAGAACCGAATCAAGTATGCCTCCACAGAGACAAATTTCAATTATCGAGATGGTTATGTTTCAGATAAAGAAGTGGGTTATATGGAGGCTCAAGCCCGGGGCGGGGCGGGCATTGTCACGTCGCAGGGTGCCTTCACAGAACCCAAGGGTGAAGGAAAGGGCTATGTAGGAATGATGGCCATTTGGGATGACAAGTTTATCCCGGGTCTCAAAAAAATTGCGGACGTCATCAAGAAACACGATGCCATTCCCTGCCTTCAATTAATGCACTGCGGTCGAGTAGGAGGAATTGAGATTCCTTACACCGCAGGGCCGTCGAATGTTCCCCACAACTGGCGACTGCCCAGACCTGAACTCGCATTTATCATCAAGGATAGTGGTTCGAGATTGCTCATCTTTGACCAGAGTTTGTGTATGAACTTCCCAAGGCGGCAAGCGGGAAAATTCAAAAGTTAATACTAAAGAAAAGGCATAAGAAAGCATAGTGTATAGAGCATAGAGAGAACCCGTGACCATGCTTCGTGTCAGGTGTCTGGATACGGGAAATAGGCAAGGGCACGATAAAAGATTGGAGGCCTACATGGTTGAAAAGTTTTATCGGTTAGGCTGCGACATTGGCGGCACCTTTACTGACTTTGTCCTGCTCAACGATCGAACTGGGGAGATAAAGATCTATAAGTGTCTGACCACTCCTAAAGATCCCTCTGATGCTGTAGAGCACGGCATCAGAGAAATGGAGAAAAATACACCAGGCTTTGTGGAGAAAATGGATGAAGTGATCCATGGAACAACCCTAGTCATTAATTCGATTATCGAAAGAAAGGGAGCCAAAACAGGTCTGATTACCACGAAGGGCTTCAGGGATGTCTTGGAAATTGGAAGAGGCATCCGATATGCACCTTATGATGTATT
>Ga0209777_10003504_pt1 | contig 19352 bp, 23 predicted proteins | sample FrelakmetHBP12HB_FD_187147 | JGI IMG/M metagenome (GOLD analysis project Ga0209777, IMG submission 187147) | Freshwater lake sediment microbial communities from the University of Notre Dame, USA, for methane emissions studies -HBP12 HB (SPAdes)... | ecosystem: Environmental > Aquatic >...
ATTGTTGAAACTATGCCTATGTCAAGGTCCGTGGCCGTTAATGATAAACTGTTCTTCCCGGCCTCTATCAATATGTTTGATAGTATCGGCAATGTCGTCTTCGGGTTTATCGCGTTCTGCACTTCCTGTATGCCTTTTACAAGGATCTCTTTTGTTATATCAAATTTCATTATCATCTTTTCCCTTCATCTTTTATATTAATTAAAGCTAGAAGCAACCGTAATAGCGGTGTTGACAATGTGTATAAGCCGCTAAACCACCTCTCCTATACATGTTACAGAAGATTAATTCAATGTATAACAAAAAAAGTTATCCACAACCACTATATTACGAACCGCCGATATTGTCGGTTATCCTCTCTATAAGGTCGCTCAACCCTTTCTTCTCACTCAAGTCTTTCTTTATCTTTTCATATGCATGCATCACAGTGGTGTGGTCCCTCCCGCCGAAATATTCCCCTATCTCCGGCAGAGAGTAGTCGGTGAGCTGCCTGGCAAGGTACATAGCTATCTGCCTCGGGTAAGCGATCGCGCGGCTGCGCTTCTTTATCTTCATGTCGGATAATTTTATATCGAAATATTCGCAGACCTTCTTCTGGATCATATCTATCGTGATCTTCTTTTCACCCTCGCGTATCATGTCCTTCAGGACCTCTTTCACCATCTCGACCGATATGTCCCTGCCGATAAGTTTCGCATAAGCGACCACGCGTATTAAGGCGCCCTCAAGCTCGCGGATATTACTCTTGATCTTCTCTGCCAAAAAATAGTAGACGTCGTCGGGCAGCAGTATCGTCTCCTTCTCGGACTTCTTCTTCAATATGGCCATACGCGTTTCAAAATCGGGCGGCTGGATATCCGTGACGAGCCCCCATTCGAACCTCGAGACGAGCCTCTCCTCAAGGGACTGTATCTCTTTCGGCGGCCGGTCGCTCGAGACGACTATCTGCTTATGAGCGTCGTATAACGTATTGAACGTGTGAAAGAACTCTTCCTGGGTGGCCTCTTTGCCGGCAATGAATTGTATATCATCTATGAGCAGGATGTCAACATTCCGGTACTTTTCCCTGAACTTCGTCATCGCCCTGTTCTGTATCGCGCCGATCAACTGGTTCGTGAACTCTTCGCTCGTGATGTAAAGTATTTTTGCCTTCGGCAGCCTCTGTATTATCCTGTGCCCGACGGAATGCATCAGATGCGTCTTACCTAAGCCCACGCCGCCGTATATGAAGAGCGGGTTGTAAGCTTTCGCCGGAGAGTCGCATACCGCGGATGCCGCCGCGTGGGCGAATCTGTTGCTCGGGCCTATGACGAAACTGTCGAAAGTGTATCTTGAGCTGAGGCCGATCTCTTTCCCGGCGTCCTGTTTGTCGCGGCCGAACGGCCAGAACGTCTTGCCCTGGGCCTTCTCTTTATTCCCCGCGCCGGAGGGTTGTTTGGGGAGAGCGTCGTCGGGAGATTCCTGCATGAAGAAATCGATCTTCATCTCTTTCCCGCAAGCTTTGGCGACGTTCGAATTCAGCGCGGCCGTATAACGGTCGAGAAGGATGTCCTGGAATAATTTATTCGGGATTTCGAGCGTCAGCGTATCTTCCGACATCGAATGGAAATTGACCGGGCCAAACCAGATATTGAAGGCCTGGTCATTATTGAGCTCTTTTTTGATCAATTCCCGGGCCCTTAGCCACACCGAGGGGTCATTAGAGGCCATTTTTCACTTTTCCGGGTGAATGCATGGGTTATTCACAGGTTGTGCACAGCAATGTACCACTCCACAGTACCTGAACGAAGCGAATAGTACTGTGCCGGGTACATTGCACGGCATCGCACCATTCGCATCTGTTGTTAAATTCCGCATGCTCAGGTACGATGCACGGCATATTTTGAACAGCAGGCAACATTATAGTCAAAAGCATTTGCAATTGCAAGTATTAATTTATTCCTGCGAAGCCCTATCGGCTATCGCTAGTTGAAGGGCGCAGCAGAATTAAAGATGTTGACTAACAAATGCTCTGTGGTATAATCATCGGACAATATCATAGGAGAATAAGATGAAGTATACTTTAAAATCAGGCTCCAATATCAAGAGAAAGAGGAAGCACGGATTCAGGGCCAGGATGCAGACCCGCCACGGGCGCACCGTTTTAAGCAGAAGAAGACAGAAGGGCCGTCATAAGCTCACCGTATGATCCCCGCCGAGGACTTCGCCAAACAGGAGCGTCTCATAAAGACGAAAGACTTCAGGAAGGCTTACAAAGACGGCCGCTCTTATAAGGCCGGTTTTATTATATTAAGACTGTTGCCTAATGGCACAAGTATGAACCGCGTCGGTTTTTTCATAAGCGCGAAGAGCATAAAGAGGGCTTTCAAACGTAATCGCATAAAGAGGCTATTCCGCGAAGCCTATAGAAAGAATAAGAAGCTATTGAAGAGAGGGTTCGACATCGTTCTTGTGGTAAGAAGAGAGACGAAAGACAACTTCTCTTATGTCAATGCACGGCAGGCCTTATTGGATCTGGGTAAACAGGCGGGCATATTACTATGAAGTTTTTGGTAGTCCGGGCGCTAAAATTTTATCGTAAATACTTGTCAACATTGAATATAAGATGCTGCAGGTTCTATCCTTCCTGTTCCGAATATGCTATAGAAGCCGTAGAAAAGCACGGCGCATTATCCGGCGGGGTCAAAAGCATTTGGAGGCTGATCAGGTGTAACCCCTTTTCACGAGGCGGCTACGACCCGGTACAATAATCTATGGAGAAGAGACTAATAACAGCGGTTACGCTGTCAATAATGGTGATAGTGATATTCCAGTTCTTGTTCCCGGCACCCAAGAGAACAGAAGTTGTAAGGCCCGGAGAGAAGGCGATCACGAAAGAGATAGATGTAAAATCATCTATACCGGTAACGTCGGTTCCGATGGAGAACGAGCAGGAATCGGCCGTCGCCACAGATAGAAGCATAGTTACGTTCAGCAACATAGGTGGCTCGGTAAAAAGAATAGAGCTTAAAGGGCATAAAAAAAATAATTCGACCGAACCGATGATATTGGTAGATCAAAAGGACCCCGGCCGGTATATCTTTTCGGTAAAAGATTCTTTTGGGGCCCTGCCATTAGAATTCTCAAAGTATTCTCTCAGCACAAAGCCAGATCAAGTAATTTATACGCTAAACTTACATGACCTGCAAATAGTGAAACAATATACGTTGCACAACTCAAATGATACGATAGAGCTACAGCTTTTTATAAAAAATACATCTAATCAACCAAAAGAATTGGCCTATCAAATCATAAGCGGATCAGGCATTGTTGAGCCTAACATTGCCGATAGAAGGCTTATTGAAGTTACGGCAAAAGTCGACGGTAAGACAATGAACTTCAAACGTCCGAAGAATAACATAATCACAAATCCGGGCATAATCAGCTGGGTAGCTCTGAAGACAAGATACTTCTCATTAATTATGAAACCGTTCGGCCAAACCAAAGACCAGTTCCATAATTTTGCGGCGGGTGACGATCTTGTGGCCGGCATAGAGATGGAACGCGTGACAATACCTGCCAACTCGCTGACAGAGCAGAAGTATATATTGTATGCGGGGCCAAATGTGGCATCAGAGCTCAGGAAGATAGGTATGGAGTTTGAGGAGACAATAAATTATGGGTTCTTTGGGTGGATAGCCAAGGCTCTGCTTTTTATGCTGGGGCTTTGTCACAGCATCTTCAGAAGCTGGGGACTGTCGATAATCATTCTGTCGATATTTTTAAACGTCCTGCTCTTCCCTCTTACGCTAAAGAGTTTTCAGTCTATGCAGAAGATGCACGAACTGCATCCCCAGATGGAGAAGCTCAAGGTCCAATTTAAAGATAATCCTCAAAAGCTGAATAAAGAGATCATGGGGCTCTATAAAAAGTATAATATAAACCCGCTGGGCGGGTGTCTGCCGCTTTTACTGCAGATGCCCATCTTCATCGCCCTGTATCAGGCGCTTACCAAGTCTATAGACTTAAGAGGCGCAAGCTTCTTATGGATAAAGGATCTCTCAATGCCCGATGCTATATCCATACCGGCTACTTTACCACTGGTCGGCAACCATATAAATATACTGCCGCTCGCGATGGTCGTTCTGATGGTATTCCAACAGAAAGTCTCGACTAAGGTTATGGGCAGCGCTGTTACCGAAGAACAAAAGCAGCAACAGAAGATGATGCTTGTTATGATGCCTGTAATGTTCGGATTCATATTCTATAATATGCCGTCCGGCATGGTCCTGTATTGGGTGATTAATACGCTCTTGACCATCGTAGAACAGTCTGCGATACTGAAAAAGACATAATCGGCAACTTGACAAAACCGATTTTATCAGGTATATTCTAAACAAAGCACATAAGCAGGTGCTTAGATTTCACGTGAAATCTAAGCGTTTGTCTGACACTACATCGAAATGGCAAAAGTAATAGCACTTTGTAATCAAAAAGGCGGGGTTGGCAAGACAACCACTGCAATAAATCTCGCCACATATCTTGCTTTGTCCGGCAAAAAGATCCTCCTGATAGATATTGATCCACAAGGCAATGCCACCAGCGGACTCGGGATCAATAAACATGACATCAAACATAGTGTATACCATCTCTTGATAGATGATGCAGAGCCTAGATCTATCATGATCGGCACACAGATCGGCAACTTATTGCTATTCCCGTCCAATCTGAATCTCACGGGCGCTGAAGTAGAACTCGTCAGTATATTGGGCCGCGAACATAAGCTTAAAAAGGCTCTGACAGGCCTATTAAACGATTTCGATTTCATATTGATAGATTGTCCTCCGTCGCTGGGGTTACTGACAATAAATGCCCTTTCCGCCGCAAATTCGGTGCTTATACCGATACAATGCGAATACTACGCCCTGGAAGGACTGGGTCAGTTAGTAAATACTATTAATCTTGTTAAAGAGAATATCAATCCTAGCCTTGAAATAGAAGGCGTCTTACTTACAATGGCAGATTACAGGACAAAACTTACCAATGAAGTTATAAATGAAGTAAAGAAGTTCTTCTCCGGCAAAGTATATGAAACAGTGATACCTCGAAACATCAGGCTGGCCGAAGCTCCTGGATTTGGGAAACCGATTGCATTATATGATAGAGCTTCTATAGCTGCCAGAAAATATGAAGACTTCACAAATGAATTATTAGGTGTGAAAAAAGAAAGTATTATAGCGGCATCATTGCAAGCGACTGAAGATAGTGAAACAATTTCAAGCATTGAAAACGAGATTGCTTCGACAAGTTAAAGTTAGAAAAAGCTAAAGGAGATTACATGGAAAAGCGGGCACTGGGCAAAGGGCTTAGCGCATTAATACCACAGCGAGAAATAGTATTTATAAAAAATGCAACAGAGGCTATTATCCATATACCATTATCTCAGGTTAAAGCAAACAAATATCAGCCTAGAACCGAATTCGATAAAGAGAAACTCAATGATCTGGTCAATTCCATAAAAGAGAAAGGCGTCATACAGCCTGTGCTTGTGCGCAGGGCCATCGATGGCTATGAATTGATAGCCGGCGAACGCCGTCTTCGTGCTGCAGCAATGCTCAAACTAGATAAGATCCCTGCCATAGTTAAAGACGTTAACGATGTCGATATGCTGGAGATCGCGCTCATAGAGAATATACAGCGCGAAGAGCTGAACCCTATAGAAGAGGCAAAAGCATTCGAGCGCCTTACAACAGAATTTAATTTCACGCAGGAGAAGATAGCGCAGGTGGTGGGTAAGGATAAGTCTACGATATCCAATGCGATCAGGCTGCTGGGGTTGCCGCAGAAAATACAGGACCAGGTTTCAAAAGACACGATAAGCGCGGGCCATGCCAGGGCGCTTCTGCCGCTTCCGACGGAAAATGAGCAATACAGGGTCTGCAACATCGTTATAAACAAGGGCCTGTCTGTGCGCGAGACCGAGAAACTGGTTGAGCGCAGACGCGCCGAGGCGGGGGCGCAGAAGAGACCCGTTAAGCGCGATCATAACCTCGACAGCATAGCGAACGAAATGCAGCAGGCCCTTGGGACGCGCGTAAAGATATTCCACGGCAAGAAGCGCGGCACCATCCAGATAGAATATTACTCGGTAGAAGACCTGAACCGCATCCTGGGCATAATCACGGCAAAAAAGGCATAACCCCCGTAACCCATTCTATTTAGCCTTGACAAATCCTCCGGTTTGTAGTTAAATACAATGCTCAATATAATAGGTCCTATATATTCGTATATAAGCATAGATAGGGGGTCATATGAACCAAGCCACTCTAGTATTGATAAAGCCGGATGGATTGAAGAAGTCGCTCACAGGGAACATCCTGACGCGCCTGTCTGAAACGAAACTTGATATAGTAGGCGCCAGGATAGTGAAGGTTTCCAGAGAGCTTGCCGAGAAGCACTATGCTATGTTAAAAGATAAACCGTTTTTTGAGGATCTATTGAAATATCTGATGGGCGAATATCATAAAAAGAAGGTAATGGCTTTAGCATACTACGGCGAAGACGCCATACAGAAGGTAAGGAATATATGCGGCGCCACAAATCCTGAGGAGGCGGACCCGGTCTCTATAAGAGGAGCTTACGGCAGGATCACCACAAAAGGCGTTTACGAGAACGCGATTCACGCCTCGGCCAATCCGGCGGAAGCCGAACGCGAAATAAAATTATGGTTCACCCCCGACGAGATAATAGCGGAGCTTTACCCCACTAAAGCAACTAAGAAGAGCGTGGAAGCGCACGTCTGGGCGTAGAGACGATCGAACAATAAAAGAAACTTATAGATATTAAGAAATTAGGAAATTGGTTGTTCAACAATCAAACGATAAATTTCTATAAGTTTCTATAAATTTCTACCAATTTCTTAATATTTATAAATTTCGATAGAAGATGGTCTATAGGAGGTAGAAAATTGATCAAATCGATGACGGGTTTTGGGAAGGGCGAGATAAAATTCCCCAGAGGGCAGATCATAGTAGAGCTAAAGACAGTTAACCATAAATTCTTTGACGCTAGCCTGAAGATGCCTGAAACGATATCTCCTTTCGAGGACAGGATCAAAGAGGCTCTGCAGAAGAAGATAAACAGGGGCAAGGTCAACGTCAATATAATTTATGAGAACAGCGGCACTAAAGATGAAGTTGTAGCCATAAACAGGAAGCTCGCGAAGAGCTACTATGCCGGCATAGTAGGATTGAAGAAAGCCCTGGGCCTGAAAGAGCCGATCGGGTTAAAGGAGCTGATAAGCCTGCCCGGGGTCGTCAACTACGCAGCTACGCAGGAGAGCCTGACCGTATTATGGCCTAAAATAGAGAAGGCTCTTGCGGCAGCGCTCCTATCTTTGATAGCTGATAGAGAAAAAGAAGGGAAGGCTCTTCATAAAGATTTTTGTAATAGAGTTACGGCCATGGACAAGATGCTTGCTGAGATAAAATCGAGCTCGCATTTGAGCATCAAGGAGTACAGGGAGAGATTTGAAAAGAAGGTCAGGGACCTCACCAGCGGGCATCAGATAGACAAGGGCAGGCTCGAGATGGAGGTGGCCATATTCGCGAAAAATATCGACATATCGGAAGAGATCACCAGGATCAAGAACCATCTGGCCAATTTTAAAAGGACGCTAAACGTGAATGGAGAGGTCGGCAAGAAGATAGACTTTATCGCCCAGGAGCTGCATAGAGAGATAAACACTATCGGATCCAAGGCCAGCGATTTCAAGATATCCAGGAACGTTATCGAGATAAAGAGCGAGATCGAAAAGATCCGGGAACAGGCGAAGAACATAGAATGACGCCCAAAACAGGACCCAAAGGGAAGATCTTCATAGTCTCCGCGCCGTCCGGCTGCGGCAAGACCACACTGTGTAAAAAACTACTCAAAGATAAACTGAAATTGCACCAATCCGTATCGATTACGACGAGGCCTCCCCGCCGCGGGGAGCGCAACGGCGCGGACTACTTCTTTATATCCGCCGAAGAGTTCATCCGCATGATAGACGCCAAAGATCTGCTCGAATACGAGGAGAACTTCGGTTTTCTGTACGGGACGCCGAAAAAGGTAGTGGAAGAGATGCTTAAGAAAGGCAGGGATGTTCTCCTGAGCATAGACGTGAAGGGCGCCATGAATGTGCGTAAAAGTTATCCGCAAAACTCCGTCCTCATCTTCGTGATGCCTCCGTCGATGGAAGAGCTTAAGAAGAGGCTCGAATCCAGGGAGGCTGATACGGCCAAATCGATATTGAACAGGCTCAAAGTGGCCAAGCAGGAAGTCGCATGCAAGGATAAGTACGATTACATAGTGGTCAATGATTCACTCGACGCAGCCTACAAAAAGCTGAAAGAGATAATACTTCTGGAAGGAGAGAAAAATGCAGGGACCCGCAATCGATAAGCTGTTAGATAAGACTCACAGTATCTATAAACTGGTGATACTTGCTTCCCGCAGGACGATAGAGCTGGCCGACGGCGCCCAGAAATTAGTGGATTGCCCAGCCGACTTCAAGCCGGCAAATATTGCCATAAAAGAGATCATGGAAGATAAAGTGACTTATAAAGTGAGAGAAGAAAAATGAAGGCCGCTGTGAAGACCGTGATCGTCGGCGTTACGGCGAGCATCGCAGCCTACAAGGCCTGCGAGATCGTGAATCTTTTGCGAAAAGAGTCGTTCGATGTAAAGGTCATATTGACGAAGGACGCTTTGGAGTTCGTGACGCCGTTGACTTTGCAGACGCTCTCGGGCAATAAGGCGCTGACCGACATGTTCGAGCCTCCAGGGGGATGGAGTCCGGTGCATACGTCGTTAGCCGATAACGCTTCGCTGATACTGATAGCTCCGGCCACAGCGAACGTTATAGGGAAGCTGGCGAACGGTATATGCGACGACCTTTTAACATGTGTTACCTATGCCTCCAAAGCGCCGGTCCTGATAGCTCCTGCAATGAACGAGAATATGTATAATCATAAGGTGGTTATTGAGAACATAGCGAAGCTGGAGAAAATAGGGTATTCTTTTGTCGGGCCCGTGAAAGGGCGCCTGGCCTGCGGGCATGATGCGATAGGGCACATAGCGCCTGTTCCTGAAATAATCAAAGAAGTTAAGAAGATCTTAAAGTGATAAAACATATCCTCGTCACAGCGGGCCCCACCCGTGAAAAGATAGACCCGGTAAGGTATATATCAAACTATTCCACAGGGACTTTTGGGTACGAGATAGCCAGAAAGGCCAGGAGGCGCGGGCTTTCCGTCACTTTAGTCAGCGGCCCGACGCTGTTACCTGTGCCTAAAGGAGTGAGGCTGGTCCTGGTCGAAAGCGCCGACGATATGAGGGCTGCGGTGCTAGCGCTTATAAAAAAATCCGATTGCGTTATCATGGCAGCGGCTGTTGTGGATTGGCGGCCCAGGCGTTCCGCCAGGCGCAAGATAAAGAAGGATGGCGCCAGAAATATAGAGTTGGTAGAAAATCCGGATATACTGACCGAGATCGGCAGGCTGAAGAAGAAAAAGGTTGCGGTGGGGTTCGCGCTCGAGACAGAAAACCTTGAAAAGAATGCATTAAAAAAACTGAAAGACAAAAACCTGGATATTATAGTGGCCAATAGATTGACCTCAAAGAGGAATGTTTTTGGTAGCGGGCCGCTCGATGTAGTGGTTATAGACAGGTTCGGCAACAGGACGAGGATATTCAATAAAAGTAAGGCAAAATTGGCCAAGATTATTCTTGACAAGGCGCTGAAGTTTCGAATACACTAGACCTTATTATGGCGACGAGAAAAGGCTTCACTTTAGTGGAACTGTTGATCGTTATTACGATGTTCGCGATCACGTTCTCACTGCTCACGCCCTTCATAAATAAGATGCGCGAGAGGGCGGATGTCATAAAGTGCTCGGCGAACGTACGCCTGTTGAGCCTGGCTTTGCATATGTACGCGGCCGACCACGATGACGCGTTCCCGCCGGACCTAAGGAGCCTTTATCCCAGTTATGTCAAAGAGGAGAAGGTATTTGATTGCCCCGCAAGCAAGTTTAAGGGTACCGCGGCCAGGAGCGATTACGAATATGTTCCCGGATTGTCCGAGTTATCGGAGCCTTCCGAAGTTATAATTTACGACCGGGACGGCAACCATAATGGCTTCGGGCGGAATGTCGTCAGGGTGAATGGCTCCGTAGAATGGGTGCATAGTACCGAGGGAAAACCAAGATAGTGCGGCGCGGTAGTTAGAAATGGGCATAAAATATAAAGTCAATGAAAATTTCTTTAAGACATGGTCTCGAAACAGTTCTTATGTCTTGGGTTTTATTTATGCAGATGGGCATTTAGAAGACGCATCTTATTTAAGAGGAAAATATCTAAGATTTACAAGCACCGATCGCTCATTGATAGAGAAAATAAAAAAATCTTTAAATTCAGACCACACGATCGTGGTTATAGCGGGATCTGGAAACAGAAAGGCCATATACCGGCTTCGCATTGGAAGCCACAAAATTTATAACGACCTGGAAAACATCGGCCTCCATCCGCGAAAATCTCTCGATATAAAATTCCCCTATGTTCCGTATAGTTTTTTATCGGATTTTGTAAGAGGGTATTTTGACGGAGATGGTTGCATAGCTTTTGAAAAAGTGAAAAATAGACCTTACAACAGATTAAAGGTTATTTTCACATCCGGGAGTAAAGATTTTCTGGAATCATTATCAAAAAAACTTAAGCAAAGATGTATAGGAAAAATAGGCAGAGTTTATGATAGCCATCAAAGCTATCAGTTAATATATAATTCTGTTGTCGCGGCTAAACTTTTAGAATTTATGTATAGTAAAGTGTGGGAGAGAAGGCTTTTGTATCTCGATCGTAAATATTTGAAATATAAAAAGCTGTTTTTCGCTCCGGGAGCATGTAGGTGCGAGAATATTTTTGATAGGCAGTCGAGAGCGTGGAATTGAGATAACCGAAGGCGGCGTACCCAAGTGGCAAAGGGAAGAGTCTGCAAAACTCTGATTCAGCGGTTCAATTCCGCTCGCCGCCTCCAAATTTTGCTTTAGCAAAATTTGATTCCGAGGCTGCTTTAGCAGACTCGGAACCTGATTAAGGCAGGTTTATCAAAGGGCGCATAGCGCAGATGGTTAGCGCGCCACGTTGACATCGTGGAGGTCATAGGTTCGATCCCTATTGCGCCCACCATCAAAAATTTGCTCTTGCAATACGTGTATAACTATGTTATACTTGTATTGTGATAGGAGGACAATATATGACTTTATTGAAGGCGTTCCGCTTGCCGGCCGCGCTTGTTAGCAGATTGGCTTCACTGGCGAAAGCCACGCACCGCAGCGAAACTTTTTATGTTACCGATGCGTTGAAGCATTATCTGGAAGACTACGCGGACGCGCAGATAGCGAAGGACCGTTTTAACGACCCCAAATCCAGGATCATTTCCAGCGCCGAGATGAGGGGCAAGCTTGCCATATAAGGTCGTCTATTTAGATCAGGTCGAACGGGATCTCAGGCAACTTGATAAATCTACCGCTAAGAAGATCCTCGCGCGGATCGAGAAATATCTGGTCGCCGATCCCAAGGAGCTGGGAAAGCCGTTAAAAGGGGAATTTTCCGGGTATTGGCGATATCGTTGGGGGGACTACAGGGTGATTTATAAGATATCTGAGCGGGAAATTTTGATCCTCGTCCTGCGCATAAGCCACAGAAAAGATGTGTATGATTAGTTTTTTCGGGCGGGTGGCGGAACTGGCATAAATGCCTCACAAGAGAAAAGATTTAAATATCACAGGGTCTAATCTTTGGTATCTCGTGGGTCTTATCACGAGTGACGGGTGCTTGAGTAAAGACGGAAGGCACATAGATATCACATCAAGTGACAAAAACTATTTGTTACAATTAAGAAAAGCAACTGGTTTGTCAAACAAAATAACGGCAAAATATGGAGGAAACAAAAATATTGCTTATAGGATACAATTTGCGAATAGACAGTTTTATGACTTTTTGTTATCTGTAGGCCTAACTCCACATAAGTCTTTAACATTAGGATCACTTAACATAACAGAAAATTATTTTCACGATTTTCTAAGAGGCCTTATAGACGGCGATGGTTGTATTCGTAGATAGTTTCATACTACAAATTATAATCAGCAATGGAGCTTGAGAATATATTCAGGCTCAAAAGAATTCATTGAGTGGTTGGATAAGGCCATAGAAAGTCTTTACAGCGTTAAAGGCGGTTTGCATATAAACAATAAAAAAGGGGTATTGTACGTTTTAAAATATGGAAAAATGGCCGCGCGAGAAATACTAAAAAAATGTTATCATGATGGCGCGTTTTCGTTAGAGAGAAAAGCAAAGCTCGCCAATTCATGTGTAAATTCATATAAAGGGTGGAGTAGAAGCAAAACCGTTTTTACGTAAATGTTTTTGGGCGGGTGTTGGAACGGTATACAATGGGGACTTAAAATCCCTTGTCCGAAAGGGCGTGAGGGTTCAAATCCCTCCCCGCCCACCAAAATTTGCTATGCAAATTTTGATCCTGAAGCCGCGACGGATAGGAGCGGCTGAAGGACCTTAAACAAGAAAATTTATAAGGTAATTTATGGACTTAGACGCGTTAAGACATAGTACATCACACGTAATGGCGCAGGCCGTGAAGGAGCTCTGGCCGGACGTTAAGCTCGGCATAGGCCCATCGATAGAAGACGGATTCTATTATGATTTCGACCGCGAAGAGCCTTTTGCTCCGGAGGATCTCGGGACAATAGAGACTAAGATGCGCGAAATAATCAGGAAGAACTATGTCTTCGAAAAGCAGGAGATGACAAAACCTGAGGCCCTTAAATTATTCAAGAAGATGGGCGAGAAGTACAAGATGGAATTGATCGAAAAGATCCCCGGAGATACCGTATCCATATACAGGAACGGCGGTTTCGTCGATCTATGCAAAGGGCCGCATGTGGCGTCAACGGGTGAAATAAAGGCTTTCAAATTACTGTCGATAGCCGGCGCTTATTGGCACGGCATCGAAACGAACCCGATGCTGCAGAGGATATACGGCACCGCATTCGCCACGCAGAAAGATCTCGATCACCATATAAAGACTATCGAAGAAGCGAAGAAGCGGGATCACAGGGTGCTCGGCAAACAGCTCGAATACTTCAGTCTGAGCGACGAGATGGGGCCCGGCCTCGTATTATATCACCCCAAAGGCGCGCGTTTAAGAACGTTAATAGAAGAGTATATACGCAATGAACATTTGAAGCGCGGATATCAGCTAGTCATAGGGCCGCATATATTAAAGAGCGATGTATGGGTCAGGTCCGGCCATTACGATTATTATAAAGATAATATGTACATCTTCAAGATAGAAAAGCAGGAATACGCGATCAAGCCTATGAACTGCCCCAACCACATCATGGTCTATAAGTCGAAGACGAGAAGCTATAAGGACTTTCCTGTTAAGTTTTTCGAGCTCGGAACCGTTTACAGGAACGAGAAGTCCGGTGTCCTGCACGGCCTCCTGCGCGTACGCGGATTTACACAGGACGATGCCCACATATTCTGCCTTCAGGACCAGGCCGAGGACGAGATCATGAAGGTCATAGATTTCGTTATAGATACGCTGAACGCGTTCGGCTTCGATGAATTTTCCATAGAATTGTCGACAAGGCCCGCAAAATCAATAGGCAGCGATGCCGACTGGGCGCTCGCCGAAGCGGCCCTTATCAATTCATTGAACAAAAAGAGCTTAAGCTATGAGATAAACGAAGGAGAAGGGGCTTTCTACGGCCCTAAGATAGATATAAAATTGAGAGACGCGTTAAAGCGCGAATGGCAGTGCGCGACGATACAGTGCGACTTTGCTCTGCCGGAAAGATTCGACCTTAAGTATGTCGGCCAGGACGGGAAAGAGTACCGCCCGATAATGCTGCACAGGGTTATCTTGGGCAGCCTCGAACGTTTCATGGGCGCATTGATAGAACATTTTGCTGGGGCGCTGCCCCTGTGGCTTGCGCCAGTGCAGTGCGTGATAATACCGGTATCGGAGAAGGCGGGCGGGTATGCCGAAAATGTATTGCATATGTTATTGAACAATCATGTGAGAGTAGAGATAGACGCGAGGAATGAAAGGCTGCAGAAGAAGATACGCGACGCCGAGATACAGAAGATACCATACATGGTCGTGATAGGCGAAAAGGAAGAATCTATAGGCATGGTCTCGGTAAGGAGCAAGGCGCAGGGCGATATAGGCAGGATGAAGTTGGGAGAGTTTATTGAGAGGATAAAAGAAGAGACGGAAAAAAAGGTGCGTTAGCGGAGAGATCCTTCGGCCGCTCCGGTTTGTCGCGGCCTCAGGATCAAAATTGCTTCGCAATTTTGAAAGGAGGGGCACATTTTTAAGAAAGAGATAAGGATAAACCACAGGATAAGGGCCAGGGAGATAAGAGTGATAGGCGAACACGGCGATCAGCTTGGCGTGATGAGCGTCCAGGACGGGATAAAGAATGCCGAGGAGGCGGGGCTTGACCTAGTAGAGATAGCTCCGACGGCAAATCCGCCTGTCTGCAGGATAATGGATCACTCAAGATTTAAATATGAGCAGGAGAAGAAGGAGAAGGAAGCCCGCAAGAAACAGAAGATTGTCCATATAAAAGAGATACGGCTTGGGCCCAAGATAGGCGAACACGATTACCAGTTCAAGATGAACCATCTCATAAATTTCCTGAAGAACGGGGATAAGGTCAAAGTCACGATGATATTCAGAGGCAGAGAGATGGCGCATATAGATCTAGGGCGCAAGATCCTTGAGAAACTATCGAGCGATATTTCCGGAGTTGGGGAGATAGAAGAGAGCCCCCGGCTCGAAGGCCGCTTTATAAATATGATCATAAGAGCGAAGTAGATAGTAGGATTAAGTCGTAAGTAGTAGGTTATAAGTATCAAAAATTAACATCACCTTACTACTTAAAACTTATAACTTACAACTAGCATATCTATAACGAGGAGGAATAATGCCCAAACTGAAGACTAGCAAAAGCGTCAAGAAGAGGATACGTATAAGTAAAAGAGGCAAGATAAAACATTTTAAGGCCGGCAGGCGCCATCTCTTGGGCGGCAAAAGCCCGAAACGCAAACGGCAGCTTGGCAGGCCCGGGTATGTTTCACATGCCGACGCGTCGGCGATCAGATTGTTGTTGCCGTATGGCGCGTAGTTAAGAAAAGGTCCTTCGGAAGCTCCCATGGGTCGCTTCCTCAGGATCAAATTTATTTCATAAATTTGGGAGGTTATAAATGTCAAAAGTAAAGCATGCAGTTGCCACAAAGAGGCGCAGAAAACGGGTAATGGATGCGGCCGAAGGTCAATGGGGCGGCAGACACCGTTTTTACCGCCGGGCCATGGAGTCCGTGGCAAAGGGGAGGATGTACGGGTTCAGGGACAGGAAGGCGAAGAAGAGGGGCTTCCGTTCGTTATGGATAGTCCGCATCAACGCGGCCTGCAGAGAGCACGATATATCATATTCAAAATTCATGTGCGGGCTTAGGAAACTAAAGATCCTCATAGACAGAAAGATGCTCGCGGAGCTTGCGGTATCTGATAATAAAGTCTTTGGTAAACTCGTAGAGATGGTGAAAGCGTAATTCGTTTATCGTTAATCGTGGTCCGTAAATGATAGAAAAAATTAAAGATATAGAGAAGGGCGCGATCGAAGAGATAGCGCTGGCGGCCGATGCCGGTATGCTGGAGAAGGCCAGGGTGAAGTATCTCGGCAGAAAAGGCCTGATCACAGAACTCTTCAAGAATATCGGCGGAGTCTCCACGGCGGACAGAGCGGAGATCGGGCAGCTTATAAACTCATTGAAGAATACGGTCTCAAAGATTTTTGACGAGAAAGCAGCCTCTCTTTCCGGCAGCTGGAATAATAAAGCCGATAAAATAGATATCACGCTTCCGGGAATCGCCAGGGAAACGGGCCATATTCATCCGATCTCCAAAACCATAGAAGAGATATGCTCTGTATTCATATCGCTGGGGTTTAAAATAGTCGAGGGGCCCGAGATAGAAAACGAACACTATAATTTCGAAGCCCTCAATATACCCCTGGAGCATCCGTCCCGGGACGCATTCGACACGTTCTATCTAGCCGATAAATGGCTATTGCGAAGCCACACCTCGCCAGTTCAGGCGCGCTTTATGGAGAAGAATAAGCCGCCATTTGCCATAGTCATACCCGGCAAAGTTTACAGGCCGGATGCTACGGATGCTTCCCACTCGTTCATGTTTCATCAGGTCGAAGGGCTGGTCGTAAGTGACAATATAAGATTTTCGGACTTAAAGGGCTCGCTCACTCTTTTTGCCAGGCAGATCTTCGGAGAAGCGATCAGGATGCGTTTCCGCCCGAGCTTCTTCCCGTTCACCGAGCCGAGCGCGGAGGTCGACATATCGTGCATCCTGTGCGGAGGACAAGATAGCGTCCGTAGGGCAGGTTTAAACCTGCCCTACGGCTCTGATGAGCCCAGGCGATGTTCTCTCTGCGGCGGCAAAGGATGGATAGAGATACTCGGCGCCGGGATGGTTAATCCGAAGGTCTTCAGTAACGTAGGGTACAACCCTGAAAAAGTTACAGGATTCGCGTTCGGGATGGGAGTGGAGAGAATAGCGATCTTGAAATACGGCATTACTGACATTCGAATGTTCTTCGAGAACGATATCAGGTTCTTAAGGCAGTTTTAAACAAGTCACAATGTCACAAAGTCACCACGTCACCAGTAAAGCTTCTACGTGTGACGTTGTGACCTGGTGACCAAAGGTGTAATATGAGAGTAAGTTACAATTGGCTGAAAGATTACGTCGATATAAAATTATCGCCCGAGAAGCTGGCAGCGCTTCTAACTATGGCGGGCCTTTGCGTCGACTCCATACATAAGAGAGGCGATGATTCTATTCTGGAAATAGAGATAACCTCAAACAGGCCCGACTGGCTCTCCTATATAGGCGTCGCTAGAGAAGTTGCGGCTCTTACCGGAAAGAAACTCAAAATACCGTCTATTCGTCATTGCGAGCCCGCCGCCGTAGGCGGCGAGGCGAAGCAATCTCTAAAAACGATTTCAGTGAAAGTTGAAGATAAAAAACTCTGCCCTCGATACACAGCTCACGTGATACATAACGTCAAAGTCGGGGAATCGCCAAAATGGCTTAAGGAGAAGCTTGAGGCCGTGGGCCTGAGATCCGTAAATAATATAGTCGACATTACGAATTTTTGTCTTTTCGAGACGGGCGAGCCCATGCATGCTTTCGATCTCGATAAACTTGGAGGCCGATCTATCGTAGTGAGAAGAGCGTCGAAAGGCGAAAAGATAAAAGCCATAGACGGCTTCGAAAGAACGCTCGATAACGATATACTTATAATAGCTGACGACAAAAAACCCGTAGCCATAGCCGGAGTGATGGGCGGGCTATATGCGGAAGTATCTCCCCAGACGAAAAATATATTATTGGAAGCCGCGTATTTTGACCCCATTTCGGTCAGAAGGACATCGAGAAAGCTGGCGCTCTCCACGGATTCTAGCTACAGATTCGAAAGGAGAGTCGATATAGAAAATATAGAATGCGCCTCCGGCCGCGCCGCGCAGCTTATATCGAAGCTGGCGGCAGGTGAGGCCGGGGAATTCATAGATATAGGCAAAAGAGCGCCGGTCAAGAAGAAGATAATCTTAAGGCTGGAAAGGTTGGCTAAGATCATGGGAGTCGAGGTCTCTCCGTTGAAAGCGAAGTCTATTATGACGTCCTTAGGGCTGAAGGTTAAGCTATCGTCAAAGAACGCGTTGGAATTAAAGCCGCCCGGGTTCAGATACGATCTTCAGGACGAAATAGATATTATCGAGGAAGTGGCCAGGATATATGGCTATGACAATATCCCGGAAACGATCCCGCCCGTTTTAGAGGCCGGCAACAGGCTGCCCTATGACGTTATAATAGATAAAAATATGCGTGAAGCTCTGATCAATTTAGGATTATCCGAGATCATCACATACAGCCTTTTAAGCAGAAAGATTCTGGAGCTAGCGAGATCGTCCGGAGATAATACGATAAGTATAAAGAACCCTCTTTCAAATGAGCAGGAAGTGATGAGGACGACGTTGATCGCGGGCATGCTTAACTCTATGAAATGGAATATTAACAGGAGGCTGAGGGACCTGAAATTTTTTGAATTGGGGCGGGTTTATTTTAAAGAAAAAGACAATTCATTCGCCGAAAAAAAGCATCTTGCTATCGGGGTGACGGGCCAATTATACGACGGCTGGATAGGCCATCCGAGAGCCGTTACCTTCTTCGATCTTAAGGGCATCATTGAAACATTATTCTCTCAGATGGGGGTGAAGCAGTTCTCCGTTAAGGAATCTTTGAATTCCGTTTTCTCTCCGGCGTCATGCGCCTCTATAGAGGCGCATGACGATGCGGTAGGGATAATGGGACAGGTCGATCCAAAAATCCTGCACGATTTTGATATAAAAGAAACTGTCTACGCCGCCGAGATCGACTTCAGCAGGCTTATAAAACATATCTCTTTAGAAAAAATGTTTAAAGAGAGCCCGAAATTCCCGTCCGTTATCCGGGACATATCCATAGCTGCCGGTAAAAATATTTTGAACGCCGACATAACCTCTCTGATCAGAAAGACCGCGGGAAATATTTTAAAGGGAGTCGAGCTTGTCGACAGATATAGCGGCGGCCAGATCCCCGAAGGCAAGATAGGCCTAACTTACAGACTGGAATATCAGGATCCCGGCAAAACGCTCGAGGATGCCGGCGTGCAGGCTGTCCATTCGCGTATAATAAGCGCGCTCGAAAACAATTTAGGGGCCAGGCTCAGATAGCGTATCATCCCCATAAGTTGCCTTGCGGTATATTCTGTGATATACTTGAGTTGTCCCTGCGGTATGCGTGCTTTGAGCGAAAAATATTGAACCTATACGTTTTACTCGGGGGCCTGATCGCGTCAGTACCTTGGTATTGATTCTAGGGTTCCCACCTGTACATAACAGGGTCAATATAATTCAGCCTCACACGATATTTGCGGGGACTTTTTTCAGCTTCAACGGCAGGCGTGGACCCTGCGGGGCACGCCTTCCGCAGTTCGTCATTGCGAGGAGTCCCGCTGAAGGCGGGACGACGAAGCCTGCCGGCAGGCAATCTCAACAATCACGCTTTAAATAATTTTTACGGGTCCTGCCGCGGGTTCACCTTTTGTCTTTATTGGCTCGCGGTACGACACTGTTCATCCGACTTTATGGTGTTATGAATGCGCTTTAAACAACTGTCTATAGCT
>Ga0209777_10003505_pt1 | contig 19347 bp, 19 predicted proteins | sample FrelakmetHBP12HB_FD_187147 | JGI IMG/M metagenome (GOLD analysis project Ga0209777, IMG submission 187147) | Freshwater lake sediment microbial communities from the University of Notre Dame, USA, for methane emissions studies -HBP12 HB (SPAdes)... | ecosystem: Environmental > Aquatic >...
TATCGAGCGTGGAAGGGAGCAATTGGGCACACTCGGGTCGGGCAACCATTTTCTGGAGATTGAGGTCGTCGAGGAGATATTTGATAAAAAAGCTGCTGCTGCCTTTGGCCTGGAGGAGGACCAGATCTGCGTTCTCATTCATAGCGGTTCCCGCGGTCTCGGCTATCAAGTCTGCGATGACTATCTGGCCAGGATGGTCAAGCATCTTGGCGAACTGGAAATTCCCCTTCCCGACAGACAGCTCGCCTGCGCCTATCTTACGTCAAATCGGGGAAAGGAATACCTTGCCGCCATGGCCTGTGCCGCCAATTATGCCTGGGCCAACCGCCAGATGATGATGCACTGGACGCGGGAGACCTTCGAACATACCCTGAAAAAAGGACCCCGCGATTTAGGCATGAGATTGCTTTACGACGTCTGTCACAATATCGCCAAGATCGAAACATTTAACGTCGATGGCAAACAGATGAAGCTCTGTGTGCACAGGAAGGGAGCGACCCGGGCCTTCCCTCCCGGCCATCCGGCACTTCCGGCACTGTATAGTAATACAGGTCAGCCGGTGCTGATACCCGGTGATATGGGAACGGGTTCGTATGTGCTTGCCGGGACGGAGAAGGCCTTCGCGGAAACCTTCGGAAGCACCTGCCACGGCGCCGGGCGCGTCATGAGCCGCACCCAGGCGAAAAAGGCAAGCCGCGGGAGATCGATTGAACGAGAGATGGCCGCCAAGGGCATCATCGTAATGGCGACCGGCAAAGGAACCCTCAGTGAAGAGATGCCGGAGGCTTATAAAGATTTGGATGAGGTGGTGGATGTCGTCCACAGGGCCGGCATCTCCACGAAAGTGGCGAGACTCCGGGCGTTAGGTTGCATCAAGGGGTGACAGCCCGTATTATGAACTGTTGTGAAGGTAGATTCTCCTTTCCAAGTCACGTTTAAACTGCTCTTTTGCCGGCTGCGCCTGTTTAAACACCTGGTCCGCCTTGTAGAATTCCAGAGCGCGAATATTGGAAATTTCAATCTCAATGTAAATGTCCGGTGAAGAGTTGCGCAATTTTTCCTGGACGATGCTTCTCTCCATAATCTGGAAGGTGTTAAAAATGGCTTCCTGCAGGGACGGCATGCGGTCCGGTCTTGCTTCACGGCGTCCAATAACATCGACGGCAATGGTGAGATCACAATCTTTTGGCAACAGGTCAAAGGGCACGGGATTGACCGCACCACCGTCGATTAAAACATTCTCACCCATTGTGACAGGCGTGAACACACCGGGGAGCGACATGCTTGCCTGTATAGCGGGCGCCAATTCGCCGCTGTCGAGTACCACCTGTTCGCGAGTCCAAAAATCCGAAGCGACGACACGCAGAGGGATAACAAGTTCCTCGAATGTCCTTGCCTCGATCGATTCAAATAGATAGTTTATGAAGTGCTCCGCGTTCAGCAAACCACGGCCATCGAATTGCAGCGCCTTGAAATTTAGCCACTTGAAGACATGCTTCTTGGTTACGACATCTCTCAGTGTGTCATTTTCACTAATACTTATACTACTCATAACCTGTCTCAGATTCGCTGCACTTAATCCCGAACAATAGAGAACGCCGACAACCGCGCCCGTACTGGTCCCCGTGACATAGGATGGTTTCAGCGCAAGCTCATCCAGCGCTTCGAGTATCAGCACGTGTGCCAATCCTTTGGCGCCGCCTGCGCCCAGAGCGATACCGATCTTCTTCATAGTAAAGCGACACCTTTGTTATCTGAAAGCATCTGCTCTCTTCATTTATCCTGCTGCTCTTTCAATCTACACTCACTGGTGCCCGTTGGAGTCTCTCGCGAATGCACGGTAATGTCCGAATTCCCGCTGGAACCTGTCTTGGAAGGTTTCTGTCGAGTGCGGGAACGACACTGGAGGTAGCGGGTCGTGAGTATTATGCGGAGGAGCTGCGCATTTGCTTCCACAGAGTGAAGGCAGTAGCGACTGTTTCGACAGTGCCGTCTATGCCGATTTTCCCTGTGTTGACGACCATATCGTAGTGTGAGGGATCCGTCACGTCAGTATTGAAGTACTTGCGCAGGTATGCACGGCGATCTGAATCTGTTTTAATGATATATTTTGTCGCATCTTCCTTGGTGGAGGCGGAAGCGCGCATCACATTTTGGATTTTGGTTTCCATGGGGGCAATGAAACGCAGCCTGAATGTGTCCTCGGGAGGCAGGATATACTGAGCGCCTCTGCCCACGATGATCATATTGCCCTGTCTACCGAATGTGCCGATGACCTTTGTGAGGTGGTGGAGATAATCATCTACCCAGAGATGGCGGGTTTCGAACATAGAGCTTAACCAGTCATCCCGCCTGGAGACTTCCTTCTCATCGAGGGACTCTATGACCTTTGCGCTCATATTGGCGCTTTCAGCTATTTTCTGTATAATTTGGGCGCCTACCAGATCCATTTTCAGTTTTTCCGCTAGCTTTCTCGCTATTTCACTGCCGCCAGTTCCTGGCTCTCTGGAGACGGTGATCACTGGACCAGGCTTTGCCTTTACAGATTTCCGTTCCACTGTTGCGCCTTGCCATTTTGTCAATTGTTCATCCACCAACTGGTTTACTGATCGAGTCTGCGTCTTCACTAGAACACCTCCTTCTCTGTCAGAGATTTGATTTCTGCGCCGTCATCCATTTTTAAACCAGATACGACTTTGTTGTGGAACATCATGCTTAAAAAGAATACAGCCTCTCACCGGGCAGGACAGTAAACCCATTTTTAAGAAGGACTTCCACGGCATCATCCGGAGAATCGAAGCGGAAGATGATCACGGCGTTCTCGCCGCTTTTTTCGATGAATGCGTACAGATATTCTACGTTAATCCCATGTTGCGCCAGCACTGCCAGGATACTGTGAAGACCACCCGGGCGGTCAGGGACTTCCACAGCCACTACGCTTGTCCGGCTCACCCTCAAACCATTGTCATTTAGCACTCTGAGTGCCTTATTCGCATCGTTAACAATAAGGCGGAGAATTCCGAAATCGGACGTATCAGCAAGAGACAGGCTCCGTATATTAATATCAGCATCCTTCAGCAGCCTCATGACGCTTTCGAGTGCTCCCGGTTTATTCTCCAGGAATATGGATATCTGTTCTACCTTCATATGTCCTCCTAATAGGTTTCGAGAAAAAAAGTATATGTGAGGGCTTCCCCTACATTTTTCGGTTATCGATTAACCGGCTGGCCTTTCCTTCGGAACGTTGCAGGGACTTGGGTTCTATGAGTTTTATCTTGGCAGTTACGCCAAGATAGTCTTTCAAGTCTTTGGCGAGGGATCTTTCTAAATTTTGCAGGAAGCGGACCTCGTCTGCGTTCGCAAATGCCTTTTCAGTTACTTCAACCTGGACCTCCAAGGTGTCCATAGTGCCGACCCTGTCCACAATTAGCTGATAATGTGGTTCAAGCCCTGTTACTCCGACGAGAACTGCTTCAATCTGGGATGGAAAGACGTTAACTCCTCTGATAATAAGCATGTCGTCGCTCCTGCCGGTGACGCGGTCCATCCTTATGTGGCTCCTACCGCAACGGCAAGGTTCGGCTATCAGGCGGGATATGTCCCTCGTCCGATAGCGGATGAGAGGGAATGCTTCCTTCGTGATGGTAGTGAAAACGAGCTCCCCTTCCTCGCCATATGGCAATGTCTCTCCAGTTTCCGGATTGATGATCTCTACAATGAAGTGATCCTCAAACACATGCATGCCACAGCGCCCTTCTATGCACTCCATGGAAACCCCGGGCCCCATCACTTCCGAGAGGCCGTAGATATTCAGGGCGGCCAGGTTCAGTTTGTTTTCTATCTCGTCCCTCATTTTTTCACTCCACGGCTCAGCGCCAAAGATGCCAACGCGGAGCTTGAGCGCTCGCATATCAAGGCCCATGGCCATGCCCTGCTCCGCCAGGTTCAGCGCGTAGGAAGGCGTGCAGCAGATTGCCGTGGGACCGAAGTCCTGCAAGATCATGAGCTGTCTTTTAGTATTGCCGCCTGACATGGGTATAACGCTGGCGCCAAGTTTCTCGGCACCGTAATGGGCGCCGAGACCTCCTGTGAAAAGGCCATACCCGTATGCGTTATGGATAATGTCATTTTTGGTCAGGCCCGCAGCCACGAAGCATCTGGCCATCAGCTCCGACCAGGTATCAATATCTCTTTTCGTATATCCGACGACGATTGCCCTACCGGTTGTGCCGGAAGAAGCATGAAGTCTCACGATGCTGCTCATCGGTGCCGCGAAGAGTCCGAAAGGATAGTTGTCTCTCAGATCTTGCTTCGCCGTGAAGGGAAGCCGCTTTAGATCCGGCAGTGTCTTGATGTCATCCGGCCGTACGCCGGCCTTATCGAAAGCCTTCTTGTAAAAGCCAACGGTATGATAGACGCGCTGCGCTACCTGCTGTAACCTCTTTAACTGTAGAGTTTCTAAAACCTCCCGGGGCAATGTTTCGAAATCGTCATTATATATCATCCGTATAGCCTCCACTTGCGCTAAGATTTTTCTTTAATATACCAAAAGTTAATACCGGGGGCAATAAACATTAGGTACGGAAAAACATTTTCTGCTTTGCGGAAATTGGCAGGATATGGTACTTGTTTCTGCGCGGGGTACGAGGAAAATTAACAACACCGGTGGGAGTTATGAAACTGACGATAAGCAGAAAATTGCTGGCCAGTTACCTGGCCATAGCGCTGCTTGCCATTCTGGCAAGCGCCTACGCGATTTTCAGCCTTTATAATCTCAATGAATTGGCATATGCAATAATCGACGAGGATTTTTTTGTTGTCGATACGGGGAAGAAAATGATGGATGCGCTCCTCGCCCAGGAAAGTGCAGAGAAAAGATATCTTATCCTCAAAGATCCATCAATAGCAGAGCTGTTCTGGTCACGCAGTCATGAATTCAATGACAGCCTCGAGAATCTCAGGAAGAATAATATCCCCGGTACGGTAAAGACGCTATCGCAAATTTCGTTGCAGCATAAGCAGTATGACGACTTTTTTAATCAGACGGTAACGCTTGTTAATGGCAATCACATAGAGGATGCAACAAGAATCTCCGAAACGGATAGTCAAAGAGCAATTGAAGACATGGCCACGATGTTGCGGGATATCCGCACGAAGGCCGAAAATAGTATAGATGCACGCATGAATCTTATTAAAACGCGCGGTGTACGGGCGTCGAGAATGACAATAACCCTTAGCGCTATCGGATTAATTATAGGATTGGCCGTTGCTCTGCTAATTACCTACAATATCTCCCGACCTCTTAAGGAGCTGAAAAAGGCCACAGAACATATTGCCGAGGGGAAATTCGAATACAATCTGAATATCAACCGCCCTGACGAGATAGGCAGCCTGGCAGATGCTTTCAGTTTTATGATGGAGCGCCTGAAGGTCTTGGAGAGTCTCCTCCTTGATGCAAGTCCTTTGACACGTCTGCCTGGCAATATGGCGATTGAGATGGAGATCCAAAAGCGGCTTTCAGAAAAGAAGTCTTTTTCTCTCTGCCACGTCGATCTTGATAATTTCAAGCCGTTTGCTGATAAATATGGTTATGCATGGGGTAGCGAGGTCATCAAGGAGGTGGCCCATATCTTGACTGAAAATGTGCATACCTCTGATCTTAATGGCGACTTTGTAGGCCATGTAGGCGGTGATGATTTTATTGTCATTACCGGCTCCGAGCGTGCGGAACAGGTATGCAAGAAAATCGTCGAAGAGTTCGATCGACGCAGCATGAGGTTTTACAGCGAAAAAGACAGGCAGAAAGGCTTTATCATTGGGAAAGACAGACAGGGGAAACAGCAAAATTTTCCTCTTGTAACCATTACTATCGCCGTAGTGACGGATGACGGGTCAAAATTTCAGGGACCCTTGGACATGGCGAAGAAGGCTGCGGAATTGAAAGAATATGCAAAAACATTACCCGGAAGTAACTGTGTTAAACTGGAATATTTGGAAAAAGCATCGTAAATATTTGATTTTTCTTTTCCTTGTCCTGCTGGGGGCCTGCTCTTCTCTGCCTTCACCGCCCGGTACTCCCCCGAGGGCGAATGACAGGAGTTGGTTCAAGAGCTCGCCTGCGGATGTAGATATCTTTTATCAGGGGATATCATACCTGGAAGATAAGGAGGAGGCCGCGGATTATGCTAAGGCAAAAGAGGCATTTAATGAATTGCTCAAGACATATCCCAAGAGTAAGTGGCGGGGTCTCGCAGAGACATTCATACATCTCATCGATATGGAGCTATTATATGAAGAACAGAGCCGCACTGATTTGCAACTTATCGAGAAGGCCAAAGTAGATAACGTGAGTCTCCTCAAGGAGAACGAGCAAGTGAAGAAGGACAATCGTCGTCTGCTTGAGGAATCGGCGAAATTGATTCAGGAAAACGAGGAACTCAAAAAAGACATTCAACTCTTAAAGAGCCTGGAGGTGCAACTGGAAAAAAGGGAAAAAATGCTCAGGTAACTTTGCAGACCTGCCGATTTCATCACCTCCACAGAGACATCTTCGAGTGGGCTGTTTTCTCTTTTCAAATAACAATATGACGGAAATTATGGAGTCGTACGACGATGAAATTCTTTGAATCTCTCAGTTCGTCTTTATGATGGCGAGCAGGTGTCGTTCGATTTCTTCTTTGGGCAGGGCGCCGACCAATCTGTTTTCGAGCTTTCCGTCTTTAAACAGCAGCATAGTCGGGATATTGCGGACGTCATATTTTGACGCGGTAAGGGGATTTTCATCTATATTCAGTTTAACAACCTTGACGCCGCCGGCATATTTTGCTGCAAGTTCTTCCAATATGGGACCCAACGTACGGCATGGAGCGCACCATGGCGCCCAGAGGTCCATTAGAACAGAGCCGCCATGGGAGAGAACTTCTCTCGAGAAAGTTTCATCTGTGATATCAATGGGATTTCCCTCACCGGCCCTGACGACCAGAGGAACGCCGCATTTCCCGCACAGGGGGCGCTCGTTCAGGCGATTCTCAGGCATGCGATTCTTTGTCCCGCAACTGAGACATCTGATAATCATATCGTCGAGATGGGCATGACATCTGCCGCACGTGGGCCGGTCATGAATATGATCCCTCTTTATACGATTCCTCGTCCCGCAGTTGAGGCACCTAATTATAATTTGTTCATGTGCCATTTTCATCCTTGCTCCTTTTGTAATATTATCATCATTTGCATTTAAAAAGTCAATACCACCGGTGGCCAGCCGTCTTTGTACGTGGGAAAGAATGGGGTTCTTTAGCAGGGGCGATTGGCCAAGAGGGGGCCGGTGATCGCTATCGGGCGATCAAGAAGTTGGGGATATTTCCTTTAGGGGGATTTTATTAGAAGAAAGTCCATGACATGGAATTCAAGAGGTTCCATCGCGTCCTGTAACAGGTTCTGTCGTGGCGGAGAAGAAGAGGGCCAGGCAGGTTGGGCACAGCACAAAAAGGCAATTTTCACCCTCATGAATATTGTGAACGCGCTGGGCAATCCAGTTCTGGCCATGCGCAACTGCCATTACGAGGCCCAGAGTGTCAATACCTTCTACATCTTCAGGGCGTATCTCTTTATCATGCCATTCGAAGAGTTCAGAGCTTCCGCATACGCGGCAGTGCAATGTACAGGAGAGAAGAACTGCGCCTGCCGAGGTCTTGATTCCACTACCGGTAACAACTTTATCTTTAGCGTTTTTCTTGGGCACTTTAAAAATCCTTTCACGTTGAGCTTTTCGAGGCCGCGACAATATGGGATATGCGCATGCACGTCAAGGCATTCTCCGTTGCTGCGGTGACGAATTGCTTGACTACACCTTTAATTTTTCCATGATCCTGCTTTATTGGCCCTCCATCAGCGCCTTCAACTCCGATCCTTCTATCTTTTCTTTTTCAAGCAGCAGTTCGGCGCCTTTTTGCAGGATGTCTTTCTTGCTTCTGAGAATCTCGAGCGCTTTGGCATATTCCGTGCTGATAATCGTTTTTATTTCTTCGTCTATCGCTTCTGCCGTCGCGTTGCTGTAGTCACCGGTCTCTTGAAGGCCTATATCGAGGAACTGTTGTCGCTTCTCGCGGGCGAAGTAGACTTGACCCAATCTGTCGCTCATGCCGTATTCCTTGATCATGCTCTTTGTGATGTCCGTAGCCCTCGCAAGATCGTTATGGGCGCCGGTGGATATGTCTCCGAAAATGATTTCTTCCGCCGCCCTGCCACCCAGGAGGCAGGCGATCTTGTTGAGGAGTTCGGTCTTTTTCATGAGAAAACGATCATCCGTAGGAACCTGCATGGTGTAACCCAGGGCGGCAATGCCGCGAGGTATGATCGAGATCTTTTGGACCGGATCGGTGCCAGGAAGGGACAGGGCCACAATGGCATGACCCGTCTCGTGATAGGCCACGATTTTCTTTTCATCGGGGTTTATCAGACGGTTCTTCTTTTCGAGTCCCGCCACAATCCTCTCGACAGCCTCCTCGAATTCGGGCATCCCGACTTCTTTCTTGTCTTTTCTGACGGCGAGGAGCGTCGCTTCATTGACGAGGTTTGCGAGATCCGCTCCCACCATACCCGGGGTCATGTTCGCCAGTTTTTCCAAGTCAAGGTCTTCCGCTGCTTTTACATTTTTCAGATGAACCTTCAGTATCTCCATCCGTCCTATCTTGTCGGGGCGGTCCACGAGGACATGACGATCGAACCTGCCCGGTCTTAAGAGTGCGGGGTCCAGAATCTCCGGCCTGTTCGTTGCGGCCATGAGAATTACCCCCACCTTCGGGTCGAAACCGTCCATCTCCGCCAGAAGCTGATTGAGCGTCTGTTCCCGCTCGTCGTGTCCCCCGAATGTCCCGACGCCGCGTGCCTTTCCCAGGGCATCGAGTTCATCGATAAAGATGATGCAGGGGGCCTTCTCCTTGGCCTGGACAAAAAGATCACGTACCCGTGCTGCGCCCAGGCCCACGAACATCTCAACGAATTCCGATCCGGAGAGGCTGAAGAAAGGTACGCCGCTTTCACCGGCGACGGCCTTGGCCAGAAGCGTTTTTCCTGTACCCGGCGGGCCCACCAGGAGGATGCCCTTGGGTATTCTGCCTCCCAGTTCGGTAAATTTTCCCGGATTTTTCAAGAATTCGATAACTTCGATCAGCTCCTGCTTGGCTTCGTCAACACCGGCAACGTCTTTGAAGGTGACGTTCAATTCATTTTCCATATATATCTTTGCCTTGTTCTTGCCGACAGTCATAAAACCGGCCTGCTGGGCGCCCATCTTCTTCATGAAGAAGTACCAGATGCCGACGAAGAGTATTATGGGGAAGATCCACGAGAAGAGGTCACGAAGAAGTGTCGATTCGATTTCCCCTTTGAAAACGACCTTGTACTGGTCAAGGAGGGTGGATAATTCCTGGTCAACGCGGACGGTTCTGAAGGTCTTTGTCTCGCCCGGTTGTCCTCCTTCCACCTTCATTTTGCCCTGAATCTGATTGGCCGTTACCGCCACCTCAACAATCTTTCCAGCCTTAAGAAGGTCCAGGAACTGGCTGTATGGTATCGTCTGGGCTGCGAACATAGAAGCGATATAACTCTGGATAATCAAGACCACCCACACGCCTAAAAGGACATACCAGATAGAAAATCTATGACTTTTTTCCATGCCTTTCTCCCATAATATGTCTCTTAATGAAGATACTTACCCCGCTGCTTGTTAACGGTCACCTCGGAAACAGAGGGTCACTTATGAGTATAAATGTGGAACAGCGTTTTTACCACACTTTTTTGCCCTGTAACTGTTGAATGATAAGGGAGCAAGACCGGGGATGCTTGACGTGCATCTTACGTGGTGCTAAAAGAAAGGCATGATCTGGAGTCATGTTCACGATATATTTCGGTATTCCCCAAAAAGGTGGACAATAGAGGATTAGTGTATATATTATTTTTTAATTATGTCTGTCCGCGATCTCCAATCCGGTCGAGGCCAGTCTCTGAACCGGGACTGGGCATGACGTCACATATATGAGGAGTACCGATGAATAGAAGGGATTTTATCAAGGCTGCCCTTGCGGCAGGCGTAACCTTATCCTTCCAGGGAAATACGAGCATGATCCTCAGTTCCCTGGAAGCCGCCGAGAAAGTGGACCTTGCCGTCGCCCACGGCGTTTCACCTGCGGGGATAACGAAAGCGGCCATTGATGGTTTGGGCGGAATAAAAAGATTCATATCAAGGGGCGATATCGTTGTTGTTAAACCTAATATGGGGTGGGATAGAATGCCCGAATATGCGGCAACTACCAACCCTAATGTTGTCTCGGCAGTTATCAAGCTGTGCTATGAGGCGGGAGCAAAACAGGTAAAGGTCTTTGACCGCGCAGTTGTAGACCCGAGGCGGTGCTATAAGCAGAGTGGCATTGCTGACGCAGCCTCCGCCGTGGGAGGCATCGTGAGTTTTGTGGATGACAGGAAATTCAAGGAGGTAAAGCTACCGGGCATTGCGCTAAAATCATGGCCCATCTATACGGAGGCCATGGAGGCTGACAAGGTCATCAATATACCTATTGCGAAGACGCATGGACTTTCCACCCTTACCCTCGGCATGAAGAACTTGATGGGCATTATGGGTGGATCGCGGGGCAGGATACACCAGAAAATCGACGGAAGCCTTGTCGATGTTGCTATGTTCATCAAACCGACCCTTGTCGTACTTGATGCGGTTCGCGTTTTGACCGCCAATGGACCGCAGGGAGGAAGCCTTTCAGATGTGAAGCAGCTCAACATGGTTATTGCGGGCACGGATCAGGTGGCGGTTGATGCTTATGGAGCCACACTCTTCGGCTTGAAAGGAGCGGATATAGGCTACGTGATGGCAGGGCACAAAGCAGGACTTGGTACGATGGACCTGTCGAAATTGAAAATCAAGAGAGTCAATATTTGATGACTAAAAAAATACGTATCGTGACACAGGGGATATTTTTGTTAATCTTCCTGTGGCTTTTTCTGCAGACCGAATCGAAAGGGGCCAATGACCTTGGCTACCCCGTAAAGGTATTTCTGGATGCGGACCCACTGATCTTCATCACAACGATATTTTCCAGCCGCGAGTGGTATCAAACATTTTACCTCGCTCTTTTAGTTATTGTTGCGACTTTATTTCTGGGGAGGGTTTTCTGCGGATGGGTGTGCCCTCTCGGAACCTTGAATAACATGGTGGGTTCCATGAAGAAAGGGCGTCCTAGAACATCGACCGAAAACTGGTATCGGTTCAAGTATTATATCCTGATCTTTCTTTTGGTGTCGTCCCTTTTTTCTTTGCAGCTCACAGGAATTGCCGACCCGCTGTCGCTGTTGATCAGGTCGTTTTCGCTGGCTGTCTATCCATTGGTGAGCTATGCCACGAGCGCCACTTTTGACGCCTTCTATAATACAAATATACCTTTTCTGGTAAATGGCTCCGAATTTACTTACTCCATCCTGAAAAAGATCTTCCTCCCATTCCAGCAGCCCTTTTACCTTCAGAGCGCTTTTGTGGGGTTTCTGTTTGTTCTCATTCTGGGATTGAACCTTGTGGAGAGACGTTTCTGGTGCAAGTATCTCTGCCCGTTAGGCGGACTCCTTGGCGTTCTTTCGAGGTACGCCTTCCTGCGAAGGTCCGTTAGCGAAGACTGTAACGACTGCGGGGCTTGTGCACACGCATGTCAGGGGGGTGCGATCCCTAATCAAGAGGAGCGCTGGAAAAACACGGAGTGTATCTATTGTATGGACTGCGACGATCTCTGTCCTCGGAATGCAGTCCATTTCGGCTTCCTGAAAAAGCAGCCCGTTGCCGGCATGGACTTGGGCAAGAGGCGGGTCATCGGTTCAATCCTGACGGGTCTTATTGCCGTGCCGCTTATGAGAATTACGCCCATTGCCAGGGCGGGAGTGTCCGATCCCAGATTAATCAGGCCGCCGGGCGCCCTCGAGGAAAAGAAATTTCTCAGGAGATGCGTAAAATGCGGCGAGTGTATGAAGGTCTGTATTACAAACGGCCTCCAGCCGACACTCTTTGAAGCGGGTATTGAGGGGATATGGTCACCCGTCCTTGTTCCTCGCATCGGTTATTGTGAATACCGATGCACCCTCTGCGGCCAGGTCTGTCCTACAGGCGCGATTAAGAGATTGGAGCTTCCCGAGAAAAACGAAGTAAAGATAGGCCTCGCCATGATCGATAAAGGGAGATGCCTGCCCCATGCCCATGCCACCCCGTGTATCGTCTGTGAGGAGGTCTGTCCCACCCCGAAAAAGGCCATCTGGTTTGAAGAGATAAGGGTCATAAACAGAGAGGGAAAAGAACGGGTATTAAAGCTGCCCAGAGTCGACCTTGAGCTCTGCATCGGCTGCGGGCTTTGTGAGGCAAAGTGCCCCGTTCTCGGACAGCCAGCCATCTATGTCACAAGTGTCGGGGAATCGAGATCCCGTGACAATCAACTTCTCCTTCCATGACGTGTTCAGTCTTTGGCGTTATTCCGATCCTTAACTGGCGGCAATGTAACGCCTTAAATTCTTTCCGCAAGTCTCAGCATCCAAAACCAAGTCGGTATTAGACATTGCAGCCCGCAACAGTGATTCAAAAGCCGGGCTGACAGGGGATTGACTTTTCAGGGCTAATGACGGAAAAAACCTTGACAGAGGTAAACGGAGTTAATATATTGCTACCTAGCAATATGGAGGAAGGATAGCCATGAAAGATTTTATAAGAGTTATGAAGGCGCTTTCTGACCCCAACCGGGTAAAAATCTTAAAAATGTTGCAGTATAAGGCCATGTGTGTGTGCGAGATCCAGGCGGCTCTTGGTATTGCTCAGCCTACAGTCTCAAAACATTTGAAGTTCCTTGAAGATACCGGTCTCGTCGGTTTTAAGAAGGACGGACAATGGGTTAATTATTATCTGACCGATGGAAGCAAAAGCCCTTATGCCGCGAGCCTTCTGGGAAACTTAAAACATTGGATCACAGAAGATCGGGAGATTCAGCTTCTTATAAAGAAACTTCAGGCAATCCGACGTGAAGACATCTGCAAGTAGCTGCGATGATATATTGCTCAAGAGAAATATAATAGAGCGCGGACAAGACAAATGATTGAAGCTTTTGCAGACTGGCTGACTTACAGTGTATTTAAACTCTCAGCTGAAACTCATTTAGCTGATGCTGTTAATTTTTTTGTGTACGATACAATCAAGATTCTTCTGATGCTGACCGCCATCATTTTTATCGTATCAGTCATCAGAAGTTTCTTCCCGCCGGAGAAGGTAAGAAAAATTCTTGCCAGCAAGGCTGAATTCGTCGGAAATATTCTGGCTTCACTCTTGGGTATTGTCACACCTTTTTGTTCCTGCTCAGCAGTGCCGGTATTTATCGGTTTTCTGGAGGCCGGTGTTCCTCTCGGAGTAACACTGTCCTTTCTGATTGCCTCACCCATGATCAACGAAGTGGCATTGGTGCTTCTCTGGGGTCTATTCGGGGCGAAGATTGCCTTGATTTATATCGGAACAGGCTTAACTGTTGCCATCATCTCCGGCATCATACTGGGACGCATCCCCGCTGTAGAGAAGATGGTTGAAGATTACGTGTGGGAGCTCAGGATGAGCGAGACGGAAATTCCGAAGCTTTCCTGGAGGGACCGTTTCCAACTGGCGTCTTCTCATACTCAGGATATCCTGAAACGGGTGACGCTCTATGTCATTCTGGGAATCGGAGTCGGCGCCGTTATTCACGGATATGTGCCCATTGACTTCGTGGCGACCTACGCGGGAAGGGAAAATCCCTTTGCAGTACCTCTGGCAGTACTCATCGCAATACCTCTTTATTCGAATGCTGCGGGTACGATCCCGATTGTTCAGGCGCTGATGGGGAAGGGAATGCCTCTGGGAACGGTGCTGGCCTTTATGATGGCCGTCACGGCGATTTCATTTCCGGAGATGGTCATTCTGAGAAAGGTTTTAAAGGTAAAACTTCTGGTTATATTTGCTGCCATTCTGACGATAGCCATAATCATGGTCGGCTACCTGTTTAACGCAATTATGTGAAAAGAGGTAAATCTATGGAAATTAAGATATTGGGACCTGGTTGCCGAAACTGTGAGAAATTGGCTGTCGATGCCAAACTGGCCGCGAAAGAGACAGGCTGTACGGCCGAAGTTGTCAAGGTGACCGATATGAAGCAGATGATGAGTTATGGGGTGCTCAGTACGCCTGGCCTGGTCATAAATGGCAAGGTCAAGGCATACGGAAGAATTCCGTCAGTCAGTGAAATCAAGAAATGGATTGAAGAAGAAAAGTAGTGCGGAGGGAAACATCACAATGTCAGGCAGTGAAGAACGGGTGCTCTTCATCTGCACCCATAATGCCGCCCGTTCCCAGATGGCCGAGGGGCTGCTTCGCGCCCTTTATGGAGACCTCTATGATGTCGCTAGTGCGGGTACTGAGCCGGGAGATGTGAGCCCTTATGCCGTTCGGGTGATGGGTGAAATTGGCATCAACATGGGAGCCCATCGCTCAAAGAGCGTTCAGGAATTTTTAGGTCAGCAGTTTGACTACGTGGTCACCGTCTGTGATCAAGCGAAGGAAGCCTGTCCCTATTTTTCCGGTGGCAAAAAAATCCTTCACCGGAGCTTTGCTGATCCGTCAGCCCTGACAGGAACGGAAGAGGAAATAATGGAAGGCTTTCGACGGATCCGGGATGAAATCAAAAGCTGGATAGAAAACGAGTTCGTCAAATTGTAACTGGTAGCGCTGCTAAAAGAAAGGATGGATATATGTCAGAGGGCATTGTGAAAAGGTTGTCATTTCTGGATCGCTTTTTGACTCTATGGATTTTTCTGGCAATAGGAGCGGGAATTGCAATTGGGTTTTTTCTCCCGCAAGTATCAAGCTTCATTACGGGCATGCAGGTTGGTACAACATCTATTCCGATCGCTATTGGGCTTATTTTGATGATGTACCCACCTTTGGCCAAGGTGAAGTATGAGGAGATGGGCAAGGTATTCCGCCATAAGCGTCTGCTTGGCTTATCGCTGCTACAGAACTGGGTCATCGGACCTCTCCTTATGTTTATTCTCGCCATCGTCTTTCTGCGGGGCTACCCGGAGTATATGATAGGCGTCATCCTCGTAGGCTTGGCGCGCTGTATCGCTATGGTGATCGTGTGGAACGAACTGGCCGAGGGCGACCGCGAGCTTGCCGTTGGCCTGGTAGCTTTCAATGCAGTCTTCCAGGTTCTCTTCTATGCCGTATACATTTTTATATTCATAACCGTCGGGCTCAACTATCTTGGCCTTGTCAAGGGGCTGAACATCAGCATTTCCATCGCGGAGGCTGCCAAGACAGTGTTCATCTTCTTGGGCGTTCCGTTTATCGCAGGGGTCGTCACCCGGTTCAGCCTACTCAAGGCCAAAGGCAAAGAATGGTATGAAAACGTTTTCACTCCGACGATCAGTCCGCTGACACTCATTGCCCTTCTCTTCACTATCATCGTCATGTTCTCGCTCAAGGGACAATATATAGTGCAGCTTCCGATGGATGTCGTTCGCATCGCTATTCCGCTTACGATCTACTTCTTCCTTATGTGGTTTGCAACCTTCATAATCGCTTACAAGATCCGGGCAAATTATGCGCAGACCGTCGCAGTCTCCTTTACTGCGGCGAGCAATGACTTCGAGCTGGCCATCGCTGTGGCCGTTGCCATCTTCGGAATCCACTCCGACCAGGCCTTTGCAACAGTCATCGGTCCCCTGCTGGAGGTGCCCGTGCTCATCAGCTTGGTGAACGTCGCCATGTGGCTGCGAAAGAAGTACTTTCCCTACGCCGTAGAGACGGCAGAAGGGATCTGCTACCTTAGCTGTAAATGAATATTTTTAAAAAGGGGAAGAAAACGGCAACTTGAATCTCTTAAGTATAGACATTACGAAAGGTAGGGGTAAATATGTGAAGATACGGCACTGATCGAAGTACCAGTCCTTATCATACTGGTCAACGTGGCCCTTAATTTCAAGAAAAGATTCTTTACAACTCGTTAAGAATTCCGATTATGTAGACATTCATGATAACCTTTATCTCTTGCCATGGGCGGATTCTGATTGGGATAGATTAATGCAAAAGTATCCCGCATATATTGTGATTTTTCTTGCATATGTATTGGGCGGCAGTTCGCTGGTTATGTTCGGTGCGTTTTGCTATTTCGGGTCGTTACATTTGGTAAGGCTGGGTTTAAACGAAAGCGGGATATTACTCTTTGATTTCTGTCTTTCTGTTGTCTTTTTCCTTCAGCACAGTGGAATGGTACGAAAACCATTTCGCCGGTTTCTCTCTCGGTTTATTCCGCAAGCATACGTCAATGCGTTCTACGCGGTCTCCTCAGGCATCGTATTAATCACAGTTATCATTTTCTGGCAGGAATCTTTCAGTACGGTTGCAACAGCCAAAGGCACACTCCGCCTATTGCTGCGGACGATATTTGCAGCATCAATAGTGGGGTTTTATTATGGAACGAGGGCCCTGGGCTTTATCGACCCGTTCGGCATCAGGGCAATAAATTACCGCCTCCGAGGCAAGGATCTGAAAGAAACGCCTTTGACTATCAGTGGTCCCTACCGCTTTGTGCGGCATCCCCTGTATTTCTTCGTTCTGCTCATGATCTGGTCGAACCCTTACCTCACCCTGGACAGACTTTTGTTCAACGTCCTGTGGACTATATGGATCTACATGGGCGCGTTCCTTGAAGAACGGGATCTAGTTGCTGATTTTGGGGAAGCATACAGGGAATATAAGCGAAAAGTACCGATGCTTATTCCTTGGCGGATTCACCCGTCCTGGCCCGAATGAGCCGATATCGTCACATGCACCTTGCTTGAAGATCGAAAACCCGTCGATAATCAGCTTCTTTCGCCATGAAAGTACACATCTCGGCGGCGTGAGATTCGCTATTTTGATTCTTCGAGCACGTATCGCACCTTCATTTCCAAATCCTTGCGGAGGGAGTTATAAACAGAACAATACTTATCATGAGACAAAGAAAGGGCACGATCGACCTTCTGGGTATTAAGGTCTTTACCTCCTATATACAAGACAATCTCAATGGCCTTGAAATACTGCGGCGGTGTCGGATTTCGCTCTCCCACGAGTTCCATCTTGAAGCTTGTCAGTGGAACCCTCATCTTCTGTAAAAACATTACAATGTCGATCCCCATGCAACCGGCGAGACTCAGAAGCAGGGCCTCTGTCGGTTTGCAACCCCACTGTGCATTGGCATCGAATTCTATCTCATATCCCTGTTGGGTCGTGCCTGTAAAGATAAGGTCCTTATCCCAAGTCAGGGTAGTCTTTGTGATTGGTACGATTTTTTCCTTGTAGCCCGTCAGGGACTCTTCCAGCAGGTCTTTCTCTTCGCTTGGCATCTTCCTCTCTCCTTATGCGGCGAAACAATGAACGATCCCGCCGGAGGGATGCATGATTTTTATCTCGCATCCTGCGTCAATCCTTGATCCCCGCAATTTCTTTAGCCAGCTTCTTTTTATAATCGAGGTTCCCCTGGCGTGAGATCATGATCCTCTGCGCCTGCGGTGAGCCTGCACCATGCATGGATTCGGTCCGGTATCCCACCGCCGCCGTACCGAGAGTGACATTTTCAATGAGCCGCAGTACGCGGCAGCGATGTTCAGTCGGAACAGATGCAACCCCTTTGAAATATTTCTCCACTATCTTACCGATCTCAGGGTGGCGCAAATCCTGTTCGGAGGCCATGGTGACCATCAACCCGCCTGCAATATCCTCCGCAAGTCTCGCGATCTCGTAGGGAAGACGCGTGACATTCTGTTTGCAGACATTGGCAAGCAGCAAATCAATCAGGTAGTTCCCGGATGCGGTCTGGTGCCCTTCCGCTGAACAGGCAATCCCGCAGGCGTAAAGGGTCTCGTTGAGGTGCATCATTTCGATCAGCTTGTCCTTGATATGGGATGCCTTGGCCGCACCGTTGTAATCGGCAGCCAGAGCCGCAGCGCCGATCAGCACATCGCCGACGCCGACCTTGCAGCCGCCGTAACTCTGGCGGTGATACCCGGCAAACCTTTCCACCAGGGCGCCGCTGTATTCGTATTCGCCGCACATAAAGACGTTTTCCCAGGGGACAAATAGATCGTCAAAAACCATCAGTGCCTCGTGGCCCCCGAATTCTTTATTCCCCACGTCGATTTCGCCGCCTTCGAGTTTCCGCGTGTCGCAGGACTGGCGGCCGTAAATGTAAAATATGCCCTCGGCGTCGGCAGGCGCCACGAAAGAAACAGCATAATCGCTGTCCTCCTTCGCCATTGTCATCGTCGGCATGACAAGAATCCAGTGGGAATTGATGGCTCCTGTCTGGTGGGCCTTTGCGCCCCGTACGACAATGCCGTCTTTTCTTCTTTCCACCACGCGCGTATAGAGGTCCGGATCGGCCTGCTTGCCGGGCGGGAGGCTGCGGTCACCCTTGGGGTCCGTCATGGCGCCGTCCACGGTGAGGTCTTCTTCCTGCATCATCAGCAGGAACTTAATGAATCGCTCGTGGTATTCGGTGCCAAGTTTCTTATCCATCTCGAAGGCGACGCTGTCCACGGCGTTGATGGCATCCATTCCCACGCAGCGTTGAAAACAGGCCCCCGTTTTCTGCCCCAGGAGCCTCTGCATCTTCACCTTCTTTATCAAATCCTCTGTGTTCCGGTGTATGTGGCAGAAGCGGTTGATCTTTTTTCCTGTCAGGTGCGATGTCGCCGTCATCAGGTCCTCATGCTCGGGATTCTGGGCCAGGGCGTATGTCATCTTTACCGAATTCATCGAAGGCCTGATGATCGGGTGGTCCACGGGATTTTCCACCCGTTCACCCAGCAGGTAGATTTTAAAATTCATCTTGCGCAGACTCTCTTCATATTGTTCAGGTGTCTTTAGTGCCATATCAATTGCTCCTCGTATAAGAAATATGTGTTATTTATAACTCTCGACGTAAGGGTAGTAGCTCTGGACCACGTCCAGCCTCCCCAGTTGTCCGCCGCCAAGCCAGATCTGGATAATCTTACTGTCCCTGAGATATTTTTCCACATGGTAATCGCGGGCGTACCCGTATGAGCCCATGAGTTCCATGGCCCTGTTACAGACCGTCTCGGTGACATCACAGGCGTATACCTTTGCCGCACTGGCGCGAGCCATCAGATAATCCTCACCGGGATTTCCGTATTTTTTTCGGTTGTTGAACATAGCTGCCACAGAGAGGTAAAAGGCGCGCGCTGATTCGATGCCGATCGCCATATCTGATCATGGCGGCCTAGATC
>Ga0209777_10003506_pt1 | contig 19346 bp, 15 predicted proteins | sample FrelakmetHBP12HB_FD_187147 | JGI IMG/M metagenome (GOLD analysis project Ga0209777, IMG submission 187147) | Freshwater lake sediment microbial communities from the University of Notre Dame, USA, for methane emissions studies -HBP12 HB (SPAdes)... | ecosystem: Environmental > Aquatic >...
GAATACCCCCTATTTGGGAGTCATCGACGGGGATTGTACCTACTCCGCGAAGGATATAGGGGCATTACTTGAGAAGGCGTCACACTATAACCAGGTTATTGGTGCCCGGAGTAAAAGGAATAATATTAAAAATTTAAATCGCTTTGGAAACGGCGTAATTAATTTGCTATTTAACCTGTCATTTGGGACAAGCCTTACCGATGTCTGTTCAGGTCTATACATTTTGAAGACTTCCTTCGCGAAGGAGATGACCTTAGAGACTGGTGGATTTGATGTCGAAGTCGAGATAGCGGCTCAAGCAGCAAAGTCGAGTAAGATAACCGAGGTTCCAATATCATATGGGAAGCGCATAGGCACACAAAAACTAAATCCGTTTAAAGATGGGGTCGCTATTACGACTACTATCCTCAAGTTAAGTAAAAAATATAATCCTATTGTCTTTTACTCGAATCTTATTGGGATCATACTAGCTAGTTTCGGGTTTGGATACGCTGTATTTTCTTCCGTTTATATTCTTTCTTTTCCTGAATTAAATTTAATTAATACATATGTTTTATTGGTCAGTGTTATTCTCTTGTTATATGGGCTATTTTTCTCTCGATTTAAATCAAATAAAATAATTAGTTGATATTAGATTATTATTTAAAACCCGGTTTACATGCCTCCCAATGCAAATTTAAAAGGCTCACGCGGGCGCGCTATATGCAAATCAAATGAACTCAATAAACAACCAAAATGACTTATGTATTTACGAGCAACATTCACAGAATAAACGGGTAAATATTAAACATTTTTGTTAAAAAAATACTGATCACCTTTTTTATAAAGTGAAGAGGTTGAGTTGATTTTTTTTCTAATAACCCGGTATTGTTTTCGTGTTTTTATCTAAAATTTATTAATATTTAACATAAATTTTCCTAAGTACGATAATGTTTAAAATGGTTTGCTCCCTGCTGTTTTAAACAAGATGAACTCCTCATGACGAGAATTCAATGACACAGATCTATAAGCACGTTGAAAATAACAATGAACCAAAAATTAAACAATTCAGCAAATTCGTGAAACTTCTCTCTATTCTCTTACTCCTCATGGTCTGGAGTTCCACAATGGCTAGCAACGTAGCCCAAGCGCAGACCACTGTATACCTAACTGTTGCATCCGACGGCTCCGCTAAATACAAGGACATTCAGAGCGCAATTAACGCCGTACCCTCAGACGCATACGGCGACATACATGTCAAGGTGGGAACCTACGTCCCAACCTACAAAGCGGCATCCGACCATGGTTCGGGCGCCTTCATCTACCTAAAATCAAATCTCTACATCCATGGCGACGGAATAGGTAAAACGATCATCAAGAGGGGAACAACCTACGGATCCACAAGCAACATCGACATGTTCGGAAACACGGTTTCACTCACCAACGTCATCATAGAGGGAATGACGCTGAACGGCATGTCCGGCCCAACCGTGAGCAAGATTCAGAACGGCTACGGCTCAGCCATCAACCTCAGCCACAACAGATCCCTGAAGAACACGATGATAATCATACGAAGCGTTGAGGCTCTCAACTGGGGCTGTGGCTTCATGGGAAGGAATGTCATAGGAACAGACTTCAATGACAACTTCGGCCTCATCCTCGAGGACTGTCACACCTCGAATGGTTGGACGTCGATGACATTCCTCAACTCCGCGTTCGTCATCGTCCAAAACAACAGGTTCGAGAAGACCGCAGGGAAGCGGTCTGATGGTAGGCAGGGTGGAGACGCTATCTTCCCTCAGGCAACTACGACCTACAGACCATCCGGGACCTCCGGATTATCACACGACTGGATTGTTAAGGGAAACTATGTTTATGATATCGGGGATACTGGCTTCGACGCGACTACAACCGATGGAATGTCTCCCCAGTATAACTTCCTCTTTGAGGGTAACACTATGGTCAACGCGTTCCTAAGGTCCTCTGGCTCGAAGAATGTAATCGTACGTGGTAACACATTCTATGATTCTTCTTCAGGCACATATGATAAGGCCGAGATTAGCTTTGATGGCGGGAAGGGTAAGCCCATAGATATCCTTGTGGAGAGCAACACAGTAACCTCTTCAAGGTCCCATGGCATCGACCTCTGCTGCACCGATTCGGGGGCCAGTAAGGTTCTCGGATTAGATGGCGTCTACAGGTCATCGGGTACCATCGTTAAGAATAACGTGATCAAGATGCTAACGAGTGGTAAAGGGCTTAACCTATCATGCAATGGTGATGTTTACTCCTCAGGCAACACAGTGAATGGTAAACCAGCCTAATACCCACGCAAACAGATCAAAGTATTTTCCCAAAGATAATAATCCCGAAAGATTACTTACGATCCATTACTTACTCAGCTTATAATTTGCAACAATTATCTTAGCCTTATTCAAAGTCACGGTAATGGCACGCGTTGTACCCGAAGCGTCTCCCCCCCAATGATCCCATGAATACCCACCCGTAATCGTCGAGGACGGGGTGACTAATATTTGCTTACTAGAGTCATACCAGCAGCTCACATAACCAGTACCACTCACTTTGTTACCGCCCGCGGGAGACATCGTGATCTTACTAACGTCCAATGTTGACGGGCTGATATTCAAGGTGAGTAAGTATTGGGTCTTGTAGCTAGAGATTATTGATCCTGAGTTGGCGACTGTTATGGAGCCTGTTCTTAGCGTCGATAGACCAGATGTAGATACAATAAGGTATCTCTTGTTTGAACCTACGTTTAGCGGAGAGGAGAATGAGTAAGAGTGAGTGGACCCCTTATCGAGCCAGAAGGATTTCGGGTTACTAATCATTAAATAAAAGGTGTTATCGACCTTTACGAAAGCACCGGTATAGTCAGTTCCGACATTGGACGCGGAGAAGGTTACCCGATACTGAGTCTTGAAGTTTGATACAACCGTCGAAGCGGAAGATGGAACTGTATACGTGCTACCTACAACGCCCCCCTTCCAGCTCAAAAAGGAGTATCGCTTGCTTGATCCCGCGGAAACCGTCGTGGAGGCTGTCAGAGTGTGCACAGAGCCTGGTACCCAGTTGAAGGTCTGAGGTAGATTAGAATAGGCGATGCCATCGATTGTTAATATCGTTCCCGCTGCGTCGGAGTCTAATCCCGAAGTCGTGAATTGGATTTGTACGGTTGTAGGGTCAGGATCTTTGTTAATTATGAAGATTCGTGGGTCATTCTTTGGGAAATTTGGTGTTAGGGTTACGTTTAGATTTTGACTCCACGTCGTTTTCATACCCATGTCGTAGTTGGTAAAGTTCCAGAACTGGTATACGATGCCAGCCTTCTTGACTGTATGGTCCTCATCTCCCATGTCTTTCATATGTATTCCCACTGGGAATGTGCAGTTTGTGAAGTAGGCAACCCCGTTGTCCATATTGATGAGTCCCTTAACGAAGGTGCATCTGACAAAGCTGAACACTGCCCCCCGCTGTAGTCCGATCTCTGAGTCATGTATGCCAGTGAATTTGCTGTCAATTATTGCTGTCATCCCCGGCCCTCGTACTTCAGTTCCGTCGGTGATGTGGTCGAAGGTGCAGTTTCGATACGTGAGATTATTTCCTGTTACGGCGCCGTTGCCGCCACCGTAGAAGTAGCTGTTTTCGATGAGGATGTTGAAGTTCTCGGTACCTGATAAATTCACGTGAAAGTGAGGGGAACTAACCTGCACAACACCTATCCCTTTGATGTGGTTGAGGATCGGATTACTTAGCCCTTCCAGGCTAATAGCGCTAATATTTGTGACTGTTTCTCTAGGGTAAGTATATGTAAGTCCATCAACGTGGAGGCTGCTCATTGATCTAAATGTAAATAATGATGTACCCAGAGCAATATTGCTTACAGTGACATTTTTTATCACTGGATTATGAGCACCCGACAGCATTGTCTTGTAACCGATGTTTACCATCCTCACATTCGTGAAAGTTATCGTTCCAGTAGCGGTACTAACAGTATTGAGGGTGTTCTGCATCTCACCTGTGACACCGAAGCCATCAATCACTGTGTTGTCTATCTGAATATCGTTGCACTCCGAGAAGGTGAAGTACTTGTCTCCATTTCTCGAAACAAGCTTACTTCTAACTATTTTGATGTTCTCACCATCTGGGAAATTAATACCTGAGTAATCTGTGCTGTTTAGGTAGATTGTGCTCCCAGTTATGGTGAGGCTGTTCGTCCCTGCTCCTGTGAAATAGCCGTTTACTGTTATGACGCAGTTTGTAATGGTCAGGTCGACTTTGGGGTTAAGAACCATGCCATTCTTAAAATAGATTGTTTGGTTGCTGAGAGTTGTTGTTGTGCTGATTATTCCATCGTTTAAATCTGCTCTGGCTTGAAAAAAGCCTAAAGATAAACTTAGCAAAATGAAAATGATGAACAAGCCAAAAACAAAACGTCTTATTTTCTATCACCGAATGACTAGTTAAAGAAAGAAATTGTTCAAATTAAAGCTGACGGAAGAATATCCTACTAACGTATTTGTTCTCTCGATCAACACGCGCGCGTCTGTAGATTAACCAATAATGTTCATAGCTAAGTATCAGGTGGAAATGAAAAATAAGATTGTTAAGTGTCTACGATTCGAAAAATTAAAAACCAATATTACCCTGTATACCTAAACTCGAACATGACAAAGAAGATACTATACCACAGACAAGTGGAATAGACACGCAAGAAAGACTTTACGTCCCCTTCATCCTCGGATCAACTGCTGCGGCTATGGGTATAGAGGCTACGGTCTACTTTGGAATTTAAGTAATAACGGTTGTCAAGTCGGGTGAGGCTGAGAACATCAAAATCGGCGGATTCCCAATTTTGAAAGAGGTCATGGATCAGGCGATTAAATAGGGTGTAAAACTGATGGTTTGTGAAAAGAGTTGTTATAGGCTGTATAACCTTCCGAGGGGTAGTTTCGTGAGCGATGCTGGTATTGTTGGTGCCGCGACTATGAATGATCTGTTACTAGAAGCTGACGCGGTAATAAGCTTCTAACCCCCACATACTACAAATATTTGTATGCTCGCCCCGACAAACGATAATTAGTATCAATAATCCATTACACGTATTAATGTAAATAAATAGTAACTAAATGGCTGAAGTGATGAACGCCTACGAGTGGAGAATACTCACCCAACTTAGGGAGAATCGAGGCAAATCCTTCACAGCCTACCAGATAGCAAACTACGACCCTACCGGACCCATTTCACCACGGGGAAAAACCAACGAGAATTCCTTCGGTACCCGGATGGCTCAGAGGTCCCTCGATAGACTCGCATCAGAAGGATACATCGTCAAAAAATCCAAGCAAGAGGGAACATCGAAGAACATCATATACTCAGCAAGGTAAGATTCGTTAAAGAAATACTAACACATCGGCAATGTGCTCTACTATAAATACTAAATATCCACACACATCTGGCTTAACGCCAAAACCCCAACCTTACATAGATAATAGACCATAACTGTTTAGCATATCCTCGAGTGCGCATCCGTATCTAAAAACTACAATAATTTTAAGGTTGGTTCCGAGATCCGCGAAAGGATTAAGTCCTCCCAAGAAACCGAACTGCCCATGTCACCCTCAGAGAACACGCCAGATGAAGTTGAGGGTGCAATCGAGATTGAGCTACACTACCCTGGCACAGACAGACTCGTTCTCCTCGGCTCCCTATTTACCGAGATCATCTTCCTCTTTCTCTCACTTTATGGCACTTTACCCTATTTGAGATCTATCTTGGCATTCCCTTCTCTCTTTATCATGCCAGGTTTCACGTTTCTCATCGCCATGCGATCAAGAGTGGACAATCTGGTGAGAGTCGTTGTTGAGGGCTTCTTCGTCTCAACCATCGTGCTCGTTGTTATAACCTCGTTATCCCTCGCCCTCGGGTATCCACTCGTGGCATATACCTACTCACTTCCCTCCCTCATCCTCACAGCCTTCTCAGCTCTCTACTCCCTGCAGAGTAGAGTCTCATTTCACCTAGCACGTGACGAAGGTATCCTGCTTTTCATAGCATTAGTTTCCTACATCGCGATATTCCTATACTTCCTAGGTGTCCCCCGAACCTTTACCCCGGACGAGCTCAGCTACCTATTCTCAGCGAGGCTGAGCATCCTTAGCGGTCAGGCTCCTTCACCTATACTTGTTAACCCAGTTACTAGTGACTTTCTCTCTGTCCTTCTGGGGAGGGAATTCTGGATCTATTTGCTCGCAGCCTACATTTCTGGGACAGGTCTTCTCCCCTACGAAGCTGGCCTAATAGGCGTCGGCTTCCTAGTCTTAACCGCGCTATTGACCACGCTATTCCTGAAAAATAGATGGCTAGCGTTCGCCGCATTCATTCTCATCGTTTGGAACCCAATCCTGATTCTCTATTCCGCGGTGATGCTGAACGACCTTGCGGTGGCATTCTATGGCGCATTCTCCGTACTCTCCTTCGTATCATCGTTTTCCGAAGTCAATGGAAATGTCTCAATCAACTTTAAGAGAATGACTGTTTGGCTGCTAAGCTCCACTGTTATGATGCTGGTTAAGCCAAATATCCTCGTTTTCGGAGTGACGTGGCTCGTTCTTGCATTTATCCTAATAAAATTCAAGATGTATAAACGCGACAATCAATACCGTCTATTTACTTACCTTATGCTCGTTCCCGCTTTATTATATGAATTTTTAATTGACATTCCCTATGTGCTTTCAATATGGGTTCTTAGGAACCTTGAAATATCCACTTATTTTAGCAAATTACTTCTCATCAGTCCAATTAATGATATTATTCTACTATTTTCAAAGGCTTGGTGGATAGACAACACCCGAACCCTATACACTAAAAATCTATACGATTACGTAAGTTATCTCTATCAGTTATTACTACCAGAATCATCGGGATTAATTCTATCGTCTATCATCCTATCCCTGCCACTCCTAATATTATGGAAATTCAATGACGAAATAAAAATAAGAATACAAAAATGGGTAGTTACTCTCTCCCTCCTCTTATTTTACGTCGTCTCACTCCCAATGGTTGTGCTTACAGACGTTAGCAGATATTCACTCTGGGTCATACCAATAATGATCCCAATATCCCTATTAATCCTCAAAGCCGTAATTGATCACCCCTCCCCTGCACGCATCATATCAATTCTTACAATAGCCCTGCTTCTTCTCTCCCTAAACCTCTGGATGTCAGCAACTCCCCAAGGAATCCAAATAGTATCCGGCCAGCCACCTCTTAGAACATGGGATGTATTGACAATTGAGCTAATCTCATTCATAGTGATAATAGGTCTCTACTATGGTAGAAATTATATGCGAATTAATTGGGCCAGTAAATTACAACTTGATAAACACATAACTCCCGCCAACCTAATACTGACCTCAATAATCACCATTTCTCTGATCTCAAACACATACTTCGTCCCCCAATTCGTGAATACATCTTCCCTCTACAAGGATCCAGGGCTAATTGAGCTTACTGCAAGCCTAGAAGGATATCTCAAGCAGGACAGTTTAGTAATCTCAGACCGCAGCAGTTCCCTAATGGCCTACGTTAACGACACGGTATTTCGACAGGGAAGTTTACTACTTCTTCCCGATAATACCCGAGACCTAACTAGCTTATTCAGCGCTTCACCTGACCGGAGTCTTTTCCTTAATCTCAAGAACGACACCTATCTAGCGGCCTGGGTGAACGACCCGAAAAACATCATGAGTCCAGGTAAAATATCTACAGGTGAAGGTTACATCAGTAAAGAAGCAGGCCACAACATCACCGCCTCGGTCCTTTCGCTCTCATTCGATAGTGTCGGAGGAAGTCCCCTCTCCGACTCCAGTAGTTATGCTAATCAGATAATTAATCACGGCGCTATAACGGTAAGTGGCCTATATAATCAGGCCATTAACTTCAACGGATCAAGCTACCTAACCGTGTCGAATAATCCGATTCTAAACGTAAGAACAACGATAACAATCAGCTTCCTAACCTTTATAGAAAGAGTGGATCCTCAATCAGGGTACACTATAATTTCAAAGAGCGATCAACCTGGCAAGGGATATAGCATCTTTATATCGAAGGGCCAAATGATTTTCCAGCTAGGCGTAACAGGAAGCCCACTCTCCATACCGGTCGCACCTTACATCGGGGCATGGCACAACTTCATCTTCACCTACGATGGCACCAAAATTCAACTCTATGTTGATGGAGAGGTGGTGGCCTCAAATCCGGCTTTCGGCAATATCAGCGTCTCAAATAACGACTTAGAAATTGGCAGAAACCAAACTGGTGGAGACTATTTCATTGGCTCAGTTGATGAGCTTCAGATACTGAACTCATCTTTCTACGACCTCGGCAGCAGCATCTACAACAATCGTTACCTGACCAGAGTCAGTAATGTATCCTACCAGGGACACGCAGTCAGCCTTTTCCAACTAACCAATAATGAGCCAACCATAAAACAAGACGTCAAGGTCACCGATTCGTGGCTAAGAGAAGATGCCGACAAATGCACCCTAGGCATCCAACTTAATTCAACGAAACAAACAAGCGTCACCCTAATCCTATCTACGAATACCCAAACAAACGCTTACTCAAAGTTACTAACTACTGGAAACAACGAAATAGTTATTCAAACAGCTAAAACGGTAAAAGTCAGAATCATCGTCCTAGAGAACAATATTTCAATCTATAGTAGAATTAATACTCTTCAAAACACTGAAACGATGAATCTAATCCTGCTGGGATTACTGTTAAGTATTTTACTCGTTCTAATTCGTAATTTGAAATTTTAATCAATTAAAATTACGCGCGCGTTCTCACCAACTATCTAACCTTCTCTCCGGGTTTCAAAAACATAGACATTTGATGTATTATAAACCTGCGAAAAATATTTACTATTTCTAAATTCCACCATGAAATAATCCGGAACCACGATGTAAGTAATGTTGTATTGTTTTACAACCTGATAGGCCTGATAAGAAAAAGCCGAACTGTACAGTACTGAAATATTTGAATATACCAAATTATACGGAGGAGCCGCAATCTTCGCATTTCCCGGAACATTGAAGACAAATCGTGGAAGTCCTGAGTAGGCACGAATCCACGGCGCCGAATTGTCCCTACTTGCATCAGCCGTTACGACTGTACTTACATCGCCATGTTCCCCAAGCCACTTTCCCACTAGATAGTCATTTTCTAGATACAACTGAGGCGGAACCGTATTCTTTGTAACAGAAAGGGTTAGAGGGAATAATGCCGAAACAATGACCACAATTGTAATAATAAATCGCCACACGTTCTTCCGATGAATTTTTGATTTATAATTTATTATAATCCGATGCCTACTTATTTTTAATTGAACACGAGAAACATACAATGTTGATATAGTGATTAACAGGTAAGCGGTTGGAACCGAGAGCGCTTCGAGCATATGCCAAACAAAACGAATTGGTTCAATGCCAATTCCTACTAGTGGAGATATGGTGATTAAAAATAATGACAAATACCAGCCTATGAAAACGATGCTGAATTGTCTATTCTTAAACAATAAAAGAATCATACCTGCTAAGCCAATCGGAATCGCTAAAACATAACCAACATTCGTAACTACAGCGGATGTAGATAATGGTTGCCAGTTAGTTGATTTTAGGGCGGAATAACTTGAATAATTAAGATAGCCTACTGAAAACCATATTAAAAAGACAATGAGTCCCAGACAAAATAGAACAGACACACTCTTCAAATTAAAATAATCGGCGAATATTTTTTTAAAATTAACTAAAAATTCTATTGGATTAACTAACACATACATGATCAGAATCAAAGATAAAATGAGTGAAATTGTTATAAGAGAATACGCATAATATGCTAGCGCTGTTCCCCATATAATAATTAATAAATATGAACACGTTTTAAAATTGAATTTTGAAATAAGTATCAATATTGTGACTGCGACTAAAAAATAACCTATTAAATCAGGTAAATTTCCAAGGAGGACTCTGGAAGCCGGTATTTGGGATGATCCATAAAGCGCGGCAGCAATAATTCCCGTCCATTTGCTCTTCACTAGCGAACCAACCGAGACTATTGTTGCGAGGATAAGCCAGTAGAAGAGTGCCAGCGGATACCAGAAGGTGTCTACTAGAGATTCTCCAAAAAGTATCGAATAATTAGCTAATAAAAAGTGGGACCCGAAAACAAAATTGGACGAAGACTGAAACATATTCGTTAAAGTGTAATCTGGCAAGTGATGTGTCAAGACAATCTCTTCAGCCCAGAAAACATGTGTTCCAATATCACCCGCATGGAAGCCAAAATAAGGCATCCACAATAAGTAAGTTATAACAATGAAGATGCAAACAATTACTATTTGATTGGCGTCTTCAAGAATGGCAGTCTTTACCTTATAGAAATCAAGTTTTAGATCTCTATTAAGTAAAATACCTGAAAAATAAATAACCACATAAAATAAAAGAAGAGAAACAAAAGTAATACCAAAAGTAACATTTAAAATGATACCAATAACCACTTGAATAAATAATCCTACCATAAACGAAATTAAAATGGTAGTGACTAAAGAGCGCCTAATTAATTTACGGCAAAACAGCCAACCCGGGAAAATTAAAAATAGAAATACAAATAAAATAAACGATAAAAAATCCAACATTTTTTAACTCCCATAATTCTTAAAAGTTCTATAATTCAACATTAAATAAATTTTATCCCCCATTTCCTTTATTAAATTATTATTTTTAATAACCTCTCAAACGAAACTACCATATTAGAAACTTCATAGTTCTCTAAATAATTAGAAAAGGCAGATTTTTTCATTTGTTCATACAATCCGGGGCTACTTTCAAGCTTATTAATACTCGAAGCTAGATCCCCGCTAGTCTTAAAATATAACGCGGAATCTTTTGCGACCTCTCTATTATAAGAAACGTCGTAAGCCAAGGTAACATTTCTATTGCTAAGGGCCTCTAGCAGAGACGGGTTTGTCCCACCGACCTCATGACCATGAATATAGGCAAAACAGTAAAATCTAAGGGTCATCAATAATTTTTTATCATAAATTCCCCCCACAAAAAGTATATTCCCCTCATCTCTAGTTATTTTGAAAAGATCTTTGATATAATCAGTTTTTTTAGTACCCCCAACTATGATTAATTTTTTACTCGATTTAGATTCTATAAACCCCTTGATAATTAAATCAATATTATTTTCCGGCTCTAATCTTGCAACCACTAAATAATATTCTCCATCATTTAAATTAAATTTATCTGATATTGATGGAAACGGATCGATTTTTCTAACTCCATTTGGAATATATATTGGAGTTATATTATATGTTTTTTTATAATAATCACCAATATTATAAGAATCTACCACAACATAGTTAGCTATCCTTGTCGTTATCTTTTCAAAACCTTTTAAAATAAATTGTAAAATCGGATGAAATTTCTTCCTCTTCCACTCAAGCCCATCAACATTTACAATAACAACTTTACCCAACAACTTCGGAATAATTAGCGAAGTCACCGACGCATATCCAAGCATATATATAATATCTACTTTAAGTGACGCCCAAATAATTGCTAATGTATCATAAATGAACTCACCCAGTACTCTCACTGAATTAATGATTGGGAAGAAAACAATATTGACATTTTTATAAGTTGAGTATGGATGTAATCTGAAAAAACTTGATTCACACGAGACAAATACTTCGAATCCCTTACTAGCAAGACCAACACTCAATTCCTCAGCTACTGTCTCAAATCCACCATATTTAGAAGGAATACCTCTAGACCCAAGTATCGCAATTTTTACTTCGAAATCTTTAGCTATAATCCATCACCCAAACGCATCACAAAGAGCAAAGCCATCCTCACTCAGTGTAAGATACATTTTTTTTTGTAACCTGCGTCGTAACATTACACATAATCTTTTAAACGCTGTACAAAAATGGATATTACAACTATAAATCGTTATGGAAATGATGTGCAGATAGTAAATTTTTAACAACTATATAATATTTAGGTCATTATCCGGACGCTTGAGCACAAAAGAAAGAACCATCTTATATTTTCAATAATTACATTATTTTATCTATGATTGAAGGCGTTGAGACAAAAGATTTAATTAAAAATATTGACGAGAGAGGATTCTTCTCTGAAATGAGTAGACAAGATTGGGCAGAATTTCTACAAAAGGATGTGATTTTGCAATTTAACCTATCCTATAGCTATCCAGAGATCGTTAGAGCTTGGCACAGGCATCTTAAAGGTCAAAACGACTATTTCTGCTGCGTCGAAGGTGCGGTAAAGGTATGCGCATATGATGACCGTACTGAATCCAATACATTTGGGGAGATCGATGAAATCATCCTAAGCCGTGAACAACTCAGACTGGTAAGAATCCCCGGAATCCTATGGCATGGATATAAAGTAATCAGCGATAAACCTGCCACTGTCCTATACGGCGTGAATAGATTATACGATTACAAAAACCCCGATGAAGAAAGAAGAGCATGGAACGACCCAAAGGTTATCCCGCTAAGCATCAACGGGAAGAAGAACGATTCCAGATTTGGTTCAACCTGGGACTGGAACTATCTACCATACAAGTGATCGCAAATGAAAATACTGGTTACTGGTGGTTTAGGCTTCATTGGAAGCAACTTCATACGCCTCATATTTCCCACTCACACAATAGTCAATATAGATAAGATGGGCATAGGTTCCAACCCCGCTAACCTGACATGGCTTAAGGACCCAGGCTACAAATTCGTTAAAGGAGATATACGAGATGGGGAAATTGTCAAATCAATTCTCCCCGACATTGATGTTGTAATAAATTTCGCTGCTGAGACACACGTAGATAGAAGCATCAAGGACCCCTCCAGTTTCATCGACAATAATATCCTTGGCACCTTATCATTACTCGAAGCCGAGAGGAAATCAACTCACGAGATTAAGCACATCCAGGTGTCAACAGATGAAACGTATGGGACATGTCTCAATGAGCCATTCAAGGAAACCGATATTCTAGATCCCTCAAACCCCTACTCAGCCTCTAAAGCGGCAGCAGATCTGCTGTGTAAATCTTACTTCAGGACCTATGGTCTTGATGTCATCATCACCAGGTGCACAAACAACTTTGGCCCAAACCAATTCCCTGAAAAACTAATACCTAAGACCATCATCAGGGCAATCAACAATCTGAAAATCCCAATCTACGGATCAGGTCAGAACATACGCGACTGGATATATGTGGAAGACCACTGCTCCGCTATAGAATTACTGACTAAAACAGGAGAATCCGGTGAGGTTTACAACATATCCTCCGGTAACGAATGCTCCAACCTTTCGCTCTGCGAGCGGACCTTGGATATTTTAAAGAAGCCAAGAAACTTGATTCAACTAGTCGCAGATAGACCCGGTCATGATATGAGGTATAGCTTAGACTCGAGCAAAATCCGTTCACTTGGATGGAAACCAAAGTATTCATTTAAAGAAGCGCTGAAGTCCACCGTAGAATGGTACATCGCCAACCCCGAGTGGTGGAACCCAATAACCACACCTGAGGTCCTTTCAGAGGCACCATGGAAGTAACATCGATGCAAACTAGAATTCTTCTAACAGGAGCAAGCGGTTTACTCGGCTCCAAAATCGTTCAAATGAGCAGAGAAAGAAACCTTACGATCTATCCAACCTACAATGAACACCCGGCGCAAGGAGAGAATAAGTTAAAAGTCGATTTACAAAATCCTCAGCAGATAAACGACTCCCTACAATCACTAAAACCCGAGTACGTTATACATTGCGCTGCCTTAACAGACGTTGACAAATGTGAGATCAACCAAGAATTAGCCCAGAAAATAAACATCGAAGGAACTAGAAACATCATAAAAGCATCAGAGAAAGCTGGTGCATTCTTAATCTTTGTCTCAACCGACTACGTGTTCCAAGGCGATAAAGGCGCGTATAAAGAAGAAGATGAGACCAACCCAATCAACTACTACGGATACACGAAACTCCAAGCTGAGATACTTGTTCGAAACATGATGAGTAATTGGGCTATAGTGAGACCCAGTGTTATCTACGGTTCAGTACCCGCCGCAGGTAAGGTTAACTTTGCTTTATGGTTGATCAATAAACTCCAACAAAGGGAACCCGTAAAAATAATCACTGATCAATGGGTTTCACCAACACTAAATACAAACCTTGGGGAGATGATACTAGAAATAATCCAACGAAGATTATCCGGTGTATATCACCTGGCGGGAGCTACCCAAATAAATCGATACGAATTCTCTAAAAAAATTGCCCAATGTTTCAGTTTAGATGAAAAATTGATCCTCCCAGCTTTATCTAAGGACATGAACTGGCTAGCAAAGAGACCCCTAAATACGACCTTGAACACTCAGAAAGCAAGCCATACTTTAGGGGCTAAACCGATGGTGATACAAGAAGCCCTGACACAGTTGAAAACAGAGATCGATTCTAAGGTGGATGATGAATGAGAGGCCTGCTACTAGCTGGTGGCCACGGTACAAGACTACGCCCCCTCACATCCACTGGTAATAAGCACATGCTCCCCATCGCAAACAAGCCGATGCTTATCTACGGACTGGAGCACCTGAGGAACGCAGGGATAACCGATATATGTATTATCTTAGGTCCAATCAAGGAAGGGGTCATTGAGACACTTGGCGACGGATCCAAGTACGGCGTGAAGATAACGTACGTGGATCAACCTGAACCTAAGGGCCTTGCACATGCGGTCATCATGGCAGAAAAATACCTTAACGGTGAACCGTTCGTCTTGTATCTAGGTGACAATCTAATTCGGCAAGGAGTGACCCCCCTCATTGAGGAGTTCAATAAAACCGGATGCGACTGCGTAGTTGGCACAACACTAGTGAAAAACCCGAGTCAGTATGGGGTAGTAGTCTATGACAAACAAGGCAGAGTAATTCAATTCGTAGAAAAACCCAAGGATCCAATAAGCGATTGGGCGCTAATAGGAATATACGTCTTTAACGAAAAGGTATTCGATGCAGTTCATAAAATAAAGCCATCCTGGAGAGGTGAATTAGAGATAACGGATACTATCCAAACCCTACTAACCGACGACGCAAAGATCTGTGTTCAAAAGGTAAGGGGATGGTGGAAAGACACCGGAAAACCCGAGGACCTCCTAGAAGCGAACCAACTAATTCTCCAAGATCTCAAATCTTACAACAACGGGATCGTTGAGGATACCGCAGTTATTACAAATTGTGTGGGCGTTGGCAAGGGCACAATAATCCACAAAAGTACAACTATACGAGGCCCAGTCCTAATTGGAGAAAACGCGGAGATAGGCCCAAACTCATACATAGGCCCATACACAAGCATTGGCGATCAAGTGCAGATATTAAACACAGAAATTGAGAATAGTATCGTTATGAATGGAGCCCACATCGACTGCGGAAAACGCATCAGAGACAGCATCATTGGGAAGAACGTGGAAATAACTAACTCCGGCCTTAGTGTTCAAAGCTTGCACAAGCTCATCCTCGGAGATGCCTCAAAAGTCACGTTATAAGGTCCTTACAGCGGTAAATACCGATCTTTTGCGCGCGTTTGAGATATCCTGTCGACACGTTCGCAGGTGTGAGCAACTCCAGCATCAAAATCCCAGTCTTTCCCGGTGACACATCCATCACCCTCATCAACAATCATCCCCTGGCAGTCAGGTTGTGATCTCCATCATCTATATCGGTTAATGCGCGCGCGTAGAGGAGATGGTCATAAACCTTTAAAGGATTAACCGGTGAGGGAAGGCGATGCGCGCTCGCCTCCATTCACTTCTAACTATGCTTTCCTAGAGACTCCGATAGCTCCCGATCCTTTTCCAATTGCTCAACACCGCAGTTTGCGCAAAGACCTGGGTAAACCTCTGTGTAAAACCTAGTCTCCTTCCCACACTTTTTGCATTTTACTTTCTTGTCTTCAGATACCGTGTAACTCGCCGTCCCTGAGAACATACGACTGATTAATATAGCTTCACTTTCCAGTCACTACAAACTCGAACGATACGCGCGCAAGCGGTGCAACAAGACTCTGAACTCAAACTACCCGAATAGCGAGTTATACAACGAGTGTGCAAGGGAACTAATGTGAAGGCGATGCGCGCGCAGAAAAGCAACCAAGAGAAAAAATACCTAGTTAAACCACGAGTCTTCTCTATGGGTTAATCTGCACTTTGAGCCCCATCACCTTTACAGCATTAACGAAATCCTGGTAACTGAGCTCAATCCCACATAACTCATTCAACCGCTCCAATTCTTCAACGAAGCGGTTCTTAACAATCGTATAAGGCCTGGCTCCAAGCTTCATCACAAGCTTGTACGCCTCTAACTTACCCACCTTCGCATCAACACCCAAATGCTTCACAGAGAAGCGCGTCGCTAACCGCTCCACATTACAAACGATTATTCTGTAACTGGTCTCCCCCACCTTCCCAACGTATATCAGAACGTTCTCTATCCCACGCACCCATAGGTGCTCACCATCTCTCATCATATTCATCGCGAGCTCGGTTCTTCTGAGACCCTTCATTACAATCAACTTAACCCAATCCAACCCTTCACATTCCATTCTATTGAAGGGGATGTTAATCACTTCTACACCCCCCTATTTACGTTCTCTAGGTGGATAGAGCCCTCAACGCGCCTATTCCACTATAACTTTCCTCAGCATTGAAGCAATAACGCTATCGACAAAATTCTTCTAATCAATTATCAACTAGAAACATCACTCAATTAACACCGATCGATAAAGTTTCAAAACTATTACACTCACAACTTAAACCAGAATGAGTCTTAATCTAAATCTCCAATTTTCCCGTCTATACATGGGGCCTATACCGTACTATATTCTATCCATGATGACTTTCATAGCGATTCTCATGGTACCAATAATCAATAACCTACTCAAAAATCGACCCTACAAAACATCGATTAGTTAGAAATAGGGCAGGGTTCACCTAACTAAGGAGAGACTCCGAATGGCGTCCCTCACCGCCTTATCCGCGTATTCGCCGAACCTCGTGGCAATCGTGCTAGGGGTGATCACACCGAGGAAAATATTGTTCTTAACAACAAGTAGCAGGTTCGCTCCACCCCTGATGATCTCAGAGGCATGCATCAAGTCGTCATCCGGACTTATAGTCTGACATGAGGTCGACATGATATCCCTGACCTTAAGGTCATCGAGGTCGGATCCCAAGGCGATGACCTTTGAGACTATGTCTGCAGCTGAGACGAAGCCCTTCGGGATGCCTCGCTCCATAACCACAATTAGGCCATGTACCCCATTACTGATCAAGCCTGCGACCTCACGGATCGGGGTCTCGAAGCCCGTTACCGGAAAACTCAACTCCATGTAGTCCTTAACCTTGAATGACATGATTATCACGAGGATTCGGGCTTTAAAAAGCCAAGGGTGATACGCGTCTGCGATTAAGCCAAATAAAAATAGTAGTTTTGCCTCTGTTTTTCCTTACTAATGGTTCTAACCTATCTAGATTACATCTTTATATAGAAAATATTCAAGATAACAAATTGCTGAAGGGAGAACCTTCAGAATAACGGAGTATGACTAAAATGGTTGTCGTTGTAAGTAGGAGAACCTCAGAGGTTAGGCCCCAGCTCCTCCAGGAGCTTATTGAAAGCAAGTACGCATTATACAGGGACGAGATGCTCTGGCGAGAATACAACAGAAACATTGACCACGGCGGTTCACGCGGGCTCAAGAAAGCCCTCACTATACTTCAGGAGATCAGAGAACCTGAGTAACAAGCCCTTAATTCATTTTTTAAAATATAATTGAACCAGTTTATAGGTACCCCTTCAGAAAATACCTAATAAACAATATATCGTACCCCACCAAAAAATCTCAAAAAATAGATCACAGTAAATAGTCTACTTCTTACATCTTCTCCAAGTAGGCAACATTATTGACGACGGACACGTCAATCTGGGTACCCATATCCCTGGCATCGATCCTCTTCTTCAGCTGCGTGCGAACATAGTTCGCATCCTTCCCCTTGATCTCAACCTTCACCAGCTTTGACTTGCCATCCATGAACTGGTCAATAATAGGATCATACTTGCTACCCTTCCTATATTTTCTGTTGGGCTTCTTGTCAACGTCAACTAACTTGAATGAAACATCAGCCATCTTTTATTCACTCGCACAATTAATGTAAAATATAGTTAATAAGTCTATCCATAATTCACTTTATATTGATGTAATTACTCTCACTATATAAGAGTAACTTATATACAACCCATACCAAACTGATTGGCATATATCATCCCCACTTTCAATGTACTGTTATAATAACATTCCCACTTAACAATTTCACCGAACCTAGACCTCTCTCCTTCTAGATGCACGTTGCACACGCGTCCTAAGCTGCACAGGTGACTATTTTTTATCCGGTAACACAGCGAATGGAAAACCAGATTAGGACACTAACACTAATAACTGCTCTAACCCATTCTCCACATCAGTCTACTACGAATCAATAGAATCGATATCAAAATCATGGCTCCAATAATGCCTAGAATTACATACATATCTTTGATTGAGAAGACTTTATTAAATAATAACGGCCAGAAACTCGAATTAACTTCTACGGATTTGTTAAACGCGATGAAAAGTGGTTGGGCTTTGGGGTACCATATTGCTGTCCACTGGTCGAGTGTTGGCTGGAGTTCCTTCCATCCGCAGAATTCGATAGTCCATCCGGAAGCTCCGAAAGAGAACGTCGCATCATATGCGATTTCGCCTCCAAATTGGCCGTTCTTGACCTTGTAAAATGGGGTGGCAAATCCATAACTTTGATAGACACTGTCCAAATTTGATATAATTGTCCTTGTTAAATCCGTGTCATTTGAATACCATAGGGGATAATTTTCCTCCCCAATGTGAGTATTAAGGTAAATACTCGGCTTGTATTTCGCGACAGCACTCCTCCACGCCTGGGTTTCAGGCTCACTTCCCCCATAAAGACCCCTATAGTTGTAATCATTATTCGGATCACCTGACCCATTAGTACTGAAGCCAGTTACCGCATTTCTGTTTAGGTCAACTCCGTGTGGCACATCGATTGTTGTACCATTAACTAGTACATATTGGCGCCTGAGATTTTGCCTCCACGTGCTATCCATGTTTATGATGGGTATGAATAGGTTGTAGTTACTTTGAAGAATGTGAATGGCCACCTGGTCATTACTTTCAAGTAACCACCTCACAAAAAGG
>Ga0209777_10003507_pt1 | contig 19346 bp, 13 predicted proteins | sample FrelakmetHBP12HB_FD_187147 | JGI IMG/M metagenome (GOLD analysis project Ga0209777, IMG submission 187147) | Freshwater lake sediment microbial communities from the University of Notre Dame, USA, for methane emissions studies -HBP12 HB (SPAdes)... | ecosystem: Environmental > Aquatic >...
TATAGATCCAAAGCCAAGGCATTGCAATGGGAAAGCGCGACTTTTAGTGGCTACAAATAGCAACTCAAAATGAAGCTACTTGACTGAAACAACAAGGATTGCCCTATTTCAAGTGCTGGAACTTCGGACTAAGGTGCGCATCCTGCATTGGATGAATTATCGGTTCGGGTTCCGCGGGTTCCTGCATTGGGGCGGCAATTACTGGGGACCGGAGCCGCTTCTCGACACGCAGCCGGTGATCAACGGCGGGCGAACGTACCTGCCGCCCGGCGACGCTTACATCACGTATCCGGACCGCCCCGGGAGATCGCTCAATAGTTCGATCCGCCTCGAGCAGATGCGCGAAGGCCTCGAGGATTTCGCGCTGCTGGACATGCTGGCGGCGAAGGACCGGGCGGCCGCGGACGCGCTGGCTCGCGAGGCGGTTACGTCCTTCACCGAGTATATTCGCGACGCGAAGCAGTTCCGGGAGATTCAGAAGAAGCTGCTCGAGCGGACGTCGGAGCTGTAGTTGAATATCGCATTTTAGGAGCTGTTTGAGAAGATCGGCATCGATTCCGACGGAGATGGCCAGGCACACCTCTCTCCCGTAAGAACCGTCTTGCACCCTGAACAGGGCAGAGTCTTCCAGAAGCGGGGCACGGAATGGAAGGCCGCCCCCACCGTCCGAAGGTGCCCTGACGAGATCATCGCTAACCTGGGATCGCTTGTTTCGACAGCATCCCAGTGCTCAGCTATCTGGTCCTGCGCGGCCGCTGCAGGAAGCACCGGACACGGGTCGGCGCGCGCAGTTTGATCTGACATTCACAACGCAAGTGTCCGATGAGGTGTGCGAACGCGTCAAGCAATACGAACAAAGCCAACTCCACCGCTTTGGGCAGAGCCTGGATCTCCAACGCTTCCGGAGTGTGATCGTGGACACATGGCTCTTTCGTCTCAACGACAGAACCGGCTGACCGCGCAGCAAGCCGCGTCATCGGCGAGCGCGGCAGGCGCTTCACGAAGCGATAGGCCTGAGCGGTCCGTGTGGGGCGTTGAGCGGGAGACCGCGCCGACGTGGTCCGACTCGATCTGAACTCTGCACAGTATAAGGCGTTCGAGCGGTTGAGTCACTTCCAGGGGACGCAGACAATCCAGCCATAGACTGTCGCAAGGGCGTTTGTCGGTCCCTATTCGGCGCACGAGGCCGATCATTCCCAGGGACAACACTCGTGAGCGATGAGAAGTCCGCTATTCCCAGCTCGCTTTTTGCCACCCTGATCGGATCCCCGTCAACGCCTCCCGGAAGAAGGGATCCGCTCGGCAGAACTCAGCGCCCGTCACCCAGTAGCGAGAGTAGACGCAAGGGTCAGGCCGTTAGACAACCAGCGTCCCCGTTTCCGACGTGTCGTACCCGGCCAGGAGCTCCAGCTTGCGGCGCAATGTGGCTCGCTGCAAGACATCAAGGAACGCCGTGACCGCGGGCAGGTCGGCGGTCTTCTTTCGCATCACGAGATCGTAGCGCTCGCTGTGAATGGGAATGAAACTCAGACCGAAGGTTTGAGCGGCAGAGCGGGTCGCGAGGCAAACATCCGCCTCCCGAGACAGCACGCAATAGGCAGCCGCCAGATGGCCATAGGCGACTCGATCGTATCCGCGGACTCTGGGCGCGCTCACGCAGGCTTTCTCGATGAGTCTGTCCAACAAGGCCCGGCTCCCGGAGCCTGGCTCGCGGTTTACGAACCGGACGTTCTTGCGGGCCAGGTCTTCGATCCGGCGCACGCCCTTTGGATTCCCGGGCGCGACCACCAATCCTTCCTCCCACCGCACGAACGTCACGACCCTGAAGTCTTCGTCCGGAAATTCCTTGCGAAGGAAGGGCAGATTGAACTCTCCGGTCTTAGGGTCCTCCAGGTGAGAGCCGGCGATGTGGACCTTGCCTTCGCTGAGCCACGTAAGTGCGAGCTTGCTGGAGGCCGCGGCGGAGACAATCTCGATCCCGCTGATCTTTTGCACGATGCTCGAAAGAAGGCCCGCAGCCGGATCGCACCCGGCTAACACGAGTCGCTTGTGCGCTTCCTCCTTCGCAAACACGACCACATCCGCGCGACCGCTCGCTCTTCCGGTTCGCTTGATGATTCCGTCGGCTTCCGGCAGGTAGAAGGGGGAGGCGCTGACCGGGACGCTGATCCAGCGCGATCCGATCTGGCAGATTCGTACGGGCTGACCTTTCACCGGAGCGGTGGCGCTGAGCACTTCGGCGGCGAGCGCCTCGGGCGACCTTGGGGATCCGGTTTGGAGCGAGAACAGGTCCTCGACCGTGACCTCGAGCTCGCGGGCCAGACTCAACGCAACTTCGGTATTGGGAACGTAGGTCCCGGCTTCGATCGCGTATATCGTCTGGCGGCTCACGCCGACGCGGCGCGCCAGCTCGGAGGCAGCCACGCCCCTGCTCTTTCGAATCTGGCTCAGGCGGTTCTCGACTTGTGTCTTCATCTTGCGCGCGAGGCGACTCCGACCCGCGGAAGCGGGTTTCATCTAGAAGTGGATTTTACCCACAAACTCGAAGTCGCGGGGATTGCCGGCGCTGGTGATCGATCCGAATGCCGGGCTTCCGAAGATTCCGTTGGGATCGCCCAAGGGAGGGGTGTTCGATACATTGAAAGCCTCCGCGCGGAATTCGAGGCTGACGCGCTCCGTGATCGGGAACGTCTTTCCGATCATCAGGTCGGCGTTCTGGAGGCCGGGTCCGCGAATCGGGTTTCGGGAGCTGGTGCCGATCGTGAACTGCGCCGCAGCCGCGAAGGCCGCGGTGTTGAAGTACTCGGCGACGGTGCGGCCTGCAAAGTTGTTTGGATCTCTGACTCGGTTGGGCCTCTGCACGGCGAAACCAAGGCTGGAATTGTTATTAGTAGCCTGGGTCACCGCCACAGCGTCGCCGGCCTGTATGCGAACCAGCCCCGCGATCCGCCATCCCGAAATCCGCCACAGGCGGGGAATGGCGTAGACCCAGCCCAGCGCGAAGACCTGCGGGATGTCGCCGCTCGAGACGTCCCGTTCGAGGTGGCGGTTGTTGGCGTCCGCGGCGCCCGTGTTGTTGAGAACCGGGCCTGTGAAAATGGTTTGTGAGAAGACGCTGGACGCCTCGTCAATGAGCTTTGAAAACGTGTACGCGGCGGTCACCGTGAGCCCGTGTGACAAGCGCTTCTCCAGTGTCACCGCGGCGGCGTTGTAGTTAGAATTGCCAACGTTATCGCGGAACAGGGCCACCGTGGTGAAGCGCGGGTAAGGCCGCAGCAACTGTTGCTCGGTGATGGTCGCTTTCCCGAGAGAGGACGAAGAGGGAATTTGTCCCAAGTACGGGTTCGGAACTTTGGTCAACAAAGTCACGCCCATGGACAGGTATTGTGACGGTAGCTGGTTGATGTTCGCATCCGGTATTCCCAGTCGCGTGTTCTTTGAGCCCAGGTACGCCACTTCTACGTTCCAGTTCTTTCCGATGGTCCTCTGAACGGTGAAGTTCCACTGCTGAGAATAGCCCGAGCCGTTGTTGCGATCAACGCCAAACACACCTTGTCCGAGGCCCGAGTTGGGATTCGGCGATGTCACTTGAACCGTGGGCCCGTTGGACAGGACGAACGCGGCGTTCAGGTTGTCCGGCGATTGCTGGCCCACGGTTTGGACGAAAGGAAACTGCGGGATGGTGAAGGGAGTGGTGATCCCGGACTGTTCGAAGAGAATCATGCCGTAGCCCGAGCGCACGACCCAGCTGTCGCCCATCCGGTAGGCCAGTCCTACGCGAGGGCCGAAGTCGCAGCACTCCAGTTCGCGGGCGGTGTGCGAGAAATCGAGCACTTGCGTTTGCAGATTGAAGACCGCGCCTTGATTTCTGCTCTCGGTGGACGGGAAGTTGAGCGTGTATCGGACGCCGATGTTCAAGCTGAGACGGGTCGAGACCTTCCAGTCGTCACCGAGAAAGAATTCGGCAATATGCGCGCGCGGTTGAATCACCTGCTGCTGGATGTCGATGCTGAAAGCGTTCACCTGTCCCAGAAAGAGCGACGCCAGCGCGTTTCCGCTCCCAGTGCCCCCGGAACGGTTCGTGCCGGTTGTGGTGAAGCCAAACGATCCGGTGGGATTGGGCGGGTTCAGAACGTCCAGAGCTTCGCGGCGGATGTCGGTTCCGAACTTGATGGTGTGGCGGCTGCGCACCAGGCTGAACGTGTCGAGAAACTCGGCAACGGATGTGGTGAAATTCGAGTTGGCCGCCGTCGTCGGGCCAACCTGCTGGAATCCGGCCACGGTGAAAATCGGCAGCACCGATGCGAAGGAATTCTGTGGCAGGCCCGGAACCGTGATGCCGCCGTTCTGAAGCGAGCGCTGGTTGAGGTCGCGCCGGGAGTAGCCGAATCGGAACTGGTTCAGAGCCGAAGGCGAGAGCACCAGGTCATAGTCGCCGGCCAGCGCGTCGCCGCGTGTAATCGCATGCCCGATCACTCCGGACGTGAGACTTCCGCTTCCGTCCGGCAAGGGAGTCACAGGTGTGTCGTCATCCCGGAGGAACGTATAGCGGCCGAAGATTCTGTGCTTCTGGCCAAAGTAATGGTCGAGGCGGAAATCGGCCTGATCCTGATTGTCGGGCTCGGTGGCAGTTCGCGCGAAATTGCTGGCGCCCGCAACGTTGGGGAGCGGGTACTGCTGAAGGACCTGGTCGGCGACCGGATCGAAGCGGCTGGCGGGGATCGTGTTGTTCGGGAACTGGCTTCGGGGCGAGGTTGTGGGATCGAATATGGGTTGAACAACGAAGACACCCTGGCGCTGCGCCAGCGTAGGAACCACGCTGAATCGAGTAATGCCTGTGCGCAGGCGCGTACCTTGCCAATCCACAAAGAAGAAGGTCTTGTTCGTCTGGATGGGGCCGCCGAATGCTACCCCATACTGGTTGCGCCGGAATTCCGGTTTCGGTCCCGGTTGAGCGAAAAGGTTGCGCGCGTTGAGCGCCTCGTTCCGGAAGAACTCAAACAGAGCTCCGTGGAACTGATTGCTCCCGGACTTTCCGATAACCATTATCGTGCCGCCGTTCGAGCGGCCGTACTCGGGAGAATATGCATTGACGTTGAGCTTGAATTCCTCCATCCCGTCGATGATCGGGTAGTAGACGACCTGGCCCGGCTCGGGCTGCAGGACGCTGATGCCGTCGTAGAGGTACTCGTTCGTGCGCGGTCTGCTGCCGTTGATGCGCGGCAGGAACTGTCCGCTGGGAAGCGCCACGCCGGGAGACAGCGTCACCAGAGGAATGAAGTTGCGCCCGTCGAGCGGCAGCGTGGATATCTTCTGCTCTTCGACGTTGAGACTCACCTCCCCGCTGGCCGTTTGCAGCAGGGGAGCGGCGGCGGCTACATCGACGGACTGCGAAGCTTGGCCGACTTCCAGCTTCACATCGATCTCGGTCAGATCGGCCAATCGCAAGGTGATGCCCGACTGCCGATAGGTGCGGAAGCCCGGCTTCTCCACCGTGAGCACGTAGTGCCCGGCTGGCAATCCCAGGATGTGATACCCCCCGCGCTCGTCGGAAGTCACAGCATACCGGACCATCGTGCCTTGGTCCTCGGCCTCAATCCTGGCCTTGGCTACCGCGAGACTGGACGGATCCTGGATTGTGCCAAAAAGTTCGGTCCGGCCCGCTTGTCCGAAACAGAACGTTGCCCAGAAGACGAGCCCCCAAAAAAGAATGGAAAGCCCCTGCATTCCCCCGGTCATCTTATGTCGCGCATACATTATTACGTGATGTTAACACGACAACTTGTCCCTGCGCGACGCGCGGCAATTGACGCGACAGAGTTTATGCAGTCCCAACATTCCGGGTGGATCCGGATTGGGCGGCGTTCTCTGCTCTTGATCGGCGACCACGCTGTCAGCGGAGCCGACTATGGTTGTCGTGACGGGTTTGGGCTACGGTCGGCGCGAAGTGCACCTTCTCCCCGGTCGATCGGGTTCACTGGAGATACAGTTGGCAGTGTGGAGAATTGCTGCCGTCGATTCGTCCCCGCAAGTCGGCTTGCGACAGGTATAGGTTCCGAGCGTGCCATCATGCGGTGTGCAGCGGCCTCCAGCTAACTAGCGACGGGGAAGTCCGGGGCTGTCGGCGGCCTCCAGGATCAGTAGCGCGTCTTCCCAGCCATCCGGCGTCGAGAAAGACCTCACACCGGTATTCGATTCCTGTATCACCGGCTTCGGATCACCGGTGATCGGGTTTACCCAAAACACGTTGACCCTGCGCGCGCTCAGCTTGCCCATGTTAACCGAGAAGGTAGCTTTGTCCGCCAAATAGAACATGGCCCATTTGCCGTTTTGATGCCGTGCGGCCAGATGAAGCAGCTCGTTACCGGTGGGCTGCCCACCCGCCGATTCAAACGGCCCCAGGTCGCGGACATAGGCGCGCCGCTCCGTCTCATTCGCGAACTCCCTGGGAAGAGGCCAGTCGCCGACGCGCCCTCCCGATGCAAACAGCGATTGATCGGGAACCAGCAGCCACCACTCCTCGCGTGCCAGGAAGATCTTCTTGAGCACGCCCATTTGGATGGCGCCGGGCGCGTTGAGGGCTTCCTTCCATGTCGGAAGAACACGCCAGCTCGCGTTGTGCCCATAGGTGTGGTGAGCGCCGGCAAGGTAGGAATAATAAGCCTGGCGGCGAACCCATAAGGGAGTGACGTCGAATCGATACTCGAAGCCCCCTTCATACGCGCCTTCGGCCATGAGAACCGGCTTGGCAGGCTTGAGAGTGTAGTCGTGGGCCACCATAGGATAGATCAGCTTGACGGCGTTCCATGTCTGCATGGAGTTGAAATCCAGCCAGCTCTCGGCGTGGAGGAAGCTGGAGGAGTAGGGTGAGGGATCGGGTTTCAAGCTGATGAGGTGACGACCTCCGTCCCCCTCGCGGAGACCCGCGGCCAGTTCCCGAATAACCGGCACAAACTCCTGTCTCGCCTCGGGCGTCATGGTCCAGACGATGTTGGGTGCGTCCTTGTACCGCCGGGCCAGCCAGTTTGCCCAACGCCGAGCCTTGGCCACGGTGATGTACTTGCGGTAGGACTGATGGTAGATGCTCGGCAGAATGACGAGGTCGTTGTCGCGAGCCATCCGGATCACGGTATCCACATTCCTGAAATACGCCTCGTTGGGCGTGAGAGGATCATCGTCGATCCAGGCCTTCTGACCGTAGACGTTGGGTTTCGTGCCGTCGCCGCCGCCCATCAGCTTGACCTGAACAAAGGTGAAGCCGTTCTTCCTGGATTCTTCGAGGATGATTCTGGCCTCCTCCTGAGTAAACCCGCGGAAGAGTTCCCATTGCGTGGTGCCTAACCAGAACACGGGATCGCCGTTCTGGTGAACAAAGTACCTGCCGTTCTCACTGACCTTGATCGGGAGCGCCGTTTGTTGGGCTGACGCTATCGATCCGACGGCGAACCACAAAGCCAGCAGCAGCATGACGTTTTTCACGTATCACCTCCTCAATTGTCCCGGCAAGGGCGGCCGGGGCAGCGGTACAGGCCAGAAGCAGCGGACGAGATCGCTCATACTGAGCAGGAATTGTAATACAGCTGACGGGTTCACGGATAGCAAGTTCAGACGTTTGGGGCTGAATCCGCGATTCGTCCCCACAAGTCGTTAGCGCCCTATCGGGACTGCCTCGGCCGTGAAGGCACGGGAACACTGAGCTGTGCGGGCCGAGGCAGTTTCGATAGGGGCGACTTGAAGGAAGCCGTTGGCGTGGCGGGCCGCGCTATGGAGCCGGCGGCTTGTTTTTGGTTTTTCGACGCGGGCTACGTGGGCAGGTACGTACGGAGAGAGGCCGGGAAAGCCGCGCTTGAATTGTCCGAAGAGGTCGGGGCGCGCTGGAAAAGGCCCTCAGGACTGAATAGCAGTGAAGTAGAAGGGGGTCAGACACCGCCAAGAGACAAGGGTGCCGCCGCGCACGAAGGCACGTGTTTGAGTCACGGGATGTGCCGTGATCTACGAGCTGTCGAGAGGCCTGCACCGCGAAGCCAACTGGCGGGCGGAGAGATTGGGGCCAATCCGCATTGCGCCATTGCAGTGAGGGCACTGCCAGGAGGAACCGTTGGTGGCATCAGTGGGGCAGGTCTCGGGTAGCTCCGGCGTGGCGGCGAGAAGCTTCCTGGCAAGTGTCAGCAGTGTGGATCGCCGTGTGTTACTGAGGAAGCCAAATTGACGGATGCGGACGAAGCCCCGCGGCAGAATGTGCTGGGTAAAGCGGCGCAGAAACTCGGTGGCTTCCAGGGTCATCTTTCGTTGTTTGTTGCCATGCGCGTAGTCTTTCCAGCGGAAGGTGACGTGCTCTCCGTCAAAAGCCAGTAAGCGGTGATTGCTGATGGCGACGCGATGCGTGTACCGGCCAAGATAGCGGAGCACCTGGGTTGGTGCCCCGAATGCCGGCTTGGCGTAGACGACCCATTTTTGCTGAAAAAGTGAATCGACAAAAGCGGCGAAGCGTTTCGGCTTTGCGAGTTGGGCGATGGAGCCGGAAAAGACCAACTTGCCCCGCCGGAACGCCTTTCGCAATCCGTCTACGAACTTGGCTCTAAAAACGGAGCTGAGCACATCCACAGGCAGGAAGAAGGCGTACTTCGGGTGAATCCAACACTGATGGTCTGCGGAGAGTCCGCCCGCCGGAACCACGCAGTGCACGTGAGGATGCAAGAGTAGGTTTTGCCCCCATGTGTGCAAAATGCTGAGGAAACCAATCTGCGCGCCCAGCCGTTTGGGGTTGGCCGCAACTTCGAGCATGGCGGCAGCGCTGGCGCGGAAAAGCAGGTCATACAGAATCCGGGCGTTGCGCAGACAGAGACCGTTCAACTCATGCGGCAAAGTGAATACGACGTGGAAATATGGAACGCCGAGCAGTTCCTTCTCTCGCGCGGCGAGCCAGCGGTGGCGAGCTTGTGCCTGACACTTCGGACAGTGCCGGTTCCGGCAAGAGTTGTAAGAGATGGCCTGATGACCGCATTGGGAGCATTGATCGATGTGGCCGCCCAGAGCCGCCGTTCGGCAGCGAGTGATAGCCCGCAGCACGCTCAGTTGCTGGAAGCTCAGCCAGGGGCTTTGGCCCATGAATCGGTCGCCTTGCTTGCGGAGTAGATCGGCCACCTCCACAGCAGGCCGGCTCATTGCGGTTTCCGCAATCTCCGCGAACGATCGAGTTTCGCCGGGCTTAAGACGCTGATCTGTTCGAGCGGGTTTGCCGTGGCCTGCAGATGGCGCCGCGAAAGATGCAGGTAAACGGTTGTTGCTTCCAGATCCGAGTGGCCGAGCATCATCTGAATGCTCCTTAAGTCGGCGCCGGATTCGAGAAGGTGGGTGGCAAAGCAGTGCCGGAGTGTGTGGGGCGTCACTCGCTTCTTGATGCCAGCACGGACGGAGGCATCGCGCACTGCCTGCCAGACGATCTTCTCCGATATCGGTTTGTCCGCGCGCCAGCCGTTCACAGTGCCGGGGAACAGGTAGGTCTGGGGGCGCATCCAACGGTAGTGTTCACGCAGCGCCCCGAGCAGCTTCTTACTCAAAGGAACTTCTCGGTCGATGCCGCCCTTGCCTTGTTCGACGCGCAGCATCATGCGCTTGCTGTCAATGTCGCTGATCTTGAGGCGGCACAGTTCGGCACGGCGCAGGCCCGTCGAGTAAAGCGTCATCAACAGGGTGCGGTGATAGAGGTTGCGCGCCGCGCCAATCAACTGGGCTACTTCGCCCGGACTGAGGATCACCGGCAGCCGCAAGCGTTCTTTCGGATACGGCAGATCCTCTTTCATGTCCCGCCGCTTGAGCACTTTGATGTAAAGGAAGCGGAGAGCGCAGACGTTCAGAACAACGGTGTTGACGGCCAGCTTCCGGCCTTCCAGAAGGTACGCGTGGTAACTCCGGAGGTCATCCGGGCCGAGTTGATCGAGCGGCGCGTTGACGTGCTCCCGGAAATGCTCTACCGCTTTCAGGTACGACTGAATCGTCGTTGCAGCGTAGTTGCGGCGGACGAGTTCTTCCCGCATCCGCTGAATGAGTGTTGTCACAGAGATCTCCTTTCTCTGTGACAACACTATCCTTCAAACAACCACGAAAGCTCAGGTCGGCCGCCGCGCCAGCGGCTTCGTTCAAGTCGGCTTCGCGACTCGAACGGCGCGTTCGTCGCAGCCGATTCCGGGCCGGCCGCCGCGGCGTGGTCGCGCACGCTGCAAGGGGCCCGAGTTCACGTGAGCGGTTTGGGTGTGATACGGCCAATTGAGGAGGAACCAATCATGGCGTTCGAGCGTTCGAGCTGACACCATGACCTCATCTACTATGAGAATCCTGACCCGTAGCCGAGATTGCTTTGACCGAAAGTGCTCTAGCTACAGAGGCTGTGTCGTGCGACTCTTTCGGCCGGGGCCTATTGTTCGCTCGATACGCTGATGAAGGCCACCCGAGAATCAGAGATCGTCAGATCATACCTACTCACGAAGTCGACGATCTTGCTGCGGTCATCGTTGTAGCTCTGTATCCACCGAGAAATCGCTCCAACGATTGCGTCGATGAGCTCTTTCAGTTTGAAATACTTCTCTCCTTTGGGTGCTGCCAATGGCGAAATGTTGCCAACAAAAAAAACCAAGCGATCAACTCTCCCAGCGATAACTGCCCTGGAATGCAGGTTTGTCATGTGGAGCAGGCCGTTACGGAATTCCCACAACTCCTCGGCGGTAACTCCGACGGATCTCAGATCGGCGTATTTTTGCAGCCAGGTGACAAAACTGCCACGCACATCTCCAAGTTCGATAAATGCAATCGTGTCAAGAAACGACATGAGTAGTTTGGCGGCGGAGACATAATGTTGCTCATTGAACAACAATTTGATCGCCTTGAAGTAGTCATCGTTGATCAGCGCGGGAATATCGAATTTCCCGTCGTGCACGTAGGCCTTCAAATAGTCGACCATGGCACCAGGCGATCCTGCCGGCGTGTCGTGGAGTTCTTCAAGATCAAGCTTGCCTATGCCCGTCACAGCCATTATCCTAGGCGACCCGTCGACTATCGGTGTGACCACGACCAGAGGATGAGCCGGCGCACCACACGCGCGGAATGCCTCTTCGAATATTTCATGCTGTCTTCCCAGGCGCGCCATTCCTTCGTACTCGCGCCACTCAAGCGGTTTCGGTTGTGGAAAACGAGTGGCGAACCCGTAGTCTTGATCAACAAGCGATTGTAGTTTCGAGAGCTTCTCTTGATCTGTGCCGCTCATCTGGTGCACCGAAACCCCAAGCTCCTTGATGAAGCCTCCTTCGACGTACAGGAAAAGATTGTAGACCGGTTCGTTCACTGGCACCACTTCTCAATTGTATGGCACCATCTCTTTGGGCGCACTTGGCCGTTTTCCTGGGGACGAATTCCGAGGCAGGACCAAGAAGGGCAGCAGTTTGGCTGCGACATTCGAGTAGTGCAGCACTGACGCTACTTGGACGAATGGTCGCCAGATCGCGGACGTGCCGCTGTCGGATTAGAACCTCTATCGTTGAATCCTGTCGTTTGCTGGCAGGATTTTTTGAAGCGTGTTGTTTTGAGCCAATATTTACAGGTACTCGGCTCGAGTCCGAAATTGGCTCCGACTTTTCGATGTCGGCTCTGTTTGGTTCCGGCTATGCCGGGTTAGGAATGGGAAGTCGGCTTCGCAACTGGAATGCCCGGACTCACCAGGCCTGAGCCTGGTGTCGGGCGCCAAGGGCGTTTCTCGTTCCCGATCTTTGAGGAACGGGGACTTCAGGGGGAGCGGCGGGATCAACCGGTATGTTGTAGGGGATGGAAGAGCCCTACAGGAAAGGAGAAAGCGAATCCATCATGACTCTCACCTTGCCGCCGCGGAGACGTTCAGCGACCGGACAGTCTGGGTCATCGACGCCAGTCCCCGCGCCGGTTACCGACCGAAGAACATGGTCGCCAGCTTCCTTCCAAAGGTGAAGGGGAGGTTGTGGATCGACCAGAAAGAGTACGAGTGGGTGAAGGCTGAAGCGGAGGTCACCTCGACCATCTCGGCCGGAGGATTCGTCGCTCGCCTCTATCCCGGCACGAGAGTCTACTGGGAGCAGATACGGGTGAACGACGAGGTCTGGCTGCCCCGAAAAGCGAAGATCGCTGCGACAGGACGGCTGATGCTGCTCAAACGATTCGGCCTGGAAACCGAGATCACGTACAATGACTACAAGAAGTTCCAGTCGGAGTCGAGAATTCTCACCGCAGAGGAGCAGCGCTAAGCAGAAGGTCCCGTTCGGTCACGCAGTCTTTCAAAGACCGCCAGGCCTGACAGAGATGGATGAAGTTTCCGCAGGTACGATCGAACTCTGCAACGGTTCCACTCCCAACTTCGTTAGGTCCATATAACATCGGAATCGAGGTTACGAGGCTCGTTCTTGGGGGCCAGGACCGTCCTGCCGGGCTGGCGCTGGCTACCCGACCACCTGACCACCCCCCGGTACCCGGCGGCCTCACCAAGGGCCATTCGGAAAACACCTGTTGTGCGGCTCTCGTGTTTCCGACGCATACAGGGCTTAGTTGACCCCGTGGCGCGGACTCACCGAACGAGTGCACCATCCGAGATGTCTCAGGCGAACACTGGAGCAGCTCCCTGCCAGCCTTGTCCGTCGCCTGCCTTTTCGACACCTCCAGGTTTTCCGCACCCGGACGAGGCAGAGCTGGCCCTCGTTTTCGGCTGCTGGAGTCGCTCGGGATGAAAAGGACGAAGAGAACGCTTCAACGGAGGCGGTTGGATATACACTTGATGTGGCCCAAAAGCCGAATCGGAAATCCTGGTTCAATGTTAATCTCGCCAGGAAACTCTAAATGCTCAACGAGGACGGACTGTACCGACAGCTTGAGGTGCTTAGATCCAACGACCCGCGGATATTCCCCGTATTTCCCGGCCCCGGCCGACCTGCGCCAGTTGAATCCGGCGAAGCTGCGGGTGCTGGTGGTGTTCTCGCGGGAATGGGAAAGCGAGCAAGACGGGTCAGCCTGAGAGCCTGTCGGAAACAGAATCGCAGCAAAGTTCTTGACAGTGCAACGTTAATCCGTATTGTAGGAGCGTGGACAAGCGCCTTGTGAAGAACTTTTTCCCTGTTGACAGGCGTCAAGGCTCATTCCATAATATGCGCAGAAGGCCCATATTCTCAGAGTTGAGGAACTGATGTGGCTATGGGCTTTGTGGCTGTGGCGTGCAAATCCCTCCGCTGTCCCCGTTGGCCACGCCGAGATCACTCAAGACAGACTGCTGAAGCGGCGAGGCAAAGGCGGAGAAAGACCTGTAGCAGTCGGGAGATCCGAAAATGGCGATTCTGATCCGCCAGAGCGACGGATACCATGGCTGGCCGGAGGCGGCTCCTTTCGATCGCATCGTCATCCCCGCGGCCCCGCCAGAGGTTCCCCAAGCCCTTCTGGGTCAGCTCAAGCCTGCAGGTAGACTGGTGGCACCGGTTGGCGACTCCATCTTCAGCCAGGAACTCGTGGTAATCGACAAGTTTACAGACGGCAGCCTGCGAGGCGGCCGGTTACGCCGGTGGCGTTCGTGCCGATGGTGCATGAGAAGGACTGACGCGCAGGAATCGTTATTATGAAAGGCCGATCCCTCCTCCTGGCTTTCGTCCTTCTTGTTTGCACAGACGCCGGGGTGCGGGATGCGCGCCTGAAGAGCGCATTTCGGCGGCCTTCGGAAAACGGCTGGAACTACGTGCACTTGGAAGGCACACCCACGGAAATCGGATTCCAGCACGGCTACCTGCTTGCCGCCGAGATCGACGATGCGCATAAGGTGGTGGCGTTCGGCCTCCGGCACGACACGGGCAGGCCATGGGGGTTCTTTCGAGAAGCAGCAAAAACAGTCTTTTGGCCGCGCGTCAACGAGGAATACCGCGCGGAGTTACGAGGCATCGTTGAGGGGTTGAATGCTCAGCACGTGAAACTCGATCTGTGGGATGTAGTGGCTATGAACGCGTGGCTGGAGTTCTCACCTTACTACGTCACCTGGTGGGACACGAATCACGGCACGCAGACGCCCACCGCCCCGGCTGTGTCCGACCATTGCAGCGCCTTCGTTGCCACCGGCAGCTACACCAAGGATGGCCGCGTGATCATCGGCCATATCACCTGGATGCGTTACATGGAGGGATCGCGTTGGAATTTGATCTTCGATATCTGTCCGGTGAATGGCCACCGCATCCTGATGGATGGATTCCCGGGCCTGATCCACAGTGGAGACGATTTCGGCATCAACTCCGCGGGTGTACTGATTACGGAAACCACGATCACGCGGTTCAACGGGTTCGATCCGAAGGGCGTCCCCGAATTCGTCCGCGCCCGCAAGGCCATGCAGTACGCTTCCTCGATCGACGATTTCGCCCGCATCATGCGCGAGGGTAACAACGGCGCCTATGCCAACAACTGGCTGGTGGCGGACCGCAAGACAAACGAGATCGCCAGCCTGGAACTCGGGTTGAAGAACACTAACCTGTGGCGCAAGAAGGACGGCTACTTCTCCGGGGCAAATTTCCCAGTGGACCCCAGGTTACTCAAGGAAGAAACCGCGTTCCCCGGCAACGATCCATCTCTCAGCGCCTGTGCGAGGCGCATCCGCTGGGACCAGTTGATGGCCGAGCACAAGGGCAAGATCGATATCAACGCTGGCAAGATGTTCCTCTCGGACCATTTCGATACTTACACCGGCAAGGTCGATCCTGACGAGCGAACCTTATGCGGCCACATCGACCTGTCGCCGCGCGGGCTGACGCCCTGGCAACCGGCGTATGGCCCGGCGGGCGCGGTTCAGGCGAAAGTGGTTGACGCGGCCATGGCGGAAGAGATGTCTTTCGCCGGCGCCTTCGGACACCCCTGCGGCATGGACTTCAATGCAGCGGAACATCTGCGGAAGCATCCCGAGTTTGCATGGCAGACGGCCTGTCTTAGGGATCTCAAGCCCTACCCCTGGACTGTTTTCAGAGCGTTCGCGGCGGATGAGTGGAAGCCGTTGTTCGACGGGAAGGGCCTCAATGGCTGGGCAAAGATTCTGAGACCTTCCGGCGCCACGGGCTTCCTCGTGGAGAACGGCGTGCTGCGGACTGTCGGCGATGCCAAGGGGATGCTCTGGTACACCAGGGAGAAGATCGGGAACGCCACACTGCGTGTCGTATACAAGATGTCCAATGACAAAGGAAACTCCGGTGTGTTCATCCGCATACCGGTTGAGCCGGAGTCGGAAGACGATGCCCGAAATAAGGGGATCGAGGTGCAGATCGACAACCAGGACGATGAGTGGCATTGTACCGGCACGCTTTATTCACTGACGAAAGCTCTGGCCCGTCCCTACAGACCCGCCGGGGAATGGAACAGGATGGACATCACCGTTGACGGGTTGCGCACCGTCGTGTACCTAAACGGTGCGAGGGTGACGGATTACGACGGGAAAGCGCCGGTGCCGGCGCGCAAATACGCGTGGGAACCAGTTCGGGGTCCGCGGCCGGAGTCCGGTTACATCGGTATCCAAAACCACGACGCCAACGCCATCATTTACTTCAAGGAGATCTGTGTCAAGCCGCTGAAGTGAGGGCGCGCTACGTGGATAGGCGGGCCTCATTCTTCGAGTATCCGGGCAAGCCCGGCAGTGGATGACACGAGAGTTGAGAATTCTAGGGGAGTGAACCGCGGCCGAGGAAAAGGAAGTGGCCGGTGCCCAATGAAAAGGACGGGGGGCCCGAAGCTCTCCAGAGAATGATCGCGGAGCGTATTCTCCCGGTGCTTGAGAAAGCTCGACACCGCTCTATCCGCTTGGCCTTCGGGAATGGCGCCGAGGGGATCTCGGGTCCGCGAATCTCAGGTCCCTTGGAGAGACATCACTTCACGGAGGTGTGCGTGTGCGTGACCGGCAAGGCGGAAGTTTGCGCCGGTACGTCGGTGGAAACGCTCGTTGAAGGCGATGCACTTGTTATCCCTCCTGGAACTACTCATTCAGGCGCCGGCGTTCATTGCTTGACAATGTCCTTGAATGCTGCTTTTTCGCGGCTGTTGTGGATGTCCGCGTTCCCATACGGTTGCGTCATCAACACGTGTGAGAGCATCCACGGATCTCATCGGAGCACTCCCCGCCAGCTGCTGCTTGCACCACATGTCAACTGCTGCATTCAGGATCTTATAGTGGAGCTGAAGAACGCCGAGGTTCACTGCGAGAAGCTGGCGAAGCTAAAGCTTCTTGAGGCCTTCGTGTACCTTTGCCGAGGCCAGGAACCCCAGATGATGGAGGCCTCGTTCCGTGAAATGCGGCCGCCTGCGGATCTTAGGGCTCCGGATGCGTCCTTATCTGGCCGGACAGTCGAATTCATTGAGCAGCACTTTGACTTCCAGCTTGATTTGGACACCATCGTGCATAATGTCTCTTCGAGCAAATCGCACCTATGTCGGGCGTTCAAGACTCACACGGGGTATACACCGATTGAGTATTTGACGAAGGTGCGCATTGACGTCAGCAAGAGGCTGCTTCTGACAGGCCTTCCCGTGTTGGCGGTCGCAAGGCTTGTCGGCTTTCAGGACCCTTACTACTTCAGCCGCGTGTTCCGAAAGCTGGCCGGAACTTCTCCAACGGGCTTCAGAAATCGTAAGAGTCCGATCCTTTCGTGATGCTTCGTGCAAGCTAGACATTGCGTCATAACTAATTACGCATGTCAAAGAATTGTGATCTCATGGAGACATGAGACCACTTGGCATCGCGGTCTCGGCAACTATTGTTCTCGGCCTGCAGGATGAGATCCGGCGCTCTGAAGAATCTCGCTATAACCATCGACTCCACGGCGTGTTGCTTGTGGCGCAGGGAGTGACCTGCCCGGATGTGGCGAAGCTGTTGGGAGACGCTCCAAGGACGGTAGAGTACTGGGTTCATGAGTTTGAGGAAATGGGCTTGGCCGGACTGCTGGAGGGCGAGCGGTCGGGGCGGCCAGGCGACTGAGCGCGAAGCAACTGCGGGAGATCAACGCCGTTCTGCGCCATATGCCGCGAGAGGCGGGCTTGGGCAGCAATCTCTGGGACGGAAAGACGTTGGCCGCCTGGATTGAGCGGGAATATAGGATCAACTTGGGTGTACGGCAATGCCAGCGTCTGTTTCGGCAGTTGGGCTTTCGGCTGCGCAAGCCACGTCCCAGCATTGCCCAAGCAGACCCCGAACGGCAGAAGGCGCATAAAGAGAATCCACGCGCTGATGGCCGACGAGGCGGTGGATCTGTGGGCCGCCGACGAAGTGCACTTCCAGCAACATGGCTCCCGCTGCCAGATGTGGATCCCGCCGGAAACCAAGGGCCCCGTCCTGCTGCACGCTCCAACACGGCGCAACGTGGGGTACTTTGGCGTGGTGCGACTGCGGGACGGAAGGTCTCAGTATTGCCGCGCGGCAGACAAGTTCAACGGCGCAACCTTCTCTACCTTCGTGAAAAGCCTCCGCCGCGCCAGCATCCGGAGCGGCCGCCGCGTGGTTGTCATCACCGACAACGCCAAATACGATCACGCCCGACGTCACAAGCAGTGGAGAGAAGAACACGCCGATGACTTTGCGCTGGATTACCTGCCGCCCTACAGTCCCGAGTTGAATCCGATCGAACGAGTTTGGAAGCTGACGCGGCGCCGTTGCCTGCACAATCGGTACTTTCCGAAGTTGGACGCCGTGATCGCCGCAGTCGAAGCGGAGTTCGACCAATGGACCGGCCGTCACGAAACTCTCCGGCGATTATTACTTAAGTCTCTGTGTTTAGCGTCGTTTCCTGCGATCGCTTCCCGAGGCGCGACCACCAGCGAGCGGTGCGCGCGGGACGGTTGTAGCGTGCGCACGCCCTTACGCCTGGCGACGGAGTTGCCGAGCCAGCGATCGGGTTATGGACGGATTACGGTCACGCCGGCTGTCTTCCACTGAATTCCCGGACAGCGTCGATCATGACCACGATGTTCTCAAGGGGCGTTCCGGCCTGTATATTGTGTGTGGTGTTGAACACGAACCCGCCACCCTTGGCGAAGATTTCGCACCGCCGAAGCACCTGCTGACGGACCTCGTCCGGCGTGCCGAATGGGAGCACATGTTGCGTGTCCACTCCGCCGCCCCAGAAGACAAGCTTGTCGCCGTGAATCGACTTAAGCTGCTCCGGGTCCATCCCCGCGGCCGAACACTGCACCGGGTTGAGAACGTCGAAGCCGGATTCGATAAACGACGGCAGGAATTTCGATACGGCGCCGCAGGAGTGCTTAAACGTCTTCCAGGGCGTGTTCCTATGAATCCAGCCATTTACGCGCTGGTAGTACGGCATCCACAACTCCCGGAAGGTCGCTACTGAGCAGAACGCAGAGGTCTGCGCTCCGAAATCCGTCCCACAGATGTATACCACATCCACCAGTTCACCGACGCGACGAGCGATCCGCTCAAGGTTTGCGAGCGCGATGTCGCATTGGCCCGCGAAAACCTTGTGTACGAAATCGCGGCGCAAGCGCGTCGACACGTACCATTCGGTGATTTCGCGGATGCCCTTCGGGTGCTTCAGGCTTACGCCCGGAACCGTGCCGACGTCGCCCAATGCGGTGCCGCCGAAGGATGCGACCACCGCGCGGCCAGTGGCCGCGGCACTTCGCGCAACGCACTCAAGGTGGGCGAGATCCTGCTCTGAAACCGGCTCGTACTCCTCCAGATTATCCTCCGGACGCAAGGCATCTTCATGGATGGGTCCCTGGCGTGTGATGCTGTCGAAAAAATACCCGTCCTTAGGCATTCGAGCGCTAGCTGGCGCGCAAAGATCTCCCTGCGGGTACAGGAGCGTATCGCCGTTTGCATCCACGGTGACGTTAAAATCACCGGGGACAAGCACTTCCAACCCGTCGTACATTCGCCATGCCTTCCAGCTCTCCGCGGGGAAACCGAAGCGCGTCATTCGCCCTCTGATACCCTCGGTATCGATGCCCAGGGCGAACTTCAGGTCTTCGTCTATTTCCCCAAGCATCTGGCCGGGGTCAACGACCTTCACAGGGATTTGGTCCAAACCGTAGTACCGCCTCAGGCCGGCGACACAACTAACATGGATGCCGGTAACAAACGTGCCTCCGAAATCGACGGGGACCCGGCCGGGCGGCCGGTGATCAAGCGCAATGCGGACCCGTTCCCCACTCGTCATCTCTTGTGGCATTCCAATTCACCCCAGGTGGTTATTTACTTGACTCAGGTTGCAGCGCCCGCCAAGGTCTTCAGTGGACCGGCGCAAACGCTCACCGGCAGCCGCCTGGAAGGTCGGTCGCGGTCCGGACGGGAGCGGCCCGCCGGCAACTCG